>ERZ773099.1483-NODE-1483-length-17332-cov-22.970192_pt1 | contig 17332 bp, 14 predicted proteins | sample MGYA00511120_ERZ773099 | MGnify/ENA primary metagenome ERZ773099 (study PRJEB29015, sample SAMEA2738012) | human oral metagenome | biome: human oral; feature: human-associated habitat; material: dental | place: China | collected 2104 ...
TCATGAGAGAATTTAACAGAATTACCTAGAAAAATCAAGGGGGAAAATAAAAAAAGCAAGTTTTTTCCCTAAAATCCGGTGTTTTTTTAGATATTTTCCCAAAAAGTAGGAGCGTATGGAATGAAAAGTGTGGTCAGATGGTCGATATCCGGCTGCCAATCGAGTTCAAAAAGCGGGATGCGCCGAATCCGCTCATCAGGCAGCGCAAGATGGTGCAGATAGATGACCTCCTGCGTATCGGAAAAGTGCTCCATCAGGAGAATCTTGAGATCGGAGGCAAGCTCGCGTGAGTAGACCTGCGTGATGATAAGATCCTGCGCAGGCGGTGCTGCAACGGCGTCCTCATTCATCGCGTCGATGATGGAAAGCCCGTCGGCAGGGTCGATGCTGAGTGCGGCGAAAAGCGGCTCCAAAAAGCTCATCGCCGGCAGAATCTCAAGGGGAATGCCCACCTCTGCGGCACGCTCCCGCAGGAGCTGCACCGTGCGCTCCGCGACAAAGGGGCTGCCCGGAACAAGATAGAGTACATCGTGCTCCGCTGCACGCGCAAAAAGATCATCGACAATCTCTTCATAGAGTTCCTCAAAATCATCCGCTTCCTCGTAAAAGTCATCGTAGGTCGCATAGGAGATCCCTTCCGCATCGAGTACTTCCACCGTCGGATGGATGCGCGTGCGCAGGATAATATGCTCCGCCGCCTCAATGCGCGCCCACGTCTCGCGCGTAATAAGCCCCGCGCTGCCGGGACCAAGTCCTGCCACCGTCAACTGATATGCCATGTGTCACTCTCCACTCACCATCTGCACGACTTCCAGTGCCGTGTCCAGTATTTCCCTGCGTTCCTGCGGCTGCAAGCGGATGCGGTACCCATCGCCCTCGGGCAAGGATCCGACCCGCCGCCCGTATACGCGATCAAGGCGCATCAGTGCCGGCAGCGGAAGTTTCTCCCCCGTCGGCAGCACAATGTCAAGCGCCTCTCCCTTCGCCGCAATGCTGCGAGCACCAAAACTGCGTGCATAGTTCTTGACCCGAGCGATATCCAGAAGCGCAAGCACAGGTTTCGTCGGCTCGCCAAAGCGATCAATCAGCTCATCGAGCAGCGTGTCCAGATCCTCATTCGAGCGCACAGCGGCAACCTTCTGATAGATCTCGATCTTGTGCATAGCATCGTCAATGTAGCCGCCGTCAATATACGCCTCCACGGGCAGATCGATCACCGGCTCCACGGGCGGCGGAGGCTGTGCTTCTCCACGCTTACGAGCCACGGCTTCCTCAAGCAGCTTCACATACATCTCAAAGCCAACGCCTGCGATGTGTCCGTGCTGCTGCGCACCGAGGAGGCTGCCCGCCCCTCGGATCTCGAGGTCGCGCATGGCGATCTTGAAGCCCGAACCGAGCTGGGCGAACTCCTTCATCGCCTGCAGGCGCTTCTCTGCCGTCTCACTGAGTACCTTGTCACGCCGATAGGTAAAGTAGGCGAATGCCATCTTTGCCGAGCGCCCCACACGTCCGCGCATCTGATAGAGCTGTGAGAGGCCAAAGTGATCGGCATCGTAGATGATGATGGTATTCGCATTGGCAACATCGATTCCGTTTTCGATGATGCTTGTTGCGAGCAGGATGTCATAATGCCCCTCGTAGAAATCCATCATAACCTGCTCGAGAATATCCTCGTTCATCTGCCCGTGTGCCGAGGCGATCCGTGCCTCTGGAACGAGACGGAGCAAGTGCTCACGCATCCGATCAATGCTCTCCACACGATTGTATATAAAGTAGATCTGTCCGCCGCGCGCGAGTTCACGTTCAATCGCGCCGCGTATCACCTGATCGCTGCTCTCGACAACGTAGGACTGCACAGGCAGACGGTCAGCGGGCGGCGTTTCGATAATGCTCATGTCACGCGCCCCCGCGAGCGACATGTGAAGGGTGCGCGGAATCGGCGTCGCCGAGAGCGTCAGCACATCGACCCCCGCCGCAAACTCCTTGATCTTCTCCTTCTGTGTGACCCCGAAGCGCTGTTCCTCATCCACGATTAAAAGACCGAGGTTCTGAAAGCGCACGCGCTTCCGATTGAGGATCGCATGTGTCCCGATGAGGATGTCCACGCGGCCGTGCGCCACCTCGTGCAGCGTCGCTGCCTGTTCCCGCACGGAGCGAAAACGGCAGACCACATCCACCTTGGGGGCAAACTCGGCAAAGCGTGCAGCGAATGTCTGGTAGTGCTGCTGCGCAAGAACCGTCGTCGGCACGAGCACGGCGACCTGAAAGCCGTCCATTGCCGCCTTGAACGCCGCGCGTACGGCAACCTCCGTCTTGCCAAAGCCCACATCGCCGCAAAGCAGCCGATCCATCGGCTTTTCACTCTCCATGTCGCGCTTGATCTCGGCAACGGCACGCAGCTGATCCTCCGTCTCCTCGTAGGGAAATGCCTCCTCGAACTCGCGCTGCATCGCATCGTCCGGCGTGAAGGCATGCCCCTTTGCAAGCTGGCGCTCGGCATAGAGTGCGAGCAGGTGATCGGCAATATCCTCCACGGATTTCTGCGCCTTCGCGCGAGCCCTTGCCCAGTCCGCCGTCCCCATGCGATGCAGACGCGGAGCAGCCCCCTCGGAACCAATATACTTCTGTAGGAGTCCGACCTGATCCGTCGGCACAAAGAGCTTGTCGTCGCCGCCGTACTGGATGCGCAGATAGTCGCGGTGAACCCCCGCCACCTCAAGCGTCTCCACGCCGAGATATTTTCCGATGCCATGCGCAGCATGAACAACATAGTCGCCGGGCGCAATCTCACGGAAGTGACGAATGCGCTCCCCTGCCGATGCCGTACGTCGCAGCTTTGCCTTATGGCGTCCGAAGATGTCCTGCTCCGTGAGCACGGCGACCCGCGCCCCGCCCAGTTCAAATCCTGCACGCAGCGTACCTGAGGAAACGAGTACGGCATCCTTTGCCGTCTCCCCCTCTTTACGAAGGACAACCGCAGGAATCTTCCACCCCATCAGCATATCGCGGACAAGATTTGCGCGCTCCACACCGCCCGCGAGCACCAAAACCTGTACCTCATCCGCAAGATAACGGCGCAGCTCACTCTCAAGCATGGCAAACTGGCGCTGAAACGCCGTCATGGGCACTACATGAAAGCCGATCAGCATGGCCGGCGCACATGCCGGGAAAGAGCGGCTCATCAAGGAGGCAAAGACTTCATGTCCCTCCGCCCCTGCCGCAACCATGTCCTCCCATCGAAACAAGCGCGCCCCACGCACCTCGTCCTCCTGCACGGCATCCGCCAGCGCCGCAGTCAGGCGCGTGGGTTCATCGAAGATCGTCATGCCCGCGCCGCCAAGGTACGTCAAAAAGCACGCCTCCCCCTCATCATCCGCTGCACACAGCGGCATGATGGAAGCCGTGCCAATGTTCTTGATGGAGCGCTTCGTCAGCGGGTCGTACTCACGCATGGAGTCGATCTCCATGTCGAAAAACTCCACACGGATGGGCGAAAGCGCATTGATCGGAAAGATGTCCACAATGCCGCCGCGCACGCTGAACTGTCCCGCGTACTCCGCCTCACTCACGTGTTCGTAGCCGAGTGTGCTCAAACGTTCCAGCAATGTCTCACGCGGAAGTTTCTCCCCAAGGCGCAGGGAGAGTGCAGCACGCGAAAACTCTGCCGTGCTCAGCCCCTTCTGTGCCGCCGCTGCAATATCTGCAAGCACAATGATCGGCTCGTGACGCAGCAGGCGTGCGAGGATATTCATGCGCTGCGCCGAGCGCTCCATCCCCTTTGCTGCACCGGGTGCGGCAAAACCAATGCGATCCAGCTCCGGCAGCTCATAGATGTCTGCCTCCGGAAGCAGTGCCGCCAGATCCTCCTGCCATGCACGCAATGCCTCTCGTCCACTCGTCACGATGGCGAGGGGACGTGGGTGGCAGTCATAGGCAGCCGCAGCGGCGGCGTGCTTCATGGAGCCTGCAAAGCCATGTGCCAGAATCTGCTGCGGCGCCCCCGCAAGTGCTTCACTCAGTTGGCGTACCGCAGGATCCGTGCGCAGTATGGAAAAGAATGTGCTCATTTGGGCAGGGTAGAAAGTGCCGCACGCACAAAGCCCGCGAAGAGCGGATGCGGGTGATTCGGCCGCGACTTCAGCTCCGGGTGGAACTGCGAGGCGACAAACCATGGATGATCCGCGATCTCCACAACCTCGACAAGGCGGTTGTCCGGACTCGTTCCGGCAATGACCAGCCCCTTCTCCGTGAGCTGCTCCCGATAGGCATTATTGAACTCGAACCGGTGGCGATGACGCTCACTGATCTCAGCCGCATCGTACTCTGTGCGCGAACGGGAACCGTCCGCAAGCACGCAGGGATATGCTCCGAGCCGCATCGTTCCGCCCTTTTCCTCCACCTCCTGCTGATCCTCCATCAACGCAATGACGGGATGCGGCGTCTCCGCCACGAACTCCGTGCTGTGTGCGTTTGTAAGACCCGCGACATGGCGTGCAAACTCAATGACGGCACACTGCATGCCAAGGCACAGCCCAAGGAACGGGAGCCCATGCTCACGCGCATATTGGATCGCGCGGATCTTTCCCTCAATGCCGCGGTCACCGAACCCGCCCGGCACGAGAATGCCCTTGCAGCCGACAAAGAGTTCGTCGAGGTCGGCGTTTGGATCTTCCAGTTCCTCCGCATTGATCCACGTGATCTTCACCTGTGCATCGTTTTCGATGCCGCCGTGATGGAGCGCCTCGGTCACGGACATATAGGCATCCGGCAGAGCGACGTATTTGCCGACAACGGCGATCTTTACCTTCTTCGCGGGATGATTGATCTTAAAGACCATCTTCTCCCACGCCTCCATATTCGAGGGATCGAAATTCATCGCCATCTTTTCAAGAACGATGCGATCCAACCCCTCCTGCTGCATCATGAGGGGAACCTCGTAGATCGTCGATGCCGTACGGTTCTCGATAACGGCATCTGCATCCACATCGCAGAAGAGCGCAATCTTCTCCTTCATCTCACGCGAAATCGGCTGCTCTGTACGGCAGACGAGGATGTCCGGCTGAATGCCGATGGCGCGCAGCTCCTTGACACTGTGCTGGGTCGGCTTCGTCTTGAGCTCGCCCGCTGCACCAATGTAGGGGAGCAATGTCACATGGATGTAGAGGGCGTCGTTCTTGCCGACCTCCTTCTTGACCTGACGGATCGCCTCCAGGAAGGGCAGACTCTCGATGTCGCCGACCGTCCCGCCGATCTCCGTGATGACGACATCGGCATTGTCCGCCTTTGCCACATCGTAGACGCGCTGCTTGATCTCATTCGTGATATGCGGAATCACCTGCACCGTCGAGCCAAGGTAGTCGCCATGACGCTCCTTGTTGAGCACAGACCAATAGACCTTGCCGCTCGTGATATTCGAGCGCTTTGTGAGGTTGATATCGATAAAGCGCTCATAGTGCCCGAGATCGAGATCCGTCTCCGCCCCATCGTCCGTGACAAACACCTCGCCGTGCTGATACGGACTCATCGTCCCCGGATCAATATTGATATAGGGGTCAAATTTCTGAATCGTAACCTTCAGCCCGCGATTCTTCAGCAGACGACCGAGGGAAGCCGCCGTAATGCCCTTGCCGAGCGATGAAACAACGCCGCCCGTGACGAAAATATACTTTGCCATGCCGTTCCTCCGAACATCTCAGGTCAGTTCTGAATACTCTCGAGTTTCTTCTTGCGCGCCGCTTCCTTGGTGATTGCCGTCTTTGCCGACGTTCCCGACGAACGGGAAGAGGAACGCTTCACCTCGGGCGGAACCCACTCGGTCAGCCCCCACTTGCTCTCTCCCTCGTAGTGAAAGCGGCTGTCCATATTGATCATCGTATAGATCTCGGAGATCGCCTGCGACTGCGACTGCACGGGCTTGTGCGTCACCTCAATGACCTCAAGGATCAGATCCTTATAGTGCAGCGGCGTCCCCTTCTGCGTGAGAATGTGATAGGCGGCGTCCACTTCTGACATACGTTCAAAATCCATTAAGATACGCTCCTTTCAAGCAGCGGTTACATCTTCTCCGGTGCCGTGACTCCAAGTACGCCAAGGCTGTGGCGAATGACACGCCCCGTCGCAAGGACGAGGGCAAGGCGTGCGGAAGCAAGGCCCTCTTCCTGACCGACAATGCGGCACTGATTGTAAAACGAATGAAATGCCCCCGCCAGTTCATGACTGTAGCGTGCAATGCGATGGGGTGCAAACTCCGCCGCTGCGCGCTCGATCTCCTCGGGATAGGCAGCAATTTTCTTGATCAGCGCGATCTCCGTTTCATCCGTCAGGAGTTCCAGTTCCGTTCCAAACTTCGCGGTAAGCCCCACCTCATCTGCCTGACGGAAGATGCTCGCGATACGCGCGTGTGCATACTGGATATAGTAGACGGGGTTTTCGTTGGACTTCTTCGTTGCAAGGTCGAGGTCAAAGTCGAGCTGGCTGTCCAGTGAGCGCATGAGGAAGAAGTAGCGTGCTGCGTCGACGCCGACCTCCTCCATCAGCTCGCGCAGCGTAACCGTTTCTCCCGTACGCTTGCTGAGCTTCACGAGCTGCCCATTGCGATAGAGGCTCACCATCTGCAGAAGCAGCACCGTCAGCGCTTCGGGATCGTGTCCGAGCGCCGCCATGGATGCCTTGACACGCGCCACATAGCCATGATGGTCAGCCCCCCAGATATTGATGAGCCGCCCGTAGCCGCGTCCATATTTATCATCATGATAGGCGATGTCCGCCGCAAGATAGGTCGGCACACCGCTCGCACGGAAGATGACGCGATCCTTGTCGTCTCCGTAGTCCGTCGAGCGCAGCCAGACGGCACCGTCCTTCTCATACGCCGTACCGCGCTCCAAAAGGATATCCACGACGCGGCGCACGGCGTCCGGATGCAGCGTGCGCTCACTGAACCAGCGATCAAACGTCACACCGAAATCCGCCAAATCGTCCTTGAGTGCAGCAAGTTTTTCACGATAGGCAACATCCTGAAACAGTTTTAGGCGTTCCTCCTCAGGCAGCGCAAGATACCTGTCCCCGTCGCGATCAATGATGCGCTGTGCTGTCTCCGTGATATCCGCACCATGGTATCCGTTGTCGGGAAATTCCACCTCTTTGCCGAGCAGTTCCAGATAGCGTGCATTCACAGACACGGCAAGCAGATTCATCTGATTGCCCGCATCGTTGACATAGTACTCGCTGTCGACGGCATAGCCAGCCGTACGCAGGAGCTTCACCAGCGCCGAACCGACAGCGGCTCCGCGCCCATGCCCGACGTGCAGCGGTCCTGTTGGATTCGCACTGACGTATTCCACCTGAATGCGCGGCGCATCCTTCGGCGGGAGCGTTCCATAGACCTCCCCTGCGGCAAGGACGGCACGCAGGGTATCTGCAATCACCGCCTTCTTGAGGTAGAGATTGAGGAAGCCGGGACCTGCGACCTCTGCATGATCGAGCCAATCCCCCGTGAGGTGCTCCCGAATCGCCGCCGCAATCTTCTGCGGAGACTGGCGGAATACGCGTGCCGACTGCATCGCAAAATTCGTGGCAAAGTCACCGAGTTCCTTTTCCGGCGGCTCCTCCAAAAGCACGGGGGGCAGTTCCGCCCCCTCCGGCAGCTGTCCCGCAGCCACCGCAGCCTCCACGGCACGTACGAGCGCCTGCTCAATCTGCTGTTTCATATCCACCTTTGCTACTTCTCCTTTACATCGGCTCGATTCGTATTTCCAATGTGTTATCGCTCTGCCGCACGCCATCCACATAGAGGGTATAGAAGATGTAGATCTCCTCCCTCCCATCCGGAAACACACGCATGCGGAGACGCCGCGTCATCGTCTTGATGAGAAATGTGCCGTATGGTGTGCGGTAGTTGCTCGTGCGCTCCTCTCCGGCGGCAAAATGCTGCGTCCAGCGCACGACACCGCGACGCTGGAGCATAACACCCGCAGATGTGATGCGCAGCACCGACGGAATGATCGCGCCGTCAATCAACGTACCATCATCGTAGCTGACATAACGGCTCTCACCACGCAAAAAACGCCGTCCGGTAACGGACAGCGCAATGCGGCTCTCCTCGCCCGCAGCGTCCACCTGTCTCCCATCAAGGAAGACACGCACCTGCTCTGCACCCTTCATCGAATGCTCCCTCCGATAAAAAGTGTTCTGCACGGTTTACATTTGATCGACGGCAATCGCCAGATCCACCAGCTGATTGCTGAAGCTCATCTCCACGACAAGATATTGCCCATCGCTGATCTTGACCTCAAAATCTCTGCCTACGGTCAGCGATGGCGTCGAGATGTCAACATCGAGACCGAGGCTCGTAATATTCGTCGCAGTATGTGCTGTCAGCATATTGCTGAGTTCCGAGATCGCACTCTGCGCCATCTCATCGAACGTCTCTACGGGCATGCCCATCATCATCTGGGACGCGATGAAACGCGCTGTCTCCTCACTCATATTGTAGACGACATTCCCACGGATCTGCTTCGTAAAGCCGACCAGCAGCGATGCCCCAAGACTCTTGACCCGTACCGAAGCCGCATAGAGCTTCGTCCGCCGCGGTTCGGGGAAGCCCAGCATCGGCATGACCGTTGTAAAGGCGTCCACAAAAGGATTGATCAGTTTTGCATCCATCGACTACTCTCCCTCTGTAAAGCCCACATTCATTCGTACCATTCCGATTGGCAGCTGTATACTGATACAGAACGTCGTCATACGGGGGCTGACAATATGCACCTGCGACCCACGAATCGTGCCCGGCGGTGTGAGTCGCAGTTCCTTTCCATCAAGCACATTGTTGATCTTCGAGACGGCACGCCCCGCAAGAATGTTTGCGGCCTCCTCCACGGCATCCACGGCCTCGACATCATCGACTTCCTCAACCGTCGCACGCCCAAGCATGTGCATCGCGAACAGCTTAATCACGGGTTCGTCCACATAGAGGATCGCACGTCCCGTCGTAAATCCCGTGATTCCGATGATCACCGCCGCACCGCTCACATCGAGCGAACGCGCGTCATACGACTCGATCACGACTTCGCCCTCCATGCCGAGCAGCCCCATAAGTCCCTGCTGAAGCGCACGCCCAAACGGCTTGGCGTAGAGTTCACGAAAAAGCGTTTCCTGACTTGCAGACGACTCACAGATCAAGTGGAGCGTATCCATCAGATCGGGCTTCGATGCCGGCTTCTGCAAAAATGCGCGGATACCGATTGCCTTCCCCTGCACGATGAGGTTCAGATCCTTCATCGCACTGACCATCAAAATCTTCGCATTCGGATCCGTGGCGAGAATGCGTCTGCTGCATTCCAACCCATTGGCATCGGGCAGGTTCATATCCATCGTCACAAGATCCGGACGATGTTCTGTGTAGAGTTTCAATGCCTCCACCGCGTCTGCCGCCATACCACAGACCTCGAAATCCGTATCCCGCAGATTCTCAGCAATCATCACGCGGCTGATCTTGGAATCATCCACGATCAGCACCCGTAATTTCCCCATACAAGTTCACCCTCTTTTAACGGACTATTTCATGTATCCCCTATTATACACGAAAGTATGTCCTTCGTCACATGTTTTTTGGCAAAACTTCAATCCAGTATCCATCCAGATCCTCGACAAAGTAAATCCCCATCTCTGGATTTTCGTAGCAGATAATGCCCATCTCTGCATGCTTTGCACGTGCCTCCTCATAATCATCCGTGTGAAGGGCGAGATGGAACTCCTTTTCCCCAAGGTTGTACGGCTCTGTGCGTGCATCCAGATGGGTCAGTTCCAGCTCAAACTCCGTTGCACCGTCCCACAGATAAACGAGCGTGAAGCCATCTGCCTCAAGGCGCCGCTTCTCACGAAATCCAAACGCGCGCTCATAGAAGTCCATGCTGCGTGCAAGATCGAGCACATTAAAGTTCACGTGCGTAAATGTAAATGCCATCGTATTCTCCTATTCAAACCACATTATAGCACAAAAGTCCTAAGCATACAGTAACGAATGCAACATCTACTGCCGTTTCACGCGGTCAAAGAGATCCGTCACCGCCTGTGCTGGTTCACGATCCAATTTGCTGACCACATAGATGGCAAGCAGCCCGAACAGGAAGCCGGGCACGATTTCATAGAGTCCAAGCAGCGCAAACTGCTTCCAGACGAGAACGGTCACACCGCCCGTCACAATCCCTGCGAGCACGCCGCGCTCCGTCGTGCGCCGCCAGAAGAGACACATGAGAAGCGCAGGACCAAACGAGGCACCAAAGCCCGCCCACGCATACGCCACCATATCGAGAATGAAATTATCCGGACTAAGACCAAGATAGAGTGCCGCCGCTGCAATCAAGAGTACCGACAGACGACTCACCCAGACCAGCTCTACCTGCTGCGCGTGCGGGCGGAAACTGCGCCGATAGATGTCCTGCGCAAACGCCGATGCCGCAACGAGCAGCTGCGCAGATGCCGTACTCATGATTGCCGCGAGCACTGCCGCGAGAATCAGTCCTGCAATCACGGGTGGGAAAAGATCTCCCGCCATCGCGAGGAAGACCGTCTCCGCAGCCGTGCCCTCAAGCGGAGTTTTTAGATAGACGGCTCCGACCATACCAACCAGAATGGCAGCAGAGAGAGAAATGACAACCCACGCCATCGCAATCCGCGTCGCCTGCGGCAGCTCCTGGGCATGGCGAATCGCCATAAAGCGTACAAGGATATGCGGCTGACCGAAATAACCAAGCCCCCATGCCATCAACGAGATAAACTCAATGAAACCGATCGTACTCCCGTCCACCTTCGTCAGCGGAGAAAAGAACGAGGCGTGCACCGTGTAGATCATCTCTGCTGTCGCCCCGAATCCACCGAGCATCATCGCAGCGCCCACAGGAACTACGAGAATTGCAAAGAACATCATCACGCCCTGTATGAAGTCCGTACGCGATACGGCAAGGAAGCCTCCAACCAGTGTATAAAAGACAACCACGCCTGCGCCGGCAAAGAGCGCCGTCAGATAGGGCAGCTCGAAGATCGTCTGAAAAAGGCGACCCGCCGCTACAAATCCCGAAGACGTATAGAGGATAAAGAAGATCAGAATAAAGATCGCCGGAACGATGCGCAGCGCACCCGATGTGGCAAAGAAGCGATTCTCAAAGAAATCCGGCAGCGTCAGTGAGTTATTCGCTAGTTCCGTATAGACACGCAGACGCGCTGCGATGAACTGCCAATTTGCCCACGTTCCAAGTGTAAGACCGAGGGCGATCCAGCCTGCGTTCAGCCCCGCAATGTACGCAAATCCGGGCAGCCCCATGAGCATCCAGCCCGACATATCCGACGCCTCGGCACTCATCGACGTCACCCACGCCCCAAGTTTTCGGTTGCCGAGAAAGTAATCGCTCATATTGCGCGTACGGCGGTAATAGTAAACGCCGATCCCCATCATCAAGAGCATATATACAACGAAGATAATGCTGATTTCAATTTGCTGTGCCAAAGACAAGTCCCCCAAAATAAAACAATATGTCGTTCATTATACGGGATTTTCCTCTGAAAAGCAAAACATTTGAGCAGATCATAGGAATCGCTGATAAAATGAAGTCCGTCAGATTGGCGTAGATTTTTTGTCCGAACAAGGAGGCAAACCGGACGCATAGCAAGGGCTATGTGGAGGATCGCGGGCACAGTACGGGCAAAAAAGATGCGTCAAGATGGCGCGGCTGAATTTATCAGTGCTTCCCATAGAGGGGTATGAAAAAAGCCCCGCTGACGCGGGGCCAATCTTCAAAAACGCAGTGCTACTCCTGCTGCTCAAACAGCGTCTTGTCCACGCCGCAGAGCGGGCAGACGAAATCATCCGGCAGATCCTCGAACGCGACACCGGCAGCCAGATCGTAATCGGCATCTCCTGCCGCCTCATCATAAACCCAGCCGCAAACCGTACAAACCCATGTCTTCATGGGAAGCCCTCCTTTAATATAATACACGTTTCAATATAATACACACAATGTATCGGGATATTTGACTCATGTTCAAATTACTACCCAATAACGATTATTATATTACAACATTTTTTTGTTTTTGACTAGGGGGTTTGCAAAATTTTTATAAATTTTTTCCGTGTCGATACTCCGTCGGTTTAACCCCCATGTGTTTCTGAAAAATTTTGCTGAAATAGCGCGTATCCTGATAGCCGCATGCCGCTGCAACCGCATAGATCTTCTCATCGCTCTCACGCAGCATCTGCCCCGCACGGCGCAGACGACAATCCGTCAGATAGGAACTGAACGAGGTGCCGCAGCGTGCAAAGAGTTTGTGCAGGTAGCTGACGCTGAGGCCGAGTTCCTCCGCCACCTCGCGCACGGTAATCGGCTCTGCCATGTGTTCCTCCATGTGACGAACGGCATGAAGCAAATAGCCGCGAATCGGCTCCTCCTCGGGCAGATTCAGGTGGACGCAGCCGCCATCGGCACTGGCAACATCATGCAGGTGAAAGCGGCGCTCCTCGATATGATCTGCCGCAAGCCGCACGGCGGCGGCAAGCTCCTCATCATCAAGCGGCTTCAACAGGTAGGCGCATACGCCAAGTGAGATAGCCTGCTGAGCATACTCGAACTCGCTGTATCCGGAGAGAATGATATACTCCGCATCCAGCTCCTCGCGCAGCCGCGCGATCACGTCCAGTCCGGAGAGCCCCGGCATCTTGATATCCACAATGAGCACATCGGGGCGATGTTCGCGCGCGAGGAGAATCCCCTCCATGCCGCTGCCCGCCGCGCCAATCACCTCGGCACCAAAATCCTCCCACGGTGTCAGGCGCACAATGCCCTGCCGCTGCATGGGTTCATCATCGATAATAAGCACTTTAATCATAACGAGGAGCCTCCTCCCAGTACTTCAGCGTCAGTATTACCTCGGTTCCCTTCCCCTCTGTACTGTGCAGTGTAATCCCGCAGCCCGCATCTCCATTCAGAACAGCACGCGTATGCACATTATAAAGACCAAAATGATTATCATCCCGCCGCGCAAGCACTTCCTTCTGCCGTTCCTCTGATATCCCCTGTCCATTGTCCTTTACGCGAAAGATCAGGTGCTCCTCTTCCCGCACACCTGTGATTGTGATATGTCCGCCACCCTCCGTCATCTCAATCCCATGTTGGATGGCATTCTCGACAAGCGGCTGCAGAATCAGCTTCGGCACATAGCAGCCATAGACCGCAGCATTGACGCGTACCGTCACGCGCAGACGCCCCTCAAAACGGCACTGCTGAATCTTCAGATAGGTGCGGAGAAAGGTCAGCTCCTCCACCACTGGAACAAACTCCTTCATGCTCACCGAGGCGCGCAGAAGTTTCCCCAGCTGCACCGCAATATCCGCAGCGCCCTCACTGTCCCCGAGCTTTGCGCTCCACTTGATGAGGTTCAGCGTGTTATACATAAAGTGCGGTCGTATCATCTCCGTCAGCGACTTCACCTGCGCCACACGCAGCGTCCGCTCCCGCTCCCGATTCTCCGCCAGCAGCGTCCGTACGTGCGTGACAAGACTGTTGAACGTGAGCGCCAGCTCCCCGATCTCATCACCGCGCTGTGCATCCACCTGCACGGAGAAATCATCCTGACTGCGTACGCGCCGCATCGCCGTCGCAAGCGTATGCAGCGGCCGCCAGAGGTGACGGCTCAAACGATAGGCAAGGTACGCCGTCACACTGAGTGCAACGGCATCCACCATGAGCACGAGGCGAAAGAGATAGTCAAGCGGAGCCGAGTCCAGCCGCTGCCGCAGGTGAACGGAAAAACCGGTATCCGGCGAGGAATACGCATAGTCGCGAAAGACAGACTCCGAGGCTCCCTCCTCAGGCGCTGAGAAAACCGTGGAAAACCCCTCGCGGTGATGGTCAAGCATATCCATCATCACGTAGTTATAGCGATCCGTCAGAATGATCTGTCCCTCGTTGCCATCCTGCACGCGCTGAATCAGCGGGACGAGCGCCTCACGCCGCACATCTACGACGGCAAAGCCAAGAACCTCATCCCCCTGACGAATTGCACGTGCCATCGAAAAGACCGTCTCCCTGCGATCCGCCTCATAGCGATCCGCCGAGGAGATCACCCAGTCCTGCGCGTTCACGGCACGCCCAAGCAGTCCCCAATGCAGATGCTCCGGCAGCCGGTAGTCACGCGGCAGATCGTCCGTTGCAACGACCCGGCTCCCGTCCGCCGAGAGGAGATAGATCGCCGACTCGCCGGATCGTCCCGCGAGAATCGCATAGAGATCCCCGTAGATATGCTCCACATCCGAACGCTCACCACGGAGAAATGCAAGCATCTCGCTGCGTACGAGCAGCGGTGTCATCAGGCGTTCGTAGCTTCCGACAAGGTTGTCGATCTCACGCGAGATCCGCTGCACCTCTGCGCGTCCCCCTTTTGCCTGTGTATTTTCATAGACACTGTCCGCCGCATAGAGTATCATCACGGAGGCAAGCAGCAGGGGAAACAGCCCGCCGACAAAGAGATAGGCAAGCAAGCGACTCTGATAACTGATCCGATATCGTCCCATGAATGGCGCAACTCCTCCCCAGCCGCAAAAACACACGGCGGAAAACGAGTAAAACAAAAAGCCGCCCTTAATCTTCAGACTATAAAGAAAGAATACGGATAAATTTCATTTCTGTCAAGTAAAATCGTAAAAACATCGAAAAAGGAAAACCGCCACACAAAGTGACGGTCTTGGAAGGGGAAAATATGGGAATGGGGGGATGGGGGGAAATGGGGATTTATTTGATAACCGCCGCGCGCCATTTGCTTAGGAATTCGTCTCGAAAGGAGACGGCGCGCTGCGTATCAAACCAAGTGTAACGAATCTCCGAAAGTGGACGAAGATTCGCGGGTGCCGGTATGTCGGCACGCGTGGAGCGCCGTTCAAAGTCGCCGAGGCGCTCATGAACCTGACGGCTCATCAAAAAGTTGAGAAATCGTTTTGCATTTTCAGCATGCGGTGCGTTCTTGATGATTGCAACACTCCCAGCGGAAACAGCCGTCCCCTCTTGAGGATAAACAATCTTGATATGTGCACCGCTTGCAATGTATTTGAGCACCGTCTCCTCGAACGTCGCCGTGACCGCATACTCTCCATCGGAGAGTGCCTTGATCTGCTCCGCCGAACTGCCAATGATGCGTCCATCCAAATTCTCCGCTACTGCCCCGATGATATTCGGATCACCGCCGAGGGCATCCATCATCGTCAGGAGCACGTCATAGGAGGATGTAGATTTCGCAGGATCCGCGAGTGCAATGCGCCCATGGAATTTCGGATCAAGGAGATCCCGCCACCCCTTCGGAGCATCCGCCTCACTCACGAGATCCGTGTTATAAGCAATGACGTAGGGATCCATGACCATGTTGTAGAACGCATCGTTCCTGCGCACAAACTCTGGGCGAATCGCAGATTTTTCAGGAGACACATAGGACTCCAAATAGGATTCAAGTGAAACGTAGGCATCCGCCGTACCACCCCAGATAATATCGCCATGCGGGCTTTCCTGCTCCGTGCGCACACGCGCCATGAGTTCTCCGGAGCTTCCGCTGACAAGCTGTACCTGTATGCCTGTCTGCTCCTGAAATTCTTTGGCAATCGGAGCTGTCCAGTCATCGGCATTACAGTTGTAAACAACAACGATATTCTCTTCGGTCTGTTGGGTCTGCGCCGTATCGCCGCAGGCGAGAAGCAAGAGGCTCACGGTGAGAAGAAGCGTCGCACCCCATATCTGCATACGCTGAAAGATGATCATCGTGCGACACCTCCTCAATGAGATGTCATCAATTTCAAATCTTTTTGATTATTATAAAATAATCTGAACTTCCATGCAATCATACAGTTCGTCAATTTTGGGGGAGAATCCTATCTTCTATTGTTTTCCACGAAGTTCGCGCTGTGCTTCAAAGAAATGGAAGACCGCCTCCGCCGAAGGGCGATTCATTCCGGTGACAGAGGCGAGTTCATCGACCGAAGCCGCCTTGATTTTCTCCAACGTCCCAAAGTGCGACCACAGATTTTGTCGTCTCTTTGGACCGACGCCAACGATATGATCCAATACAGAAACGAGATTCCGCTTGCCGCGCAGCTTGCGATGAAAGGTGATGGCAAAGCGGTGCGCCTCGTCGCGAATGCGCTGAATGAGGTAGAGCGATTGACTGCGGCGCGGCAGTTCCACCGGCTCGGAATTGCCCTCGGTAAAGACGAGCTCAAACTGCTTGGCGAGTCCAACGACAGGCACATCCTTATGCCCCGCCTCGTTTCGGATGATCTCAAGCGCGGAGGAGAGCTGTCCCTTGCCGCCATCAATGATAATGAGATCGGGCAGTTCATCCTCCGGCAGTCCGACGTAGCGACGCGTCGTTACCTCGCGCATGGAAAGGAAGTCATCGGGCTTACCCTCTGCACTCCTGATCTTGAAGCGGCGGTAGTCCGACTTCTTCGGCATGCCGCCTTCGAATACGACCATCGAGGCGACGGTCTCCTGCCCCTGATTGTGTGAGATATCGAAGCACTCCATGCGATACGGCGGTCTCTTGAGTCCAAGATAGCGCCCGAGTTCCTCGACCGCGCCGAGTGTCTGCTCGTCTGCAAGACTGCGACGCGTTTCCTCGTCCGCGAGGAATTTTTCCGCGTTCCCCGTTGCCATCACGACAATATCGCGCTTCGTACCGCGCTGCGGTGTGAAGAGCGCGACCTTTCCCCCACCCTTCTTCTCCGCAAGCCAGCGTTCGATGATCTCCTGCCCCACCGCATCAATCGTATGCGGCAGCAGCACTTCGCGCGGGACAAACGTCGCCTGATTGTAATACTGTTCGAGAAATGCGCGCAGAATGTCCGCATCGCTCTCCTCCTCACTCCCGCGCAGGAGAAAATGCTCGCGCCCGATCATCTTACCGCCGCGGATGAAGAAGATCTGCACACAGACCCCCGCCGCAGACCGTGCCATGCCAATCGCGTCCTGATCGCCCGCGCCCGTCACGATGTTCTGCCGCTCCGCCGCCTTGCGCACTGCAGTGAGCTGGTCGCGCAGGCGCGCCGCCGTCTCGAAGTGATAGGCTTCTGCCGCAAGCTGCATACGGTGCTCCAGTTCGCGCTCCACATCGTCCGTCCGCCCCTCAAGGAAGAGCAGAACGGCACGGATCATCGCGCGGTAGTCCTCCTCTGTCACCTTCCCCACGCAGGGCGCGAGGCAGCGCTTGATGTGGTACTCCAGACAGGGGCGGTCGGGCATCGTCCGGCACGTACGCAGAGGAAAAAGGCGCTTCAGGAGCTTCAAGCTGTCCCGCAGCGCCG
>ERZ773099.1484-NODE-1484-length-17330-cov-4.173372_pt1 | contig 17330 bp, 24 predicted proteins | sample MGYA00511120_ERZ773099 | MGnify/ENA primary metagenome ERZ773099 (study PRJEB29015, sample SAMEA2738012) | human oral metagenome | biome: human oral; feature: human-associated habitat; material: dental | place: China | collected 2104 ...
CTATCTGGTCCTTTATACCCCCTGACCACTATTGTACCCTCTACCACCTCATCATCACTATCCGTTGTTACAGTCTTATAACCTTGCAGCACTTGAGCCTTTGAGGCAGTTACATCGTCAGAAGTGATACCGCCTGAACCGCCTTGCATTAAAATTGCGTCTGCCACATTTAACCCCCTTTCACTGCCAGCCATATATCCTGCTGTGGTTTTTTCCTGTAGCACTTGACTATCATATAGCCGTCAAAAGTTTCAATCTTATCTATGCAACCATAAGACTTCCAAGCGCCTTTTATCATGCCTGCATCCGTCAAGCTATCCTGTAGTTTGTGGCTTATTATCGGTGTATCCCCAGCTGTCATGCTTGCTATATCTACACGCAAGCTGTAAGGCACTGTTCTACTAAAGCCGTTTGCTTTGACCTGTACCACCTTAGTAGATTTAAAATATCCATGTACATATCTTAGACCTGCAACCAACGCACTAAATATGCTTTTTATACTTCTTTTAGCTTCAATTTGATTCAGATCCGTTATTTCTACGCTTTCAATCCATGCTACAGGTAAGTTTACATTTGCTATTGCTCCGTCGCCGCTATTTATCTTTTCATCTTCGAGTTCTTTTAATTTTGTATCTATTATATCCATGCTTGGATTTAAAGTATCCTCAATATTTGCAAAGTCCGACATTTCGGGCTTAAGAAGTTTAAAATATTGTGTTTTTCTCATTTATCCCTCCTGCCACTTTTTATCCATGTATAAACTCTCCCACTTTTCGCCTTTCAAATTCGACCATTTTAGCTCTTTGAATCTTGTCCATCTGATATATAAGACATATACATTCACACTCATATTTGCCGGTATTCTTTTTCTTATCATGTCCCCCACTACTGTTATCATAGATACAGATACAAGCTTTATTCCACAATCAATTAAAAATTTTTCAGCGTTAATGCTTATTGTATAGTTACCTGCTCCACAAACAACTTTTAAAACCTCATCAAGTTTATTAGGCGTATATGGAAGGTCTGATATATGATATCCTCTTATGCGATTCAACCTGTCTTCTAGTGTATCGGATGGTAACGGTACAATTTGTAAAAGACTTTCCCACTTTGAACACTCATCCTCACCCATAGTGGCTAAAAAGCGATTTAATTCCTCTTTATCAAAAGTCTGCCATATAAGCCTCAGATACTTATCATATACCTTTGAAATTCTTTGAAACTCGTCTATTTCGGCTATGTGCAAAGGTAAGTAATTTAGAATATCTACATTTATCATTTTAAACTCACCTTCCCCATCTTCGGAATTTCATCACTTTTTAAAGTGAAATTTGTGTTTTTACCATTCAAAGTTGTACCTGTCACATCAAGTACCCCCTGTACGTCTAAAATTGCAGATTCAAGTCTTGAGATGTATACAGTCGATTCAGTACTCTCGTCCCCATCCTTCCAAGCCTCTGCAATGCTTTTTAAGTATAAATTTATCTTATCTCTTATAGTTTCACTCAAATTTTCTTGAGAGTATCCGCTTGCATAAGTGATATTAGTATTTATAGATATATCAACTTCTTTTACTGACTCTATAGTTAAGTTATGTCCTATGGGAGCCCATCCATACCCACTTCCTTTTGCCGGTATGGCATCAGTTCTAATCCGCCTTATAAGATACTCGTTTACCGCACTCCACTCTGAAGATATAAGTACTGCTTTTACAGTGCCCGGGCCTTTCCATACCGGATAGATTTTAGAGCCTCCTATACCTTGAATTGCAGCAAACTTTTCCTTGTATGCGGATATATTCCCGGCAAAGCTTTGTGAAGTAAAGCTTGATAAATACCTTTGATAAAGAGATTCTCTGTCCTCTTCATCATCTCCTGCTACTAAAAGCTCTGTCACTCTTGCAACCCCCAATCCCTCAATAAAGTTAATAGGAATTAAATCCCCTCTTAATGTATTTGCTCCTGCTCCGGTTTCTTCTACCATAAGCGTATACTCATGTAAGCTTTCATTAATTACCTCTGTAACTACGTAGTTATATCCTTTCAGACTAAACCTGCTGCCAATCGGCACAACTACATTGAAAATTCCCTTTACATAAGCATTAGTTGCCTTCTTTCTTGTAATTGCCCTATCTGCTGCAATCATTTCAAGATGCGCTAAGTCTGCTGTTTTTGCATGACTTTGCTCTACGACATAGTCCAGCTGTATATAAAGCTTTTCAATTTCATAAGCCAAGGCGGATAAAGCATTGTGTACCAGGCTGCCTTCGCTTTTTATAACTTCATCTCCAATATCTCTCCTCGCGTCTTCAAGTATTTTGGAATAAGTCCTATCTTCGTACATCCTGCCCCACCTCCAAATCTCCAAACTTAGTAATTACTTTAAAGCTGATTCTCAACTGCTCCCCTTCTTTTTCTGCCAGGAAATCTTCTATACTCTGTATATACTCATTTATTAAAAGAGCCTCACTGATTTCGTTTTCGCAGTCGGTACTTATATACTCATCAGTCAGTGACTGACTGAAATATTGTTCAAGCGATGCGCCGTAATCATTTGAGTAAATTGCATGTCTAAACCTTTCTGTATGTAGACATAACCACACCCATACTCTTATAGCTTCCAGTCCCTCCACTATCTTCCCTGTAAGCTGTCCTGTAGAAAAGTCTATCCCATACTCCTTCGGTACTTTTAAAACCTCTTTTTCTTGCCTTCCCTTGCTTACGAGTTCAAGAAAAGACGGCAGTATACTCATATTCTCACCAACTTCCCAAGAACTAAATAAAGACTTGATGTATAGTCTGTAGGATCGCTACCTTTTATCTTTATCACTGCCACCTTATCCCCTGCCTTTAAAGGACGCACATATATACTTGTGTCCTGTAGGGTCCCACCTTCCGAACACTGTCCCGATACCTTGCTTGCTATATTTACCGTCAAAGTCTCATTAAAAAGCAAATCTTCAGATGTCAGCATCAAATTCCCTATTCTACAGCTGTTTTGACTTACCATTTCTGCAATTTGGATTCCCTCCGACTGATCCCCATCAGGACTGCTTAAAAATGCTTCTGTCCAACTCATGTCTTACCCCTCTTTTCTTTCATGTTTTTTCTGTTCCTTTTTCGCTTTTTTCGCTTCCTCTTTTTGCTTCTCTTCTTCCTCATCCTTTGCCTCTTTAGTGTCCATAAGGCTGTCAAACCTAAGTTCCAGCTCCATTTTGTGTGTACCGTTCTCAAATGTATGGCTATCAGAAGCTATCCAATACTTACCTGACAAACCAGTAGCTGTGTCTTTGACTTCTACAAAGTAGCAAGATATGCAATTTATGTCTCCGATAGCTGATAACTTAATGGATTGCGCAGGTAACACCTTTATAAGTGCCTTTGCTCCTGTAGTAGTGTCTATGCCTTCCTCCTGCGTATAGATTTCCTGGAAGATACCGAATTTCTTTATACTTTCATCATCCTTTACTTCCCCTATCTGCTTGCCCTTGTCATCAAAAATTAAAATTTGATTTTTGATTTCATCCATACTTTCACTTATACTGCTGGCAAAGATGTTTGTACTTTCTGACAATATGAAGTCTTTAACACTCCACTCTGTTTTGTATACTCCAAGACCACGCTTATATATCATGGGGAAATACTTATCATCTGTAACCTTATGTGCTCTTGTATAAGCAGCCATTATGATGTCATATATCTTCATCTTGTCGCATATCATACTGGAAATATTTATACCTGTAGGATGTAGATGTCTTACAGGGACCTGAAGATCTGCACATACTTGAGCCGCTATAGCCTCAGCGGTTAAATTTTTAAAATTATATTGTCCATTAGACTCAAGTAAGCGCTTCATCATATCATAAGCACTAAAAGTTATAGTGCCTGTTTGGTTTGACCTTCCTATGCCGAATATCTGCCCAAAAAAAATTTCGCTTTCTACTGGATGCTCAAGTGATATGTAGTCTCCTGTGGCGATTTGTGTAAGCTCTACAGATTTATCATAAGGTGCATTTACATAGTCAAAGTCCACACTTCTTGAAGCTTCACTGGCAGCCCCCTTCCATGTAATCCTGGCACAGGCATTTGATATGTCATGAATGATTCTAGTATCTTTAAAAAGCTTTATCTTCATTTTCACCTCACGGGATTACAAGCACAGTCCCATCTTTTATAAGATTAGGATTACTGCCGATAATATTTTTATTTTGTTCGTACAGCGGTCGCCAATTTGCACTTCCGGTAAGCTGTCTGGCTATAGAACTGAGACAGTCCCCTTTTTTTACTGTATAAGTCTTAGGCTTTTCTCTATTATCTTCCCTTTGACTTGACTCCTGTGATGCTGCTTCCCCCACTCCTGCGGCATTTTCTACAGTTACAGCTGACTTACTTATCGCTATTTTCCTATGTTCTTTTAAGGTAATAGAAAAATTCACATCTCCCGTGCCGTCATTTTCTCCCCATTCAAATGAGGTTACGCGGCAGGTGAAATTTATAGCCGTGCCTGTTAATATTATCTTTGCGGGTCCAAGCTCCATAATGCTTTCTATCTGCCTTACATAGCTCATAGGGTCTTTGAGTCTTCTAACTTCACAATATCCCTGATCGTATCTCTTTGGAAAAAAGGAGGAAAAAGAGACCTCTTTCAAGTTTCTATTTCCTCCTATATCCACCTCCCCAATAGCATTTATATTTACAGTATCCACTCCACGGCTACTTGTAATTTTATACTCTGCCGGAAGTACCGGAAACCTAAGCGGCCTGCTTCCTTTAAGCCATATTTGCACTAAAACTCATACCTCCTCTATTTCCTCTTGATGCCATAATCTTTTTAGCTATAGCTTCGCCTATTCTGTCAATATCAGCGTTTTCACGCACGATAATCTGGTCGGCCAACTTTGGAATATTTAACACCGTTCCGCCTGAACCCCTTGCCATTCGTACAGACTCATCATGGGGATATATTCTTGTACCATGGGGTAAGTCTATAATCTCACCACCTTTTTCGTTTACTTGTACAAGACCCCCCATCCAGTTATAGTCGCCCCTTGCCTTAGCAGGTACGGCGGTAGTTGTCTTTCCTACATTATTGCCTGTGACAAAATCTGTCGCACCTTTGATTCCGTCAATTATGCCGCTTATAGCACCTTTTATTCCATCTATAAGTCCGGTAATTCCCCGCACCCAACCTTCAAAGATTTTGGTTATTCCGTCCCACGCCATTTGCCAGTTGCCTGTAAATACGCCTGTTATGAAAGTGATGATGCCCTGAATTTCAGTTATAAGTCCACTTATTACGCCAGCAATTCCGCTAAGCATTCCCGCAAAAGCGGATACCGCAATTCCTGCCGCCATAGCGATGCCGTTTCCTAGCACATCCCATACAACTTTGCCTACCTGTAGCAATACAGGTATAAAAGGTTGTATCTTTGATTTGATTTCTTCAAAGCTTGCCTTTAATTTTTGCATGGTCGGCGATGTTGCATTCATCGCGGCTTTAAAAGCATTAAAATGCGTTACTACCGCCACAACAACTATAATAATTGCAGCAATCGCAGCTATAACAATTCCCGCAGGGGCTGTAATTCCTGCGATACCTACTCGTAAAGCACTGCTTCCCGCTGTGAGCCCCCTAAAGCCTCTAGTTGCAACACCGGCAAATCTACTCAAGTTTGTAAATGCTCCGCCAATTTTACCTACCATACTCACTGTATTACCGAATATCATCAGAACTGGACCGACTGCCGCTGCCATCATTGCCCACTTAACAATTTGTTTTTGTTGCACCGGATCCATTTTATTAAACTTATCAAGCAAGTCTGTAATTTTTTCGATAAAAGGCACAACTGCACCTGCTAAGGCTTCGCCTACACTGTATTTGAATACATCAAACGAAGATTTCAATTGCTCTACAGCACCACCCGGACCCGACATCAAGGCATCTGCCATAGCTTGTGATGCTCCGGTTGCTCCTTCAATGCTATCCTTATATCCTTGTAAGGCTTCGATACCCGGGCCATTAATCAGAGTGACCCATTTAGCTGCTTGATTTTTACCAAAAATCGCACTTGCAGCAGCTAACTGTTGCTGGTCAGATAGTCCGGCAAATCCTTTTTGAAGTTCTCCGATTGTATCAGGCATTGATTTAAGACTTCCATCTGTGTCAAAGACGCTTATCCCTAATTCATCTAGCCACATAGATGCTTCCTTTGCGGGGCTTGCTAACCTCATAAGTCCGGTATTCAATGCCGTGGCGCCTTCTGATGCACTAATACTATGATCACCAAATACGCCCGTAAGCACTGCCAAATCTGAAAAGCCCCAACCGACCGTGTTTGCGGTTGAGCCAGCTATGCTCATAGCGTCAAAAAGACCTTGTACATCTGTATTCGCCTGAGCCTGTGCTTTTGCCATCATATCTGTATAATGACTTGCTTCGCTCGCATCCGCTCCGAATGCCTTCAAGGTATTACCCAAACCGCCTGTTATCATAGACAAATCAGAGGCTGTACCTGCTGCAAGGTTCATTGCAGGTGCTATCATATCTGCTGCCTGTGCTGCGTCAAAGCCCTGTCTGGCAAAATTTAACGATGCATCTGCTGCATCCTGCATACCAAAAGTGGAATTTGATGCAGCAGTTTTTATAGCACCTTCTAAGAGCTCAGCTTCTTCGGCTGTACTACCCATCGTTTCACTGACAAGCCTCAAAGTCTTGTCAACTTCTCCGAAACTCTTAAAACTTGCAACACCGATGCCGGCAAGTGGCAGGGTTACACCTGTAGTAATTTTTGCGCCAAGATTGCTTATACTTTGCCCAGCTTTCTCCACTCCCTTCCAAGCTCTTGAAGCCGCAGCAGTTCCACTTGTGAGCGTTCCGATTGTACTGCTAAAACTGCTTGTAAAATTATCTATAAACCTAAATTCGACATCTACCGGTCTAGCCATCGTTTACGCTCCTTTCTTTTGTTTCTTCCACCTCTCTTCTTATAAAATGTTTTATTAACAATTTATCTGAAAAGGGTGCGTCAAAAAAGACTGACGGGCTCCAGTCGTGATTAACAAATAAGTAATACATCGCCTGAAAATCCGCATCAGTCTCTATTAGTTTTTTATATCATCATACTCAATGCCTTCTTCCGCATTCTCATTTTTGCCAAAACCCGACAAGGCTCCGATTTTTTCAGAAATCTTTACAAGCTCACCGCCCGGAAAAAGAATTTTGGCAAGGTCTTTTGGCGTTACTGCTTTGTAGTAGTCCATGAGTTCTTTGTCCTTTAAGTTTGGATCAATACACCCACTCACTACTACCATAGCGTGTGCATCATAAACTTTGCTTGTGTCAATGCTACCATTTTTTCCTGTAGCACTTGAAATAAGCTCGGTGTATCTGCTGCCCGATAGTGCTTTTACTGTGATTTCTATATCTTCGCCTGCAACCTCGCACAAGTGCTTCGCCTTAATTTTTTCAGTAGGGATTTCAGTAATTTTATCCCTGTCTAACTTCATAAGCTTTTCCATCAATGAATTTGCCATTTTTTTAATCCTCCTATGCTCTTATATGGTCTAAGAAATCCCAATCTTCAAAAGTGAAGCTATAGGATTCCTCTGTGTTTTTCTGAATTTCCCAGTCCGTCAAAATAGCTTTATCAAATTTGCAGTGATAAAAAACTATCCTTTCGGCTCCAAGAGCATCCGGATCGGATAACTTTGCTATAATCTTAAAGTCAGGTGTCTGCCCCCTCTTTACCTTGTCAGATATGTTTTTTGAGATATTTGACCTCACGTGATGTAGCTTGATACTTCCTTTTCCTTCAAGCTTTGTCATCTTCTTTCCTGCCGTGAGACTTCTGACCATGGATATGTCTGAATAAGATATGCTTACCTCACCCTTGCAGGACATAACCTCGCCTATATACTCGTCATCAACCCACAACTCACCCCAAGTGCCATTTATGACCTGATTTGATACAAATTTCTTCATACGCACCTCCTTAAACTGCAATTTTTAAGTCGACATCTTCTATAGCATCCATTAAAGAGACGACAGCTTTTAAAAAGACATGCGAACCAGTATTTGCTCTCTTTATTTCCGTGTCATTACAATCTTCAACTGCCTTTTCACTCCCGTCATCAAGCAAGACCTTCTTGTCTTGCGCTTTAAGCCACTGTCTTTGGCTGTCAATGTCGATTTGACACTGCCCTACATTAAGCACGCCGTCATTTGCAAGGCTTGTAAAGTATGTATTGATAGCCGTAATTAAAAGACACTTATTGTCATAAGTATTTGAAAATTTGCCGATGTAAAAATCCGCTATAACTCTTCTGATATCATCTTCCATCATGTCCATGGTTTCAACAAGCTTGATTTTCTTAAAACTGTCCCCTTTGTTCTCTGTAGTGGTAAGTGATGTTACGGCTCTATTAAGCTTAACCTTTTCACCGTCCCATATTGCTATCAGCTTTCCTGCTCCGACTGCTTCATCCTGCTCTGTTTTTGTAAGTCTGCTTACATCTACAAAGTCCTTTAGTGATGCGTATGTACCTGATACATTCAAACCTGTACCGGCTAAAAGCCCTGCAATTCTTGCAGTTCCCTGTTCCGGTGTAAGTGCCTTATCTTTTGTTCTATATAAGGCAGAACACCAATTTATAATTCCTTCGTTATCTCCAGCCGTTTCGGGCAGAATAACCTTTATAAGCTTGTGTTCACCTCTTTGCTTCTTTACCCAGGTTGCCACATCCTGAACTTTACTATCTGTTTTAACAGACGGAATTGCCATGTATGTGAATTTCTCACCCTCAAAATACTGCATCATATCCTTATACGCTTTGCTCATATCCTCAGTGGTAGGCATTACATAAACAATGACGTGTTTTGGAGTATATGAATAGCCGACAAGCACATCTTTTATATACTGTTCATTCTCTTCGCTAAGTACACCTGTCGGTATATCACTGATGCTTATAACCTTAAAAGTCTGCTGCCTTGTGCCTTTCAGGACAAGTGCAACAATACCACGTTCACCTCTAGTGATAGCGGTCGTACCTCTCTCAGTAAAGGCTATGGTAATACTGGGTGATACTAATTTGCTCATCTATCTTCTTCCATCCTTTCTACTTTCAAAGATATATCTGTTATAGGTTCGCCATCGTGATACTCTGTGCTTTCGTACCAGTCCAATCTAAAGGACATTTGCGGAATATTGCCATGGTCTTCAATATAATCATGCGTGTACTCTGTGGTCAGCAGTTGCCTGTCGCCAATTATCAAGACCATGCCCAAGGCATCAAATATGTTTTCGATTACCTCAAGTGCTTCTGTCTGCTTGGCTGTCTTTTGCACGAAAGTAATCTTCACTGAACATGATTTATGCATCATGTTCTTACTTTCCCTATTTGCGCCTAATGGTACTATTTCAACAAAAAAATACGGAGGCACCGCATTATCTACAGTATCATTTCCGTATCTTTTTGTGTTCGGATATTCTCTTTTTAAAATTAAATTTACTTCTTTGATAATGTCGGCATAGGTAATCATGAAAGCCTCCTGTCTGCTAAGGCCTTATTTATGACCGACTGCATCATGTCCGGATATTTGCTTTCATACTCCGCTCTTGTTTTTTCTGCATAGTGCTTTCCCTCTACAAATCCGCCTGTGTCCACGCCATTTATAAATTTTCTGTGACCATTTTCGACAAGATGGAAGTGTGGAGCCTTATTTGTGACCTCAACGTTTGAAATAATTCCGGTAGAACTGTAAGTCTTTGTGGTTTTCCACCTTTTAAGACCTTTACTTCCGCTCTTGTAACTTGACGGCATCCTCGCGTTGCAGTCTTTTGTCCACGCCTTAGCAGTTTTTAAGATTGCATTGTTAATGTCGTCAGGTGCTTGTGACACCATGCCTAGCATATCCTCAAGAAGCCCATCCAGCCCTACAAAATGCACTGATTCCATTATTCCCTCCTTTCTTCGTGGTCCTTATTTTCAGTGCACATAAGTTCTAAGTAGTAATTCGCCTCTAAGGGGTTGACAATATAATTTATAAGGAACTGCCTGCCCTGGTATTCAATTACATCTTTTTCAGTTATACCCGTATTTCTGATTGTAATTTTATATACAAGTTTGCTGGTTGTCTTATAATGCTCTAATTGTTCACTACCTCTTAACGGTCTTATCTCTGCCCAGACCTTTTTATGTACTGCTAAAGTGCTCACGATATTGGCAAGCTCGTCCTCTGTTTCCTTGTATCGTAATATATTAACTCTTTTATTAAGCCTTCCGGGGTTAATACCTTTCATGCGTCCCCCTTTATAGCTTTCTTCATTTGCAATTGTAAAATTATGCTTCTAAAAGTATATTCAATTGCTTTCTTCTGCTGTATATCTGATTGCATAAGCTCACGATTGTCATACATATTTTGCACTATTGCACAAAAAAGCATATTGGCTGTCTTATCCTTTTCTTCGTACTCGCCTACCGCGGATACGATATATTCTTTTGCTGCTTCCATCATTGTTCTAATGATATTATCGTCATCATCTCCGTCTACCCTTAAGTAGTCCTTGACCTGCTCAAGTGTCATAGGCTAATACCTCCAAAAAGCCCCTGTGGATGTAAGGGCTAAATAATTCTATTAAGGTGTTACTGTAATTGTTCCGTTTACAAAGGCATTAGCATCCTTGACCTTACAGTCAAATCTCTCTATTCCTCTAAACAGTATCAAATCCTGTTCAAAAGCATTAAGTGTACCAACTGCCGCCACATTTGAAGTCATAATACTAAGCTTCTGTCTGTCAAAAATCTTGATAGCTTCCTTAAGATCTCCGATTATAAACGGTACTTTATTGGTCTTTGTCGCAAGTATTGCGTTAGGTACAACCTTTAAAGGTATCTTTCTTGCACCTACTGCAAGTACCATCTGCATAGGATCCTGCAAATCAGGAGTAAGTAAATACCTGCCGTTTTTATCCACTAAAGTATCAAGGTACTGTAATCCATCATCATTAGTTACGATTATAGTGCTTCCGGAGAAAGCAGCACCTAAAGATACGTTGATTGCCTTTTTAATACCGTCCAAATTCTTAAGGTCAGTTTCTGCCTTTGTGGCAATAGCTATAAGAATTTGAGCATTCTTTGTGGCAACATCTTCCTCACCAAGCCACTTTACAAGGGTACTGGTGATATTCGCATCAGAGTCCGCCAAGAGTTCATTTGTAACCGGCATATATCCTGCATACTTTTTAATTTCATATGCAAGTACTTCAAATTGTGGTGTTTCAGCCGCCTGTATCTTTCCGGACTCCGCTACAGCCTTAAATCCTACTGCCTGTGCTCTCTTCTGATATGTTCTTCTTCCTGAATTTGTAGATACGGACTCTACATCAACCAAAGACTCAAGAGAAAACTTTGCTTGCTTATACTCATTTATCTTTGTTTGGATATCCTCTGGAACTGTATATCCTCCATCTGCTTTGGTTCCCTCAGTCATAGTGTTTGTATAGAATCCATGCCTTGCAGCCTCCGCAAAGTCATGAATCGGATCCGCTCCGGTACCACTTGTAACCTTCTTTACACCTGTAGCATTTGCAACGCCGTTGGTCATGCCGGACTGCTCACCCTCTACAATATCCTTTAGAATATTATACTTATCCTGAAGTGCTACAAGTTCCTCTTTTGCTGTTTTCGCCTCCTCTATCTTCCCCTGCCCCGCAAGGTTTTTTACTTCAAGCTTCTTCGCATTGATTTGATTAAGTAATTCTTGTAAATTCATTTTTTTCTCCTTTCACGCCCCGAATGTATCAAGGTCTTTTAGTAACTCATTCTTTTCTTTTTCAACATTGGCCTTTTTAGCTTCATACTTTTTTATCATCTCATCTGTAACCTTTAAATTACCGATAGTATTAGTGATTACCAACTCACCTGGCTGGCTTATAGAATCTATAAAACCAAATTCTACGGCTTTATCCGCTGTTATCCATGTTTCTGCGTCCATCATTTTGATAATTTCTTCTTTGCTCTTGCCCGTTTTTTCGACATATGCACTTGCTAAAGTTTCATCCCATGCCTTTAATGTTTCAGCCTGTTTGCTAAGTTTTGCGTGATTGCCGCTTACATAGCTTACCGACACATCGTGTATCATGAGCATGCCGACAGGCGATATTGTGCTTTTTCCTGCCATAGCTATTACAGATGCCGCACTGGCCGCCAAGCCTTCTACTTCAATATCAACATCATTTCTGCTTCTTAAAGTAGAGTAAATCTCCTGTCCGGCAAGCACATCACCACCACCGGAATTAATTTTAACCTGTAGCCTGTCGCCTTTTTCCATAGTTTCAAGTGCTGTAATTACATCCTGTGGAGTAGTGCACTCAAAGCCGAACCATTCATAGACTTCTTTCATCTCGTTACCGACAATATCCCCTTTAATTTTAAAAATCATTTCTTTATTCCTCCTTTCCTATGTTGTATGCAGCGCCGACATTCGTAAGCGGTACATAGTTGCCGTTTACAATTAAAATGTCGCCCCCATCCTTTGAAGGTAAATCCAGTAAATGCCTCCCCTCGTTCGGTGTATATATACCATTTTGGACTGCTGAAGTTATAGACTGCATCTGTGTTTCCATATTTGCACGTAAAAGAACTTTTTCATTGAATTTATATACATATCCTTCTTCCCTTTGCTTATCAGCCAAACATTTATAATTTATTTCTTGTTCATACTGATTCAGTCTATATATCATAGTATCAACCAAAAAGCTAAGTTGTTGCGACTCTGAATTTGAATAACTACTCTTTTCGTAGTCATTTATCTGATTTGGTTTAACTCCGAAAGCTGCTGCAATCTGCAAAGCACTGTACTTTTTCAGTTCCATATACTGAGCATCTGCAAGTGTGTAGGTTAGTGGCTCTAATTTCATGCCTAAGGGCAATGCCACAACCTTACCAGCGTTATTTGCTCCCGTAAGAATGTCATTATATCGTTTTTCAAGTCGTTGTCTTAACTTTTCATCCAAATCGCCAGTATACTGCAATACACTTGACGCCGTAAGTCCGCTTTGATACAGCTTTTCAAGATATTTCTGTGAGTATCCGGCACCGCCTATCGTGCTTTTAAGTATATCTCTGACCGATATACCCATCACGCCATCCCACGATAGCCAATTTTTTATATGCAGTACATCTTCTTGCCTAAAAACTGCCATTCCACCATTTTGGGGATTTGAAAACCTATAATAAAGTCTGCCTCTGTCACCGAAAACACCCACATCATCCATATATACGGTTACACAATCGGACTTCATAATCCAGTAAGCTGTCTTTTTTATCTCGCCTTTTTTCAGTCCTCCTCCGTAGTCTTTCTGGATCCATGCATAAGCGTTACCATAATGTTGACAATTTGCTTCCATTGTTGACCAGAAAGTCGATGGCGTCATAACCGAATTAGGTCGATATAGTAGTATATCCGCAGTCGGTGCCCTTACCCTGCCGCCTGATTCATCCTCTGTGTAGAGTTTTAACGGCATTTTACCCATTGTTTCAGACAATACTTTAAGGCAAGTAAAGTACGTAGTCTCCGCAAGTGCTTTAGGCTTGTCTGTATCAATTCCCAACCATTGCAAAAGCTTTTCGCTTGCCGTATCGACCGTTTCAGGTGTAAAAAAGTTTTTTAACCTATTAAAAAATCTCATCTTTAACCTGTCATTCCTTTCAAGAAATTTTCTATGTATTCGCTATATGACTCTGATCCAAAATCATGATACAAAGCCAACTTAAAAGCACCCAAAGCTGCATCCACAGGGTCAATTCGCTTTGTAGTCGCATCTTTATCTATCTTTATAAGTCCGTTATTCGTTCTTGTGACAGCATTAGACATAGCATAATTAAATAAAGGGTTATGCAGATATACCACATTTCCTGAATAAACCTGTTCCCTAAAACCTTGCGTGCTTTCGTTTAAGCTTTTGTGACTTTGGTACACTTCTTCGACTATGTATCCTTCATCCGATAAATCCATCATTAATTTTGATGCATTAGCAGGGTCAAAACATAGACACTGTATATCAAGCTGATACTTCTCACACTCGTCAAGGACATAACGCATTACAGTAGCCTGGTCCACTATCGGTGTGTTTGTAAGCGTTAAATAACCTAGCCTCTCCCAAGCGTCATAAGGTACCTTGTCTTTTATGATGTGTTCTCGCAATTTATCCACTGTAGGTATAAAGCTATGTGTCCAAACTGCATAATTGACTATCTTCTTACTGCTACTGTCCAGTTTATCGGTCTGAAACGGTACAACAAAAGCGACTGATGTAAGGTCGATTTTTGAGGACATATCAAAACCGACATAAACTGGTCGCCCTTTTAAGTCGATAGGGAACTCCTTGACCTCGCAAGCCTTCCATTTTTTCATATCCATGTAGCCGTTGTTTGAAGCCGATACCCAAATATTGAGTACTTTGGTCATGAAAGCAATCATTTTTTCAGGTATCTGCTTTGCAATCTCGTAATCTTCAGCTATCTTTTTTATGCCTTCATCGTAAAAGGCTCTAATCGGGTTGGCTTTTTGCCATGTCTCAAGTGCTCCAGGGTCGTCGCCCTTGTCCGCTTCGCAAATATCAATAAAATATTCGTCATTCTTTACATCTACATCCGGATCTAAGACCTTTGAACAATAATCATATTCTTGTGTGTAGCAAGGGTATGTTAAGTTCTTACCCGCCGTGGTGATTATTGTCAACATCGGCTCCTTGGTATTTGAGCCTAGACCCAAGTCGTAAAAATCAGTTGTCGGGTGCTGGTGGTATTCCAATTTGTTATCTTATCGGCTCTTTATCCGATAATTCTTATAGTTTCCTATAAGTTCAGACTATATTTTCACATTAAAAAACACCCTTTTAGGATGTTCTAATGTGTCGGAGGCTCGTGGCAAGATTATCACTCTCTTAGCGCTCACTTGCTAGTCGTTACAAATGTAGTTGATTGCTACACTCTCGGTATTAGCATAGGCTTTTGCCCTTAGCCTTCACCGATACACCCCGATTTATACTCAACAAATCTCTATCGAGTATCAGACACGCAGGATTGGTACCATCTCCAGTCTTGCCATCTTCTTTCGATAGCGGTTTTATAAAAGACCCAGTTTTGATGTGTACAATTTCGTCACGCTTAAAATTGAATTTTGAACGCAGTATTGAGCCTTTAGCCATCAAATTACATTCACTGAATACAATTTTTGACTGGTCTCTTTTTGTGCCTGCCGTATATACTTCGTATGTCTCTATATTTTTTGTTGCTTGTATAGCTATTTCAAAAAGTGCTTCGCCTGCTTCCATTTGAGATTTAGCATTTTTACGCCCCACCTCTGTAAAGCTCTTCTTAAACCTCTTCTTTCCCGTCTCTCTATGCACCCACCCATAAAGCTGACACGCTCTGAACTTCTGCCACGCTGTAAGCTCTATCGGCTTGCCCGCTAAAGCGCCCTTTGAATGTTTCAGTAAAGCAAACCATGTCACAATTTTATTTGCGTTGTCCTCACTCCAGATATAAGGGAAGTCGGCTGTGCCTACTCTGTCCAAATCATCAAGAAACCTTTGACACGCCCACTTGTGCTTTTGCCCTGACGGGATTTCATCAGCTAAACAGCTTCTTGCGTATTGCTTTATGTCCTCCAAGTGACTCATATCTATATATCTCCAAACATCTGCATGAGATTTTCTTCTTGTCCTTTTGCCTTTTCTGAAGCAATCTTTAATCTTGAGCTTGCAGACATTCCCAATGCACTTCCAGAGCTATCCATATCCTTTTTCGCCTGCTCCATAATCGCATATATGGGGTTCGGCTTTTCTCCCGAACTTGTTTTCACGGTCGGACAGAAATCTTTTTTCTTTGTTTCCTTCAAGGCCTGCAGGTACATTGAATAGGCGTTCGCATAGACAATCATGCTATTACGGTCTAAGTTACCGATAATGTCGATACTCTGCAGGTTCTTTCGTACCCTTTCGTACTCTCTCTTTGCTGTCGCATCTAAAAAGACCGACGAAGGAAGCTTTTCTAACTCATCCTTATCGGTCTTGACTAATGACTCCTCATATTCTCTTTTTGCCCTGACGTCTTTTTTGATATTGCCAGTTTGCATTGAAATTATTTTTCTTGGCCTGCCCATTCACTCTCCTTTCTGCGCAGATATCCACTTCTAAAAATTATTTAGAAATTTACGTTTTAAAAGCTGGGGCGGCGGTCGTGAAAAAGCATAAAAAAACTTTTCGATAGCCCCCTACCCACACCACCTGACACCTCATAAAACAAGTCAGTATGTCAGCTTTTTAACAATCTTTTAAGCTTATCTTGCGTTTCACATTTAATCTCTTCACTCTTCCTGTATAGTGCATGTATCTCATCATGACTTGCTCTTGAAACAGGTATGAGGTTATCCTCAATGTAAAACATATCCGGAGCCTCCTCTGCCGTAATTATATGATGTACTGTGCTTGCGTATTCAATTCTTCCATGAAGAAATGCCCAAGGATCCAATCTATCGTATCGTGCAATAATAACAAGTCTCAAGGCTTGCCACCTGCTCCCTTTGTAAAGTGCCCTTGTACCAAGAGGTCGGGCATACTCTCTTTTAAAGTTACACCCGCATTTCTTCCCCGCTTCATATCTTTGTCTGCAGTGTACACATCTTTTATATATCATTCACCTCACCTTCCAATCTTTTGCAACAAAAAAGCCGCATACATTTGTATACAGCCTTTTGTTGTCTTATTCTGCTTCTATTATCTCCATAAGTGCATTTTGCAACACTTGAGAGAAGTTTATATTTTGTGCTATTGCTGCTTCATTCATCCATTCTGGAATAGTAAGTGTCTTTTTAACTGCTTTATTATTGTGTATACGTCTGTATGTATCAGTATCACCAACAACATAAGATATAAATGATTTATTATCAATTTCTATATCTGATATACTTGAGGGTTTTGGAATGGGTTTTCCGTCCTTCTCATATCGATACAATACCATCGATAAAACATCTTGAGCGTTTAAAATTGCGTCATTAATATCATCTCCGCAAGTATAACAACTTTCCAAATCCTTAAATTCTACAGAATACATTCCCGCATCCTCCTCAGTAAATACCGCAGGATAAACGTACTTCTTCATATCTTGCCTCCTTTAATTTTTAGGGAAACTATTATGTTTTATGCAGGGCTTTATTTAAGCCCTGCGTCTTTCAGTATTGATACAGACGTTCCTTTCGGAACTTCTTTATTGTGCCTAGGCACTGGGAAGGTCTTTCCTGTTATAGGACTAAACCATTCATCATGT
>ERZ773099.1485-NODE-1485-length-17314-cov-11.306101_pt1 | contig 17314 bp, 15 predicted proteins | sample MGYA00511120_ERZ773099 | MGnify/ENA primary metagenome ERZ773099 (study PRJEB29015, sample SAMEA2738012) | human oral metagenome | biome: human oral; feature: human-associated habitat; material: dental | place: China | collected 2104 ...
GGCCCCGGGCAGGGCGAGCGCGGGCAGAGCGGGGCGTCCCCGGGCGAGGCACCGGGGCGCCCCCTGGCCTCCGTGGCCGAGTGGGCCCGCCTCCTGGCCGCCGAGCCCGCCCTGGCCGGGGTGGGTGTCACCAGCCTGACCGGCCGCATGAGCCCGGCGGACAAGGAGGCGGCCATGCGGGCCTTTGCCTCCGGGCGCTGCCCGCTCATGGTCTCCACCACCGTGGTCGAGGTGGGCGTGGACGTGCCCGAGGCCACCATGATGGTGGTCCTGGACGCCGACCGCTTCGGCCTGTCCCAGCTCCACCAGCTGCGTGGGCGCGTAGGGCGCGGCAGCCGGCCCAGCGTCTGCATGGCGGTGACCGGCGCGGAGGTGGACTCCACCGCCTTCCACCGCCTCAAGGCCTTCGCGGGCACGACCGACGGCTTCGCCCTGGCCGAGGCGGACCTGGAGCTGCGCAGCGAGGGCAACGTCCTGGGGGCCGCCCAGTCCGGGCGCCGCAGCGACCTGGACCTGCTGCGGGTCACCCGGGACGCGGACCTCATTGAGCGGGTGCGGTCCCAGGCGGAGGCCATTGTCGCCGCCGACCCCGGCCTGGAGGACCACCCCGCCCTGGCCGCCGCCATCACCCAGCGCCTCGACGAGGAGAACCAGGCCTACCTTGAGCGGTCCTGAGCGACAGGGGCCGGAAGGTGTCACCACCTGCACTTATCACGTGATAAAGTAGGGCCCACTCGCCCATCCCGCCAGCAAAGGAGCTATAGAGCCATGGGTCAGTCAGCGACGGGCACCGTCTACGTGGACGCGCGCCGGGCCCGCTTCATCAAGCGATGGTCCCCCACCCTCATCGCCTTCGGGGAGTTCATCGACGGCTACGACCTCACCGTCATAGGCGTCGCCATGGTCTTCCTGACCAAGACCTTCACCCTCACCGCGACGGACAAGGGCCTCCTGGTGGCGATCTCCTTCGTCGGTACCGCCCTGGGGCTGGTCCTCTTCGGCGACATCGCGGACCGGGTGGGCCGCAAGAAGGTCTTCGCCTTCAACCTGTGGGTCTTCATCGTCACCGCCGTCGGCGCCGCGTTCATCACCCAGGTGTGGATGCTGTGGGTGATGCGCTTCCTCATCGGCGTGGCCATCGGCATGGACCTGTCCACCTCCTGCGCCTTCCTCGCCGAGGTCGCCCCCAAGTCCAGCCGCGGCCGCCTGGCCGGCTCCCTGCCCACCATCACCCTCATCCTCGGGGCCATCTTCTCCATCCTCCTGGCAATGTTCCTCAAGGCCGTCGTGCCCGTGGCGCACCACGACTGGGTGTGGCGCGGCATGTTCCTCTTCGCCGCGCTGCCGGCCTTCGGCGTCCTCATGCTGCGCAAGCAGCTGCCTGAGTCCCCCCGCTGGCTCATCCAGAAGGGCCGGGACGAGGAGGCCTGGCAGATACTGGACGCCCTGGAGCTCTCCGAGGAGGTCCTCCAGGCCCCGCCGCGCCGGACCAACCGCGAGTACCGCCGCCTCTTCAAGGGCGAGGCCCGCCGCCGCGTACTCGTGTGCACGGCCTTCTTCATGCTCAACACCACCGCCGGCCCCGTCGTGTCCTTCATGGGCCCGGTCATCTTCGAGCAGGCCGGCGTGCCCGCCGGGAACAACCTCCTGATCTCCCTGATCGCCAACTGCGTGGGCCTGGTGGCCGTCCTCATCGGCGTGCGGCTCATTGACTCCGTCAACCGCCGCAGCCTGGGCCTGGTCACCGCCGCGGTCCTCACCGTCGCGGCCCTGACCATGGGGCTGCTGGGGCAGGCCTCCCAGGTCGCCCTGTTCGGCTCCTTCATCGCCTGGTCCTTTGCCACCTGGCTCGGCCCGGCCGTCCTGTGCCTGGTGTGGGCCTCCGAGGCCTACCCCACCGAGCTGCGGGGCTTCGGGCAGGGGCTCACCCAGTCCCTGTCCCGCATGATGTCGGCGACCACCGCCTTCCTGCTCCCGGGCCTCATTAACGACCACGGCTTCTACGCGATCGCGCCCTTCAGCGTCGTCTACGCGCTCATGTTCCTCCTCGTCCTGCGCAACCCGTGGCTGGCGTCCACCGCCGCCAGCCTGGAGGAGGTCACCGCCACGGCCGACGTGCCTAAGGCCGCGGAGGCCGTCGCCCCATGAGCCCGTCCTCAGCCCCGGCGGGACCGCCCCCGGGGCCGGGTGGTCGTGCGGACCCTGGGACTCGTCCCCAGGGTCCGGCACAGGCCCTTCCTCCCGCCGTCGATGACGGCCTGGACGGCCAGGGCCCCGAGCTCGGCCACGGGCCACGTCACGGTGGACAGCCCCAGCGCCTGGGACACGCTCTGCGTGGCGTCCCCGAAGCCGATGACCTGCAGGTCCTCCGGGACCCTGACGCCGTGCTGGCGGGCGGCGAGGACCGCCCCGGCCGCCAGCTGGTCGTTGGCCCCGAAGAGCAGGTCCGGCGCCCCCTTCTCCAGCAGGGCCGTCATGGCCGCCAGGCCGTCCTCGATGAGCCACCCGTCGGCCCGCACCACCCGGGCCCCGGCCAGCCGCTCCAGGAAGGCCCGGCCGCGCGACCACAGGGGCCCCGGGCCGGTAAGGTGGACCGGGCGGCGCGTCCCCTCCAGATCCGTGGCCGCCAGGATGGCTCTGACCCCGACCTGCTCGTCCACGCCCAGGCTCACGGCCCCCGGGGCGGGGACGGCCGGCTCGCCGGTACGTACCCACGCGACCGGCACCTCGGCCTTGAGCAGGATCCTGCGGGTGGCGTCGTCGAGGTCCTCCGGACGGCACACCGCCCCGGCCAGGTCGACGTCGCCCAGGGCGTGCACCAGGGCCTGGCCCGGATCCTGGTCCACGGGGACCGGCAGCACGAAGTAGCCCAGGGACCGGGCCCGGTCCATCGCGCCAATGAGGATCTCGTTGACCACCGGCAGGCGCAGCGCGTGGGAGCGGTCGGGGACGACGACGGCCACCACCCGGCTGCGCTGGTAGCGCAGCGTGCGGGCCGAGGCCCGTGGGACGTAGCCGACCTCGGCGGCCGCGGCCCGCACGCGCTCGGCCGTCGCCGGGGCGAACCCCAGCCTCTCCGCGTGCCCGTTCATCACGTGCGACACGGTCGCCAGCGAGACCCCCGCCAGGCGGGCCACGTCCGCCCTGGTCGCACGTCCCATCAGACCTCCCCTGCTCCCGACCAATGATAACGACCAGAGACACCACCCGAGAGGTGATCACCATGACGCAGCCGCACCCCAACGTGCTGGTAGTCCTCACCGATGACCAGGGCCCCTGGGCCATGAGCCGTACGTGCCCCGAGCTCGTCACCCCGGTCCTGGACGACCTCGTGTCCCGCTCGACCAGCTTCGAGAACTACTACTGCGCCTCCCCGGTGTGCTCCCCGTCGCGGGCCTCCCTCCTGACCGGGCGCATGCCCAGCGCGCACGGGGTCCACGACTGGCTCGTCGGGGAGCGCCACCCCGACGCCCACGAGGACGACTACCTCGGCGGCCTGACGACCCTCCCGCAGGCGCTGGAGGAGGCCGGGTACGTGTGCGCCATGGTGGGCAAGTGGCACGTGGGCTCCTCTAAGCGCCCCGCCCCGGGCTTCAGCTACTGGTACGCCCACCGCCTGGGGGGCGGGCCCTACTACGGCGCCCCGGTGTGGACCAGGGACGGGCGACGGGCCGAGGAGGGGCGCTACCTGACCGACGCGATCGCCGAGGAGGCCTGCGCCTTCCTCCGCCAGGCCACCGGCGGCCCGGCCGGGGCGCAGGACGCCACCACCCGCAGCCCCTTCTACCTGCAGGTCTGCTTCACCGCCCCCCACTCCCCGTGGGTGGACGCCCACCCCAGGGAGCTGACCGACCTGTACGCGGACTGCGACTTCCCCTCCGTCCCGCGGGAGGACCGCCACCCCTGGGCCCGGGCCCTGGACGACTTCGACGACGCCTGGGCCGACCCGCTGCCCAGCCTGCGCGGCTACGCGGCCAGCCTGTCCGGCGTCGACCGCGCCCTGGGAGCCATCTTCGACGAGCTGCGCGAGTGCGGGGCGGAGCAGGACACGATTATCGTGTACATGTCGGACAACGGCTTCTCCACCGGTCACCATGGCGTGTGGGGCAAGGGCAACGGCACCTGGCCGCTCAACTTCTGGGAGAGCTCGGTGCGCGTCCCCTTCCTCGTCCACCTTCCCGGCCAGACCCAGGCGCGGCGCGTGACGGCCCACGCCTCGGCCTGCACCTTTCTGGAGACCGTGTGCGAGCTCGCCGGGGTCAGCGCCCCCGAGGACCCCCTGCGCGTGGCCGGATCCGTGGCCGGGCTCGTCACCGGGCAGGTGCCCGACACCCCGGAGGCGAGCGTCGTCGTCTACGACGAGTACGGCGGCGGGCGCATGATCCGCGACGGGGACCTCAAGCTCATTGAGCGCCACGTCGGCCCCACCGAGCTCTACGACCTGGCCCAGGATCCCCAGGAGCGCGAGAACCTGGCCTCGCTGCCCGCCTACGCCACGGTCGTCTCCGACCTGCACGCCGCCCTGGAGGACTGGTTCGCCGCCCACGAGAACGCGGTGGACCGGGCCTGGGAGCGCGACGTGCGCGGCCGCGGGCAGGTCCACCCCCCGCGCCGCGGCTACGACGACGCCCGCACCTACGTGCCCGGCGGGCCCTCCCTGGACGGGATCCAGGCCGGAGGGGACGACGCCGGAGAGGACGCCGGGGACGACGCCGGCTGAGAGCCGCGTCAGCGAGCCGCCTCAGCCCTCCCCGGCCGGAGCGGCGAACCACAGGACGGTCTCGCCGTAGCGCCTGTGGGCCAGGCGCTCCAGGCCCACGGGCCAGGTGGGCTCGGGGGTGCGCGAGGAGCGCTCGACCACGACCACGCCGGCGGGGGCCAGCCACGGGTCCCGCGCGCGCACCAGGGGCGCCAGCATCGCGGCCAGGTCGGCCTCGGGCAGGTGGTAGGGCGGGTCCAGGAGCACCAGCTCCACCGGGGCCCCGGCCACGCCGGCCAGGAAGGGGACCACCTTGGCGGTCACCACGCGCACCCCGCGCAGCCCCAGGCAGCGGGTGTTGCGTGCGCACACGGCGGTCGCGGCACGGGAGGAGTCAACCAGGGTGACGTCCGTGGCGCCGCGGCTGGCCGCCTCCAGGCCCAGGGCCCCCGAGCCCGCGCACAGGTCCAGGACCCGGGCGCCGTCGAGCACCCCGTAGTGCCCCAGGCGGGCGAAGAGCGCCTCCCGCACCCGCTCGGAGGTGGGGCGTGTCCCGCCTCGGGGCACCTCAATGCGTCGGCCCCCGACGCTGCCTGCCACGATCCTGGTCATACCCGGAGCCTACGCGAGGGCGCGGGGCGGTGGGGGCGGCCGACCTGGGACAACCGTGACCTGACTGTGACGACTCCTGTCCGGCGAGGGTCCCCCACCGCCTGACACGCTCCCACTACCCTGCACGCCGTGACCAGCACGCCCAGCATCCCGGCCGGGGAGGCCCTCGCGGTCTGCCCCGGGAGCTTCGACCCCCTGACCCTGGGGCACGTGGACGTCGTGGAGCGGGCCGCGGGCCTGTTCACGCGGGTCGTGCTGGGGGTCGCCCACAACGCCGACAAGGCGGGACGCCACCTGCTGAGCCTGGAGCAGCGCCTGGACACGGCCCGGGCCGCCCTGGCCCACCTGCCGGGGGTGGAGGTGGACGTGGTCCCCGGGCTCCTGGCGGACTACTGCCGCCGGCGCGGGGCCACCGCCATCGTCAGGGGCCTGCGCAACGGCACCGACCTGGACGCCGAGCTGCCCATGGCCCTGCTCAACCGTGACCTGGGGGGCCCCGAGACCGTGTTCCTGGCCGCCGCCCCCGGCCACGCCCACCTCTCCTCCTCCCTGGTCAAGGACGTGGCCCGCCACGGGGGGGACGTCAGCGCCCTGGTGCCGGCCCCCGTCCTGCCCGTCCTGGTGGCGGCCCTGGGCACGTGAGCCCGACGCCGTCACGCCGCACCCGCCCGCGGCAGCCCACACCAACACGCACACCTACCTGACCTAGGGGACGTCATGACCAGTCGTACCGGAGAGCTCCTGACCATCCTGGACGAGCTCGACATCCTCATCTCCACGGCCCGCACCATGCCCATGAGCGCCCTCGTCATCGTCCACCGCGAGGAGGCCCTGGACCTCATCGAGCAGGCCCGGGCCGCCGTGCCCACCTCCGTCCGGGAGGCCCAGAGCGTCCTGGACGAGGCCACCGACAGGGTCGCCCAGGGCCAGGCGGAGGCCGAGCGCATTGTGCGCCGCGCCCAGGACGAGGCCGAGCAGCTCATCGCCTCCGAGAACGTGGTGCGTAACGCCACCCAGCGGGCCGACCTCATTGTGGAGGCCGCCGAGGCCCAGGCCGCCCAGCTGCGCGCCGGGGCCGACGACTACTGCGACAAGGTCCTGGCCGGCCTGGAGAGCGAGCTCGCCCGCGTGGGCGACCAGGTCCGGGCGGGCCGGGAGGTCCTGGCCTCCCGTATCGGGGAGACCGCCGCCCCCCAGGCGCAGCCCGCGGTCGTCGAGGAGCCCCGACGCCGCGCCGTGTGGTCGGTGGACCCCTCGGCCACCCGCTGAGCCGCCCCGGTAGGCCGAGAGGACGCCGGGACGCGGTACATTCGGTACCGCAAGCGCCGGCCACCCGGCAGGACGTACCCCAGGAGGACACGTGAGCGCCCCGAGCGGACTCGTCATTGACATCGTCGACCTGCCCCACGCCGTCGGGGCCACCAAGGACGTCCGCCTGCGGGTCCCCGCCCCGCCCGGCCTGAGCACCGCCGTCATCGGCACCCCCGAGGGCAGCCCGGTCGCCGTGGACGCCACCCTGACCGTCCTTGAGGACGGCGTCCTGGTGCGCGCCACCGCCGACCTGCACGTCCACGGCGAGTGCGTGCGCTGCCTGCAGGACCTGGACGAGGACCGCACGGTGCGCCTCGAGGAGCTCTACCACCTGCCCCGTGAGGTCGCCCAGGACGAGGAGGACCAGGACGTCCTGCTGCTGGGGGAGACCACCCTGGACCTGGAGCCGGCCCTGCGTGACGCCCTGGTCGGGGACCTGCCCTTCCGCCCCCTGTGCCGCCCCGACTGCCGGGGGCTGTGCCCCAGGTGCGGTGAGCGCCTGGACGACCTGCCGCCCGGCCACCACCACCAGGACCGCGACCCCCGCTGGTCGGCGCTGGCCAGCCTCCTGGCCCAGACCCCCCAGGACGACGCCGACAGCCAGGGGCGCGCCTAATGGGCCGTCGCAGCGCCCCCGCCGCCCGCCGTGACGTGGAGACCCTCGTCTTCCGCTGGGGCCCCACGATCGACCCCGACCTGCTCGTCCTGGCCCTGACCCACCGCTCCTTCGCCCACGAGAACGGTGGCCTGCCCACCAACGAGCGCCTGGAGTTCCTGGGGGACTCCGTCCTGGGCCTGGTCGTCACCGAGTACCTCTACCGCGCCCACCCCACGGTCCCCGAGGGGCAGCTGGCCAAGATGCGGGCGGCCACCGTCTCCGAGCCGGCCCTGGCCGCCGTGGGCCGGGACCTGGGCCTGGGGGAGTTCATACGGCTCGGCAAGGGGGAGACCCTCTCAGGGGGCCGGGACAAGGACTCCATCCTGTCCGACACCGTCGAGGCCCTCATCGGCGCCACCTACCTCACCCACGGCCTGGAGCCCACCCGCGTGGTGGTCGAGCGCCTGGTCTCCCGGTTCCTGGCCCAGGCCCGCACCCGCGGCGCCGGGCTGGACTGGAAGACGAGCCTCCAGGAGCTCGCCGCCGTCCACGACCTGGGCGCGCCCGTCTACCAGGTGACCGGCGAGGGCCCCGACCACGCCCGCGTCTTCACCGCCACCGCCGTGATCGACCACGAGGTCTACGGCACGGGCACCGGCAGCTCCAAGAAGGTGGCCGAGCACGACGCCGCCGAAGCCGCCTACGCCGCCATCCTGGCCGCCCGCGGGGACGGGGGCCTGGATCTCCCCGGTGTCAACGACGCCCTGAGGGCCGACCTGGTCGCGCACGCGCAGGACGCCGGCACCACGCCACCCCGTGCCTGAGCTGCCCGAGGTCGAGGTGGTCCGTGCGGGCCTGGAACGCTACCTGGTCGGCCGCGTCGTCAGGGACGTGGAGATCCTCGACCCCCGCCCCCTGCGCCGTCAGGCCGGCGGGCCCCAGGCCCTCGTGCGCACCCTGACCGGCCGCACGCTGACCGCCGTGGTGCGGCGCGGCAAGTTCCTGTGGCTGCCCCTGGACGACGGGCGCGCCCTGAGCGCCCACCTGGGCATGTCCGGGCAGCTGCTGGTGCGCGGGGCGGCCCGGCGCTGCGCCCCTGACCGGCCCCGGTACGTGCGGGACGTACCTGCGGCGCCACGCCACCTGCGCGTGCGCCTGCACCTGGAGCCCGCGGCGGGGGACGACCCCCGCGGGGCCTCCCTGGACCTGGTGGACCAGCGCATGCTCGGCGGGCTGCACACGGTGGACCTGGTCCCCACCCCTGACGGCGCCCCCGGCGGCACGGGCAGCCCCCTGGCGCTCCTGCCCGCCGACGCCACGCACATTGCCCGCGACATCCTGGACCCCGACCTCGACCGCGCCGGGGCGCTGGCCCGGATGCGCGCCTCCCGACGGGCCGTCAAGACCCTCCTGCTGGACCAGGGCCTCGTGTCGGGGATCGGCAACATCTACGCCGACGAGGGCCTGTGGGAGGCCCGCGTCCACGGCCTGCGCCCGGGCACCTGGCTCGGACCGCGCGTGGCCGACCGCCTCCTGAACCTGGTCGCCGCCGTCATGCGGCGGGCCCTGGCCGCGGGCGGGACCAGCTTCGACGCCCTCTACGTGGACGCCGAGGGCGCTGCCGGGTACTTCGCCCGCGAGCTGGCCGTCTACGGGCGGGCCGGCCAGCCCTGCCGACGCTGCGCCACCGTGCTCCGCCGTGAGACCGTGGGCGCGCGCAGCCACACCTTCTGCCCGCGCTGCCAGAGGCGCCCGCGCCACCCGGCCGGCCCCGCACCCGGGACGTCCGCCTGACGGCAGCCCCGGCCGCCTGCCGGACGCAGCGGCCGGCCCCGCACCCAGGACGTCCGCCCCGGGCGCGGGCGGACACGGGCCGGACCGTCTGCCACGATCTGTGTGACGTAGGTCCCCGGGCGCTGCTAGGCTCAGGGACATGCCGAACGTCCCTTCCGCAGAGACCATCCGCGTCATGATCGTGGATGACCACGAGATCGTCCGCCGTGGAGTGTCTGAGATCATTGACCGCGCCGACGGCATGGAGGTCGTGGCGGAGGCCGGGGGACGCGCCGAGGCGGTCCGCCGTGCCGAGCTCATGCGCCCCGACGTCGTCCTGGTGGACCTCCAGCTGCCCGACGGCACCGGCATTGAGCTCATGCACGAGCTGCGTGACCTCGTCCCGGACGCCTTCCCCATTGTCCTGACCTCCTTCGACGACGACGACGCCCTGGCCGAGGCCCTGGAGGCCGGGGCCCGTGCCTACCTGCTCAAGACCATCCACGGCGCCGAGATCAGCGACGTCGTCCGGGCGGTCGCCTCCGGCCGGGTCCTCCTGGACGAGCGCACCGTCACCCGGCGGCGCGCCGACCACGACGACCCCACCGCGGACCTGACCAACGCCGAGCGCAAGGTCCTCGACCTCATTGGCGACGGCATGTCCAACCGTGAGATCGGGGAGCGCCTGGGCGTGGCGGAGAAGACCGTCAAGAACCACATCACCTCCCTCCTGGCCAAGATGGGCCTCCAGCGGCGCACCCAGGTGGCCGCCTGGGTCGCGGGCCAGCGGGCCAGCGGCTGGCGCAACGGCTGAGGTGCTCAGGCCCCGTCCAGGGGCACCCGCCAGGTGAAGCAGGTGCCGCGGCGCTCCCCGTCGGAGCGGGCCCGCGGCCCGATGACGAAGCTGCCGCCGTGACGTCGCGCCCGCTCGGCCATATTGGAGGTCCCGGAGCGGCGGGCCACCGTGGGATCCACCCCGACGCCGTCGTCCCGGCAGACGATCTCCACCACCGGGGAGCCGCTGAAGGTCGGCGCGCTGCCCGAGGCGGGGCCCTCGGCGGGCAGCGCCGCGCCCGCCCGCCCGCCCCCCTGCCCCGGCGGCAGGACGCCCTCGAGCTTGACGTCCACGGTCACCGAGGAGGCGTGGGCGTGACGGGCCACATTGGCCAGGCCCTCCCTGACCACGGCCACCATGTCGTCGGCGACCTCCGGGTCCACCGCCGCGTCGATCAGGGCGATGAGCTCGTCCTCCCCGGCCCGGTCGGCCGCGGACAGCCCCCGCCCGTCCACACTGAGCAGCAGGGAGGGGGCGTAACCCAGGGAGGTCCGCGCCAGGGAGGCCTCCCGGCGCAGGCGCTCCACCACCGAGACGTCCTCGTCACGGTCACGCAGGGAGCGCACGATCGAGCGGATCTGGCGCACCGAGTCGTCCACGGCGGCCAGGGAGGCCTCCAGGGCCCGGCAGGCCGTGGCGAGCCGCTGGTCCCGCCCCGCCCCGCAGCCCTCCGACTGGGCCTCCAGGCGCTCCTTGGCCGCCGAGATCTGCATCCCGGTGGCGAAGAGCTGCTGGATGGCCAGGTCGTGCAGGTCGCGCCCGATCCGGTGACGCTCGTCCAGGAGGGTGGCCACCTCCTGGGCGTGCTGGGCGTCAGCCAGCTCAAAGGCCATGGTGGCCTGGCCCGCCACCAGCTCGGCGATCTCCAGGTCCTGGTGGGTGAAGGGGGCGGCGCCCTCCTCGCGCACCAGCAGCATGACCCCCACGCCCCGGCCCCGGTGGAGCATGGGGGCGTACAGGGCGGGGCCCAGGCGCGCCAGGGACTCCACCAGCAGGTCCCCCTCGGCCCAGGCCCGTGCCAGGGACTCCACCAGCAGGCCGGTCTGGTGGGCCAGCGTGGTCAGGGCCCGCCCCCGGGCGGGGAAGCGGACGCCAATGAGCTCCGAGGCGTGGGTGCCCTCGGCGATCTCGCACACCCAGGTGTCCCCGACGCTGGGCAGGATGAGGGCCGCCGTGTCGGCGTGGGCCACCGTGCGCACCCGGCGGGCGATGAGGCTGAGCGCGTCGTCCTCCTCGGCGCCGGAGAGCAGCAGGGTGGTCAGCTCCTGGGAGACCGACATCCACTGCTCGCGCTCGCGGGCCTCGCGGTACAGGCGCGCGTTCTCCACGGCGACGGCGGCGGCCTCCGCCAGGGTCAGGACCACCGTGACGTCGCCGTCGTCAAAGCCACCGGGCTTGTCGCACAGGTAGAGGCGCCCGTAGACCTGGCCGTGCAGGCTCAGCGGCGCGGACAGGACCGAGCTGGCCGCCCCCTCCTCGATGACGCCGGTGAAGGCGCCGGTCACCGCCAGGTCGTTGTCGACCAGGACGCCCGCCTGGTGGGGGCTGGTGGGGCAGGCCGACTCCAGGAGGGAGTCGAGCTGGGCGGGGGAGGCCTCGGCCTGCCCGCAGGTCAGGGTGACCGGTGCGTCCTGCCGCTGGGAGGGGTCGGCGTGGCTGAGCACGGAGATGGTGCCCCAGGTGGCCCCGGTGATGGAGCAGGCCGACTCCACGAGCCGGCTCAGCGCCTCGGAGACCTTGAGCGAGCTGGTCAGGCCCAGCGCCGCCCGGACCAGGCGCAGGGTGTCCTCCTGGAGGTGGGGGGCGGCCTGGGAGTGGACGGCGTAGGGGCCGACGGCGTCCTCCTCGGGGCTGGGGCCCGTGGGCAGGACCAGGAGGAGGTCGTCGTCGGGCATCCCCGGGAAGACCGCGGGACGGTCCTGGGACTCCTGGGGCGGGAGGGGCTCCTGGGACTGGGGGAGGTCTGCGGGGGTGGGGGTGTCAGTCATCGCTCTGCTCCTGGGACACGGTCCAACGGTAGTCGTCGTCAGCGGACATGAGGTCGGCGTGGCTGCCCCGGCGCACGATGGTGGCGGGCCCCGACCCGGTTCGGCCCAGGACCAGGACCTCCTCGGCGTGGCCCAGGGCGCTCAGGCGGTGGGTGACCAGGAGGGTCCCCCGCCCGTCCCCCGCTGCCCCGCCGTCCCCGGAGGTGGCCCCGCCGTCCCCGGAGGTGGGCGCCCCGGCGCGCAGGAGGTCCGCGACCAGGCGGTCCGCGGTGCCGGCGTCCAGGTGCTCGCCGGGCTCGTCCAGGAGCATGAGCGGGGCGGGGCAGGCCAGGGCCCGGGCCAGGAGCAGGCGGCGCCTCTCCCCGCCAGCCAGGGTGGCGGCGTCGGAGCTGACCGGGGTGTCCAGGCCCCGGGGCAGGCAGGCCAGCCAGGGCCCCAGGCCCGCGCGCTCCAGGAGGGCGGTGGCCTGGGAGGCGGTCACGTCACCGCGGGCCACCCGCAGGTTCTCCAGGACGGTGGTGTCAAAGACGTGCGCGTCCTCGGCGGTGAGGGTGACCTGTGCGGCCACCTCCTGGCGCGCCGCGCCCCAGGGGGCGACGCCGTTGAGGGTGAGCGTGCCCGCCCGGGGCTCCAGGAGCCCGGCGAGGGTCAGCAGCAGGGTGGTCTTGCCGACCCCGGAGGGGCCCACCACGGCCAGGCGCCTGCCCGGACGCAGCTCCAGGTCGATGCCCCGGGCCACCACCGGCCCCCCGGGCCAGCCCACCGCCAGGTCGCGGGCGACCAGGACCGGGCCGCCGTCAGGAGCCGGGCGCAGGTGCCGGGGGGCGGGCAGGGCCGCCGTGGAGGCCTCGGCCGACTCCACCAGGGAGACAATGCGTACGGCGGCCCCGGCGGAGGCCACCAGCTGGGCGCTGGCCGGCCCCAGGGCGCTGGTGGCCTCGAAGGCGGCCAGGGGGACCAGCACGGTGACGGCCAGCATGACCGGGTCCAGCGTCCCGGAGGCCACCGCGGGCACCCCCACGGCCAGGCAGCCCAGGACCGCCAGTCCCATGGCCAGGGTGTCCACCGCGGCGGCCAGGGCGGCGGGGCGGGCGGCGCGGTCACGGGCGCGCGCCAGGCGGCCCTCCAGGTCCGCCAGGCCGTCCATGACCTGTTCCAGGCGGCCGTTGACCGCCAGCTCGCCGCCACCCTCCGCCACCGTCATGACGGTGGCGGACAGCTCGGTGGCGTGCTCGGCCCGGGCCAGCTCGGCGGCCCGGGCCGCCCGGACGGTGGCGGCCGGCCCCACGACCCCGGCCAACAGGAGGCAGGCGGCCAGGACGGCCCCGGCGGGAGGGGGGACCAGCGCCACCCCCAGGCTCGTGGCCGCCCCCACCACGCCCGCCACCCACATGGGCAGGTAGGCGCGCACCACCAGGTCGCCCACGGCGTCCACGTCGCGGCCGACCCGCTCCAGCACGTCGCCGCGCCGCAGCCCCGCGACCACGTCGGCGCGCGAGGCGGCCAGGGCCGTGTACAGGCGGGTGCGCAGGGCGGTCATGCCGCGCAGGGCAGTGTCGTGGGAGGCCAGGCGCTCGCAGTAGCGCAGCACCGGTCGGCTGACGCCGAAGAGGCGCACCGCCACGGGGGCCACGCCCAGGGCGGCCACGTCGGGCATCTGCGAGGCCCGGGCAATGAGCCAGGCGGCCACGGCGGACAGGCCCACGGCACTGGCCAGGGACAGGCTGCCGGCCAGCACCGAGCGGGCCAGGCGGCCACGGTCCAGGTCCAGCAGGGTGGTGGCCCGGCGCAGCGCCCGGCGCTCGGCGGGGGTCAGGACCAGGCTCATCGGGCTCCCTCCGCGGCGGCGTGGGCCGACGTCGTCGTGGCAGGCCCCGCTAGCGTCCGGCCGCCGGGGGGCTCGGGCCCCGGCGTCGTGGGGGCGTCAGGCGCCCCGGCAGCCAGCGTGTCCCCGGCCGCCGGGGCGTCCTGGACGCCTGCCAGGGCCGGGTCGGGCTCGCTGTGCACCGTAATGACGTCCTGGGCCAGGGCCAGCAGGGCGGGGCGGTGGGCGATGACCAGGACGGTCCTGCCGGCCTCCATGAGGGCCCGCACGGCCTCCAGGACGTGGGCCTCGCTGGCGGCGTCGAGGTGGGCCGTGGGCTCGTCCAGGACCACCAGGGGGGTGGTGGAGGCCAGCGCCCGGGTCAGGGCCAGGCGCTGGCGCTGGCCCACTGACAGGCCGACCCCGCCCTGGCCGATCCGGGTGAGCCAGCCGTCGGGCAGGGCGGCCAGGACCTCCGCCAGCCCGGTGGCGCGGGCCGCCGAGACGACCTCGGGCGGCGCCTGACCCCCGGCGCGTCCGGCCGCCTCAGGCCCCATGACGTTGTCCAGGACGGTGCCGGGGGACAGGACGGGGCGCTGGGGCACCCAGGTGACCTGCTCCCACCAGGCCGAGGGCTCGATACCTGCCAGGTCGGCGAGGTCGCCGTCGGCCCCGCGTACCAGGACGCGCCCGCGGTCGGGGCGCAGGAGCCCCAGCACCACCTGGCTGGTGGTGGTCTTGCCGGCCCCCGAGGACCCGGCCAGGGCCGTCAGCCGCCCGGGCCGGATGGTGGCGCTCAGCGGTGCCGGGGCCCAGGAGCCGCGGGCGGCCACGGCGACGCCGTCGAGCTCAATGGTGGCGGTGGCCAGGTCTGGGCAGGGGCCCGTCCCGGTCTCGGGCAGGGGGACCTGCAGGATCTCGAAGACGGCCTGGGCGGCGGCGGTGCCGCCCGCGGAGGCGTGGAACTGGAAGCCGACCTGCCGCAGGGGCTGGTAGACCTCGGGCGCCACCATGAGCACCAGGAGGCCGGTGGCCAGGTCCAGGTCGCCGTACACGAGGCGGAAGCCGACCTCCACGGCCACGACGGCCACGCTCAGGGTGGTGAGGAACTCCAGGACGGCCCCGGACAGGAAGGCTACGCGCAGGGTGGACATGGTGGTGCGGTTGTAGGCGCGCCCCAGCTGCTCCACCCGCGCGGCCGGCCCCTGCTCGCGGCCCAGCGCCTTGAGGGTGGGTAGGCCGGCGATGAGGTCCAGCACCTGGGCGCCGAGCCGCTCCATGGCCGCCAGGCGGTCCCGGGAGTGCTGCTGGGTCAGGCGTCCGATGAGGACCATGAAGACCGGGATGAGGGGGATGGTCAGGACCACCGCCACGGTGGAGGCGAGGTCCTGGGTGAGCATGACCAGGGCGACGGCGGGGGTCACCGTGGCGGACATGAGCAGCTGGGGCAGGTAGCGGGTGAGGTAGGGCTCGATGTCGTCCAGGCCCCGGGTCAGCAGCGTGGAGGTGGTGGCGGCGTGGGTGGCCTGCCAGCGCGGCCCCAGGGCGGCGGCGTGCTCCAGGACCCGACGGCGCAGCTGGGCGACGGTGTCCCGGGCGGCGCGGTGGGCCAGGGTCTCCTGGACCAGCAGGACGACGGCGCGCGCCACCACGACCGCCGCCAGGCAGGTGGCGAGCGTGGCGACGGCCCCCGGCGCGGTGGGGTGGGTGACCACCGGCGAGACGGCGCGGGAGACGAGGTAGGCCTGCGCCACGAGGAGGCCGGCGGTGAGGGTCCCGGTGACCGCCGTCGTCACAATGTAGCGGCGCGCCGCGCGGGCGTACCGCATGAGGCGGGGATCCAGAGGCTTCACCCTCCCAGGATAGGCGGTCGGGACCTTGGGCCTTGACACGGGGGTGGATCCGGTGGGAGGACGTCAGGCGCACGGCAGCGAGGAGAGGCGCACAAAATGTGACGAATCGTATTTCAATCGTTTGTTCAAACGTTTCACCTCAGAAGGCCATGGTGTGCATCATAGTGCCATGCCAGCCAGGAGGGTCCAGCTCGCCGACGTCGCCGCACGCAGCGGCGTCTCGGTGTCGACCGCCTCCTACGTCCTGAGCGGCAAGGACGGGGCCCGCCGCTTCAACGAGGGCACCCGCAGGCGCGTCGTGGAGGCGGCGCGTGACCTGGGCTACGTGCGCAACCGGTCGGCCCGGTCCCTGAGGCAGGGGCGCACCCGGACCGTGGCGCTCTTCTACGAGGCGCCCATGGACCGCTTCGTGGAGCGCTACCAGCTCCAGGCGGTGCGCACCCTGCGGGAGCGCGGCTACCTGCTGGTGGCGATCGCCGTGGTGGACGGCGAGGTGGACACCGTTGTCGAGGCGATCCGCTCCGGGATGTGCGACGGGGCGCTCGTGGCCTGCTCGGAGCAGACCGGGCTGCGCCTGGTCGCCGCCCAGCCGACGCCGCCGCTGCCCGTCCTGCTCCTGGGGGCCACCGCCCCCTGCCCGGGCTACGACGTGGTGATGACCGGGGAGCCCCAGGCCGTGGAGGAGGCCCTGGCCAGCCTGTGGGACGCCGGGGCCCGCCGCGTCCTCTTCGCCGGCCAGCACCGCCAGGAGGAGCAGGTGCGCTCGGACCTGCGCTGGCAGGCCTACGCGCGGTTCATGGGGGCGCACTCCAAGGAGCCGGGGCTGCTCATGACCTGCGCGCCGGACATCGCCTGCGCCTACCAGCAGGCGGTCGCCGTGCTGCGGGAGGCCAGGGACCGGGACGCGCTGCCGGACGCCGTCTACTGCGCCGCGGACCGCACCGCCATCGGCGTCGTGCTCGCCGCCCAGCACCTGGGCATCCCGGTCCCCGCCCGGATGTCCGTCCTGGGCACCGGCAACTCCCAGGACGCCGAGTACCTCGACCCGCCGCTGAGCACGATCGGTATGACGCAGGCCTCTATCGCCGCCGTGCTGGAGCACTTCTGGAGCCGTCTGAGCGACGACTCCACCCAGGCGTCCGCCATCACCGAGCGATGGCGGCTGGTCCCCCGCGGGACGACACCCGCGGCGGGGCTCTGACCAGGACCTTCCCAACTCAACTAGGAGACGCAATGACGCGTACCCCCTGGACCTTGGCCCGTCGTTCCTTCCTGCTCGGCGCCGGTCTGACCGCCCTGGCGGCCTGCAGCTCACCCGCCGGGGTCTCCTGCCCGACGTCGGCCCGCGTGGTGAACCGGCCGGTGGTGCCCGGGACGGGGGGCTAGCCGCGAAGGCCCTGGCCGCCATCGACGTCGGCCCACGTGGTGACGGGAGCCCGCCCCGGGCCCGGTTCCACGGCCCGGTCGGTGGTACCCCGCCTCAGGCCCCGCCTGGCGGTGAACCGGCTGGGCTGGAGGAGTGCCGACAGGCCCTGGTGAGGGAGCTGACCGGGCGGGAGGAGGGGTTCGTCCGGGACGGGGCCCTGGTGGCGGGGCGTCCGGTCCGTGCGGTCCTGACCACTCCCGTGCGCCCCAGCCCCCAGGCGCGCTGAGGCCGCCCCTCCCTCGCGAGAACGGTACTTATTCGTCGTGAGAACGGTACTTGTTTGTGCTGAGAACGGGCATACTCACAGCTGCCTCACAGGACTGGCCAGTCGGTGCGGTCCTGTGTCATTCGGAACGTGCCTTGGTCATCCGGGACGTGCCTTAGCTGTCGGGGACGTACCTTTAAGGTACGTCCC
>ERZ773099.1486-NODE-1486-length-17313-cov-15.741917_pt1 | contig 17313 bp, 22 predicted proteins | sample MGYA00511120_ERZ773099 | MGnify/ENA primary metagenome ERZ773099 (study PRJEB29015, sample SAMEA2738012) | human oral metagenome | biome: human oral; feature: human-associated habitat; material: dental | place: China | collected 2104 ...
AATTTCTTCCGGATTCATTTTCATATTTCGCTGTCACCCCGCTAGTTCGCCATTAACTCTGCCGTCATTGCTGCGAGACGCCCCTTGATGCTGCCGTCGATGCGGCGGTCGCCGATGCGCACCACCACGCCGCCGATGAGCGAGGGATCGCGGTGCTCGCGCAGGGATACCTGCTTGCCCGTAATGCGTTCGAGTTTCTCCGTCAGCTCCTTCAGCTGCGCGGACGTGAGCGCGTCCACCGTCGTGACATCCGCCACGGCGATGCCGAGCTTCTCGTTCGAGAGCTGACCGAAGATCGCGTGGATCGCGTCGAACACCATCATGCGCCGCTTGTCAACGAGCAGCAGGAGGAAGTTCAGCACCGTTTCACGCACGCCGCCCTCGAACACCTCCTTCAGGAGGGACTTTTTGTCCTCCGGCTGGATGTTCGGGTTGCAGAGATACGCCTTCAGCTCCGGGCAGTCATGATAGAGCTGCTGCACCTTCGCCAGATCTGCACCGTACTCCTTGAGCGCATGATCCTCACAGGCAAGCTCGAAGATTGCGCGTGCGTACTTGCGTGCAAGTTCCATGTTCAGCATGGCGCATCACCAATCTTTTTTGCGTCGAGTTTTGCGATAAACTCGCCGATGATGGCATCGTTGTCCTTCGCCTCCAGATTCTTCTGGATGATCTTGCCCGCCGCTGCGAGCGACAGCGCGACAACCTCTGCCTTCAGCTGCTCGACCGCATGGGCGCGCTCGCGCTCCATCTGAACCTCGGCCGCCTTCTTCATCTGTTCGATCTCGCGCTTCGTCGCCTGGATGCTCGCCTCGCGCTCCTCGCCGGCACGCTTCTCCGCCTGATCGACGATCTCCTGTGCCTTCGTACGCGCGGCGGCAAGCTGTGCCTTGTATTCGTTCAGCGTCGCCTCGGCAGCAGCCGCATCCGCGTCCGCCTTTTCGATGCTCTCGGCGATCTTTGCCCGGCGCTCATCCATCATGCGGACAATCGGCTTGTACGCCACCGCACGCAGGAGTGCAACGAGAATCAGGAAGTTGATGATTTGGACAGGCAGCGTCCCGTTGAGATCAATCAGCCCTTGCGTAATTTCACTCAATTCCTATGCCCCCTTTGCAAAATCCATGCTGTATCTCAATTACTTAATCAGCGGATTTGCGTAGAGCATGATGATGCCGAAAACGACGCCGATGATGGCAAGCGCCTCGATCAGACCGACCGAGATCAGCGTACGTGTAAAGAGAACGCCGCCCGCCTCCGGCTGACGTGCCAGACCCTCGATGAAGCGACCCGTGACAAGACCGTCACCGATGCCCGCGCCAATCGCGGCAAGACCAAAGCAAAGACCCGCACCGATAAGAGCGCCTGCGACCATGATTGCGTTTTCCATGAAAAGATCCTCCTTAAACAGTTGAACAAAAGCTTAGATGATGTGCATTTTGCACGTAAAACCGATTTTCTCAGTGCCCGCCGTCCGTCTTAATCGCCGCTCCAATGTAAGCCGTCGAGAGCATCGTAAAGACCAGCGCCTGCACAATGCCGACGAACACGCTGAACGCGAGCCAGATCACCGAAGGGATGGTGGAGCCATTCCCGAGAAGCTGCAGCAGGATGTGAATCAGAATCTCACCCGCCAAGATGTTGCCGAATAGACGAAACGACAGCGTGATCGGCTTCGCCACCTCTTCGACAATGTTGATGATGATGAACGGTGCGACCGGCTGGAAGAAATGTGCCACATAGTGCATTCCCTTCACCGCAAGTCCCAGCACGTGCATCATGACGATGACCAGCAGAGCCAGTCCCAATGTGGTGTTCAGATCATTTGTTGGCGATGCCATCGTCGGAATCAGACCGATCCAATTCGACACGAGGAGGAACAGGAACAGCGACACGATGAACGTGGACAGGAATCCACGCCCGCGCGGGCCCATATTCTCCTCGACCTGATCGTGCAGTGCCTCGATCACCGTCTCCAGCATCATCTGCCAGTTCGACGTCGGCACAACCCTGAGATTGCGCGTCGCGAGCCAACCGATGAAGAGGACGACGACCATCGAGATCCACGTCATCACCAGCGTCTGCGAATTGAAGGTAAATCCGGCGATCTGCACTGCCTCGCGAACACCGATTTCGTGCATAACCTCAACCTCCCTCGGGGGAATCCCCCACCTTACATCCCGAAACCGCCATCAGCGATCCCGTCTATCGGCGCGTATCGTCCGCACAATCAGCTGCACCATCATGATCGCGTGCATCAGGAGAAATCCTCCCACCGCCGCAAAGAAATCGTGCACGCCCGCCGTCGTCGCTGCCCAGAGAACAGCACCGATCAAGACGAGCATGAGAACGAGCCCCACCTGCACCTGCGACGTGCCCGCAGCGCCGAGCCGCGCTGCACGCATGATGCGCTGCGCGAGCTGGGCAAAGTAGAGCGCCGCCGCCCCCGCGCCTGCGAGCAGAGCACCCACGAGCCGCAGCTCCCCCATGAGGAGAAGCGTGCCGCCGCCAACGAGTGTCGCCACCGCAAACGAGAGGACAATCTGCCTCCGATACGCCGATAAAACCTGCCTCATATTCCTCCTCCGACAGCCCCGCAGCGCAAAAGACGCAAGAAAATCGCCCCTGCCTCCCGCTTATGGAGTGCAGAGCCGCGCGCCGCGTACTGCCATCGTTGAATATCAGTACCCTTACGTCATTCGACGCAAAAAACGAAACTCCTTCCACAACTGTATACATTCAAAAGAAGGCTTTTTGAATTTTCCGTCAATACCATAAGGTATGGCTATGAATGCGCCAATTTGCGATTCATACCCCTTATCGCTATTATACGGGCTTCCCGCCTTTTATGCAACCTTGTTTTAATAGTTCTTTTCAATTTAATTTGTAATGTGTGGGTGGCTTTGCTACAATGGGCGAAATATAGAGTACGCGCCTGTCGAATCGCAGACGAGCCATGACCAACACATCAAATACAGCTGAAAGGAGCGCATACATGACCATCGAGGGAGCTGTCATCATTGAGAAGGGCGTGACCTTCGCCATCATCCACGTCGCCCCCGAGGTCACGCGCTACACCATCAAGTCGACGCAGACCCGCCGCGCCCTCATGCACTTCTTTCCCGGCATGCCGATCATCCTCATGAGCCTGACCAACGACGGCAGGCCCCAATACTACGGACGCAAAGACATCGTAGATTTTTTAAGCAGCATTCGCCTGAACCAGATCCCGTGGAAGAAGTATCATATTGTATAATAAAAAGCGCAGCCACACACGCAGCTGCGCTTTCCTATTTTTCAACGTTGCCTTTACTCTGCCGGGATGATGAACGAGAGGGAGCTGAAGATCTTCTTCGTCACGATCGGATTGTCCGTCGGGAATCCGACCTCAACGCCGATGACATTGAGCCCGTTGTTTGCAATGCGCACAGAGATTTCGCCGTTCGCATCTGCCTGCATCTCATTGGTGAGGTCGCCAAGCACATCCGCGATCACGGGCGCATTCGCATACGGCGCACCGTCCTTGTAGATGCGCAGACGGAGCGTATCGCCGCGGCGCAGCGTCAGCGGGTTCACCTCGGGCACAATCTGGATCGGCACATTGTAGATGCCCGCCGGCTTCACAGCCTCGTTCCAGTAGTGCACATTGTACTTGTAGGCATAGGTCACTGCCTTGAGATTCTCGATGTCCGAGAAATCACGCGTCGGGATCACCTTGCCGTCCGTCGTCTTTGCAAAATAGCCGTAGTCAAAGAACGTCGCCGTCACACCGAGATCCTCGCCCGGCACAATGCTGATGTTCTTCTCGCCATCCACGCGCTCCACCGTCGTCGGCTGGAAATTCACGTCATAGGCATCGATGCGCTGCACGCACGCCGGGTCATACGCATTGTCAAGCGGACCTTCGCCGAGCACGAGAGCCTTCGTGTCGACACGGTTCGCAAAGAAAACACCGTGTGCATCTGCAGGTGCTGCATACATACCGAGCCCCATCGCTGCGCCGAGCATTGCTGCCAAAAACTTTTTCTTCATTAAAATTCCTCCCATCAAGAACATAAATGCGCGGGCGTATTCCCACCATTTCGCTTATTATAGTATAAATAATTCCTATTTGCAACAATATGGAGAACTTTCATCAGCTTCATCTCATTAAATACTAATTTCTCTCTCATGCCTCTCTATCTTTTTTTTGAGATATTCACTTTTAAAGGAGGAATATCTATGAAGATTCTAAAATCCATAGTCCTTGCTGTGCTCATGCTCACGCTCACGATTGGCACGCAGAATGTCAGCGCAGCGCCAACTCAGTGGGACGGCGGCAAAATCCGCGTCGAGGGACTCGGCATTGCCCCTGCGGATGCGCGCGGCTCACAGGCAGAGGCACTGGCACGCCGCGCCGCACTCAGCGACGCCTATCGCCAGCTCGCCGAGCAGATCAACGGCGTGAATGTCGATGCTGTGAACACGGTTGAGAACATGATGCTCATGAACACGACCGTCCGCACGCATGTCACAGCACTCATCCAGGGTGCGCAGATCATTGACGAAAGTGCACGCCGCGACGGCTCGTACGTTGTCACCATGGAGATTCCTGTCTACGGCACCGGCTCCCTCGCAAGTACGGTCTTCACGCGCATTGAGACTCGCGCACCATGGGCAGCGCCCGAGAGCGTCTATGCTCCCTACACGCCGATTCCCTATGATACAACGGGATACGGCACCTATGAGCGCACGCAGAATCAAACCTCCTCCTCCCCCATCCTGCAGGCCTCCATGGCAGCAGGCTCCACCGCTGCAGTGACCGTTCCCTCCGCGCAGACAGCGCCTGCGACCACGACAACGCCGACGCGCCCGACACATCCCGCGGCGGTGGTGACCACGCCGACAGCACCAACAACGCCTCCGGCAGTGGTGACACCGATGGCTCCGACGACGCCCCCTGCGGCAGTGGCAGTGACACCCGCCGCCCCGCTCACGCCTGCTGCACCGACGGCAACCACACCTCCTGCTGAGATCGTCCCCAAGGGGCAGGCAGTTGGCGGCTACACGGGCGTCATCATCGACTGCACGGGACTCGGACTGCGCCCTGCCATGAGCCCCATCATCAAGGCGGAGAACGGTCAGCCCATCTACGGCTACAAGAACCTCGACGTTGACAAGGTCGTCGCAAGCGGCATGGCTTCCTATGCACACAGCGATGCAGAGGCCACGCGTGCGGGCGCGAATCCGCTGCGTCTGCGCGCTGTCTCCGTCGATCACAATGCGAACCCCGTCCTCTCGGCGAGCGATGCGAACCGCCTCCTCCTCGAGAACAGTGCGAGCGGCTTCCTCGACGCGACGAACGTCGTCTTTATCCGCTGAGCATAATTACAACTAGACAATAAAGGAATCACTGATAAATTCCTATAAAGTTCGTGACATTCATCACAAACTTTATAGGAATTTTGTGTTATACTGTAGGAATCACAAAACAAGGGAGGGAAATACATGAAACTCAGCGCAAGAAACCAGCTCAAGGGCAAGGTTGTCTCCATCGAGAAGGGTGCTGTCAACGGCATCGTCGGCATCGAGCTGAAGGGCGGCGACGTCATCACCTCGACCATCAGCCTGAACTCCATCAACGAGCTCGGTCTTGAGGTCGGCAAGGAGGCATATGCCGTCATCAAGGCAACGTCCGTCATGGTCGGCGTCGATCACCACCACTAAGAACCTTTCGTTCGTCATACAAAAAACCCGCACTCCGTCAACGAGTGCGGGTTTTTTCGTCGTTGGGGCGCCCCTATGCCCCTCCCCCAAACATTTCAATATACTTCTTGACCACATCTTTCACGTCCTCGGCACGCCCCTCATAGGCGGGCGCGACGATTTCCTTCAGATTTACCGGCATATCCGCAAGCCCTTCCTCCGATATACACCCATATCTACTCTTGCTGCACAGGAACGCCTTGGAGGAATTCTGCGAATTGTTTCTTCCACCATTTCGCTTTTCCTGTTGTACTATGTCCAATCGTCTCCTCACTTGCAGGAATGAGATAGAATGAGGCATGCTGAATGCGTGGAAGTTCACGCTCCATCACACCAAGAGAGGGTGGGTTTCGCTCATCATCTTCCGAATTGATTGCAAGGACATATGCGCGGATATTCTCAAGGTTCTTCGGATTATAATCCTTCGACGACTCCCACTGATATAGGAAATCGTTCGTATCCATTGTAAATGGATCGCTCAGGCGCTTTGCAATGAGTGCATCGCCAGAGTCACTTGTCGGTGCCTGTTTTTGCAGTGCCTGACTTCCGCCATTCGTTGCAAGCCCATAAAACACAGAGGTAAACTGCGTGCCGGTAGGCTGCTCCGTATAGTTCCCATGCTGCCATGCAGGATCTCTGCGGATACTCTCACTGATAAATTTGCGCATCATCCAATTCCGTCCCGACATCTCAATTGGCATCGAAGCCAGAGGAACGAGCGCATCCATAAACGCCGGATAACGAATCCCCCAGAGCCATGTCTGCATACCGCCCATCGAGTTGCCGACGATGACACGCAGATGCTTCACGCCAAGCCCCTCCGTAACCAGGCGATACTGCGCCGATACCATATCGTCGTAGTTGTACTGCGGGAAGTTCGCCCGCAATCCGTCGGACGGTTTACTGGATGCCCCTGTTCCAATCGCATCCGGCAAAATGATATAATACTTATGGGCATCGAGCGGCTGCCCATCCAGGAACAGCTCCCCACCAAAATCCTTCCCCAGCATCTTTGTCCCTGATCCCGTTGTTCCATGCAGAATCAGTACGGCATCATTCTGAGGATCGCCGAGTGTTGTATAGCCGATACGGAGCTCAGGAAAAACTTCTCCCGTATGAAACGTAAAGTCCTTAGCTGTCCATACGCCCGGCTGCTGCATATAGTATTCCGTCTCTGCCGCAAAAGCAATCGACGTACTAAGCAGGAACACAGATACAAGTAGGACAAAATTCCGTACAATCGACCCCATTTCATTACCTCCTTACTCAGATGTATGGGTTCAGATGTTTTTTCATTGTCCCTTACAGCAGCCCCGGCAGCGTGCCCGTGAACATGCTGAGGATGAGGATAACGATGAGCGCCGTCACGCCGGAGATCGTGCCGCCGACCGTCCAGACGCGCATCGTGCCCGGCACGTCGAATTTGCCAAAGCGGTTGATGACCCAGAACCCCGAGTCGTTCGGCAGCGAGAGACCGATGCCGCCCGCGCAGATCGCGAGCGAGGCGAGCAGCGGCGACACGCCCTGCATATTTGCCACAACGGGCGCAAAGATCGCCGCCGTCGTCACGAGCGCAACCGTGGTCGAGCCCTGCGCAGCGCGAAGCACCTGGCTGATGATGAACGCCGCAACGAGGATCAGCGCCCCCGTCCCGTCCGTCAGCCCCGTCATGCCCTCGACAAGCTGCTTGCCGATGCCCGTCTCGTTGATGATCTTGCCGAACGCACCGCCCGCGCCCGTGATCGCGAGGATGATGCCGGACTGCGTGCACGCCTCGTTGACGAGATCGTTGAACGAGTCCGTCAGATAGGGACGCAGACAGAAGAATCCCATGAAAAGCCCGAGGAGCAGCGCGATGTTCTTGTCGCCGAGGAAGGTGAAGACCATGTGCGCCGTCGTCCCCTTCTCGAGGAACATCCCCGCGACCGTACCCATCAGAATGATGAAAATGGGGAAGAAAATGAGGAAAATGCCGAGCTCGCCGGACGGCAGCTTCTTCGTCTCGGTCGCCGCCTGCGCCGCCTCGTCCTCACTCAGCTCATCCTCAAATGCATTCGCAAAGTCGTTCTTGTATTCCTCACGCGTCCCGAGATATTTTCCATAGATCACGCCGCCGACCAGAACACCCGCAAGGCTGGCGATGATCGCATAGAACAGGAACCATCCGATGTTGACGCCCATCGTTGCCGCCACGGCAATCGGACCGGGCGTCGGAATGACCATCGCGTGCGTCGTGATCAGGCCGACCGCGAGCGCCGTGACGAGTGTCGCGAACGGGACACGCCCCTGCCGCGACAGCGTCTTGACGAGGTTGACGAGGATGACGAACGCCGCATCGAAAAACACGGGAATCGAGACGATATAGCCCGTGAGCGCAATCGCCATCGGTGTATTCTGCGTCCCCGTCACGCGCAACAGCAGCGCTGCGATCTGGCTCGTGCAGCCCGATACGTGAAGCAGTGTACCGAGCGCAACGCCCAGTACGATGATGATACCAATGCCCTGCATCGTCCCACCGAAGCCCGCCGCCATCGCAGCGGCTGTCTTGTCGAGCGGCATCCCCGCGAGGATACCCATGAGCAGACCGCCGAGCAGCAGCGCGAGGAACGGATGCAGCTTGAATTTGATGATCGAAACAAGCACGAAAAGCAGTGCCACAAAGAAGATTGCCAGCAGTACACCGAGCATATTTTTCCCTCCTTAAGGAATAAAATTCTGTGTGCTGCCACGCCAATGCGGGGGGCAGCACACCTCTCCTGCTACAGCCCTATGCTCAATCCTCTACCTCTGCAATGCAGACCACCTGACTGGAATCAAGGCCTACGATGCGAAGAGGTGCATTGAAAAAGCGCCTGATCTTTTTCCCCTTTGGCAGTTCAGACAAGTGCATGTCCTCAATTGCCGTGCAGAACTTCCCCGTATAGTAGCCGAGCAAGTGCTGATGACAATGGACGGGCGACTCACTCTCCGGCACCTTTTTCGACGGTGAACCGACTGCGAGGAAGTCCATACCTATCACACGCAGATTGGGGAAGTTCTCCGTCAGGTAGTCCCCGGCACTCGGCGCAATATAGGAGCCCTCATGCTGATACGTCACCGGCTCCTCTGTCCGATACCGCTCCAATCCGGTACGAATCAGTGCGGCAGATACACGTGCAAGGGTATCCGCAAACGGCTCCAAATCCTCCTTGGTCACGCCCTCTGCCAGCCCCTTTGGGATATCGAGCACGGCGACCTCCTCATGACAGAAATATTCGATCGGAAGCTCGTTGATGCTCAGACCATCCTTGACAAAGTGGCGCGGCGCGTCCATATGCGTACCAAAATGGTTCGGCAGCTCAGAGACAAAGCTCGCAAACGGCGTCGCCTCCGAAACATCGGTGCACTGCCGCGGCTTCACAACAGGCTCGCCCGGCCATGCGAGATCATTGGGGCTGAGCGGATGCGAGAGAAACATAAACATGATAATGCCTCCTTTTCATTCTTATGCCAAAAGAAAATCTTTCAGTCCTCAAAGGTGCCATCGAAACAGAACATTATAGAGAAGACCGGCAGCCGCACCGCCGATCATGGGGCCGACAACAGGAACCCATGCATAGCTCCAATCCGAATCACCCTTCCCGCGGATGGGAAGCATCGCGTGCACGATGCGCGGCGCAAGATCGCGCGCCGGATTGATCGCGTAGCCCGTAAGCCCCGCAAACGCCATCACGCCGCCCGCTACGCCCGCAAATACGAAGAACAGCGCCACGCCGCCCGCAGGCTGCATATGTGAGAGCGAGAGAATAATGAACATCAGGCTGAATGTCGCAACCGCCTCGGCGAGACAGTTGCGCAAGGGATTGCGAATCGAAGGCGCCGTTGCGAACACACCGAGTTTCGCCCTCGCCTCCGGCTCCTCATCGAGATGATCCTTCCAGACGAACCAGACGATAACCGCGCCCACATAGGCGCCCAGAAACTGTGCAACAAAGTAGCCCGGCACAAGCTCCAACGGGAAATCTCCGCCAATCAGAAAGCCGATTGTCACCGCCGGATTGACATGCGCGCCCGTGAGCGGGGCGAAGATCGCAGCCACCGCGACCATGCCAAGCCCCCATGCGCAAGCAGCCATCAGACCGCCTGCGCCATACATGCCCGATTTCTTCAAAGAGATATTGGCAATGGCGCCAAGTCCTAGGATCATAAAAAATGCCGTTCCCACAAATTCGCCAAGATACACGTTGAAATGTTCCACAGTAAGCCCTCCTTCGTATCAATAAAATATCACAGGGCTTTCGCCGTTCACAGCAGCATAGCAACCACGTCGCGCAGCGTCTCCACCGCACCGACGTTGCCCGGGAAGATGATGTAGCTCATGCCCGGGAACTTGCTCTCCGCCCCCGTCTGCCACACAGGAATGCCGGGCGCAACCTGTCCGAGGACGAGCGCGCGGCGCACGGAGAGCCCCTTCGTTCCGACATCACTGGATGTGATGCCGCCCTTTGCGATGAGGAAGGCGGGCTGAACACTCAGGCGGTGCACGATGCTCGTGATTGCATCCGAGATCTGCACGGCAACGCGCAGCGACTCCTCCTCGGAGCCTGCGTCGAAACGCTCGCGCCCCGTGTAGACTGCAACCGTCACACCGCTGCGGATCGCCTCCTCCGTCTCGGCGATGACACGCTTCAGCTCCTGTGCGAGCTTTGGCGGGTCGAGCACGAGCAGGTGATGGAACTCGATGAATTTCACCGCGCTCAGCTCGCGCAGCTTCTCGAACTGCTCCGTCGTCTTCTTCACATGCGAGCCGATGATGATGAGGCCGCCGTTTTTGTTCCCCTTGACGACGAGCTCGTCGCGCCCGAGCAGCGGCTTGTCCGCAACGCCGCCGATGACCTTCGTCCACGCCGCCGCCGTGCGGAACATGAAATTCTTGCCCGCCTTCATTGCGCGCATCATCGCGATTGCAAACACCTTCACGTCCACGTAGTCGACCGCATTCACGATAACCTTGCGGAAATCCGTCACCGCCATCAGCTGACCGACGATCGCATCCACGCGCACAGCACGCAGGTCTGCAAGGGAAATGCTGACAACGTCGGCGGCACGGAATGTGCCCTGCGTCTTTTCCTCGATGTATTCCTTCATGTTGGACGCCGTGTAGCCGAACGTCTTATCCCGCGCGAACTCCGTCTCGCCTGCGGGTGTCAGCTCCGCGCCCTCCTGCACATAGTGCACATCGTCGATCGTAAAACGCCCGCCCTCCTTGAAGAACGGCATGAGCACCTCGCCGTCGATGCGCTCCCCGTTCTCCTCGAGCGCATGGGCGAGCGTCGCTGTCTCGAGCGGATAGTGACCGCGCAGGGTCGAGTCACTGCGGCTGATGAGCATGAATTCCTTGCCCGTCCGCTTTGCCTCCGCCGCCACGCGCTCGGCAATCTTCCAATGTTCCGCCCCCGTCTGCGCTGCCTGGAACGCACGCGAATTCGTGAGGATAAAGAACATCGCATTCTTCTCGGCAAAGCCCTCGGCAATGCTCTCCTCGGACCAGTCCGTATAGACGTGGATGCCGTTCACCGTCTGCACGCCCGTCGGATCGTCGTCGAGCACAATGATCTTGCGGTCAAAGCCCGCGCGCTCCGCCGCGAGCGCCGCATCCACCGCCGCCTCGTCCACAGCGGGAATCTTCGCAAAGAGTTCGTCCTTCGAAACCTTCATTGCCGTCCTCCTCACGCCTCGTCCGACTTAACCACGACGCCGGAGATATTCTCATAGAACTGCACAATGCCGCTGTGATCGTCCATCAGATGCCCCGTCGCCTTGAGGCTGTGCATGATCTGCTGCAGGACACCCGTCAGGATCAGCGGCAGCTCCATCCCCTTCGCCGTGTCCATGACGTTCGTGATGTCCTTGAGGTTGATTGCGAGCGGCCCGCCGGGCTTGAAATTGCGCGAATACATCATCGGCGCCTTTGCGTCGAGCACCGTGCTGCCCGCAAGGCCGCCGCGAATCGCCTCGTAGACCTTCTTCGGGTCGGCGCCCGCCTTCGTCGCGAGGATGAGTGCCTCCGAGACCGCTGCAATGTTGAGATTCACAATCACCTGATTCGCGAGCTTCGTCACCGAGCCGCTGCCATTCGGCCCCACGAGCGTGATCGTCCTGCCCATCGCCGCAAAGACGGGGCGTGCCTTCTCGAGCACCACCGCATCGCCGCCGACCATGATCGCAAGCGAGCCGTCCACTGCCCCCGGCTCACCGCCGCTGACAGGTGCATCGAGGAAATCACAGCCATGCTCCGCCGCGAGCGCCGCGAACTCCTTCGACTCGACGGGCGTCACCGAGCTCATGTCCGCAATGATCGTGCCCTTTGCCGCGCCCGCGAGCACACCGTCCGCGCCGCTCAGGATGCTGCGTACAATCGCGCCGTTCGGCACCATTGTGATCACCATGTCCGCACCCGTCGCCGCCTCCTTCGCCGACGATGCAGCCTTTGCACCCGCCGCCGCCATCTCCTGCACGGCGTCCGCCACAACATCGAACACCGTGACCGCAAAGCCCGCCTTCAGCAGATTCCGCACCATGGGCTTGCCCATAATCCCGAGACCGATAAAACCGACCTTCTTCATCATTTGCTCCTCCCATCCAAAGACTACTTCTCGTAGTATGTAGTATACTACTTCATTTGTAAAAAGAGCGGGACACTGCCCGAACGCCTTTTGTCTTTGTCATGTGGCACGCTACTGCGGCACGCCGAAGACGCGTGCTGTTGCGCCCATGTGCACCATGAACGCGCGCATCGCCTCCGCCTCATCGCGCCGCTCGATCCCTGCGAGAATCGCCGCGTGCTCCTCCCACGCCTCCGCGTGACGACGGCGGTGGTGCAGCGACGTGAAGATCGCCTGCTCGAGCTTCGTGCGCATCTGCTCGTGGATGCGGATGAGATAGCTGTTGCCTGTCGCCGCGACGAGCAGCGTGTGAAACTCCGTATCAAGCTTCATGAACTCGTAGCGCATACTGTCGCCCGCGATGTACGCCCGGCTCTTCTCCTGCACCGTGCCCATGCGCGCAAGCGTTTTCTGCCGCACGGATTCCGGCGCATCCACCGTCAGGCAGCGAATGCTGTAGCCCTCGATCGCAATGCGCGCCGCAACAATCTCACGCAGATCATCCTCCGACACGGGACGCACCATCCACCCGCGGTTGGCGTGCACCTCGAGCATCCCCTCGTGCGTCAGACGGAGCACCGCCTCACGCACAGGCGTGCGCGACACATTCAGCTGATCGGCGACCTGCTGCTCCGAGTAGATCTCGCCCGTGTGCAGCTCGCCCTTGATGAGCGCCGTCTTGAGATACTGATACACCTGATCCTTATAGGATACCTTCTTAATCACATTCTGCATCCTCCGGTTGTACGTAGTATACTAGTTAAATACATCAAAATCAATCAGGACAAAAGTAGGAAAATTTCGCAAAGTGGAAAATTTCCTACTCTCCCCTGCCTCCCCCGTCGCAACGGGGGGCCTGTGCGCGGAACGTGTAAACCATGCGTAGCATGGTGGAGGGGGACGCTTTGATCTCCTAGTGAGAACTCCCTCCCCGCTCCTCATCGTCACGATGCCGCTTCGGCGGGCGTGGGTGATAGAGGCTCCAATTCCAGTGAATCGCGGCAAAGCGGATGACGAGCACGAGCATGAACGCGAGCCACGAGTCCGCCTCCACCCCGAGCGTGAAGCGCAGCATGCAGAACACGAACGCGCCCACAAGCGACGCCGCCGCATAGACCTCGGCGTAGAGCACGACGGGCATCCGCTGCGCGAGCACATCGCGGATCATGCCGCCGCCGACCGCCGTCGTCGCCGCGAGCAGAATCGGCAGGACGAAACTGTCCGCGCCGCCCACGCGCACACCCGTCAGCGCGCCCGTAATCGTAAAGGCGGCAAGCCCGATCGTATCCGACACATTGAAGATCTTGAGCAGACGCTGCCGCCGCATCCGATGCAGCGCCGTCCACTGATAGAGCAGCGACGTTGCGAGCGCGACCCCTACCGACAGCAGGAAGTTCGTCGTATCGCGCAGCGCCATCGGCGGCGTAATCCCGACGAGCACATCGCGCACCATACCGCCACCGACCGCCGTCGCGAGTGCCAGCACCGAGATCCCGAAGATATCCATGCGCCGCGACAGTCCCACGAGCGCCCCCGACACCGCGAATGCGAGCGTCCCGATGATATCGAACAGCCGCCAAAGATCCTCTACGATCATACTTTCATCCTTCCGTGTTGTTGCTAATCCATGTTATTGATGTACGCAGCGATGGGCAGTACCCAAAAGCGAACCCTAGTGGAGCAAGTGAGTAAAGTGCGCGGTACGCCCCGTCGGATTTCTTTCGTTCAAGCGAAGCGCGTTTAAGAAGTCCGACGGTATTTAAGCGTACAAGCGCACGATCACTTGCGTAACTAAGCGTTCGCGTTGGGTACGCCTTCGCATTCCAAGCTGATGTTAGTCCTGCGAAAACAGATACAACACCGTCTCAATCGGCGTCATCTCCCCCGTCCGTGCCGAGCGCGAGGTCGCATCCAGCAGATTGCCGTCTGCATCGTACACCGCGCGCTCGAGCGTCAGGCGGTACGTCTCGTGCGCATCGCGCACCCTCGCCCCCGCGATGCGGTACGCGACCAGTTGCTCCGCCCCCGCCGCGTGCGCCGCCGCGAGATGATCGTTCAGCCCGCTCAGAAGGTAGTCCTCCGACAGCCCACCACCGCTCGCCGCACAGACCACAGCAGCATTCCGCACATGGAGCGCATCGCGCAGCACCGCCTTCATATACGGTGCATCCTCCGCGAGCGTATCGTCCAGCTCCGTTTCAATCGGCGCCACATAGAGCGGCTGCCCCTCCGTCCGATTCGTACTCCCCATCAGGAACAGCAGCGCCCCGTCCCCCCCGTACGCATCGTAGAGCTGACGAATCGCCGCATCCACATAGACAATCATCGCGTGCGGGAACTTCGCCACAGACCGCGCGGGCGACCACGGGACACGCTCCCCGAACTGCTGAAACCCGAGCGGTGCCGCGAGCAGATCCTTCATCGGATCGCCGCTCATCACCACACGGTGCAGCGTAAACCGCCCCTCATAGCGGCGCACAAACGCCGCATTCCCGACCGCAGGCGCACCGAACGTCGTCACAACGAGCTGCTCCGCCGGCACCCCCATATCCGAGAGCCGCGCCGCCGCCAGAACTGCCGCCGCCCCGCCGAGACTGTGCCCCGTCAGGAACACCTGCGCCGCAGGATGCGCGCGCAGCTCATCCGCGATCACCTCGCCCGCCGTACGGCTGCCGTAATCGGGCAGCACATCCGTAAAGAGCGCCGCCTGCGTGTAGTCGAGGAATCCGCGATGAACGAGCGGCGTCTCCTTGCGCTCTGTCACGCGCGTATCCCGAACGGCAAGAAACTCTGCGGGCGTCGTCCCACCGAACACGGCACGCCCGAGCCGCAGATCCGTCCACACATCGCTCCCGCGCTCCGTCCCCGGAAAGGCGATCAGATGCGTCTCGCCCCCATCCTCCGCTCTCCGCACCATGTGAAAGAAGCGTCCAACCGTCCCCTTATACCCCGGCGTCTCATACGAGGCGATCTCCCAGCCCGCCGCCGTGAGGCGCGCGCGCAGCAGCTCCGGCAGCTCTCCGCTGTACGCAGCCTCCGACGCCGCCGCACACACGAAGTAGAGCGATGGCAGATCACTCGGTGCAGCGGCAAGAGCACGCAGCGGCGCCAAAAAGACGCAGAGAACGAGCAAAAAACGTACGAGCACCACCGTCCACTCCTCCTTTACCACAATCTCTCCCTATTATATCTGCATTCCTACGGAAACATCAACAATTTTTCAGGACACAAAGGGACTGTGCGCACGGCACAGTCCCTTTCCTGTCAAACACTGCTCAAAGCATCGCCTTGTAGCGTCCCCACTCAGATTGCGGAATGGCAAGCACGTCCATCGCCTTTTCGGCTGTGACCGACAGTTTTTCCATCATGCGGCGAATAGACAAAAGGCGCTCCGTCTCTCTGGCACGTTCCACTTTTTCCTCACTGACTTCCTCAATCAGCTTCTCCAATGCCGCATTCATGCGAATCTCTCCTCTCTCATGTTTCTTAAACGCTCCCGCCTGCCATAGTACATCTCCTCAGACCGCACACACCGAAAATCGTGCATCAGCCGCCCAAGCGGCGTAGTCGTATTCGCCATTGACATTCACATAGATGATATGCGTACCGTCGTCAAATCGACCGCCGCCGCCCCGAATCACACACTCAATCACATAGAGCGGCTGCCCCATTCCGAGTACATCCGTCTCCGTAATGAAGATCACATACGACTCCGGCAGCTTCACATAGTCTGCACCCTCGGGCAGCGCATTTGCGTCCATCATACTGCTGTGGTAGCGCGCCCTGCGCGGCTCCGTGCCCTTCTTTGCACGCTGGATTTCAATGTTAAGGAATCGCTGATAAAATGAAGTCCGTCAGATTGGTGCAGAATTTTTGTCCTGCCAAGGAAACAAACCGGACGCATAGCCGTTGTGCTATGTGGAGGATTTGTTGACACAGGCAGGGCGAAAAGGATGCTCCAAGATGGCGGTGCTGAATTTATCAGTGCTTCCTTAGTTCTAACGTGTTTTGCATTGTGTAGTTTTCAGGGTACATCCTGCGCCATTCAGAGGCTTTCAGCGTTTTTCTCCGCTTTCGTTGCCCTCATCGGCGCGACTGCCATAATATAACACAGCCTACTAAATCCGTCAAGCACTTTTTTCAATCTTTTTCGCTTTTCTTCTGCAGAGAGGGTTCGATCCCTACAGGCTGTAAGTAAAATTAAGTTCTGTACGCGCGGCAAGAAGTGGTGCAGCGGCATCTTTCTCCGAGAGAACGACGGGAGGGATTGGCCACTTCACGCCAATCTCTGGATCGTCCCAACGGATGTTCCCATCGCAGTCGGGTGCATAGAGATTATCCGCCTTGTACTGCACCTCGACATCATCGGTCAATGTGATGAAGCCATGTGCAAAGCCGCGCGGAATGAAGAACTGCCGATAATTCTCAGCCGTGAGCTCCACGCCGACCCATTTCGCATAGGTCGGCGAGCCGCGCCGAATGTCGACAGCAACGTCGAAGATTGCACCGCGTGAGACGCGCAGGAGTTTTGCCTGTGCCATGGGGTTCAGCTGATAGTGCAGCCCGCGCAGCGTCCCCTTCTGTGCGGAAAAGGAATGATTGTCCTGCACAAAGTCAACGAAAATGCCTACGTCCTCCATCTTCTTTTTTGACCAGCTCTCCATGAACCAGCCGCGTGCATCACCAAATACTTGAGGCTCGAGGATGCGGACACCCGCAAGCGCCGTTTCAATCACGTTCATATACGCTCCCTATACGTCCTTGATGAGTCGTTTCAAATAAACGCCATACTCGTTCTTCGCCAAGGGTTCGGCGAGGCGAAGCACCTGATCGGCATCGATGTAGCCCATGCGGTAGGCAATCTCCTCGATGCAGGAGATCTTCAGTCCCTGCCGCGCCTGGATGGTCTGAACGAATGTCGCCG
>ERZ773099.1487-NODE-1487-length-17303-cov-4.718402_pt1 | contig 17303 bp, 18 predicted proteins | sample MGYA00511120_ERZ773099 | MGnify/ENA primary metagenome ERZ773099 (study PRJEB29015, sample SAMEA2738012) | human oral metagenome | biome: human oral; feature: human-associated habitat; material: dental | place: China | collected 2104 ...
AGTCGTTTTATTGTTTAGTTCTAAATCGATTGAACGAGCCATATCTTCATCGAATTCAGGCGCTGGTTCAGCTAGTTGATCAGAGTCGGTCTTGGCTGGTTCGTCTTCAGTTGGATTGTGATACATTGAATCAAAACCAGTCGCTACCACAGTTACGATAATTTCGTCTTCCAATTCTGGTTTAAGGGTAGCACCGAAGATAATATTAGCATCTGGCGACACCGCCGAGGTAATTAGCTCAGCCGCGTCTTGAACTTCGCTCATACTCATATCATAGCCACCGGTAATATTGAACAGCACTCCGCGCGCACCATCAATTGATACTTCGATCAGAGGTGATTCAATCGCCTGCTTGGCGGCTTCGACAGCCCGGTTTTCACCACTAGCTCGCCCGATCCCCATCAGAGCTGAGCCAGCGTTGCTCATAATCGCTTTAACATCAGCGAAATCCAGGTTAATCAAACCATGTTCAGTAATTAAATCAGAAATCCCTTGCACGCCCTGACGCAACACATCATCGGCAATTTTAAAAGTCTCAAGCAGTGGCGTACGACGATCGATTGTCTGCAATAGACGGTCGTTTGGAATGGTGATTAGAGTATCAACCTGGCGACGCAATTGATCAATCGCCCACTCGGCGTTGGTTTTGCGTTTAATGCCTTCAAACGAGAACGGTCGAGTAGTGACGCCAACCACCAAGATACCGAGCTCACGCGCCACTTCAGCCACCACGTGCCCCGCGCCCGAACCAGTGCCACCACCAGCACCAAAGGTCACAAAAATCATATCGGCGCCTTTAAGAGCTTCTTTGATATCTTCTCGGGATTCTTCAGCTGCCATTTCACCTTTTGACGGGTCAGCTCCAGCCCCTAAACCGTGCGTGGCTTCGCGTCCGAGGTAAATTTTGACATCAGCCAGTGAATTATGTAGCGCTTGAGCGTCAGTGTTCATAGCAATAAATTCCACGCCGCTTAATTGGGCTTCTTTCATACGATTGACCGCTGAACCGCCGGCACCACCGATTCCCACTACTTTGATATTAGCGAAAGTTTCAATTTCTGTCGGTTTAATTTCTGGCATTATGTCTCCCTTTTTCTCGTTATCTTTTATTTTTTAAATAATTTCTTCAAACCGCCAAACAAGCCACCACTAGCTTTTGGTTCAGTTGTCTGGTCAGTATTATAAGCCTCTAGATCATACAACATCAAGCCTACCGCTGTCATGTATTCTGGGCCGGTGATTTTGTCGCTCAAACCACGGAATTGATGCTGACAATTAGCGATATGAGTAACTAGACCAAGCGCATTTTTAACATAATTATCAATGCCAGCTAGTTTAGCCCCACCACCAGTCAGCACCACCCCACTCGGTAGTTTACCAGCATAACCTGATTCATGCAATTTGTCGTTAACCATTTCAAAAATTTCTTTAAGGCGCATGTCAACAATTTCATCAATATCCGCTTGATCAAATTCATAAGTTTGTTTATTGTGCTTGACCGAGACTTTTTTGGTTTTATCGCTGAAAACCGCGCTAGCCCGAGTTAGTTTCACGACCTCAGCCAACTCCGGGTCGATTTGTAACCCAAGCGCTAAATCATTGGTAACGTTGTTAGCGCCAACTGGCAACACCGCCAGATACTGCAAATCACCTCCTTCATAAATCGCAATTCCTGTGGTTGACGCCCCTAGTTCTAAGAGCATCACGCCGTTTTCGCATTGTTTTTCATTTAAAACTGCTCGAGCGGCTGCCTCAGACGACACTATTACTCGAGATGGCGTCACTTCAGCTAAACTAGTAACCCTGCGTAAACCATCAAGATGTGGCGTCAAGGTTGAAATCACGTTAGCTTTAATCTCTAGTCGCGAACCAGTCATACCAAGCGGATCTTTGATGCCTGCTTGACCATCAAGAATGTAGTCGTGCGGAATCACTTTCAAAATTACCCGATTATCTGGAATTTTACCAATGGTCGCCAGTTCTTCAAGACGACGAAGATCATCGGGGTTAATTTCCTGCCCCGCCACCACAATCATTCCATCGGTTTTGGTGGAAACAATACTCGAGCCGTTAATATTGACTGCTGCCGTGTTAATTTCATAACCGGTGGTTTTTTCGACTTGACCTAAAGCCTCGTCAATTGATTTTGACAAACTGGCCATATCCGAGACTACGCCCTTGCGCATTCCGCTAGTCGACGTTTCGCTGACACCAACGATTGAAATTTGACCATCTTTTACTACACCAGCCAGCACTTTAATACTGCTCGTGCCAACATCAAGTCCAACAATAACCCTAGAGTCGTTTTCCATAGTTTGTATTATAGTCTAAAACAACGCTTATGACAAGTTTTTCGCTGAGTATTTATTTTAATTTAGTTAAAATCTCACAACCTTTATCGGTTACTAGCACCGTATGTTCAAAATGTGCTGACAATGACCCATCGCGCATCGCAATTGTCCAACCGTCAGACGCCGTAGTAATCGCCCCCTTGCCCAGACTAGCCATCGGTTCAATCGCAATCGTATCGCCAACCGACAACACCGGTCCGGTGCCTTTTTTGCCATAGTTCGGCACCTCTGGATCCATGTGCATTTTTTGACCAACACCATGACCGACTAGCTCGAGCACAATGCCGAGCTTGGCTTTTTTGAGAACTTTTTCAACCGCAGAGGAAATATCACCAATCCGCGCACCTGGCTTGACCTGGGCAATCCCCGCGTAAAGTGATTTTTCGACATTGTTTAGTAAATGCTTTTTGGAACCGGTCGGCTCCTCGCCCACCACCATCGTAAAAGCCGAATCGACTTTCATGCCACGATATGTAATCACCAAATCAAATTTCGCCACATCGCCTTTTTCTAAAGGTAATTCATTGGGCAATCCGTGAACAATATTTTCGTTAACCGAAACACAAATACTCGCCGGAAAATCAACCCCCTCCGCCGGATCTTTGTAAGTAACTTCAGCGCCACGCTTGAGAATTTCCTGCTCCATCCAGGCGTCGATCTGTTGGCCGGTCATTCCCGGTTGAACATAATTCTTAAGATCAGCCAGTAATTGAGCTAAAATCTGCCCGCCTTGACGCATCGCTTCAATTTGTTCAGGGGTTTTAGTTGGTTGCAAGGACATCTTTTACCTCGCTTAATATCAATTGATGAATCTGCTCAATCGAACCCGAGCCATCAATTTTTATCACTTTAATATTGTGCTGTTTAAAGAAATTTAACACCTGAGACGTATGCTGATTAAAAACTTCTAATCGGCGATGAATAGCGTTTTCAGTGTCATCATGGCGTCCTCGCTCAGCCAAACGCTGACGAATAGTTTCTTCCGAAACATCCAACCAAATACATAATTCAATCGGTCGTTTCTCATCGATTATCCACTGCGCCTGCTCCATTTGACGAGGGTAACCGTCTAAAACAAGTCGGTTGTTATTAACGTCTAAAACCTGGCGTATCGCTCGATTAGTAATCCGATAATCCACCAAGTTGCCCTGCTCAAGATCGGCTTTGACCTGAGGGTCCTCGAGCGTCCGCAATATTTCCCCGGCGCTAACACGTGGCCAATCAATCGCTTCCGCTAATTTGTTGGACTGGACGCTTTTACCAGATCCAGCCATTCCAAAAAATATAATCATTGTTTACCTCCAATTTAGTTAATTTATTGTAAAATAATTGTTTATTGACTACTGACTAGGCGAGACACTACTCGCGCCACCACCGCCCCATCAACCGCTGAGCCAGCTCGTTGTTTGACTTGGCCAATCAACATGCCCTGATTTTTAGGCTCAAGCGCTAAATTGCCCTCAGCGACAATTTGTTGCAACAATGCCTCAATTTCCGCCTCCGTCAATTGCCGTGGCAGATATTTCTCTAATATCGCCACTTCATCAAGCTCTTTTTGGGCTAATTCAGCTCGCCCAGCTTGTTTGTAAATCTCAGCCGATTCTTTGCGTTTTTTGACTTCTTTTTGAACGACTGCTTCGATTTCGGCGTTAGTCAAACCAGCATCGCGCTTGCTTAGCGCAATTTCCTGATTAAGAATTACCGCTTTTAAGCCTTTCAAAGTGTCGCTAATAAAACGATCGCCACCTAAAAAGGCGGCTTTTAAATCGTTTGAGATGGTCTCTTTCAGGGACACTAGCGTAGCCCCATTTTAATTTTTGCTAATTTTTCACTACGGCGTTGCTTCGATACGATAGCATTTTTGCGACGTTCAGTTTTGGAAATTGGTTTCTCAAAACGCAAACTAGCTTTTTTCGCTGAAAGCACACCACTTTGAACAACCTTACGGTTAAAACGACGAATAATATTCTCGTTCGCTTCTTTATCGTCTTTTCGTGTAACTTTTACCATATCGCTATTTTATCAGATATTAGTGGCAAAATCAACTAGTTATATCTTGTCAATCCGTAGCAACCGCCCTTGGAGAGTTTCCCGACCGTTCCAATGATTCATTGATAAGGTAAAAATCACCTTAACTCGATCATCAAGTCGCATTTTCCAGTCTTTATTATAATTAAAACTAATCATCTCCAGTTCTCGTCCATCACCATCGCGCAACCGAATTTTCAAATGTTGGTTATCACTCCCCAGAAACAGCACCTGCACTGTGGTTAAATTCACAACTTCAAAAATTGGCTCAGGATTACCCGCGCCAAACGGCTCCAACTGATGCATCTGATGGTAAAAATCTTTAGTCAAAACCGCCAATGAGTCTAATTCAATCTCTGGTTTTGGCTCCAAAAATTGTTGCTGATTACTTAAATTTAATGACCGATAAAAGTCATTGATACGCGCTCTGACCGCTTCGAAGTTCTCTGGTTTCAAACTCAGTCCACCAGCTGCGTCATGACCACCCCCAGTCAACAACAGATCCCGGCAAGCCTCGATCGCTTCAAACACCGAAAATTGACCAAAACTGCGGGCCGAACCCTTTATTTGCTCGGGCTGACGGCTCAAAATAAACACCGGCTTTTGGAATTCTTCCTGAATGCGTGATGCCACAATTCCCACCACCCCCTCGTGCCAGCCATCACCGATTAGTACTAGCACCGGATCATCGCTCTTTACCGCCTGGCTGAATGCTTCACTATAGACTTTGTCCTGTAAAGCCCGGCGCTTAGTGTTGAGGTAATTGAGTTTTTCAACCCGTTGGTGAGCTTCGGCTGGCGTTTGAGCTGTCAACACGGCTAGCGCAAAATCCGCCGATTCCAGTCGACCCGAAGCGTTAATTCGTGGTCCGATCACAAACCCGATCGTTTCTGCCGTGAGCTGTTCTAGTTTATTTTGATCAAGCAGCTGCCTCAAACCAAGTCGCCGAGTCTTAGTAAGCACCACCAAACCAAATTTCACTAGCGCCCGATTTTCACCTTTTAACTCCATCAAATCAGCAATCGTGCCAATTGCCACTAGATCCAACAACCATTTTTCTTGACCTGGCGCCAAACCCTCCAGACGCGTCTGCAAAGCCCGCACCAGCGTAAAAGCCGTCCCAACCCCTGATAAATAGCAATTCGGATAAGTGTTTTCGGGGCGTTTCGGGTTGACCACTGCTACTGCCGGCGGTTGGATTTGAGCCACATTATGATGATCCGTCACAATCACATCAACCCCCAATTGATTAGCCCGCTCGATCTCCAGCTGATTTAAGCTCCCGCAGTCCACTGTTACAATTAAATCTGGTTGCTGTTCTTTAGCAATCTGCTCAATCGCCTTGACTGTTAGACCATAACCGTTCGTAAAACGATTTGGCAAAAAATAATCCACCCGCTCAAAACCAAAGCTCGCCAAAGCATCCAATAGCAACGCCGTTGCCGTTACCCCATCAGCGTCATAATCACCAAAAATCACGATTTTATGTTGCTGATGTCGCGCCAACACCAAACGCTCAACCGCTTTGTCCATGTCAACCAGTCCAAACGGATCGTGACTCGCCATCACCCGTTCATAATTTGGACTTAAAAAATCATCACGGTCGACAACCTGACGATTTTTAAGTAAAATCTCGATAATTTCTACAGCTGTTTTCACGCTGAGAACCTATTTTAGGTTTTTCTTTTTAGAATTAGACAATTGTTGGGTTTTGATAACGATGCTTTGTAATTCTTTAAAAATCACGAACTGTTTGTTAGTAAAATACACACGCGAGTTGCCAGTTTTCTCACTTAGCAAAAAACCAGCCCGCTCTAGTTTTTTTAATTCACGCTGAACATTGCCCGGGTCTTCTTTAATTAATTTTGACAAACCCCGAACGTGCGTCTTAAAATCAGGATATTTAGCGTACACCACTATCACCTTGCGCCGAACTCGTGAAGTTATAAATATATCTAACATCTGCCTTTTCCCCTTAAATTGCTTTAACAACTACTTAATTCTATATTACACTTTTTACAACACTTTTTCAAATGTTTTTATTGCCAATTTAAAATATTTTGATTAATTCGCTCAATAATCTCTTCTTTTGATGGCAAATCATTGTCTTCATAATAATGATTTATTTCAAAAAAATTCTGTTTAACATCCAAAATATTAATCTCGTCAACCATCACGTGCAATCGGTTAACCGCCCGAACACTAGCTACCGGCGCAACCGCAATCAACCGCTCGATCATCACCGGCTTTAAAAAATCCAACACCGCACCAAGCAAAGTTTCATCATCAAAACCATCACTCACTAAAATCACATTGCGCCCTTTAAGCAGTTGCCGATCACACAGCCCGCCATCGCCAATCATTCGATTGATTTTTTGAAATATCGAGCGTTTTTGTTCCTCAAAATAATTATAAAATTCATTACGATATTCGTTGATTTCGAACCGCGACAGATTATCGTTGTAGCTAAATTGCCCCGTCTGAGTCACCGAGCCGATTTGCAGACCTTCACCAGGGACGTCAATTCCCTCGCTAATCAACACACTAATCGGACAGTGCAAAAGTTGAGCGATCGGCTCACCCACCAGCACGCCACCAAAACTAATCGCTAAAACAGCACTATTCTCATATCGATATTTCTCTAGCAATTGCTGAGCTAATATCACACCGGCCTGTTGTCGATTTTCAAAATACATATGCTTATTTTATCATAAAAATTGCTGAGTCACCTAGAGTCTAATTGAGATTTTTGTATCTAAAATGCTACAATATAGCCATGAAATATTATCTGGTCGGGATCAATAAAGTCGTCTCTAAGCAGCACGAATTTTTCACCTATCACAGTGAGCATGATTATAGCGCCGGTCAAATCGTTCAGGTGTCAATCGGAAAAAATCTAGCACTGGGTATTATTTTTGAGTTAGTTGAAAAACCCGAGTTTGCGACTAAGCCGATTTTCGCAGTAGTCACTGATCAAACTCTGCCACTGCCTTTGATTAAAACTTTGCTCTGGATGCGCCAATTTTATTTAGCTCCACTGGCGAGTATTATTCAAACTGCTTTGCCAGCCGGTATCTTGAAAAAACGTCGCGCTAGCCAAGCGATTTTCGCCAAGAGCCAACCCGAAGCTTCGCTCATACCGACGCCCGCCCAAGCCGAAATTATCACCAAAATCACCAACTCACCACCTCAAACTCATTTATTGCGGGGCGTTACAGGTTCCGGCAAAACGACGGTTTATATTGAACTTGCTCGCCAGGCGCTCACTGCCCAAAAATCGGTCATTATCATAATCCCAGAAATCGCTCTCACCACCCAACTAACTCAACAATTCACCAGCCAGTTTGAGCGCGTAATTATGTTTCACTCTAACTTGACTGAATCGGCCCGCCATCAGATTTGGCAAACCGTTTTAACGACCGAACAGCCAATGGTTATCATCGGCACGCGATCAAGTCTATTCTTGCCTGTCCAACAGCTCGGTTTGATTGTAATTGACGAAGCGCACGAGATCAGCAGTCTCAAACAAGACAAAAATCCCAAGTATTCCAGCATTCAAGTCGCTAGCGTATTGGCAAAATTACATCACGCTAAATTGATCCTCGGTAGTGCCACACCTCTAGTCAGCGATTATTGGTTTTGTGAACAAAAAAAATGTTCATTGTTAGAGCTACCCGACACCGCCCTAAAAGCCACTCCACCCAAAATCGAACTGATCGATATGCGTTCCAAAACCAATTTCAAACGTAATTTCATTTTATCAAATCAGCTCTTGTCTGCCATTTCGCATTCGCTTGACCATCACCAACAAGTGCTAATTTTTCATAATCGCCGAGGCAGTACCTCAGCTACTTTATGCAAAGCTTGCGGTTGGCTAGCTGAATGTCCACATTGCCATATTCCGCTAACTTTACATCATGACCATTTCCAGTTGCGTTGTCATTCTTGCAATCACATTCAAGCCATTCCAACGCACTGTCCGCAGTGTAATTCAGCCGAAATTGAGCACCGCGGTATCGGCACTAAACTGATTGAAGCCGAACTCACCCGCCTCTTTCCCCAAGCCACCATTCGACGGTTCGATGCTGACACTCCGACCGACGAAAACGTCGCTAATTCTTATGATCAGCTCCGCGACGGCACGATTGATGTTTTAATTGGCACACAAGTGATCGCCAAAGGCCTCAACCTCCCCAACCTCACCACCGTCGGCATCATCCAAGCCGATACCGGCTTATTTTTGCCAGATTTTGTAGCCTCCGAGCGGACTTTTCAGCTTTTGACTCAGGTTATCGGTCGCGTTGGACGCAACACTCAAGCCACTCAAGTCGTCATTCAAACTTATCAACCTGACCACCCCAGTATTAAACTGGCTTTGACTCAGGACTATTTGCATTTTTACCAACAAGAAATCGCCCTGCGTCGTGCCCATCATTACCCACCATTTTGTTTTTTGCTCAAACTAACTATTAGCTATAAAACCGAAGCCGTCGCCATTAAGCACGCCCAAACCCTCGCCCGTGAACTACGCCATCGTTTTACCAATATCGAAATCATCGGTCCGTCACCTAGTTTTTACGAGCAACGAGGCACTAAATTCTACTGGCAAATTATCGTCAAATCCACCAAACGCTCAGTTCTTCAACAAATCGTCGACGACCTCCCGCCGAACTGGCAATTCGACCTCGACAGCTCTAGTTTAATTTGATCATCAGTTCGATTTTCTCGAGAATTTATGGTATAATTTAAATATGAAAAAAGGCACCGTCAAAGACATTATTACTTTGCCCGATCCTCGCTTGCGTCAGGTTTCCGAACCAGTCGGTGAAATTAACGAGGAGATTTTGGGAATTATTGAACGCATGAAACAAGCCGCGCTTGATTGGGAAGCTAACCGCCCGCACGAAGTCAGCACCGCCCTCACCGCCGTGCAAATCGGCATTTTAAAACAAATTATCATCGTCCGGGAAGATTTTAGCGATAAAGACAACAAGCAATTCCACGTGTTAATCAACCCAAAAATCACCAAACTCGAAGGCAAAATCAGTCGTGATTTTGAAGGTTGCCTCAGCGTTAAGGATTTTTATGGCAAAGTCGCCCGCCCTGACAAAGTTAAAATCAAAGCCAAAAACGAAAAAGGTGAAACGTTTCACATCAAAGCTCGCGGATTCTTATCGCGCGTTTTGCAACATGAAATAGACCACATTAACGGCATCACTTTTGTTGACCGCATTACCAATCATAACGATTTTTACAAACTTGACGCCAACGGCAACTTGCAGGAGCTTGATTATGACACAGAAGTCAAACCAGCTGGTATTCTTCGGGACTGAAGATTACAGCGCGACTGTTCTTGATAATCTCCTCAGTGCCGGCGTAGCAATTGAAGCGGTTATTACTAAACCCGACCTCAAAAAAGGGCGTGGCCAAAAACTTCAAGCGCCTGCTGTCAAAACCGTCGCCGAAAATTACGACATCGCCGTTTACCAACCCGAAAATCTCGACCAAATGCGCACCGCCATTGCCCAAACTAGTCGTTTTGGAGCGATTTTAGTCAGTTTTGGCAAAATTATTCCGCAAGATATCATTGACAGCTTCAAGCTGGGTATTATCAACCTTCACCCCTCGTTATTACCAAAATATCGCGGTCCATCACCAATCGAAAGCGCGATTTATAACGGCGAACAGCTAACTGGCGTCTCCATCATGACCCTCAGCGCCAAAATGGACGCTGGAGCGGTTTATGCTCAAGCACCAGTAGAAATCACCCCAGCTACTACCGCCACCGAACTTTATCAACAGACCGCTAGCATCGGCAGTAAATTACTAATTCAAATCCTGCCACAAATTATCAGCGGCCAGCTCCAACCAACGCCTCAAGACGACACTCAAGCGACTTACTGCTCACTGTTGACTAAAGCTCAAGGTTGGCTCGATCCAGCGCAAGCCAATGCCCAGCAACTTGTCAATCAAATTCGCGCCTATAGCATTTTTCCGAAGAGTCGCCTCGAGATTTATGATCAAATTTGCATTATCACTGAAGCCAGCGCCGATAATCAGCCCACTTCACCCCTCAACTTTGAATGCGCCGATGGTCAATTTTTAAATATTCACCAACTAATCGCCCCCAGTGGCAAAACCATGACCGCCACCGCTTTTATCAACGGCTACAAAAACTAGCGCACCCCAAAAACCGCCTCAAAAATCACCAAAAAACCGCCCGCTATTGCGAGCGTTTTTTGTTTCAAAACCCATTTCAAAAGCTATTTATTAAGCAATTGGTCTTTATTTTCGATGATTTCTTGACGGATTTTGCTAACCACGTCAGCTACAATTTGGGCATAGTCCGGTCGATTCAGCTCTAGCCACTTAGTTGCGGCATATTCCGACAATAGTCGCGTGTCCGCCACGTCGTAACCAGTGTTTTTTTGCATTTTTTCAAACAACGTATCAGAGTGATACATCGGTACAAAAGCCGACAGCCAATTGACGATAAAACTGGAATCTTTATCAGCAATTTTTTTAAACTCCACCACTTGCTCAGGCGTCATGTCTTTTGATAAAGCATCACCTACTCGCAACTCCACCTCTGAATACAAATACTCCAAAAAAGCCTGCTTTTCTTGCGGTGGCAGCTCCCCCAAACCGACTTCATCTAAAAACTGTTCATTTATTTTCATAACTTATGCTTATTATAGCCTTATTTTAATTTTCGTGCAACAACTTCTCGTTCAAACAGCTCAAATTTATCGCCAATTTCTAGCTGGATTTTCTTGGTCGATTTCAGCGACAGACCACACATATCGCCCTCAAACACCTCTTTAACTTCTTGCTGATGTTTCTCAACCGTCAGCACTTCTAGTTCAGCGATTTGCTCTTTATTGCGCTTAACACGCACCAGCATACCCGGCGCAATTTTGCCAGTTGTCACCAGACCACCGGCAATAATTTTGTCTTTAGAAGTCCGGAACACGCCTTTGACGGTTAATTTACCAACATCATGTTCTTTAATTTCTGGCGCTAGTAGTTTTTCCATTTCGGTTTTCGCATCATCCAGTAATTCATAAATCACATTATATAAGCGCACCTGAACCCCCAGTCGCGCTGCCAAACGCCGAATTGACGCCGAAATGCCAATATTGAACCCATAAATCACCGTCGTGCCGTTAGAAGCCATTTTAACATCGCTCTCGGTCACATCACCCACGCCACTCGCCACTACATTGACCTGCACTTCATCATTAGCATCAATCAATTTAACATTGTCAATTACTGAGGTCAAGCTACCCTGAACATCGGCTTTAATCAACACATTAAAATCTTGCGCCACGGCACTCTGATGAATTTTATCAAGCAATTCTAGTCCAGTCACGTTACTGCTTGGCACATTCATGCTAGCTTCGTAGCGCGCTTGATTGGCCACAGATCGCGCTTCACGCTCCGAATTAACTTCCCGGAACAATTCACCAAAATTCGGCAAAGTCTTAAACCCAGTCACCGTCACTGGCGTGGATGGACCGACTTTATTGACAGCTTTACCACGAAAATCAACAATCGTGCGGATTTTACCATAACTACCGCCCGCCACTAGAATATCGCCGACTTTTAGCTCACCATGTTGCACCAGTAGACCGACTACTGCACCCTTACCTTGGCGCATTCGAGCTTCAATCACCAGCCCTTCCGACAAATAATCATAATCAGCCTTAAATTCTTCCATTTCGGCGATTAACAGAATCGACTCGAGCAATTTATCAATGCCTTCGCCAGTCCGGCCCGAAACCGGCACCATGATCGTATCACCGCCCCATTCTTCTGGATTTAACCGATACTCGCTCGCCAGCTGACCTTTGACCATTTCAACATTAGCGGTTGGTTTATCAATTTTAGTAATCGCCACGATAATTTTAGCATTGGCCGATTCGGCAAACTTGATCGCCTCGACAGTTTGTGGTTTCACGCCATCATCAGCCGCCACCACAATCACCACGATATCAGTTAATAATGCCCCGTGCTGACGAATTGATGCAAACGCCTCATGCCCCGGCGTATCCAGCAAAGTAATTTTTCGTCCCTGAAACTCCGTTTGATAAGCCGAAATATGCTGAGTAATCCCCCCAGCCTCGCCTTCAACCGTTTTCATATTCAAAATCTTATCCAGCAGAGTAGTTTTACCGTGATCAACGTGCCCCATCACTGCCACCACCGGCGGACGGATCGAAGCCTTGTCTGACGCTTGATGAGCGGACAGCTTAGCCTCATGGCTGACTTCGGCTTGTTCTAGCTTCACTTTCAAACCTAATTCATCGATAATAATCGAAACCGTATCATAATCGAGCTTTTGGTTGATAGTCGCCACAATACCATTTTTAAACAGCTCTTGGATCAAGCTAGCGACCGACAGGTTGAGATTTTCGGCAAGCTCATTGACGGTAATCGACCCGCCCATTTTGATAATTTTTTCTTGCTCCATACGTCTCCTTTTTCTGTTGTCGCTAGCTCCTAAACACTAGCCGTTTATATTAATTTATTTTGCTAAGCATAGTGAAATCTTACGATTATCTTTATCGATGTCTAAAATTCGGAATTGTTTTTTCTCGTTCAGAGTAAAAATATTCTCTGGGTTAACATCATCGCCCTTACCTAGTTCTGAAACATGAACCAGTGCTTCAACTGATGGACTGAGTTGCACAAATGCCCCAAATGGCGTGATGCGCGTAACTGTTCCCTCGACTTCATCGCCTTTTTTGAATTTTTCGACTTCGCTAATCCATGGATCGTCAGTCAATTGTTTAATACTCAAGTTCAAGCGGTCTTTATCAATGTCGATAATTTTAGCTTCGATATCGTCACCAATTTTGACATAATCGTTTGGATCAACTACCCGCTCCCAGCTGATTTCTGAGATGTGAACTAGACCTTCAATCCCATCAACCGTCACGAACACACCAAACTCGACTACACCAGTGACTTGACCTTTGACTTTGTCACCAACGGCCATTTTGCTGAAGGTAGCAGCCAGACTGTCTTTAATCGCTTCTTTTTCTGAGAAAATCAGCTTGTTAGTCTTGCGATCGACGTCGATCACGCGAGTTTTGATTTTTTTGCCGATTAGGCTATTGAGTCGCTGCAAAATCTCATCTTTATCGCTTGAAGCTACCCGTGGGTAATGTTCAGCTGAAAGTTGTGACACTGGCAAGAAACCGCGCACGCCTTCGTATTCAACCAACAAACCACCGCGATTAGCGTCAAATGGTTCAACTTCGACAATTTCTTCATTTTCCATGATTTTGGAAACTTCTTCCCAACCACGGTCTTTGACAGCTTTGCGTAGCGATAATAGCACTCGACCATCTTCCAATTCTTCATCCATGACGCTTGCTGATACTTCATCGCCAACATTTAGTTTGCGACCAAAACCAACTTCGCGACGTGGCACAACACCGGTACCGCCGGCACCAAGATCAACCAATACTTCGTGTTTTTTAACCGAAATCACCGTACCGGTTGCGATATCGCCCTGAGCTAGAGGCTTGATTTGCTCGTTCTGAGCTAACAGCTCATCCATAGTTATAGTGGCTTTTGCCATAAGTCTTTTCTAATATTCCGCCCAAATGTGAGCGCAATATTATATAACTCCTTTCTTAGATAATATTGTCCAAAAAGAATCAGCCTAGAGAAGAGAGTTACGACTTAAAACCAACTCTAACCGACCCTTAATAGATTATCTATATTTTACCCTGTTTTGCCAGTTTTTTCAAGGATAAGTTTTTTAAAAAACCAACCGTGGCTGATTTTCGGGATATTTTTTATAAAAAACAGCAAAAACCGCCCACTAACCGGCGCATTTAGAGCCTTTAACTCATAAAAACTAGCGTTTTTGCAAAATCAGAACCGCAACATAAGCAACAACCGACAAACCAACAGCCGTTGCCAAACCATTGCCACCAGTGCGTGATATTTCGGCTGGAGTTGTGGTATTAGCGTTTGGAGCGGAAGTCTCAGAACTAGCTGGAGGCGTTGTCTCAACTGGTTTCGGCGATGGTTTTGGCGAATTATCAATCGTCACCACATTATCAGGTTTGGACGGCTTGTCTACCACCGCCACATCTTCTTGCGGAGCGTTTTTAGTCACCAATTTCTTAATTGTGATAATTCCACCACTAGTAATTGCCACAAACAGTACCAAACCAATCATAAAATACTTAAATGACGGATCTTTGATAATATATTTAATTTTTGCCATATTCTTCTCCCTTGAACAAACTATATACTTTAATTATACCATATTTACGCTAAAAAGTAAATACATAAGCGTTGACATGTTTTGGTATAATATATTTAACAAGATTCTAGTTAAAATGGGCATCACCCGGAGGAAATATGATCATCGCAGTTGATATCGGTAGTCAAACTTTAATTATCGCCAGCCTAGACAAGACTGGCACTATTACTAAACAAATGGAGTTTTTGACCCCTGTTTTAGCCAATGACTGTTTGGGACTAATTCAAGCCACTATTGCTAAAGATTTCACCGACAAAAAACCATCGGCGATCGTTATTGGCGTGCCTGGCGTCGTCCGGCATCATATCATCGAATGGTGTAGTAATCTTGGAGATGACTGGATCGGTTTTGATTTTCGACCAGAGTTAGAAAAAGTTTTCAAAGTACCAGTTTTGGTTGAAAATGACGCCAATTTAGGCGGATTGGCGGAGGCTGTCAATATCACCCCGACCCCCAAATCGCTGATTTACCTCAGTATTGGTGCTGGAATTGGTTCTGGTTGCGTCATTGATGGTAAATTACCCTCAGCCCTGCTTGATTCCGAAGCTGGCATGATGATGCTCGAATATGACGGCGTTGTTCAAACCTGGGAGAATTTTGCCTCTGGCAAAGCCATTTCCGAAGCCTACAACCAACTCGCCAAAAATATCAAAAATCCAGCCATTTGGGACGCCATTGCCGACCGCATTTCGCGGGGATTATTGATGTTAATTCCGATTCTGCAACCCCGCTACATCGTGATTGGCGGAAGCATCGGCGGTTCCTTTAATCAGTATCAACAAACCCTCAACGACCTGATTGATGAGCGCCTGCCAGTCAACCTCCGCCGACCGCAGATTTTACCGGCTAAAGACCCCAAATTATCAGTAATTTACGGCTGTTATCAATATTTTAAACATCATGACCAATAATTCTATCAAATCGCTAGTGACTCAGCTCCAAACCGACTTTCCGCAGTTTCAGTTTCAAGCTGGCGATCAGTTCAAATTTCAACCCGACCAACAAACCATTTTTTATCAGCCCACCGCCCCTCAGGCTGAGTTATTATTGCTCCATGAACTAGCTCATGCCTTGCTTCAGCACGCTGATTATCGCTTTGACGTCGAACTTGTTAAAATGGAGACCGACGCCTGGGAATATGCCAAAACACAGCTTTTGCCTCGTTATCAGGTGCCAATTGATGCGGAGTTAATTGATGCGACGCTCGAAACCTACCGCGACTGGCTGTATCACCGCAGTTGTTGCCCTCGATGTGGCTCAGTTGGCTCCCAAACAGCCGATTTGAGCTATAAATGCCTAGAATGCTCGACCCGCTGGCAGCCTAACGACGCCAAATTCACCGCCCTCCGTCGCAAACAGCTTCGCTGAGCTGACGACCACGCATTCGCTCTCAGATTTCGCCCCAGCCCCCTAGTGACAGCATCACGCCCACGCCCACGCAACCACCCTTCACCCACCCAAAAACCCGCTCTTTTAAAGCGGGTTTTTGTAGTTTTTCGGCATTTTATTAAGCAGTTTTCTTAGCTGGGCCTCGTTTTGACAAACGACCACCTTTAGCACCCGCAATACGCGCTAATTCACGGTTAGCAGCAAAACCACCAGTTGTGCCTTTTTTGCCACCTTTGGCACCGATTTTTGCGTAAAAATCTTTACCATAGCGCTCTTTGTTTGCTAATGCAGCTTTTTTACCGCCTTCTTTAGTTCCGGCCATAATAAATAATTCCTTTCTTATTTTACACACATCTCTCTCGTGATATGTTAATACTTTAATTATATCATACCATAACTATTTTGTCAATATTTACACAAGCACTTTTTTATTGTAATAAAACTATTGCAATTATGCGCACCATGCTATATAATAAAAATACCCTGTTTATTGAATAGCTGAATCAATCAGACAGAAATACTACAACACTAAAAAACAACCCAACTTCTGCGAGATGGGTTGTTTTTAAAATACCTAAAGCCGAGAGACGGCGATCTTAGTACCTAACTACTTTTTACTATTAGCATTTTTCGACAAAGATAAAACCCCACCTTTCGGAGGGGTTTTATATAATTCGGCATCGTGCTAGTTTCCCGCATAGCAGTATAATCGCCGCTGATGAGCTTGACTTCTGTGTTCGGAATGATTACAGGTATTTCCTCATCGCCATGGACACCGAAACACGACTTCGACACTTTGGGCTGATATATCGTCATCAGTGGGTCAAAGTCTTATTTCGGTAGCCATTATTTTCATTTTGTAAATAACAACGTGGTGTGATAAACACCAATTATTAGTCAAAGCCTAACTTACTCATAATAAAGCAAGTAGCATAAAAAGTCAATGGGACTGTTAGTATGCTTCAGCTGAATATATTACTATACTTACACCTTGCACCTATCAAACAGATAGTCTCTCTGTGTCCTCATAGGGAAATCTAATCTTGAGGCTAGTTTCGCGCTTAATATGCTTTCAGCGCTTATCTATTCCGTACATAGCTACCGGACAATGCAGCAGGTGGCCACAATCCGTACACCAGAGGTACGTTCACCCCGGTCCTCTCGTACTAGGGGCAAATCCTCTCAAATTTCCTGACGTCCATACCGGATATAAACCGAACTGTCTCACGACGTTCTGAACCCAGCTCGCG
>ERZ773099.1488-NODE-1488-length-17301-cov-3.135568_pt1 | contig 17301 bp, 13 predicted proteins | sample MGYA00511120_ERZ773099 | MGnify/ENA primary metagenome ERZ773099 (study PRJEB29015, sample SAMEA2738012) | human oral metagenome | biome: human oral; feature: human-associated habitat; material: dental | place: China | collected 2104 ...
GAGCCAGTACCGCACAACCCTGTCGACAACACTCGCCTCGCATCTGACCTCCGGCTTTGTCACGGGCGGGCGTTCCTCCTTCGGGCTGCTTTTTCAGGTCATTGCCTACAGTTCCGCTCCGGCCCTGCTCTGCATCGTGCCTGTTCTGGGCTCGCTGGCAGGGCTTGTCTGGATGTTTGCCTGCGTGCTGGTGGGTTGCCGCGCCGCCCTTGGGCTCACCTGGGCGCAGACCCTCATGGGTTTTGTGCCGGTGGTGCTGCTTCTGGCTCCGCTGGTAGTGCAGATTGCCCAGAGCATCCAATAGGGCTGTGGCCGTTTTCTTTGTGGCAGTGGCACGGATAGTGCAAAACGTTCGGAAATGCGACGGCGCGGCCACGCCGCGGCCTGTTCGTGATCTTGGGGGCTGTTGGCGTTGCCAACAAGCGCGGCCTTGCTGCGCTTCTCCCCGGCCACAGGAGAAAACGCCATGAAGTTTCTGGACCTTCGGTTTTGCGGCAAACAGTGCGTCCGGCGCGGACTGCGTCCGGCAAAAGTGCTGGGCCTCCTTCTGTTGTGTTGCCTTGCCCTTGCCTGCTCCAGGTCTCCCGACAACAGCAGCCGGGAAAGAAGGGCAACGGGCGATTTGAGCACGCCTTTCCAGATCCACATCAACAACTTTGTGCGGCGGCAGCCTCCGGCGGTGTATGTGGCTCCGCAACAGACCCTGGGCCGCCGCCCCAGCGCCCTGTTTCTGCCCCTGCGCACCCTGCAGGAAATTTCCCGCCCGGTGAGCTTCAGTTCCATGCTGTCGCGCCAGATATGGCAGGTATGGCTTTCGCTCAATGCTTTCCAGACTCTGGAATATGCGGCCGAAGTCGGCCCCTATGAGCCGGAGAGCGCCCTGGCACTGGCGCGGCGGCGCGGCGCGGATCTTGTGGTGGGCGGATACATCAACCATTATCTGGACGGCGGCAGCGGAGGCACCAGCTCTCTTTCCCTGTCCATGGAAATCTACGACGCGCGCAGCGGTGTTCTGCTCTGGTCCATGGCTCAGGGCGGGCTCATGGAGGCGCGGCAGGTACACGATTTTTATCTGTTTTCTCTGAAAGAGCGCAATCCCGGCGATCCTGCCGGCTTTATCGCCCGCTCCCTGGCCTGGGACATGGGGCGCGAAGTGCTGGCCTGGGTGGATCCCAGTGCCGTGCAGCGTCCCAGTTCCCTGTGGAACAAGGTCTTTGGCGGAACTGCCTTTTAGCCTGCCTTCTGTCGCTGCGCTGCCAGCCTTTTGGGGCCGCGCTGCTCTGCCGTGCGGAGTGCTGCCGGGCGTCTTTGGCGTTTTGGCAGCGCCGTTTGACGGATGCGCCCCCCGCAATGTAGATAGTGAAAAAACAGACAATGCATCCGCACGGCGGCGGACAAGGAGAAGACGTGGGCGCGCGAGGGAGCAAGCTGTATTTTGACAGTCAGGACTGGGACATCCTTGTCCTTGTCAACCGTATTCTGGAGTCGGACAACAGGCATTCCGACGCCCATTTGTTCGATCCCGGCCTGCACCCCCACGGCATCAAGGAACTGGTGGCCTCTCCGGTTGCGCGCATGGCCTATGCTGTCATCAACCTGCTGCGCAATCTTCAGGCAGGCCGCACCCAGGCCCGTGACCGTCTGCTGGCTCTGGAAATCCTGTACGACGAGGTGCTCAACAGCGCCCATTCCGCGTTGCGGCGCAATACGGCGCGCGCGCTCATGCAGATCATGAAAAGCATGGTGCGCGCCCACGGCGACCAGAGGGAGCAGCTCAAGCTGGCCCACGATTTCCGGCGCACCGTGCAGGGGACTCCGCGCATGGTGCGGCGCATGCTGGCCCGTTACCATCTGCCGGAAATGCCCGAAAGCTGGAATCAGATGACCTTTGACGATCATGTGTACGATGCCAACACCAAGGGCCGCAAAACGCCCACGCATCTGATCATGGACGCCTGGATCAAGGGCTTGCGCACGCTTACCGTAGCCTATGAATACTGGGTGCCGCCGGAAGCCGCGCGCGAGATTTTGCGCGCGGCGGAAATCACGGGCATTGAAGTGCGCATCGGTCTGGAATTTTACATGCCGTTTTACAACCGCTTCATCAGCCTGCTCTGGATTCCGCGCGGCTTCAGTTCCAGCGAGGATTTTCTGGAGTTTCTGCACACGCCCAAAATGACCCGAATGGTCAAGCTCGGGCGCGAGGTGCTGCGCTGGCGACGCGAGAGAGTGCTTGCCTGCCTTGCCGCATGGAACGCCGGGCAGCGTCTGGAACTGGAGGCCGCCTGGGAGGTGCCCGTTCCGGAACTGACCCCCGAGGCCTTTCTGCGCTTTGTGGGCCGCGGGCAGGCTTCGGCCGCACATCTGGCCGAAGCCCTGCGCAACCATTTGCTGCCCTCCATGCGGGAGCGCGCTGTCCTGCTCAAGGGGCGCGATGACGAGCAGTCCAGGGCGGAACTGGCCGAAATGGAGAATCTGGGCACGGAATACATCACTTCTGTCTGGCTTTCTCCCGAAAGCTGTCCGGAAATGCCGGACGTGGGCCGCCCCTGCGCGCATTCCCAACTGCCCCGCCTTTTGCGCTTTTCTGTGGAAGAACTGAGCCGCGAACTCATGGACCTCAATCCCGGTTACCGTTTGGTGCTGGGCACCAAGGGTCTGAGCGTGGAGGACGTGGCCGAGCTTCTGTGGGACAGCCGCGGCGTCATCAGCCATCTGGAAATTTTCAACATGAAGGGCTGGGCAGAGGGAAAGCAGGCGAACATCAAAAAGATCAACGAGTTTCAACAGGCGCTCAATGCGGGTCTTGGCCCGCGCGTCAAGCAGATGATCCGCCAGATGATGCACGGGCTGCGCACCCACGACGAAGCCCGCGCCGAAAAATTCAAGAACATTCTGCACAACGTGCCCAAGCTGTGGGAGCACTATCGCCACAAGCCGCTGGGGTCGCGTCTGGGCACCAGTTCGGCCAGCAAGATTTCGTACGGCATGGGCTTTGTGCTCAAGGAAACCATGCCGGATCGGAGCAGAAAAGCCTACGCCAGACACGGGAATCTGGTGGACATCCCTGTGTATCTGCCTGTGGAGGAGTGCGTCTGCTACCGCGAGCCGCGCAATCCTTCGGGCTGGCAGCGCGTGCAGTCCTTTTTTCGCTGGCTGCCCGGTTGCAGGCATCTGGGCATGGAAAGACATAAAAGCTGGAAAACCTCCAGCCAGGACGTCCGCGTGACAGACATGGGCAATGTGGTCAACCTGGGCGGATTGACCCAGTCCACAGACAATGGCCTGCAAAAAACTTCGCCGGATCCGGAAAAAAGCTCCCTGGGCCTTGCGTACCTGAACAGCTCCATCAGCAACTGCCTCAAGGTTCTGCTGGGGTTTTTCCCGGCCTTTTTCTCCTTCATGTACACGCAGGAGTGGTGGGTGCTGGCCTGGTTCGGCCCGTTCATCTGGTTCGGCATCACCGGCGTGCGCAATGTGGTGCAGATGGTGGTGGCCGCCAAGGGGGCCACGCGCGACACTCTTGTGCACTGGCGGGATCAGATCAACACCAACAGGCTCTGCGATTCGCTCATGTACACGGGCATTTCCATCCTGCTGCTGGAAGTGTTCGTGCGCGTGATGTTGCTGGAAAGGGGGATGGGTTTCACCGTAGCTGAAGACCCTCTCATCGTTTTCAGTGTGCTCAATATTGTCAACGGGTTCTATATCTGGGGACACAACGTGTTCCGGGGCTTCCCCAGGGAGGCAGCCATCGGCAACCTGTTCCGGAGCGTTTTGGCCATTCCCATCGCGTCGCTGTACAATTTTGCGCTTTTCCACGGCATTCTGCTGCTGGGGGTTGCCGATCCGCGCTTGTATCTGGTGCCCAGCGCCGCAGTCATATCCAAAATGGCTTCGGATACGGTGGCGGCCCTCATCGAAGGCTATGCCGACAGCCAGGTGAACCTGCGCATGCGCCGCTGGGACTACCGGAGCAAACTCGCCGATCTGTTTGACTGCTATACCCGCCTGGAACTGCTTTTTCCCGACGAGGACGCGCTGGCCAAGCTGGCGCGGCCCGGCGGCCTTGACGACAGTTGCGGCGCACAGTGCAAGGAACTGGAGCAGGCCTTCATCATCAATGCGCTGGATCTCATGTACATCTGGTTTTACCAGCCCCGCGCGCAGGAGGCCTTTCGCCAGATTGTGCGGGCCATGCCCGAAGCGGAGCGCACGGTGCTGATTCTCTCGCAACTGGTGCTCACGCGGGAGCGGGAAATCAGCCAGATGTTTGTGGACGGCCTGCTGGGGCGCAATTTTTCGCGCCCGCTGGCCTTCTATCTGGAAAAGCGCAAAGATTATCTGCGCCGCCTGGCCCGCCTGTGCCGGACGGGAAAAAACGCGTAGGGCTTGCCTTGCCGCTGTTCATGACAGGGCGCACTACGCAGTGCGCACCGTGGCCTGTCGTGACGATGCTGTGAAAAGTGCTCCTGCGAAACGGTGGGGACTGGGGACACCAGTGCAGCACAAAGGGAATTGCATGAAGACCGCTCTCTCCTGTTTCAAGGCATACGACATTCGCGGGCGCGTACCCGAGGATGTGAACGCCCCTCTGGCCTGCGCTCTGGGCAGGGCCATGACAGAGGTATGCGGGGCGAAGCAGGTGGTGTTGGGGCGGGATGCGCGCCTTTCCGGCCCGGAACTGCGCGATGCCCTTGCAACTGGCTTGGCTCACGGGGGCGCGCAGGTAACGGATATCGGCCTTTGCGGCACGGAAGAAATCTACTACGCCGCAGCCAACCACGCCTTTGATCTGGGCGTCATGATTACCGGCAGCCATAATCCCGCCAACGAAAACGGCGTCAAGATCGTCAGGAGAGGCGGCATACCTGTCAGCGAAGATTCGGGCCTGCGTGCCCTGCGTGACAGAACAGCGGGATTGCTGGATCAGGGCGATGCCTGCTGCACGGGTATGCCCGTTTTTGATATGGCACAAACTTCCTTCAGGGAAGAATATGTGCGCTGGCTGCTGGAATACAGCGGGGCAGGGCGGCTTGCGCCCGCACCGGGGAGGAGGCCTCTCAAAATTGTTGCCGATGCGGGCAACGGTTGCGCCGGCCTTGTGCTGCGCGAACTGGCGGACAGGCTGCCCTTTGATCTGGTGCTCTGCAATGCGGAGCCGGACGGCTCGTTCCCCCACGGTGTTCCCAACCCTCTGCTCCCCGAGCGCCGTTCTGCCACTGCCGCTGCCGTGCGCAAGGCCGGGGCGGACATGGGGATTGCCTGGGACGGAGATTTTGACCGCTGTTTCTTTTATGACGGCGAGGGAAATTTCATTGAAGGCTACTATTGTGTCGGCATTCTGGCGCAGGAACTGCTGCGGCAGTGTCCCGGCGGCACGGTGGTGCACGACACGCGGGTGTACTGGAACACTCGCGAAATGGTGTTGGCAGCGGGCGGGCAGCCGGTCATGGGCAAGACAGGGCATGCCTTTATGAAGGAATGCATGCGGGCCAGGGATGCCGTGTACGGTGGCGAAATGAGTGCCCACCATTATTTTCGCGATTTTGCCTACTGTGATTCGGGCATGCTGCCCTGGCTTCTGGTTGCGGTGTTGGTGCACCGTACCGGGCGCTCCCTGGCCGAGCTTGTGGCCGAACGCATGGCCGCCTATCCGTGCAGCGGCGAAATCAACCGCCGTGTGCAGAACGCTCCCGCCCTCATGCAGCTTGTGCGGGGGCAGTATGCCCCTCACGCCCTTTGTGAAGACAGTACGGACGGCGTGAACCTGGAATTTGCGGACTGGCGCTTCAACCTGCGCATGTCCAATACCGAACCGCTCCTGCGCCTCAATGTGGAAACCCGCGGCAACCGCGCCCTGCTGGAAGACAAAACCGCAGAACTCCTGCACCTGCTGGAGGCGCGTGGAGGAGCCGCGCCCGCATAAGCGGCGGCCTTGTTTTGCACCTGCAAATCGTGTATCTTTTGGCTCGCGCGTCACAGCAGGCATGTGTGCCGTTGCTGCGCGGAGTCTTTTGAGCGTTTGCGAGTATGTTCATGCCAAGCATTGTTCCCGTCATCCTGTGCGGCGGCAGCGGCACACGCCTGTGGCCGCTTTCGCGCGAGACCTATCCCAAACAGTTTGTGAATCTGGGTGAGGGGCGCACGCTGTTCAAGGACACTCTCCTGCGGGCACAGCGTGTTCCGGAAAGTTCGGAGCCGGTTATTGTCTGCAATGAGGCCCACCGTTTTTATGTGACAGCGGCTTTGTATGAATGTGACGTTCGCGCCACCATTCTTTTGGAACCCGCACCGCGCAATACCGCGCCAGCCATCGCCCTTGCGGCGTTTGCCCTTGCGCGCGACGGAGCGGATCCGCTCATGCTGGTGTTGCCCTCTGATCATGCGGTCGGCGATGAGGTGGCCTTTTGCAGGGGGGTTGGGGCTGCCGCATTTCTGGCGGAGCAAGGGCATATCGTTACCTTCGGCATCACGCCTGCCAGCCCGGAAACGGGCTTCGGCTATATTGAGCAGGGTGAAGCCGTGAAAGACGGCGGCTTTCGCGTGGCCCGCTTTGTGGAAAAGCCCGATGCCGCGACGGCCCGGATCATGCTGGACCAGGGCGGCTTTTTGTGGAACAGTGGAATGTTCCTGCTGCGAGCCTCCGTGTATCTGAAAGAGCTCGAACGCTGTGCCCCCGCAATGCATGCCGCCTGCCGCTCCGCGTGGGAAAAACGCATGGCGGACGGCGCGTTTTGCCGTCCGGACGCGGAGGCTTTTCTTGCTTCGCCGTCCGACTCCATTGACTATGCTGTCATGGAGCGGACGGATCTTGCAGCGGTGGTTCCCCTTGCCACAGGCTGGAGCGACCTTGGCTCCTGGGAGGCATTTTATCAGGCGGAACAGGGTGATGACAAAGGCAATGTCTGCCACGGCGACATCATGATCCAGGATGCGGAAAACTGCTATTTCAACGCCCAACACCGCCTGCTGGCCGCCATCGGCGTGCGTGACCTCGTGGTTGTGGAAACGGGCGATGCTGTGCTTGTGGCCCCGCGCGAGCGCGCGCAGGATGTCAAGGCAGTGGTGAGCCGCCTGCAGGCAGCGCAGCGGGCCGAGTGCAAGGAGCATCCGCTGGTCTACCGCCCTTGGGGCAGCTACGAGACCCTTGTCATGGGCAGCCGTTTTCAGGTCAAGCGCATCGTCGTCAACCCCGGTGCGGAGCTTTCTCTCCAGATGCACCACCACCGTGCCGAGCACTGGGTGGTTGTCAGCGGCACGGCCGAAGTAACCAACGGCAACGAAACGCGCCTGTATACAGAAAACCAGTCCACCTACATCCCTGTGGGGGCGCGGCACAGGTTGAAAAATCCTGGTGTCATCCCCTTGGTGCTTATCGAGATACAGTCCGGCGCATATCTGGGCGAAGACGATATTGTGCGCTTTGCCGACGTGTACGGGCGGGAAGACGCGCAGCGCGGCGGAAAGAAGGAATTATGAAAAAAGCACTCATAACAGGCATTACCGGTCAGGACGGAGCCTATCTTGCGGAGTTTTTGCTGCACAAAGGCTATGAGGTTCACGGCATCAAGCGCCGCGCCTCGCTGTTCAACACAGACCGTATTGACCATCTGTATCAGGATCCGCACGCCAGCGCGCGGCGTTTTATCTTGCATTACGGCGACCTGAGCGACTCCAGCAATCTTGTCCGCATCATGCAGGAAGTGCAGCCGGACGAAGTATACAATCTGGCAGCCCAGAGCCATGTGCAGGTGTCCTTTGAGTCGCCGGAATACACGGCGGATGTGGATGCTTTGGGCACACTGCGCCTGCTGGAAGCCATCCGCATTGCCGGGCTGACCACAAAAACAAGGTTTTATCAGGCGTCTACCTCGGAGCTTTTCGGCCTAGTGCAGGAAGTGCCGCAAACCGAAAAAACTCCCTTTTATCCCCGCTCGCCGTATGCCTGCGCCAAGCTCTATGCCTACTGGATCACGGTCAACTACCGCGAAGCCTATGGCATGTATGCCTGCAACGGCATTCTGTTCAATCACGAGTCGCCTATTCGTGGCGAAACTTTTGTGACGCGCAAAATTACCCGTGCGCTCTCCCGCATGGTGCTGGGCCTTCAGGACTGCCTGCATCTCGGCAATATGGATGCCAGGCGCGACTGGGGGCATGCCCGCGACTATGTTGAAATGCAGTGGCTCATGTTGCAGCAGGAACAGGCGGACGATTTTGTCATTGCCACAGGGCGGCAGTTTTCGGTACGCGATTTTGTCAATGCGGCGGCGGCAGAAATGGGCTTGACCTTCGCATGGCAGGGCACAGGCGTGGACGAAACAGGCACGGTGGAAGCGGTGGATGTGAGCAGGCTGCAACAGGCTGCGGGCAACCGCCAGGGATTGGAGTGCCACGTCAAGCCCGGCGATGTTCTTGTGCGGGTGGACCCGCGCTATTTTCGCCCCGCCGAGGTGGAAACCCTGTTGGGCAATCCGGCCAAAGCCAAGGAAAAATTGGGCTGGGAGCCGCGCACGAGCTTTGAAGACATGGTGGCCGAAATGGCGCGCGAAGACCTTGCCTTGAGCATGCGTGATGCTGTGTGCAAGGTGGCAGGATTCAAGACATTCAGCCATAACGAGTAGCCCGCATGCACAAGAATTCGCGTATTTACGTGGCAGGCCATCGCGGGCTTGTGGGCAGTGCCATCTGTCGCGCCCTTGTGCGTGAGGGCTATGAGAATCTGCTCACGCGCACCCATGCGGAACTTGACCTGTGTGATCAGGCCGCAGTAAAGGCGTTTTTTGCGCAGCACAGGCCGGAAATTGTGGTGCTTGCCGCCGCCAGGGTGGGCGGCATTCACGCCAATGCCACTTATCCGGCGGAGTTCATCTACCAGAATTTGCAGATACAAAACAACGTCATTGACAGTGCCTGCCGCAACGGCTGCAAAAAGCTGCTCTTTCTTGGGTCTTCCTGCATCTACCCCAAGATGTGCCCTCAGCCCATCAGGGAGGAGTATCTGCTCACCGGGCCGCTGGAGCCCACCAACGATGCCTACGCTCTGGCAAAAATAGCGGGCATCAAGATGTGCCAGGCATACCGCAGGCAGTACGGCTTTGACGCCATCAGCGTCATGCCTACCAATCTGTATGGCCCTGGCGACAATTATCATCCGGAAAACAGCCATGTGATCCCGGCGCTCATCCGGCGTTTTCACGAGGCCAAAATGACAGGGGCCAAAAAGGTGACCATATGGGGCACGGGTACGGCCCTGCGCGAATTTCTCCATGTGGATGACATGGCCGAAGCCTGCGTGTTTTTGCTGGAGAGGTATTCGGATTTTGGGCATATCAATGTGGGCAGCGGCGTGGAGCAGACCATTATGGACACTGCCCGCATGGTAGCCCGTATGGTGGGCTTTGAAGGCGAAATACTCACTGACCCCACAAAGCCCGACGGTACGCCGCGCAAACTTGTGGATTGCAGCAAGATTTTCAGCATGGGCTGGAAGCCGCGCGTGGGGCTGGAAGAGGGGCTGACCACAACTTGGCAATGTTTTCTGCGCCAAGCGGGGACGCAAGCGTGAGCGAACCACGCTCCATGCTGCAGGCCCTGCGCACGTTGATGCCATTGGTGCCTCCCGCAGAAAAACGGCGATTTTGGGGACTGCTGTTTTTGACCGCGAGCATGTCTCTGATTGAGCTTGGCATCACGGGGCTTGTGGCCTTGCTTGCAGCAGTTTTTGGATCACCGGAAGCCGCCCTCAACCATAACCCCCTGCTTTGGCTGCGAACAGACCTTGGCTTTGATGTCAGCAGTGACCCGCGCTATCTGGCCTTGGGCATCCTCTGTGCCATTTTGCTGGCCATTGTATGCAAAAACGCCTTGACCGTTCTGCAACAGTGGCACATGACAATTTTTTCCGAAACTATCGGCAATGCGGCCCGCACACATCTGCTGCGTTTTTTCCTGTGTGCGCCATTTTTATGGGTACTTCGTGTGGGCACGTCCGAGATGCTGTTCGGCTTTACTGCGGGGACGCACCTTGGGCAAACCTTGTTAACAGCTTTACAGATATTCAGCAATACGTTGATGATCTTGATGATTTTTTTGGGGTTGGTGGCCGTATCTCCGATCCCTGCGTTGACATTTTTATGTGTTCTCGGTCTTGGCGGACACCTGATTGTCAGGGGAACACGCGATATGCTGAATGCCAGAGCCGCCGCAGTATACCAGGCGGATCTTGCCACACACAACATCCAGCAAACCGTTGTACATGGTCTCAAAGAGATGCGCCTGTACGGGCGTGAATCCACAATTTTTTCTGTCTACACAGCAAAGCTGGGCGATGCACTTGCGGCAAAAAAATGGTTTCAGGCGTTCAGCCGCCTGCCTGTAGGCAGCCTGGAGAGTTTGGGGTTTGCATCGCTGGTTTGGGTTCTGCTATTGCTGATTTTTGTCCAGGATGCTGGCATTGCCACCATCGCTGGCATTATGGGCTTCATGGCTGCCGCTGCTTGGCGCACCTTGCCTGTTGCCAACAGGCTTGTAGATGGCCTGACTGCTTTGCGCTCTTGGTTGCCCTACCTGAACAAGGTGGCGGATATGCTCACGCTGGAAAAAAAGATGAGGGCCGAGATGGCCCCACCATTTGATGCTGCTGCACGGCCTTTGGCTTTTGAGCGTTCTGTCCGGTTTGACAAGGTGAGCTTCTTTTATCCCGGCACAGCAACCGCAGCCTTGCAAAACATTGATTTTACCATCATGGCTGGGCAGATGTTCGGCTTGGTGGGACTTTCCGGCGCAGGAAAAAGTACGCTGGTCAATATCCTGACCGGGCTTGTGCCTCCGAAATCCGGGCGTCTTTTGGTTGATGGTGTGCCGATCACCAGGGAAAATGCTCGATCTTGGTTACGGCGCATAGGCTATGTGGCTCAGGCTCCCTACCTGTTGGACGCAACATTGGCAGACAACGTGGCTCTTTCCCGGTGGGGAGAAGATATTGACCGTGAGCGTGTTCTGGAGTGCTGCCGCATGGCTGCTCTTGATTTTGTCGATGAGTTGGACAATGGTATTGATACGGTGCTTGGAGAACGCGGAGTGCGTCTTTCCGGCGGACAAGCCCAAAGGGTGGCCATTGCCAGAGCCTTGTATAGCGAGCCGGATCTGATTATTTTTGATGAGGCCACCAGTTCTCTTGACATGAAGAACGAGAAGGCTATTCATGAAACCATTCTTTCCCTGCGGAAAAAGGTGACAATAGTTATCATTGCGCATCGTTTGAGCACGGTAGAAGGCTGTGATTCCGTCCTATGGCTCGACAAGGGGTGCGTGCGCATGGCAGGTAGTGTGGAAAAAGTGCTGCCAGAGTATATAGCGGCATTACGCAACAGTATGGAGCAAGCATTGCCCGGCAGCTTTGTCGGAACAGAAGTGGAACAGCATGTTTAACGAGAAATCTCTTCTCATTACGGGCGGTACCGGATCATTCGGCAAGAAATGCATTGAAATTTTGCTGCAAAACTACAAACCCAAGCGCATCATTGTTTTTTCCCGCGATGAATTGAAGCAGTTTGAAATGGCGCAGCAATTTTCGCCGGAAAAATATTCCTGCATGCGTTATTTTATAGGCGATGTGCGCGACAAGGAACGCCTGTACCGCGCTTTTCGCGGTGTGGACTATGTGATCCATGCCGCCGCACTCAAGCAGGTTCCGGCGGCGGAGTACAATCCTACTGAATGCATCAAAACCAATATCACCGGTGCGGAAAATATCGTGAACGCCGCCGCGGACTGTGGCGTGAAAAAGGTTGTCGCCCTGTCTACCGACAAGGCAGTGGCCCCAGTCAACTTGTATGGGGCCACAAAACTCTGCTCCGACAAGCTGTTTATTGCCGCCAATGCCTTTACCGCCTGCGAGACGGTCTATTCCGTAGTGCGCTATGGCAATGTCATGGGGAGCCGTGGCAGCGTTATCCCCTTCTTCATCAAGCAGCGTGATGCAGGGGGGCCGCTGACGGTCACTGATGCCCGCATGAGCCGCTTCTGGATTACGCTGGAGCAGTCCGTACATATGGTGCTGCGGTCTTTTGAGCTTGCCGGTGGCGGTGAAGTGCTTGTGCCCAAGATCCCCAGCATGAAAATTACCGACCTTGCCGAAGCCATCGCACCAAACATGCCTACCGTGGAAGTGGGCATCCGCCCGGGCGAAAAACTTCACGAAACCATGATCACCAGCGAAGACTCCCGTCACACCATTGATATCGGCGATTATTATGTCATCAAGCCGGAGACTTTTCGCTATCGCGGCCCGGACGGCAAGCCTGTGTCCGAGGGGTTTGAGTACAATTCCGGCACGAATGAGGCATGGTTCAGTATTTCAGATTTACGTGACGCCCTGAAAGAACAAGGTTTTGATATAAAATAGCTATGTGTACCTCTCCCCGTTTTCTTCCCTATGGGCGTCAAGTCATTGACGATGCCGATATCCAAGCGGTTGTGGATGTTCTGCGTTCGGACTGGTTGACTACCGGCCCGGCTGTGGAGCGCTTTGAAGCCGATGTCTGCGCGTATACCGGAACACGATACGGCGTGGCCGTCAGTAGCGGCACCGCAGCCTTACATGCGGCCATGTTTGCTCTAGGTATCGGCAAGGGGGATGAGGTCATCGTCGCGCCCATGACTTTTGCCGCTTCGGCCAACTGCATTCTGTATCAGGGGGGCACCCCTGTGTTTGCCGATGTGGATGCGTACACTCTGCTGCTCGATCCGGCAGCGGTGGAAGCCGCTATTACTCCGCGTACCAGGGCCATCATCGCAGTGGATTACGCAGGTCAACCCTGCGACTGGGATGCCCTGCGCGCTATCTCTGATAAACATAAGCTGGCTTTGGTGGCTGATGCCTGCCATGCTTTGGGAGGTTCCTACAAAGGCCGTAAAGTAGGTACGTTGGCTGATATCACAGTGTTCAGCTTCCACCCTGTCAAGCAGATCACCACGGGCGAAGGCGGCATGGCTGTAACTGCTGATGCCGCGCTTGCGGCTCGTATGCGAACCTTTCGTGGGCACGGTATCACCACCACGGCCAGCCAGCGTGAAAAATCCGGCGCGTGGTTTTATGAAATGACCGAACTGGGCTACAACTATCGCATCACGGATTTCCAATGCGCCTTGGGCAGTGCGCAACTCAAAAAGCTGGATAGCTGGATCGAGAAACGTAATCAGCTGGCACAGGCATACGATGTGGCCCTTGCTGAAAGCATTGTTCGCCCGCTGACCAGACACGGCGATAGGTGTCACGCCTACCACCTCTATGTGGTGCGCACGCCGGAGCGTGATGCTATTTTTAAGCGTCTGCGCGATCAGGGTATCGGTGCCAACGTGCACTATGTGCCTGTGCATCTGCATCCATATTATCAAGACTTGGGCTATAAGCAGGGCCTGTGCCCCATGGCAGAGGCGGCCTATGAAGACATACTGACTCTGCCGCTTTGGCCGGGCATGGGGGCGGAAGATACGGCGCGAGTGGTCGCTGTCGCAGTAGGGGGATAATAGTGCAAAGCCTATGGCTATAGCATGTGGTGGAGTGCCCCAATAAAACTATCCGTGCCGAGGTAATGAGTATTTTTTTAGGGCTTGTTATTGCAAAGGGCGATGAAAATAGCCCAAGGCTGCCATTGGCACCACACAAAAATGCGAGATTTTGAAGAAGACTGGGGTTGGCTGAATCGCTGGGCCCAGTTGGAGCACCCCGCTGTGACAGCAAACCTTGTCCTTCGCGCTGATGCCACGCCCCGCATAGGCACGGGGCACGCCATGAGATGCTTGGCGCTGGCGCAGGCTGCGCAGGATATGGGTTTTACGATTCAATTTGTGGGGCGCATTCATGTGCCGTGGGTTCGGGAGCGATTACGTGCGGAGCCTTTTTCACTGCTGGAACTGCCTGATGCTGTGCCGTATGAGGAAAATTCAGAAAACCTGCTGCACCAGTTAGCCCAAAGCGGTACTGCACCTTCCGATACTTGGGTCGTGCTGGACGGCTACCACTTTACTCTCGCGTGTCAGCAAGCTGTTCGAGATGCGGGCTACCGCCTTTTGGTCATTGATGATTACGCACACTTACCAAGATATTCCTGCGATATTTTGCTGAACCAAAATCTTGGCGCAGAAACGTTGTCCTATACGGGCGACATTGGCCAAAAGCTTCTAGGGCCCAATTATGTACTACTGCGCCGCGAATTTCGCTCGGCAAGGGAGCGCCTGTTACATATAACGAGAAATATTCCGCCACAAAACATACTAGTTACTCTTGGCGGCGGTGATTTTATTGATTATCTTGAAGGCATCGCACAGCATATGAACACTCCGGCTCTGGAAGAATGCACGGTGCGCGTCATTCAGGGGGCGATGGAGACGGATCGGATCAGGCAAGCTTTTGCGAACTGCCCGGCGCAGCTTGAAGTTTTGCCCCGCGTGGCGGATATGCCTGCGTTGCTGCTGAGCACAGATTTGTGCATCACTGCTGGCGGCAGTACCTGCTGGGAGTTGTGTTGTCTGGGATCTCCGTTTTTGATAGTAGAAACTGCTAAAAATCAGTGCCGAGTTGTTAAGGGGCTGCTGCAATACGGTCTTACCAGGTTGTTTTCACCGAACTCCCTCAAAACAGCTTTGATGTGGCAAGGCATGGGCCAGAAATCAGTAATAGTGGGGCTGCAGCTTGTTGATGGAGATGGGGCGCATCATGTGCTGCGTTATCTTTATTCTGATCCCTATTAACTGGTTAAGAAGAACTATGCGGATGCTACTCACTGGGGCAAGCGGCTTTTTGGGAAAAAAAGTTGGGCAGCTTCTGGAAGAATGCGGAGTTGAATTGTTTCATTTGACGCGTCGCCCTCTTGGTACAGTGCGCGAAATTTTGTGGAATTTCTTTGATCCTCTTCCAACACTGCCATCTGTTGACGGCCTTGTCCACATGGCGGCGTCTGTTGATTACTCTGACACTGTACAAGATCTCGTCCTTTGCAACACCATCCCGGCAGTCCGCCTTGCAGAATGGGCTGCCCTTAATAGTATTCCGGTGTTCCATACATCGACAGCCTCCGTTCACGGAAAAAAACTTCCTTGGGGGGTATCGTCTGGTCTTGCACCTACGGGGAGATATGAAAAGTCAAAGCTACTCTCTGAAGAAGCGTTCAGAATTATTTGCCCCAACTATTGTATTTTTCGGTTACATGGCATTTATGGCCATACAGGGCCAAGCCATCTAGGATTGAATATTGCAATACGAGAAGCGTTTCTACACGGAAAAAATCCCATCTTGCGGGGAAACGGACTTGCTTTGAGAAACTATATTTGTGTAGATGATGCCGCCGCTTGGATAGTAGCAGAGACGTGTGCCCCACACGAAAACAGGCGCACAGTCTATGTGGCCGGTTCAGAAATCATGCCTATCCAACAGTGGTTACAAACTATAGTTGATACTCTGCTTCCCGGAGGAAAAATTGAAAAATTTTCCGGTGAAGGAGGGGAGGACATTATTGTTGAGTCCTCCCCCCCTCCGATACAACTGCAATCTTTCAGGGAATATCTCCAAAGACTCAAGGGATGTTATAGGTCGCCATGAAGATTAAGAGAAAATTGACAAAGACGAAATGGGGTGGGTACCAGTATAGCCCTTTGCCATCAAATGAAGAGCTTCAACAATATTACGGTAAAAGATACTACAATGAAGATTTAGGTAGTTATTCTGCTCAATATACTGAAGAACAAATTATGTGGTGGCGTGTTCGGGCGGAGCTGGTTGCTATGCCCTTGGAGAATGCACGTCCGCGAGGGGAGAGGGGGGCATTTCTTGATGTTGGCTGTGGAGAAGGCTGGCTGATGGCTGCTATGTATAAGAGAGGCCACGCTGTTCGCGGTTTTGATTTCAGCGAAGTGGGCATTTCAAGATGGCACCCGTATCTTTTGCCATACTTCACGCAAGGCAATATTTATGCCCTGCTGGGAGAGCAGTGTGCGCTTGGAGGGTGCTATGACATAATTTTTTTGGGCAATGTTATTGAGCATGTCATCTCTCCTGAAGATCTTGTACAAAAAATCAATACGTTGCTCGCGCCTAATGGTGTATTCGTTGTTGTGGCACCTAACGACTTTTCTGATCTCCAGATGCATCTTCTGAATATTGGCGCGGCCGAAGAGCCATGGTGGTTGTCATTCCCTGACCATCTTTCTTACTTCAACCATAATTCCATGAAATATTTTCTTGAAGATATGGGATTTACCATCAGAAAGGTTGTAGGAGATTTTCCTGTTGAATTTAATCTGTTCTCCAGCCTGACTAATTATGTAAAAGATCGTTCCGTTGGTCAAAAAATCCACCAACGACGGATGCGTGTCGAAAATTATCTTTTTGATTTGGATCCACAAAAGCTTCTTGATATTTACACAACATTAGGCACCATGGGGGTGGGGAGAAATATTATTTATTATTGCTCACGGAAAAACGGAGAAAAATAGAGAGAATATGTATTATGAAGATCTGTTTATTGTCAGATATTCATGGAAATAACCATTCTTTTAAGGCTGCATTGCCTCTAATGCGTAATCATAATGCAAAATATACTATTTTTTTGGGAGATATTTGTGGGTACTATTTTGAAACAATTGAGATTTGGAGATGTTTGTCGAATATTCCGGGCTTAATTGCGTTATCTGGAAACCATGACGCACTTTTTTTACAGTTTGCGGCCCAAGGTTTTGTACCCGCGGCCTATACAGAAAAATACGGCCCGGCTTTAAGTATCCTGCTCGAACATGACCCAAACGAATTGCAACTATTCTTGACTTGGCTTAAGGGGTTGAGGCACTTTTATCACGATCCCGCTGGGCGGTTCAGTTGTTTTCATGGGGGGCCAAGCGCGCCAGCGACAGAATATGTATACCCTGACACGCCTCTACCAGACAGCACCGTCCCCTTTGTTTTTATGGGGCATACCCATTGCCCCATGCTCAGGCAGGGGGAAGGTACCATATTTTGCAATCCTGGCTCTCTGGGTCAACCCAGACACGGCAGCCAAGCATCGTTTGCCATTATGGACCTTGACAACAGTCGGTGGCAATGGGATGTGTATACGGTCGAATTTGATAGAGAGGCGCTTATTGCCTCCATTGCGTCCCGGGGGGCGCTTCCGCACTATTTGATTGACATTCTGAGAAGATAATTATGTCTGCTCCCGTCATTCTTGTTACCGCCGTTTGCGGCGATCTTGGCGCAAGTACGGTAAGAGCTTTGGCCCGTGAAAGCTACCGTCTGATAGG
>ERZ773099.1489-NODE-1489-length-17297-cov-18.746491_pt1 | contig 17297 bp, 16 predicted proteins | sample MGYA00511120_ERZ773099 | MGnify/ENA primary metagenome ERZ773099 (study PRJEB29015, sample SAMEA2738012) | human oral metagenome | biome: human oral; feature: human-associated habitat; material: dental | place: China | collected 2104 ...
GATCGATCTTTACAAGCTCGGCGAGCGGATCCTGCACGCGCCGTGCGATGGAGACGGCGCCGCGAATCGTGACATCGTAGTCGGGCAGTTCCTCCTTCGCGAGCTGTGAGGCAGAGTAGATGGAGGCACCTGCCTCGTTTGTAATGAGATAATGCACATCCTTGAGATCGTTGTCGCGGATCAGCGCGGCGACAAATTGCTCCGTCTCGTAGGATGCCGTACCGTTGCCAATGGAGATGAGCGTGACCCCGTGTGCCTTGATCAGTTTCAGCAGCGTCTGAGCCGCTGAGCGTCGTTCGCCGTCGCTCTTCGTGACCTGAATCACCCCACTCGCGAGAACATTTCCTGTCGCATCCACGACTGCCATCTTGCAGCCTGTGCGGTAGCCGGGGTCAAGTCCAAGCACCGTGTGTCCGGCAAGGGGCGGCTGCAGAAGCAGCTGACGGAGATTGTGCCCGAATACTGCGATCGCCTTCTCCTCGGCGGATTCTGTCAGCTGCGTGCGCAGTTCGCGCTCGAGTGCAGGGACGAGCAGACGCTTGTACCCGTCCTCAATCGCCGCGTGCAGCTCGTCCGCAAAGATCGATGGGCGTGCATAAATGCGCTTGTAAATCCATTCGATATTGGATTCGTGATCGACGACAATGCGCACGGAGAGACAGTCCTTCTTCTCGCCGCGGTTGACGGCGAGAATGCGATGGGAGGGGAGCGTGCGAACGGGTTCGCTGTAGCCGTCATACATTTGGAAAACTTGTGCATCCTCTGCATCCACGTCCAGCGTCGTTTCGAGTACCGCGCTTTTCCAGAACTTTTCACGCATGAGGCTGCGCAGCTCCACCTCGTCCATGATGGTCTCCGCAAGGATATCACGGGCACCCGCAAGTGCATCGTCGGCGGTCGGTACTTCCTTTTCGGCATCTATGTAAGAGGCTGCAAACTCCTCGGGTGTCCCCGCTGTCTCCCGCTGCATAAGCATGGCATTTGCAAGAGGCTCCAACCCGCGCTCGCGCGCAACAGAAGCTCGGGTACGTTTTTTTTGCTTGTAGGGACGATAGAGATCCTCAAGCGTCTGCAGTTTCTCGGCGCCCTCAATCGCCATGCGCAGTTCGTCGGTTAGTTTTCCCTGCTCCTCGATGCGGGCGAGTATTTCTTCCTGCCGCTTGACAAGACTGCGCAGATAGGTAAGGCGTGTATCCAGCTGTCGCAGCATCTCATCTTCCAGCGAGCCGGTCGCCTCCTTGCGGTAACGTGCGATGAATGGAATGGTATTGCCGTCATCCAGGAGGGTGATAACAGCTTCGACCTGCTGCGGACGGATGGAAAGTTCGCCCGCGATTGCGGCCGGAATATCGGAAATGCGCATGGAATCAAACCTTTCTTTCTATTGTTCAATGTCCTTCATTATATCATGCTTTTGGAGTCGTGCCAAAGGTAGGGATGTATTCTTGTTGCAGTAAGATGGTCGGGACTATTGACAGGAGTTTTCGGATAGAGTATTATAATACATAAATAATAACGATTTTAGATTTGGTAGAAAAGCGAAGTAGGAATTATTATGCGAGAACATACAATGTTGACACTCAGCGAGGTGACGGATATTCTTCGTCAGAACAAAAAGAAGGTGACACCGCAGCGCCTTGCCGTCTATGCCGCGCTTGCGGCAACGACGGAACACCCGACGGCAGAGACGCTCTACAAGGAGCTGCGTCCGGATTATCCGACCATGAGTCTCGCCACCGTCTACAAGTCACTCGATGCGTTCTGTGAGATCGGCATTGTACGCGAGCTGAACGTGGGGGAGGAGGCTTTCCGCTATGATGCGGATATTTCCTCACATCCGCATGTCCGCTGCATTGCCTGTGATAAGGTTGCGGATGTTCCCATCGCATCGCTTCCCGCACTCGATAAGAATGTCGCATCGGTAACAGGCTATCGCATCGTCTCACAGCAGATGTATTTCTTCGGCTACTGTCCGGAGTGTCAGGAGGCAAATGCTGAGAATCACTGAATTTGAACAGCTTGCATAAAACAGAGAGGCTTCTGTACGAAGTGATTCATTTCGTACAGAAGCCTCTCTTTGATACTTTTCTCTCTTATCCACGGTTGCGCCGTGCAAGGATGCGGATGACCTTTGCACCGGTACTCTTGATCTTCCGAATGGGGGCGACGCGCGTTGTCGTTTTGGGACGGATCTCGGAGGGGGAACGGAAGTCGCCGCGCCGCAGGTGGGTGCTCTTTGTTTTTTCCGGCTGGAATGTCTTGCGCAGGACTCGTGCAATCGGATCCAACGCGGCATCTTCTGCGCAAAGGTAAATATCGAGTGAGGCATGGCACAGTTCGGGGTGGACATGCAGTGCCAGATGACCGTCCGGAAGAAGTGCCATCAGAGAGATGTGACCGCTCTGCTGGACATCCGTAATGATCTGTAGGGGGCTGAGATTCAGTTCTCTGAGCGCCTCTGAGATCCTGGCGCTCAGTGCAGCTGCATCACTGCATTTTTCGGCTTTGCAATTATAAAAATCCACTGTCAGTAACCTTGATTGAATATCCATGCGTCTCAGTCTCCTTATACAGTGCTTCCTATATAGATTTCATTATAGAGGAAAGGTGCGTGCCCGTCAAGGATATAGTTAAATCGTCCTAAGATAAGACGATTAAAAAAAGTGTACCCCGTTCCGCCTGTTTCCCGATAAAATCTCATGGAAAAATAAAGATGCTTATGATATACTGATTCTGCACGCCTTATTGGCGGCGTATATGGAATTATTGATACGAATACATCTCATTTGTATGGAAGGAGACTCCTTTTACAATGTTTGGTCTTTTTGGTGGACATGATATGGGGATTGACCTCGGCACGGCAAATACATTGGTACATGTCAAGGGACGCGGGATTGTTCTGCGCGAGCCGTCTGTTGTTGCGATCAAGAGTGATTCGGGTGACGTGCTTGCAGTGGGCGAGGAAGCTAAGCAGATGATCGGCCGTACCCCTGGAAATATTGTAGCAATTCGTCCAATGAAGGACGGTGTTATTGCGGATTTTGATGTGACGCAAGCGATGCTGAAATACTTTATCCGCAAGGCAATGCGATCAAAATCGTTTGTTCGTCCACGTGTTGTGGTCGGCGTTCCCTCCGGCGTGACGGAGGTGGAAAAGCGCGCGGTTATCGACGCAGCACAGCAGGCAGGTGCACGCGAGGCATATCTGATTGAGGAGCCGATGGCGGCCGCGATTGGTGCAGGGCTTCCGGTCGAGGAGGCAACGGGCAGCATGGTTGTCGACATCGGCGGCGGCACGACGGAGATCGCCGTGATCTCCCTCGGCGGTATTGTGACGAGCCGTTCCATCCGCATCGGCGGCGATGAGATGGACTCGTCGATTGTGCAGTACATCAAGCGGATGTATAACCTCATGATCGGTGAGCGGACGGCAGAGGAGATCAAGATTACGGTCGGAACGGCGATTGTGACGCCGGATACGGATCGTACGATGGACATTCGCGGACGTGATCTCGTGAGCGGTCTGCCGAAGACGCTGACGATCCGCGCGAAGGAGATCCGTGAGGCACTGAACGAGCCGATCTATAAGATTATCGATGCAGTGAAGGGGACCCTTGAGAAGACACCACCGGAACTCGCGGCGGATGTCATGGATCATGGCATTATGATGACAGGCGGAGGGGCACTTCTCATGAACCTTGACAAGCTGCTCTCGCATGAGACGGGGATGCCCGTCCTCGTATCCGAGGATGCGCTCTCCTGTGTTGGTGAGGGAACCGGGCGGACACTTGAGAACATCGGGCTGCTCAAGAATGTCGTCATGTCCTCAAAGAAATTGAAGCAATGATTGATCGAATCGGACGGGCAAGGCAGTCAGGCCGCAAGATCTGGGCGCTGCTCTTTGTTCTGCTCGCTCTGTTCTGCGTCATTTTCTTTGCCGCACGCGGACGATTTCAGGCGACTGCATCGACGAGTACGGTCGGAACCGTGCTTGCCCCCTTTGAGATGATCTTTTCCTATGCGGGGCAGCAGATTCAATATGTGACGTCGAACCTGTGGGAAATTGCTACGGTGCATGAGCAGAATAAGATGCTCAAGAATGAGGTCGAGCAGTTGCGTCAGCAAAATACGATGGCAGAGGAGTACGCGGCGGAGAATGCACGCCTGCGCGAACTGCTGGCGTACAAGCAGTCGGTGCAGCAGTTCGATCTCCTTGCTGCGCGTGTGATTGGGCGGGATGCGGCACTCTGGACGAGTACCATTGTCGTGGATCGTGGCTCAAAGGATGGGGTGCGCGAGAACATGCCCGTGGTCACGGGCAAGGGGCTTGTGGGACGCATAACGGAGGTTGCACCACTTTCATCCAAGGTGCAGCTGATCCTTGATGTGCGCTCCTCCGTCGGGACGCTTGTTCAGCGTACGGAATCCCGTGTGACTGGCATTGTCTCGGGGTCAATGGACAACCCCTATATGCCGCAGATGGTGAACATTCCACGCAATGCGGATGTGCAGGATGGTGATATTGTCATTACATCCGGCTTCGGAGGAATCTATCCGAAGGGGATTCCGGTGGGGCGGATTGTTTCCCAGCACAGTGATGATACCGGGCTTCTCAAGGTCGCACTGATCGATACAGCGGTGGATTTCCAGCGGCTTGAGGATGTGGCGATCATTACGGCATCGCGTGAGGCACCTCCGGCTCCCATTCAGCCCGCGCCGCTCAGCCCCGGTGCGGCTGCAGCAGCTCAGATCTCTGCGACACAGGCAAAGGCGGCGACGCAGTGAAAAAACACCGTTACTTTATTGTTTTTTTCGTTGTACTCTTTGCGCTGCAGTTCTCTTTTTTGCCGCTTATCTCTGTCTATGGGGTTGTACCGGATCTGCTGCTTTTAGCGACGGTTTCTTATGCTTTTTTGCGCGGCAGTGCGTGGGGCGGATTTGTCGGATTTTCCATTGGTCTGATGGAGGATCTCAGTGTGGGTTCCTTCTTTGGACTGCATGCGTTTACACTGACGCTGATCGGACTCTTCTTTGGACGGTTCTCTGACCGCGTCTTTAAAGAGCAGTTCTTTCTTCCAATTACGGCGTCAATCGCGGCGACCTTTGCCAAATACGTGATTTCGGCACTCATCGTGTATTTGCTTGGCTATCATTTCAATCCCTTTCTGCATATAGGGCGCGTGCTTTTCATTCTACTGCTGTTCCAGCTGATCTTTGCTTATCCGATTCACTGGGCGACCTTTCATCTGGATAAGCGCATACGCGATCCGAAGCGTTAGAACGTATTTCTCGGAGTGTAATTGTGAACGAAAATGAAGATTTTAGCGGGCGGTTGCAATTCCTGAGAGCTGTGATTGTCCTTATCATCATGGTGCTGATCGGTCGTGCCGGCTATTTGCAGATCTATGACGGTGAACTCTACGCACGTCTTGCAGAGGGCAACCGCATCCGCATCATACCGGCAGAGGCGGCGCGCGGGACATTTTATGACCGCAATGGCGAACTCCTCGTGACGAATCGCCCCGGTTTTGCGGTATCGCTGCTTCCTTTGACGGAGCCGGTTTCGCCTGAGGTGATCGCGCGTGTATCAAAGCTCATCAATGTTCCTGTGGCGGAGATTCAGCAGAAAATTGATGCGCACATTGGCTTTGACCCCATTCGCATCAAAACCGATGTATTGCCGGACATTGTCACGATCATTGAGGAACAAAAGGATGACTATCCCGGTGTCGTGATCGAGGTGCTGCCGATCCGCGATTATATCTATGGAGAATACGCGGCACATGTTTTTGGTTATGTGAGTGAGATCAACGAGGAGGAACTCGAGCGGCGCAAGGATGAGGGGTATAAATCGGGCTACATCATCGGTAAGTTCGGTTTGGAGCGCATCTACGACAAGGAGGTGCGCGGCATCAACGGCGGCGATCAGGTGGAGGTGGATGTATCCGGTCGTCCCGTACAGCTGCTCGGTCGTCAGTCCCCCGTTCCGGGCAATGATCTCGTTCTGACGATTGACAAGCATCTTCAGGAGGTTGCAGAGCAGGCGGTGGATGCACAGCTTGCCGTTGTGCATGCACATGCAGCGGCTGCGGTGGTCATGAACCCACAGACGGGTGAGGTTCTGGCGATGGTCAGCCGTCCTGCGTTCAATCCGAATCTCTTTGCGGGCGGCATCTCCACACAGAACTGGAATGTACTGAACAATAATCCCTATCATCCAATGGATAACAAGGCGATCACGGGCGAATATCCGCCCGGCTCGACGTTCAAGATTGTGACGGGCACAGCAGCGCTCGCCGAGCACAAGGTGACGCCGCAGGAGAAGATCTTCGATGCCGGTCATCACTGGATCATCCCGAAGACGAACGCGGGCGGAGAGGCTCTTGGCTGGATCAACTTCCAAGAGGCAATGGCACACTCGGACAATGTCTATTTCTATGAGATGGGCAACCGTCTTGGTGTCGATGCACTGGAGCGCTATGCACGCATGTTTGGTCTGGGGGCACGGACGGGGATTGATCTGCCATACGAGGCGGAGGGGCTTGTCCCGAACCGCAAATACAAGGCAGACAATTTTGAAGATGGCGAGTGGTATCTTTCGGAGACGTTTGATGCGGCGATCGGTCAGGGGTTCAACCTTGTGACACCCTTGCAGGCGGCAATGGTCATGGGAGAGATTGCGGCGAACGGCAAGCGTTATCAGCCGCATCTCGTTCAGCGGATCGTAGATGTCCACGGGAATACGGTGCGTGAGTTCCAGCCAAAGCTCCTTTCGGAGCTGGATGTGAGTCCGTCCGTGATCCGAAATGTGCAGGAGGGACTGCACAGTGTTACCAAGATCGGTACGGCGGCGGGCGTATTTGCCGGATTTCCGATCGATATTGCGGGAAAGACAGGGACGGCGGAGAATTCGCAGGGACGTGATCACGGATGGTTTGTGGCGTATGGTCCGTACGTGAATCCAAATATTGTCGTTGCTGTCATTGTGGAGCAGGGCGGCTTTGGTTCGATGTCGGCCGTACCGATTGGACGCAGGATCCTGGAGGCGGCATTTCAGCTGGATCGCGTACAGCCAAATGTAGGGAACAAGTGAGGGATGGAAATGAGCGAGGATAAGATCAAGATCAAAGGAGAAAACGGTGGACTCATGCTCGGCTTCCCCAACGATATGCCCTTTTCGGAGATCATGGAGGAGCTTTCCAAGAAGTTGGATTCGGGGACAGGATTCTTCCTGCGCGGCACCCTTGTGCGCGTTCCTCGTGATTACTTTTCGAAGGAGGAGCTTGCTGAGGTACAGGAACTCTTCCGGACGCACGGTCTGATCTGTCGTCTGGCAAAGCCGGAACCTGCCGTTCCTCTTGCGGCTGCATCGGAGCGGGTGCAACCGGCAGACGAAGCACCACAGGACGCGGCGGATACACCGGATCTGCAGCGCATGCTCATCATTGATAAGACCCTGCGCGGTGGACAAGCGGTCGAGACGGAAGGGTCTGTCATTGTCTTCGGCAATGTCAATCCCGGTGCGCAGATTACGGCGGGCGGCAGTGTGGATGTTCGCGGCACTTGCCGTGGTGTAGTACACGCGGGAGCAGCAGGAGACTCGACCGCATTTATTATTGCAGACCATCTGATGCCAACGCAGATTCGCATTGCGAATTATGTGGCACGGTCGCCAGATGAGCCGGAGGACTCCGGCAAGGCAGAGCGTGCCTATGTCAGAGATGGTCAGATAGTCATTGAGCCAATAGAGAGGTAGGTTCGGAATATGAGTGAGATCTATGTGGTGACATCGGGCAAAGGAGGCGTTGGAAAGACGACAACGACGGCAAATCTGGGTGTTGGGTTTGCCATGCGCGGCAAGAGTGTCGTCCTGATTGATACAGATACGGGACTCAGAAATCTCGATCTCCTGCTTGGACTTGAGAACCGCATCATGTACGATCTGGTCGATGTGACCTCAGGTCGGGTGCCATACAAGAAGGCGCTCGTCCGTCACAAGAAGTATGACTCACTCTTCCTCCTGCCGACCTCTCAGGTCAAAGATAAGAGTGCGGTGAACCCGGAGCAGCTTGCCCTGCTCTGTGAAGAGCTGCGCCGTTCCTATGATGTCATCATCATCGACTGCCCTGCAGGGATTGAGCAGGGATTCAAGACGGCGATTGCTGCTGCTGATACGGCGATTGTCGTGACGATGCCTGAGATCTCGGCGGTGCGCGATGCGGACAAGATCATCGGTGAACTTGGACGTGCGGACAAGGAAGATATCCGCCTTGTGGTGAACCGCATTCGCCCGAAGATGATTGAAAAGGGCGATATGCTCGATATGGCGGATATTGACGAGGTTCTCTCGGTTGTCTGCATTGGTCAGATTCCGGATGATGAGATGGTCGTAACGAGCACGAACCGCGGTGAGCCGTGCATCACGATGCCGGATTCTCCGGCAGGACAGGCATATCTCGATGTGGTGGGACGTCTCTGCGGCGAGGATGTACCGTTCCGTGAGTTTGCGAAGGAAAGCCTCTGGGAAACCATCAAGAGCAAGCTCTTTGGGAGAAAGTAAGGAGGTGTTGGTGTGATTGAGGCACTGAACAGGCTTCTTGGTAAAAAGGAACGCTCCGGCGATGTTGCACGCCGCCGCCTCCAGGTCGTTATCATCAATGATCGGGCGAATGTCTCTCCGGAGATTATGGAGAATATGCGCGCAGAGATCGTGCAGGTTATTTCAAAATATATGTATATTGATACGAGAGAAATGGAGTTTTCTCTCGAAAATGAAAATGATACGATGGCGCTCGTCGTCAACATTCCCGTTGTCAGCGTTCAGCACGGTGGCAGCGATCTATCAAGGCACAGACAATGATACTATCGAAACGGCTCCTGCGCCGAACGGATCTGACGCTGATTGCGGCGACGGCAGCAATCGTCATTATGAGCCTCGTCATTATTGGCAGTGCAACCCACGTCAATACGCCGAGTGAGGAACGCTATTGGTTTGTTCAGAGGCAGGGCATCTCAATCATTGTGGACATTGCTCTTGCCATATTCTTGATGAATTTTGACTACAAGATACTGCAGCGATACGGGAATCATTTCTATGTGTTCAATCTGATCCTCCTGATTCTGGTCATGTTGATCGGACAGACGGCGCTTGGAGCGCAGCGGTGGATCGCACTCGGTCCCATCAGCATACAGCCCTCTGAGTTCTCGAAGCTTATCATGATTATCGCGCTTGCCGCATTGATGGAAAAGCGCGGAAGAATACGCTCGCTCAGTGATCTGACACCCGTTGCCGGCTACGTCCTCGTTCCGTTCCTGCTTGTTTTGAAGCAGCCCGACCTTGGCACCTCACTGGTTTTTCTTGCGATTTTCTTTGGGATGGTCTTTGTTGCGGGGATTCGTCTGCGCATTCTCTTTGGAATCTTTGGACTTGGTCTTGCGGCAATGCCTGTACTCTGGCATTTCCTAAAGGACTATCAGAAAATGCGTATCATGGTCTTCATGGATCCAAATGTCGATCCGCTCGGCGCAGGCTATCACATCATCCAGTCGAAGATTGCGATTGGCTCGGGTCTGCTCTTTGGCAAGGGGTTGTTTGGTGGGACGCAGAGTCAGCTGAACTTCCTGCCGGAGAATCATACGGACTTCATCTTCTCCGTTGTGGGGGAGGAACTTGGCTTCATCGGGTGTGCCGTGCTGCTCCTGCTCTATCTCATCGTGCTCTGGCGCGGCATTAAGATCGCACAGGATGCAAGCGATACCTTCGGGCGGCTTCTCGCGGTCGGCATCACGTCGATGATTGCATTTCATGTGCTTGTCAACGTCGGCATGACGATGGGCATTATGCCTGTCACGGGGATCCCGCTGCCGCTTATGAGCTATGGTGTGAGTTCGCTCACGACGAATATCATGGCGATTGCGATCCTGCTGAACATTCAGCTGCGGCGGCAAAAACTGTTATTTTAGGGAATTTCTGTGAGGCTGTTCGCCTTCGCGCGACAGCCTCTTTTCTTTTTTGTGTATGTGGGGGATAATGAAACAATGGTGCAGCTCGATCACAGTATCCTGCAATCGGTACTGAAACCTGCGCGCTATACGGGTGGCGAATGGAATGCCGTGCACAAGGAGTGGAACAGCGCAGCGTGCAAATTTGCACTTGCTCTGCCCGATGTCTATGAGGTCGGCATGAGCAACCTCGGGCTTGCGATTCTCTATGAGATTCTGAATCGCCGTGCAGATATCGCAGCGGAGCGTGTCTATGCGCCGTGGATCGATATGGAGGAGAAGATGCGGGAAAAGGGGCTCCCTCTCTTTTCGCTTGAGAGCCGCCGCCCCATCGTGGATTTTGATTTCCTTGGGTTTTCTCTGCAGTATGAGATGATCTACTCGAATGTGCTGAATATGCTCGATCTTGCAGGGATTCCACTCTATGCACGCGAGCGTAGCGAGGATATGCCGTTTGTCGTGGGCGGCGGACCGTGTGTCTACAATGTCGAGCCGATTGCTGACTTCTTTGACTTCTTCGTAATCGGGGAGGGAGAGGAGGTTGTGCTTGAGATCTGTGATGCCTTTATTGCGTGGAATACTGCAGGGCGTGAGGGCGGGCGAAAGGGCTTTCTCACGCGCCTGCTTGCAGTCGACGGTATTTATGTGCCCTCGTTCTATGAGCCAATCTATGATGCGGAGGGGAACTTCGCTGAACTGCGCCCGCTGCACGCTGTGGCACGCCCCGTTATTTACAAGCGCGTCGTACGCGATATGAATGCGGTCATGTCCGTTGAGCACCCGATTGTGCCCTATATGGACATCGTACACAACCGTATCATGATGGAGCTGTTTCGCGGCTGCTCGCGCGGCTGCCGCTTCTGTCAGGCGGGCATCGCCTACCGTCCTGCGCGTGAGCGTACGGAGGAGCGGCTGCGGCAGATGGCGGGTGGCCTGCTCGAGGCGTCGGGCTACGATGAGATGAGTCTCACCTCACTCTCCTCGGCGGACTATTCCTGCCTCGGACGGCTCGTAGACGATCTGATGGAGGACAACGCCGGGGAGAAGATCAGCTTCTCCTTGCCGTCGCTGCGCATCGATAGCTTCTCGATTGATCTCGCGCACCGTATGCAGCAGGTACGAAAGTCCGGACTGACTTTTGCACCCGAGGCGGGCACTCAGCGTCTGCGCGATGTCATCAACAAGGGCGTGACGGAGGAGAATCTGCTCACGGCGTGCGGTGCGGCATTCCGTCACGGATGGAAGCAGGTGAAACTCTATTTCATGATGGGGCTGCCGACAGAGACGGACGAGGATATCATCGGGATTGCACGCCTCGCGAAGAAGGTGGTGGATCTCTATACACAGGTACGTGGGCGGCGCGGCTGTAAGGTGACGATCTCCGTTTCCTGTTTTGTGCCGAAACCCTATACACCATTCCAGTGGTTTGGGCAGCTGCCCATCGAGGAATTTCAGCGCCGTCAGCAGCTGCTCAAGGAGCATATCACGGATCGCTCGATCACATTTCACTATCATGACGCGCGTCTCTCGGTCATTGAGGGGGTGTTTGCACGCGGCGACCGCCGCCTTGCACCCGTGCTCCATGAGGCGTGGAAAAGAGGTGCGAAGTTTGACGGCTGGTCGGATCTCTTTGATGACAGCCGCTATTTTGCGGCGTTTGAGGCCTGCGGCATTGACTGGGAATACTACAGCCGCCGTACTCGCACAATCGGAGAGCCGTTGCCGTGGGCGCACACATCGCCCGGCGTGCTCGAACGCTTCTTGAAGTCCGAGTGGCAGAAGGCTCTTACGGCTTCCCTTACGGAGGATTGCCGCCGTACGCATTGTACAGGCTGTGGGATATGTCCGACGCTCGGCGTGGATGTCATTGACTATGCGGGTGCTGAGGCGGAGCGTTCAGATGCGGTGTGTGAGAAAACATCTGTGTCGCCGGAAACAGGGGGAGGGCAGCCCGCTAAAGAGCGCAGTCTTTTTGTCTATCGTGGACTGATTACGAAAGGAGAGGAGCTGCGCTACGTTTCGCATCTTGATTACGCAAATCTCTTTGTCCGTGTGTGCAAGCGTGCGGGGCTGCCCATGGCATACTCGGAGGGATTCAACCCGCACATGAAGGTAGCATTCGCCTCCGCCCTCTCGCTTGGTGCAGCGAGCGACGCGGAGTATGTCGACTTTGAGATGACAGAGGCGCTGCTGCCGTCTCTGGTGATGGAGCGCCTGCGCAAGCATCTGCCGCGCGGAGCACAGATCGTGCGGCTCAAGATGCTGGAAGGGAAACACAAGGCGCTGATGGCGGATGTGGATGAGGCGCGTTACCGCATCACCATATCCTATGCGGGCGATTTGGAGCCTGTGCGTGCGAGTGTGCACCGCTACAACGAGGCAGAGAGTGCCGTATGGGAGCGCGTGACGCCGAAGAAGAACCGCGTGATTGAGACGAAGGCATACATAAAAACGCCCGTCTCCTTCCGGTTGGAGAACGGGCGTCTGACGTTTTGGATGAACCTCGTTGTCACGCCGCAGGGCAGTGTAAAGCCCGTCGAAATTCTAAGCCTCATGGCGCGGGACTTCGATCTGCCTGTTGACCCGAACGAGGCGTACGTGACACGCATCGGCTTGTTTGCGGACGATGTAGCGCTGATCGACCGATAGTCAGTACTCCTCGGGACGGAAGATCAGGGGCTGCATTTTTGCGTCCTCGGCGGTGCGTGTGTCAATGAGTCCCTGTGTGGTCATCGTGTCGAGCACAATCGCCTGACGCTTCTTTGCCGCGATAAAATTGGTAAAGGGGGATAGCTCGGAGGGCGCATTCGGGACGCCCGCGAGCATGGATGCCTCGGGCAGATTGAGTGCGGCAGGTGTTTTGCCGTAATATCCCTCGGCGGCTGCATTTATCCCATAGAATCCTGCGCCATAGTAGACGACGTTCAGATACATCTCGAGGATTTCGTCCTTGGAGTAGGCGTTCTCAATCGTAAGCGCAAGCAGGAGTTCCTGCGCTTTGCGCGTAAATGTCTGCTCGTTTGCGAGGAAGAGATTTTTCACAAGCTGCTGGGTGATCGTGCTCGCACCCTCCTCGATGCGCCCATGCTGGATGTTGACGAGGGTCGCACGCGCCATGCCCGTCATATCAAAACCCCAATGGTCATAGAAGCGGCGATCCTCAATCGCCACGATGGCGTTCTTGAGATCGGGGGATATGTGCCCAATGGGAACATAGTCCGTTCGGTTCAGGCGCGCGTCAACGGCGCGTCGGATGAAGAGAATTCGTGTGATCTGTTCGGTGGTATCCGGTTCGTGAATCTCATGCAGCTGGTTCGCCGGGAGCTGCCGCTCGGGCGCGGGGAGGAGGTCGCCCACCTCTTGCCAAGCATGGGGAACAAAAAGAAATATTCCAGACAAGGTGAGCAATAAGAACAGCAGTATACTCAAGAAAAAACGCCCAAATCTGCGGGGCGTTTTTTTCTTGCCTGTACGTTTCCGTGCCGTTGTTTTGCTTCGTCGCTTTCGCTTTGGTGGTGTTTCGTTCACTGTATCCATCATTCTCTGCCCCGATTGTTTTCAAGGAATCGCTGATAAAATGAAGTCCGTCAGATTGGCGTAGATTTTTTCGTCCGAACAAGGAGACAAACCGGACGCATAGCAGGGGCTATGTGGAGGATTTGTCGACACAGTGCGGGCAAAAAAGATGCGCTAAGATGACGTGGCTGAATTTATCAGTGCTTCCTTAAAACGCAGCGAGCCTCGTCACACTTCCCGCCGCATCTTCTTAAACCGGCTCCCTGTCATCATGTGGTCGATCAGTTCCACCTTTTGCGGAATCTTGTAACTCTCCAATCTGTTTTTACAGAACAGGCGCAGCCGTTTCTTGAAGTCTGCCAAAGATTCATTTCCCGCGATTTTTACCCTTGCCTTGACGATATTACCCAGCATGGGATTTACTTCGCCGCTGACCACTACATCCTCCACGCCATCCATCTCCTGAATGACGCTTTCCACCTCTGCCGGAAAAACCTTCTGCCCGCCAACGTTGATCATTTCGGAGCGTCTGCCCAGGATACGAAAATATTCTCCATCGACTAGAACTTCATCGCCGGTTCTAAACCAGCCGTCCTCCGTAAACGGACTGGGTGCATTTAGATACCCCAACATCGCCGACTTTGCTCGGACTTCGAGCAGCCCGTCCACCACGCGCGTTTGAAAATCCTCGCCGCCAATTTTCACCCACAGGGAATCCGAAGACAGAGATTTTGATCGCATGATACCGATTTCCGAAAGTCCATAGGTTTGCAGCAGCTTTACATTGGGAAATATGTCGTGGAATCGTTTCAGAGTGCTTTCCGGCATTGCCTCTGTCCCGTATGTTACCATTTTAAGGCTGGATACGTTGTAACTTTTATATGCCTCGCTCAGAAGCAATAAGTTGATAAAACTGGGAGATGTCGGAAGAACCTCAGCATGATATTTTTCTATATTGCGGCAGACCGCCTCCGGTTGGCGGGAATCCAATGTAATGATACATCCTGTATTTGACAGCACATACAGCAATGTATTGATCCCACCGATATGGTCAAAGAGCAGAAACGTCATCATCCGCATGCATTTGCGTGGTACCTTGAATTTTTCCAGCAAGGGCAGGAAATCGTGGACTGCTGCCTTGCTCTTTCCAGTAGAACCAGAAGAAAACAAAATCAATCCCGGATGATTTTCTCGTTTGAGTTTTTGAATGATCTCATGGTCAGCTCGGCGATTCTCCGTTTGGAATGAAAAGCTGTCATCCTCATGGAGAATCACAGTGGCTTCCACTTGCGCAATGTCCTTAAATTCTCCTTTTTTACTTGCAACACTTTCCGTCAGCGGAACAATTACACACCCAAGGTCAATCAGTGTCAGCAAAAGCGCGGCTGCATGTGGAGAAAAATCCGCCTCAATGCTCACCACCATAGGGGATGATATACTCTCCTTTAGTTTCTCTCTATCCTGTTCAATATAGGACAGAATATCATGATACGTGTAGACTTTGTCATGCCAGATCATTGCCTCATTTTCGCTATTCGCACAAAAGCGTTCAAGAAAAAAATCGATATGCAAAACTATACGCCTCCCAGATAAATAACTTGCCCGGTGACAAATGAACTCTGTGGTCGCAGGAAAAAATCGATGACATTTCCCACATCATCATAGGTGCCATAGCGATGAATTGCCTGTCTCATCAATAAGGTTTCTATTTTTTCAGAAGGTACGCCGCGAATCAGGTCCGTTTGGATTGGTCCCGGTCCTACCGCATTGACCGTGATTCCATAATCTGCATATTCGCGTGCCAGAGTTTGTGTCAGAGAGACAATGGCGGCTTTCGATGCCGCATAAATCGCTTCCCCTTCCAATTTAAGAGGAGTTGCCACCGTTGCAAAATTTACAATACGCCCATCCTTACTTTTTCTCATGAGTTTGGCAGCCTCGCGGCAAAAAAGAAACGTTCCGATGGTATTGGTGGCAAGCACCTGATATACCGAATCCAACGGCGTGAGGAGGGAATGGTTCATAGAGGCGATCCCGGCATTATTGATGAGGACATCGAGCCTGCCGTATGTTTTTCGAATATATGAGAAAATAGGCCGCACCGCCTGCTCATCGCTCACATCCGCGCAGAAATGAGTATAGCTGTCAGCGTATTCCAATGCCCATTCAGGTTCGTTGCGACTGCAGCCGATTACATGGTCGCCCATCGCAATATAATGCTTCGCCAGATACGCACCGATGCCCTTGCGGGTTCCAGTAATCAGAATAGTCCGTTCACTCATCCCCCTGCTCCTTCAGACGCGATTCGATGTAGGCGGCAAGTGTTCCCACCGTGCGGAATGGGCTGTTCTTCTGCGACATTGCGCGCGCATCGGAAAGTCCGACCACTTGTCCGAACCTGTCCTCAATCATCTGCTCAATGTCCACCACCAAGCTAACAAAATCGACTGAATCCAGCGTCCCCCCCACACCAAAAAGTACGCTGTCAGCCCCTTTTTCCAAATCCACCGGGTTTTCGAGCGTACTGTTAAACTCCGCGATATGCTCAATAATGGCTTCCTGAATGTTGTTCATGTTATTCGCTTCCCTTCAAACATAGACAAAGTTCTTGAAGAAGGAAAAATATTTGGCTACATTCTTTTTTTGTTTGAGCCATTTATTCTTCGTCATGATGAGGCGATAAGCCAATTTTTCTTCTCCCTTTTTTTTGACCCGATGATCCTGTGTATGGTCGATATCATATCCCAAAAATGTGTCAAGTTTTAAGGCTCGGCGATTGTCGGCAAAGACATCGGTATTCAGTTGAAGCATATTCATATACTGAAAAGCGTAGTCCACACTGACATAAAACAAACAAAGTGCTGCATCGGGCGGTAGATCGGACACGTCCCCTAAATAGGCACCCGGAGAACAGGTACGACGGTCTTCGTCATACTCTGTATAGCCGATATATCCGATGGACTTTCCTTGATATGCAAAGATAAAATTGCGCTTGATCGACTCCGCCTCCATGCGCTGAAACCATGCGTAATGTTCCTCCCATGTGATTTCATGGTCGGTCAGCATCATGTCATGTACCTTGGGGGAGTTACGCCAGTCCAATACCAAACGCAAATCATGCTCTTCAATGGGGCGCAGATGATATTCCAAAGACATCTCCGACATAGATTCACCCTCTCATTACGTTCTCATATCTTTGAACAGTATAACACAAAGAAACAGACCTGGGAACAGCATTCCGAGAAAATGCAATTCGTAGAGAACTGCTATACATGGACAAAATAGCCTTCGAGCAGCAGCTCTTATTCCCCTGGGTGAGACGACTGAAAAACGAAGAGAATACATCTCTACAAGAAGCCAATAGGAATGACGACTTTTCCCGTTTCCTGTATAATAGACGCATCCAACGAATTCAGCTGTATCAATACAGACATTGTATGCAGAGAGCTGTTATCAACTAGGAGCAAAGAGTCGAACATATTCCATCAGCATCAAAGTTTGTGGTAAATATTAAGAAAATTATCAATTTTATAGAGAGATAGATCCCTCTATTTCCAGAGTTGAAAAAAAGAGCAGGGATGGATGTGCTTTTTCATCCATCCCTGCTCTTTTTTACATAACGCTGAAGGAAACTATTGGAGAAGTTTTTCAGCAGTCTCACCAATGGTGGGGGATTCGTTTATCCCAAAGGGCTTCTTACTTCATGAAGCTGAACGCGCGCTTACCCGGATAGACCGCACTTGCGCCAAGCTGCTCCTCGATGCGCAGGAGCTGGTTGT
>ERZ773099.1494-NODE-1494-length-17273-cov-6.763213_pt1 | contig 17273 bp, 20 predicted proteins | sample MGYA00511120_ERZ773099 | MGnify/ENA primary metagenome ERZ773099 (study PRJEB29015, sample SAMEA2738012) | human oral metagenome | biome: human oral; feature: human-associated habitat; material: dental | place: China | collected 2104 ...
TGCCTCTTAATTATTCTATCCCTTACTTTGACCTATTCTACTCTTCTCTATCGGCTTCTCCTTCTCATACCCCCCACTTTAAAAAGAGAGAAGGTTTCCCTCCTCTCTTCTCTTTTCACAATTCTTATAAAGTTTTATTACTTAATAATCTTTGCTACTACGCCTGCACCTACTGTACGGCCACCTTCACGAATTGCAAATCTCTGTCCTTCTTCCATTGCAATTGGGGTAATAAGCTGTACGCTCATTTCAATGTTATCTCCCGGCATGCACATTTCGGTTCCTTCCGGCAATCCGATGTTTCCGGTTACGTCTGTCGTTCTAAAGAAGAACTGTGGACGATATCCATTGAAGAACGGTGTATGACGGCCGCCTTCTTCCTTAGTCAATACATATACCTGTGCGGTAAATTCTGTATGTGGCTGTACGGTTCCCGGCTTAGTTACTACCTGTCCACGTACAATGTCATCACGGTCAATACCACGAAGCAATGCACCTACACTGTCACCTGCCATTGCCTGATCCAATGTCTTTCTAAACATTTCCAATCCGGTAATAACGGTTTCGGTTGGCTTTTCCTGAAGTCCTACGATTTCTGCTGCGTCCCCTACCTTCATGGTACCACGTTCTACTCTACCGGTTGCTACGGTACCACGTCCGGTAATAGTAAATACGTCTTCTACCGGCATCAAGTATGGCTTATCAGTATCACGTTCCGGAGTCGGGAAGTAGTCATCTACACTCTGCATCAAATCACGGATTGCCTGTTCATACTTAGCATCTCCATTCAATGCACCAAGTGCAGAACCTACAGTAATTGGAGTGTCATCGCCCGGGTAGCCATATTCAGAAAGAAGATCTCTTACTTCCATTTCTACCAAGTCAATCAATTCCGGATCATCTACCTGATCTGCCTTGTTCAAGAATACTACGATAGATGGTACGCCTACCTGCTTAGCCAACAAAATGTGTTCACGTGTCTGTGGCATTGGACCGTCTGCTGCAGATACTACCAAAATAGCTCCGTCCATCTGTGCTGCACCGGTAATCATGTTCTTTACATAATCAGCGTGACCTGGGCAGTCTACGTGTGCATAATGACGTTTTTCGGTTTCATATTCAATGGTAGAGGTATTAATGGTAATACCACGTGCTCTTTCTTCCGGTGCTTTATCAATGGATGCATAATCCAAGAAATCTGCCTTACCTTCATCTGCCAATACCTTGGTAATTGCCGCAGTTAAGGTAGTCTTACCATGGTCTACGTGTCCGATAGTACCAATATTTACATGTGGCTTTGTTCTTTCATAATGTGCTTTTGCCATTTTTATTTCCTCCTAAATAGAGATAATTAAATTATTTACTACCAATACGTTCTTCTGTAATCTTATCAGAAATCGCCTTCGGTACATCTTCATAATGATCAAATGTCATTGTAAAAGTACCACGACCCTGTGTAGAACTACGAAGTGTTGTAGCATAACCAAACATTTCAGATAACGGAACAAATCCGCTAATTCTAGATTCGCTATTTTCGGTATTCATACCTTCAATGCGACCACGACGAGAGTTCAAGCTTCCGATAACATCTCCCATGTACTGTTCGGGAACATCCACTTCAACTTTCATATATGGTTCAAGAAGTACAGGTTTTGCTTTCTTTGCAGCAGCTTTAAACGCCATAGAGCCGGCAATCTTGAAGGCAGCTTCAGAGGAGTCTACATCATGGTAAGAACCATCATATACAACAACCTTGATATCTACCATTGGATAGCCTGCCACTACACCGTCAACCATAGCTGATTCTACACCCTGTTGAATTGGCTTAATAAATTCCTTAGGAACTACACCACCAACAACTTCACTAGCAAACTCAAAACCTTTACCCGCTTCCATCGGTTCAAGACGAAGCCAGCAATGACCATACTGACCATGTCCACCGGTCTGACGAATAAACTTACCTTCCGCTTCCACAGTACTACGAATCGTTTCGCGATAAGCAACTTGCGGTTTACCTACATTGCAATCTACTCGGAATTCACGTTTCATACGATCAACGATAATTTCCAAGTGAAGCTCGCCCATACCGGAAATAATAGTTTGGCTAGATTCCTGATCGGTATGAACACGGAAAGTGGGGTCTTCTTCAGCAAGACGCTGGAGTGCAACACCCATCTTTTCCTGGTCTGCCTTAGTTTTTGGTTCTACTGCTACAGAAATAACCGGTTCCGGGAATTCCATCTTTTCTAAAATAATCGGATGGTCTACATCACAAAGAGTATCCCCTGTTGTAACATCTTTAAACCCTACAGCTGCTGCAATATCACCAGTATAAGCTATATCAATTTCTTTACGGGTGTTTGCATGCATCTGGAGTAAACGACCAACACGTTCTTTCTTTCCCTTTGTAGAGTTAAGTACATAAGTTCCTTGTTCCATCTTACCAGAATAAACACGGAAATATGCAAGCTTACCAACAAATGGATCAGCCATAATCTTAAATGCTAATGCTGCCAACGGTTCTTCATCACTTGCTTTACGAGTATCTTCTTCACCGGAATCCAAAGTACCTTTAACTGCCGGTACATCTAACGGACTTGGTAAATAATCAAGAACTGCATCAAGCAACATCTGAATTCCCTTATTCTTATATGCGGATCCACAGAATACAGGGAACAACTTACAATCAAGAACTTGCTTACGAATGGATGCCTTAATTTCTTCTACGGAAAGCTCTTCACCTTCCAAATACTTCATCATTAATTCGTCATCGCCTTCAGCAGCCACTTCGCAAATCTTATCATGATATAAAACTACATCGTCTTTCATATCTTCCGGAATTTCCTCAATACGAATATCCTTACCGAGGTCATCCATATAAACAACAGCCTTCATTTCAAGAAGATCAATAATTCCCTTGAGCTCAGCTTCTGCACCAATTGGAAGTTGCATCGGCAATGCTTTAGCATGAAGTCTATCTTCGATAGTCTGCACTGCACGCAAGAAATTTGCACCAACAGTATCCATCTTATTAATAAAAGCAATACGTGGTACACGGTAATGATCAGCCTGTCTCCAAACAGTTTCAGACTGAGTCTGTACTCCGTCCTTAGCACTGAATACAGCTACAGAACCATCCAATACGCGCAAGGAACGTTCCACTTCTACAGTGAAATCTACGTGCCCTGGTGTATCAATAATATTTACGCGGAATCCTTTCCAATGACAGGTGGTAGCCGCAGAAGTAATAGTAATTCCACGTTCCTGTTCCTGTTCCATCCAGTCCATGGTAGCACCGCCATCATGAACTTCACCAATCTTATGATTTACACCGGTGTAGAAAAGAATACGTTCCGTGGTAGTAGTCTTGCCAGCATCAATATGTGCCATGATACCGATATTTCTAGTTTTTTCAAGTGAAAATTCTCTAGCCACGATAGTTCTCCTTCTTTCAATTACCAGCGATAATGAGCAAACGCCTTATTAGCTTCTGCCATCTTATGAGTATCTTCTTTTTTCTTAATTGCAGCACCGGTATTATTGAAAGCGTCTACTAATTCACCTGCAAGACGTTCTTCCATAGTACGTTCATTGCGCAAACGTGCATAATTTACCATCCAACGAATCCCCAAAGTCAAACGACGTTCAGGTCTTACTTCAATCGGAACCTGGTAATTTGCACCACCAACACGACGAGCGCGAACTTCCAATACTGGCATTACATTGTTAAGAGCCTGTTCGAAAATTTCGAGAGGTTCTTTGTTCAACTTACTGTGAGCAATATCAAATGCGCCATATACGATAGATTCAGCGACACCTTTCTTGCCATCCAGCATAACCTTATTAATAAAACGTGTTACTACCTTGGAACCGTATACTGGATCCGGAAGTACATCACGTCTTTGTACAGCACCTTTTCTCGGCATACAAGTATCCTCCTTTAAATTTTAGGTATTCTTTTGTTATTATATAAACTACTTCTTATCACTCTTAGCTCCGTATTTAGAACGGGACTGCATACGACCTGCTACACCTACGGTATCAAGCGCACCACGAATAATGTGATAACGAACACCTGGAAGATCCTTGACACGTCCGCCTCTGATGAGAACGACACTGTGTTCCTGAAGATTGTGTCCAATTCCCGGAATATAAGCAGAAACTTCAATTCCATTGGTCAATCTAACACGGGCAACCTTACGAAGAGCAGAATTCGGCTTCTTCGGGGTAGCTGTATAAACTCTTGTGCAAACGCCACGCTTCTGCGGTGCGCCTTTAAGAGCCGGGGTCTTCGCCTTAACAGACAGAGTTTCTCTGCCTCTGCGAACCAGCTGGTTAATTGTCGGCAAAATAGGCACCTCCTTTCCTCAAAAGTAAATTTATAATTGATTCACTACTGCAAGATTATCATAAATAAAACTTTTACTTATTACTTGCAGAAATGAATATTACCGAAAGTCAATGACAGCACATGCGGAAGCTTTAACTTTGATATGGCATGCTCTGCCAATTTCCTTTTTAGTAAATGATGAAATAATTGGAACGCCATATTGTATACATATGTTATTTAGAAATTGTATAATTTCTTCATCACAATCAGATGCAACAAACACACATTGTGCCATCTTCTTTTCAACAGCCCGTTGTGTTTCCTTCATTCCTACTACAGCCGAAGATTGTTTTAAGTCTTCCAGAGTCAAATCTATCACCTACTTATCGTGCATTTTCTACACAACAAGAGAAGTATACCACTACATAATATTCCTGTCAACTTTTAATGGTAAATTTATTTCGTATTCATCGGCACACCTTTTACAACGCATCCGTGTGTTTCTTTTTGTTCTCGCTTTATATTTTTATAATTCCTCTTTTGTCTTTATATTTTATTCCGATATGTTATGATTAGGACTATATTTCTATAAATTACATAGGGAGATTTGATTATGAACCAGACTAAGTTAATTATTGTAAATGCAACTATAGCTACCATCTATGCAGTGCTTACATTAGCATTAGCCCCTATAAGTTATGGCCCCATCCAAATTCGGTTATCAGAATGTCTTGTACTTCTTGCTTTTTACAACAAAAAGTACATACCGGGTCTTACTATAGGCTGTCTACTTGCTAACATTAATAGTCCTTTGGGAATAACAGATATTTTTATAGGAACAACAGCTACTCTTATATCCTTACTTTTAATGCAATATTTACCTACTGTTTTTATTGCTTCACTTGCTCCTGTATTTATTAATGGAATAATGATTGGCGGAGAGCTTGCCTATTTATCAGAAATTCCTATGGATAGCACATTGCTTGCAGTAATAACTTATATTGGATTCGGAGAATTTTTATCCGTTTCTATATTAGGAATTTTACTTTTCAAACTCTTATTAAAAAACCCCATACTACGTAAATATATCATAGATTAGAATTAAAAAATTATTAGTATGATTATTTGATTTTATGTATTTTTATAGGTAGAATATAGGTAGGAAGTCTTTATAACCTGCTATAATAAACTATTATTCTAGCATTATAGGAAGAGGAGGTTCTCATTATGGAAATTAAAAAAATTTTGGTTCCTGTTGATGGGTCAGCCGAATCAAAAAAGGCATTACTTACCGGTGCAGATATGGCACTGAAGTATAACGCAGAACTTGAAATTATTACTGTTATCAACTTTAATAATCAGCAGCCTATCATTTCCTTAGGAAATTTAGAAAAGTTTACCGAAGAAGGATTACAAAAACAAGGATTTGATGTAATCAACGCAGTTATTGATGATTCTAATGCACAAGTAAGTTCAGCAAAGAAGATTGTATTATACGGTGAACCTGCAAAAGCAATTATTTCACATCAAGAAGCTTCTCATGCCGATTGCATTATACTAGGTAGTCGCGGTCTCGGAGCGGTTCGCCGTTTCTTTATGGGAAGCGTAAGTACGGAAGTCGTTCATAATGCAGATTGTCCTGTATTTGTAATTCGTTAAAAAACAACCACTCATTAATTAATGAGTGGTTGTTTTTTATTGTCCAATAGATGAATAAATCTTTTCTGCATGACCTGCATGTAATCCATATAAAATATACCCGGTTAAAGTAGCTATCATACCATAAGTAACCGCTTCCATTCCACAAGCATAGCACGCATATATACTGTAAATACCTCCAAATACAGCTACCATTCTTGTTAAACGAGAGTTATATCCTGCTTGTTTTTGCATAATATCCAATGCTGCCATAGCTAATACAAAAGGAATTAAATTAGCTACTGTGGCTAATTGCAATAATGCATCAAACTGTTTTATTAAAGTAGGACTAGTAGTAAACACTAACATAACCAATTGAATAAATACCATAAGAATCATTCCTTTAACGGGAATCCCTTTTCCTGTTAATTGTCCAAAAACTCTAGGGAAATAGCCCTCATAAGCCCCTTCACGAAGTAACTCACCTAAAGTAAACTGCCACGCAATTAAAGCTCCTGCACAACCAAATATCATAAAAGCTGTCACGATACGTCCGATTAAAGCCCCAAACATATAAGTAAAAGCATCCCCAAACGGTGCATTAGACGCAGATAAAACCTCATTAGGTACAATACCTTGAATAACAGTTGTATATATGAGAGAAAAAACACCAATTCCTATAGTTGCCGCCATAACAGCAATAGGTACATTTCGCTGTGGATTTTGTACCTTATCCATATTAGAGCAAGCCGTTTCCAATCCTAAAAATGCCCACAAAGTAAAAGAATTAGAAGCACTGATTGCATGCAATGTAGAATAGTGATGTGGATTCCATGCAGCCGTAAAAATATGTGGATTAAAAAAATACAATCCACATAAACTCATCACAGCCGCCGGCACTACTTTACAAAGCATAGCAATGAATCCTAATTTCACAGTTATGCCTGTTCCCCAAAAATTAGCTATCGTAGCACCAGAAAGAACAAGTCCTGCCCATAACGCAGCTTGAAATGGCGTTAAAAATACTTCTAGAAATGCACTGGCATACGCTACTACAGAAATAGCTACCCCGACATTAGCAATCAAAAGAGCAATCGCATATGTATAATTGGCAATAAAATTCCCGGATTTCCCAAATGCATATTCTGCATAACCGCCTAAACCGCCTGTTTTTTTGCTATACATGCCACATTTAGAAAATGCATATGCCAAAACAAGTACTCCAATAATAGTTTCAACCCAAGCATAAATAGAAATAGATCCAACAGTTGCTACCATAGTAGGTAACATAATAATCCCATCAGTCATACTTACTGTTGTTAAAATAGTAAATGGAATTAATCCAATTTTATTACTAAAAGTAGACACAATTATCACCTTGAATAAATTTTAGCCTCTAAAAGTTTCATTAGAAGAGTTGATTTCGTTTTACACATGCTAATTATATCACTTATTTTTGTCTTTTGACTCTTATTTCCTTACTTTATATAATCAAACTATACGAGGAGGATTTTTATTTATGAAAAATGGAAATGCAGATGATTTTATTTATTATTTGTATGATGCAGATGCTTGTGTTAGGTATAAAAGTTATGTTTATCGATTTTCTAAACTCCGCTATAATCAAGCAAGAGAGATATATAGTATCGGAATCGAAAAATACCATTACACAGAAGAACCTTTTTCAGCCTTTATGGAGTTGGTCTATAGTTATGAGTCTAATGATAAAGAAGATTGTATAAATCATTTAACTGAGGATATTCTTTGGGATGGAAAATCCTTTTATGAATTAGAAAAAGCATTAACCTGGTTTGATTGGGAATAGTAAATAATTAATTTACTACATGCAAAAAGAGCACTCTTATAAGAGTGCTCTTTTTATTATTCTTCCTCTTCATCTTTAGGAATATTATCAATCGAAGCTACACGATCCCCTTCTTCTAAATTCTGAATACTTACCCCTTGTGAACCTCTTGATTTTTTCGCTGTAATATCTGCTACACGTACTTTAATAGTAACGCCTTTTTCTGATACTCCAACTAATTCATCATCATCTGCAGCGGTAACTACAGCAACCACTTCATATCCACGTTTAAAGTTACGAGTACCTTTACCATTACGGCTCTGCGCTCTATAAGAAGAAATTGGATTACGTTTTGCTTGCCCATCCGAGGAGATAGTAATAATATCTTTACCTTCTTCTGCAATAACCGCTCCAATAACCTCGTCATTTATCTTTAAATCAATACCACGTACACCACCGGTTGCACGTCCCATAGCTCTTACATCAGATTCAGGGAAGCAAATTCCCATTCCATCTTTAGTTGCTAAGAACACTTTTTCCCCACCAGCTACATGATGTACGGTTACCAAAGAGTCCCCTTCACGTAATTTAACTGCTATCAATCCATTCTGTCTAATATTTTTATATTCGACAGTTTCTGTTTTCTTAACAAACCCCTTCTTCGTTACCATGAAAAGATATTTAGCAGTATCAAGATCTGCATTGTCTACATCAAAGAGTTCTGTGACTTTTTCTCCCGGTGTAAGTGAAGGAATAAAGTTAATTAATGCACTACCTTTAGAGTTTCTATTATTTGACTCCGGAATATCAAAAGCACTACGCATGTATACACGACCGGTGTTAGTAAAGAATAGAATTCGATGATGTGTAGAAGTATTTAATACTTTCCAAACATAATCTCCTTCTTTAGTTCTAATGCCGATAACCCCTTTACCTCCACGTGCTTGTGCACGCCAAGTATCCACAGACATACGCTTAATGTAGTTTTGTTTAGTCATAATAATAACCATAGGTTCATCTGGAATAAGATCTGTTACATCAAAATCTTCAACTGCCCTTACGATTTCACTACGACGTGCATCATTAAAGCGTTCTTTTTCAGCTAACAACTCTGCCTTTATTACTCCCATAATTTTTTCGTGACTAGATAATAAATCGATTAAATAGTTAATTCTGTCTTGCAATTCTTTATAATCCGCTTCAATTTTTTCTCGCTCCAATCCGGTTAAGCGACGTAAGCGCATATCCAAAATTGCAATAGATTGTTTTTCTGTAAGTCCAAAGCTCTTAATTAAAGCTTCTTTTGCAATATCATCGGTTCTAGACTCTCTAATAGTCTTAATTACTGCATCAATATGATCTAAGGCAATGAGAAGTCCCTCTAAAATATGTGCTTTAGCTTGTGCTTTATCAAGTTCAAATCGACTTCTACGAGTTACTACTTCTTCTTGATGCTTTAAGTAGTAGTACAACATTTGTTTTAAATTCAGTACACGAGGGTGTCCATCAACTAATGCCAACATAATGGTACCAAAAGTTGTTTGCAGTTGGGTATGCTTAAAAAGGTTATTAAGCATAATTTGAGGATTGACATCTGAACGAAGTTCAATAACAATACGCATCCCTTTTCTATCAGATTCATCACGTAAAGCCGTAATTCCATCCAAAACTTTTTGTCTGGATAAATCTGCAATGTTTTCAATAACTCGAGCTTTATTAACTTGATAAGGAATTTCCGTAACAACAATACGATTTTTTCCATGTGACATTTCTTCAATAAATGTCTTCGCTCTAAGAGTAATCCCACCTCTACCGGTATGATAAGCTTTTTCAATACCTTTACGACCTTGAATCAATCCTCCTGTTGGAAAATCCGGCCCTTTAATCGTAGTCATTAATTGATCAATGGTGATATTCGGATCATCAATCATCATACATAATCCATCTATAACTTCTCCTAAATTATGAGGAGGAATATTAGTCGCCATACCTACTGCAATGCCATATGATCCATTAACTAACAAATTTGGTATTCTGGAAGGAAGCACAAGTGGTTCTTGTAGTGATCCATCATAATTTGGCATAAAGTTAACTGTGTCTTTATCTAAATCACGAAGCATTTCTACTGCAATTTTAGTCATACGCATTTCTGTATAACGCATAGCAGCAGGTGAGTCTCCATCTATAGAACCAAAATTACCATGTCCATCTACCAGTTCATAACGTGTAGAAAAATCTTGTGCCATTCGTACAGCAGACTCATAAACAGCCGTATCCCCATGTGGATGATACTTCCCCAATACGTCCCCAACTATACGTGCAGACTTTTTATACGGTTTTCCAGGTAACATCCCCGCTTCTTGCATAGCATATAAAATACGACGATGAACCGGTTTAAGTCCATCACGTACATCGGGAAGTGCACGTGTTACAATGACAGACATTGCATAATCAATATACGATGTCTTCATTTGCTCTTCTAACGGTGCAGAAATAATTTTACCTTCTTGCCAATCCATAACTTCTCCTTTATATAAAAATATTTAAAATTTATTTATGTTTTCATCCCTACTTTTAAAAAACAAATTATTTATATTATATCATAAAATGCGTTTAAAAGCCTTTTAGATATGTTTTTAAGAGTTTTAATTATTTTTTAAACAAATGTCTATGTATTGTTTAAAATCTTATGCCATAAAAAGTTCTTTTGCGATACTTAATAAAGTGGGTTATAATATAATGTATTCTAAATAAAATATATTGTTAACTGTACATTATATAAGGATTTTCTATGAAAAAGATTGTGTTATTAATTACGACTCTTGCTGTCGCTATCGGATGCGGTTATTTTGCTGCTACTACATTTTTTACCAGTTCATGGGAAGGTACTTGGTGGGGTGTCCAAGATGCCGGACTCAATTGGTCAGGAGATAATATAAAGATTCTTGAAACATTTACCTTTACCGCTGAAGATGATATCATTATTGTTGAACAAAAGGTACAAAGGGGAATGCAAGAGGTACGAGGAGAATTAAGCGGTACTGCAACACGTGATGGGGGAAGATTGTTAATTACACCTTCTACGGGTGGAAATCCTATAATATTTTCCTTTAATAGAATCAATCATACAATTGAAACTTCTCTTACAAATGCAGACAATTCAATCGTAACATTGAAAAAATTAACAGATGCAGATTTGACAGAAATGGAACAAATCCGCAATGAAATTATTGCTACCTCCAAAAAACCTGCTAACAAGATTGATACTACTTTAGGAACCAAAATATAATACTCAATACAAAAGAACCATAAACATTTATGGTTCTTTTGTTATAGGTTTGTTGTAATGAATACATCCATTACTTATTTTTCCGAAATAAGCATACGTGATTGAGGTATTTTTTCTGCTACTTCTGATGCAGTAAATCCAACCCCTTTTTCTTCTGCTAATAAATCAGCTGCTAAACTATGCATATACACACCGGCAACAGCCGCTTTATCAAGTTCCATGTCTTGTCCATATAAAGAACTAATAACTCCGGTAAGTACGTCTCCCATTCCACCAGTTGCCATACCGGGATTTCCGGTACTATTAACAAAAACTTCCCCTAAAGGTGTTGCTGTAACCGTAGGATAACCTTTTAACACTAATACGACTTGATTTTCTTGTGCATAAAGTCTTGCCCATTCTATACGATTTTGTTCTACTTCTACCACCTCTTTATTTATTAAACGGGCAAATTCTCCTACATGCGGAGTCAAAATAAATTGTCCCGGTAACTCTTTTAAAGATATATGAAGAGATGCAATCGCATATAATGCATCTGCATCTAAAATAACAGTTCCATTTATTTTTAATAATAACTCTTTTACAAACAATTGGGTTTGTAAATGTCTTCCGATTCCTGTTCCTAATGCCACTACATTATAACTTTTAAGCTTCTGTAGAACCGGTTCCACATCTGAAACAAAAAAACAATTTTTTTCTCCTATCGAGGAAACCATTATTTCAGGAACTTTTCCAGTTATTGACAATGCAATTTCTCCGGGCACTAACAAATGTACTTTACCACTCCCTGCATATAAAGCTCCACAAGCCGTTAAAAGACCTGCCCCCTCCAAACCTTCAGAACCTGCAATAATCCCAATAGTACCATAATTTCCTTTATGCCCTATTTTCATTCGATGGGGAAGCATTTCTTCTATGTCCTTTTTTTCTACCCATTCAGTTTTACAAAATTCATCTGCCTTGCTAGGAATACCAATTCTACTAACTAAAATAGTTCCACAATATTCACACCCCGGATATAACACATGTGCCCTTTTTATACTTCCCATAGCAATCGTATAGTCCGCTTTTATCGCAAGCCCATTACACTCTCCACTATCACAAACAAGCCCACTGGGTATATCAATAGAAACTCTAATTGCACTACTGACATTAACTCTATTTATAAGTTTTGCTTTTTCCCCTTTTATTGCGGAAGTTAACCCCGTCCCAATAAGAGCATCTACTATAATGTCGGCATCCTCTAAAAAGCGATATGTTTCTTCGGCTTTTTGAATTGCTTTAATAGGAATTTTCATTTTTTCTACAATCGCTTTATAAGCTTGCGAAATCTTAGTTAAATGCGAAATATTTCCCACAATAAATATAACTACATCCGCCCCCATTAAAGTTGCATATCTGGCAGCCACAAAGCCATCACCACCATTATTACCTGTCCCACATAAAACAACAACTTTAGCAGCATCCCATTGTATATAATTAGACGTTAGAGAAATCACAGACGCGCCTGCACTCTCCATAAGTGTAGATTCCGATAATCCATATTCATTTATTGCTAAAGAATCCAGTTTCTGTGATTCTATTTTGTTAAGCAATTTCATGTGTAGCTCCTGTCATAATCACTACAGCTGCAGCCATACTATCTTCATGTGTAATAGAAACTGCCATATCTTGTACCCCCAATGCAATTGCTCTATTTTTAAAATTTCCCTGTAGATGAAGTAACGGTGCACCGAAATCTGTCCAACTTACATAAGCATCTCGCCATCCGGAACTTATAAAGCCAATCCCCAATGCTTTTCCTGCCGCCTCTCTTACTGCCCAAAGTGCAGCTAAAGACTCTGCCATTTTAGATCCTTTATTTCGACAATGTTTTAACTCTTCTTTTGTAAATATTTTTTCAATGCGCTTCGGATACTTTTTCATAAGAGATTTCCATCTCTCTGCTTTCGCCAAATCAATCCCAATCAGCATGTAATGCTCCTTTCTTCTATATCTATATTCTCCATTTTACAAAATATCCTTTCTCTTGTAAAAGTTAAAATTTAATAACTAAAAAAGCAAAGATCTTTTGATCTTTGCTTTTATTTTTTACACTTTATTCACTTACTTTAGCAGCAGCCTGTACACGTGCACTCAAACGGGATTTCTTACGAGCTGCAGTATTCTTATGAAGAACACCCTTTGCAGCAGCGGAATCAATAGCGCTGACAGCATTGCGGAATGCAGCTTCTTGATTTTCAGTAGCAGCAGCTGCAACGGCCTTTTTAATAGCAGTGTGAATCTTAGATTTAACAGCAGCATTAGCCGCTCTCTTTACTGCATCAGTCTTAACAGTCTTAATATTTGCTTTAATCTGTGGCAATGTTTTCACCTCCCGTCGATTTAATTCATACTATGTAAGTTTATCACGTTTTGTAAGGATTAGCAAGAAATTTTACTGATTATTTCTTGTATTTCTTTACACAAAAGATGATTATTTTAATAAGTTTCTTTTTTTATATAAAAAAAGACAGGATAAAATCCTGTCTTTTTTGCAAAGCTATTGAACTTACTTCAATTCAACAGTAGCTCCAACTTCTTCAAACTTCTTCTTCATTTCTTCAGCTTCAGCCTTAGCTACGCCAGTCTTAACTTCTTTTGGCGCACCATCAACGAGAGCCTTAGCTTCTTTCAATCCAAGTCCTGTAGCTTCACGAACTACCTTAATAACCTTAATCTTAGATGCACCTGCATCCTTAAGAATTACGTCAAATTCAGACTTTTCTTCAGCGCCAGCAGCTGCTGCCGGTGCACCTGCAGCTGCTACTGCTACAGGAGCTGCTGCGGATACTCCAAATTTTTCTTCAATTGCTTTTACGAGTTCGCTCAATTCGAGCACGGACATGCTGCTAATGGCTTCAAGAATTTCCTGATGTGTCATTTTTATATTCCTCCAAATAAATAAGTTGCGTTTACATTACGCAGATTCTTTTTGTTTACGCACTGCTTCAAGAGCATATGCAAGATTTTGAATATTGCCGTTAAGGGCACGAGCCAGGCTGGTAATAGGAGCCTGCATTGCAGAAACAACCATAGCCAAGAGTTGTTCTCTGGATGGAAGATCCGCTAAAGCCTGCATTTCAGCCGGTCCAATGACTTTTCCGTCAAGTACACCTGCTTTAACCTGAAGAGACTGCGTCTTCTTATCCTTTAAGAATGCCTTTAATGCTGCTGCAGGAGCAACCGGATCGTCCTTGCTGATAGCAAGACCATTTGCACCGGTCAACAGTTCATCAAGACCTTCATACCCAAGTTCATTCGCGGCAATACGAGTTAAAGTGTTCTTAATAACTTTATATTCAACACCATGTTCCCTAAATACACGACGAAGCTGAGTAGCATCCTTAACAGTGAGCTTATTGAAGCTAAGAAGAGCTACCCCTTTAGAGGAAAGTCTTTCTTTCATTTCTTCAACTATTGCCACTTTTTCAGGACGAATTTTCAACTTATAATCACTCATAGTACACCTCCTCTGCTTAAAAAGTTTTATATTTATCACGTTAGCTAAAACAACCCCGCAAAACTGCGAGGTTGTAGTACTGTTACAGTACTCAGCCTCGGGAGGCGGGCCAATGCCCATTATAATATATACCGCCGGTCTTAAGCTAAGCGTAAATAAACAAATTATTCAGCCTTTGGAGCTGCAATTTGATTCAAATCAAGATGAACACCCGGTCCCATGGTAGAACAAAGAGTAGCACTCTTCATATAAATACCCTTAACTGTTGCCGGACGAGCTTTCATGATTTGATCGAAAATAGCACGAAGGTTTCCTTTTAATTTTTCATCATCAAAAGATGCTTTACCAATAAGAACCTGTACATTACCTGCTTTATCAGTACGATATTCAACCTTACCTGCTTTAATTTCATTAATAGCCTTAGTTACATCCATGGTAACGGTTCCAACCTTAGGATTTGGCATCAAACCCTTTGGTCCAAGTACACGACCAAGACGACCTACTACAGCCATCATATCCGGAGTAGCTACGACTACATCAAAGTCGCACCATCCCTGTAAAATTTTGTCTGCATATTCTTTGCCGCCTACATAATCGGCACCTGCAGCCTTTGCTGCCTCTTCCTGCTGATCCTTAGCAAAAACAAGAACCTTCTTATTCTTACCGGAACCGAATGGAAGTACAGTTGCACCACGAATCTGCTGTTCAGCAAATTTCGGGTTAATATTCAAATGGAAAGAAAGTTCAATAGATTCATCGAACTTGGCGGTTGCCGCCTTCTTTACCAAGCTCACAGCTTCGTCAATGTCATAGAACTTATGACTGTCAACGATGGCTGCTGCTGCTTTTTGTTTCTTTGTCAGTTTTGCCATTGTTTCCTCCTTTGTGGTCAACGGGTTTCCCCTGCCACGAATGAACCAGTCTTAGTCTACAACTTCAATACCCATACTACGGGCTGTGCCTTCTACTAAACGCATTGCCGCTTCAACGGTATTTGCATTTAAATCAGGCATTTTTGTTTCCGCGATTTCCTTAACCTGTGCCTTAGTAACCTTACCCACTTTGTTCTTGTTAGGTTCACCAGAAGCTTTTTCAATACCTGCTGCTTTCTTCAACAACACTGCTGCCGGTGGAGTTTTACAGATAAAGGTAAAAGTTCTATCTTCAAAAACGGTAATTTCTACAGGAATAATCAACCCCGCCTGCTTAGCAGTGCGATCATTGAAATCCTTAACGAATGCCATAATATTAACGCCTGCCTGCCCCAAAGCCGGACCTACTGGCGGTGCAGGAGTGGCTTTACCTGCAGCTACCTGCAATTTTACTACCTTAGAAACTTTTTTTGCCATAATTGTTACACCTCCTTCTCCTTATAGGGAATGTGGTAATTACGGACTGTAACAAGTCCTCCCACTTCGCGGACATACCAAGTACAAGATATGTCCGCGTTATTATTTTACTTTATCATTTAGGATAACCGTTCAAAAAAACCGGCTTCCAATTCAATCCTACTGGTATTACCAAAAGCACTGATATCTGCACGAATACTCTTCTTATCTGCCGCAACTTCAATAACAGTCGCTACATGATCAGAAAAAGCACCTTGCGTAATTCGAATTTTATCTCCAACCTTGACATCTGTATGTACTGATATTTTTTTCTGATTAGCATTTAAAATTCTTTGTGCTTCTTCATCGGTAAGCGGAATCGGTTTTGTAGTAGTTCCCACAAAGCCGGTAACCCCTGGAGTATTTCTAACTACATACCAACTATGATCATTCACTTCCATCTGGATGAGTAAATATCCAGGGAAGATTTTGCGAGAAGTTACTTTCTTCTCACCATCTTTTACTTCTTCCTCATCATGCATCGGAAGTAAAATCTGTTTAATCGTATCCTCCATTCCCATAGAATGAACTTTACGTGTCAGCGTATCCAATACCTTATTTTCATACCCTGAATACGTATGGATAACATACCAACGAATATCTTTTTTCACTTCTTCACTTGATGTCTCTGCTGCCACGGGAGCAACATTCTGTTCTCCGTTTATTTCGTCCTTTTTCAATTCCGACATGCTTCCTCCTCTTTTAGCTTATGGTAGTCACCAACAGCTTAGAAAGCTGCATGAATGCGAAATCAACGATAACGATCAGGAAAGAAACAAGAACCACCGATGTAATTACAGTTGCAGTATATTGAATCAACTGTGTTTTTGTCGGCCAATTCACTTTCTTCATTTCCATTTTTGTCTCACGAAAAAAACGAGTCCATGTGCTACTCTTTTCTTCCATGGACGACACTTGACGTTTCGCCATGTTTACACCCCAATTTCCTTAAACAGAAAAATTACTTTGTTTCCCTGTGCAGGGTGTGCTTATTTAAATGTTTACAATACTTCATCAATTCAAGACGTCCTGTTGTATTCTTCTTATTCTTTGTTGTTCTATAATTACGACGCTTGCTTTCTGTGCATTCAAGAGTAATTCCGCCACGCATTCTTTCCACCTCATCAATCTTTCTAGAATTTAGCCCATTAACTAAAATACTCGTACAGTATAGCACAAGCACTTATTGTAGTCAACATTGCATGCTAAAAACACCAATATCAGAAAGATTATAACATTCTTTACTTTTCACTGCAAGAATTACTTATGCCTCTTAATTATTCTATCCCTTACTTTGACCTATTCTACTCTTCTCTATCGGC
>ERZ773099.1496-NODE-1496-length-17268-cov-5.321734_pt1 | contig 17268 bp, 18 predicted proteins | sample MGYA00511120_ERZ773099 | MGnify/ENA primary metagenome ERZ773099 (study PRJEB29015, sample SAMEA2738012) | human oral metagenome | biome: human oral; feature: human-associated habitat; material: dental | place: China | collected 2104 ...
CGGCCTGGGCCATCTGCTGTTCCTTCGTCCGAATACCCATGATCGGCCTCCTTACCGTGACTCGAAGAGGCAGCGCACCTGCCCCTTGCCGGTCGAGGCCTTGCCGCCAATCTGCAGTTCGAGGGGCTTGGAGCAGAAATTCTCCAGCAGCTTCTCCTTCGTCAGATCACCGTTCGCACCCTTTGCGTCTTCTTTGTTACGGTACACGCGGTCGCACCAGACCGTCCCCGCCAGCAGGGTCTCGACCGGCAGGGCCTCCTCGTACCAGAGCGCGCCTTTGGCTACGACGCCCGTCTCCTCCGCAAGACGAATGTGTGCACTGACCTCCGTCCCGGACTCACACAGAAAGGTGAAGATATCGTCGCTCACGATCGCCAGCCTCTCGCGGAAGACATCCTGCCAGTCGGAATTGTCCGCAAAGACGGCCCTGGCGATCAGCTCCGCGCAGGCGTCCGTTTCCTTGCTCTTCTCGCAATCGAGGTCCAGGTCCTCCAGGTAGAGCTTCCTCCCGTCCCGAACGAGCCTGGTCTTATCCGTCACGATGGCGGATTTCACAGCCACCGACGGGACGGCCAGCCCCGTGTCCCGTTTGAGCCGTTCGAGACAGAAGGGCGAGGTCACCCAGGCGAATGTCCCGTAGAAGCTCCTGATGGGCAGGCAGACGATGCGGGCATCCGTGAAGACCAAAGACCCCGCCGTGCTGCCCGCCTCGATGGTATTCGAGTCGTTCGCCATCCCAAACGCAGCCCGGACAAGCCCATTCGTCTTCCTCTCATCCTCCGTAGCCCCAAAGTGATCGGCCACCACGCCCTTCACGGCGGATCCGGGGATGCAGGGCCAATTCGTGACCTTCTCCCGTGCGATCGGCAGGTCGATGTACCCAACGCCCCGTCCCGTCCCCACGTGGAGCGGCGTCACCGTATGGATCCAGTATCTTCTCTCGAACTTCGCGTTACCCATCACAGTTCTCTCCTTCCCGAAGCCCAAAAATCTCAGGCTGTTTCACGGCCACGCCAACAACCCCAGAGGGCCAGCCCAAATCCATCGCGCCCGTCCTGCTCGCAGTCGCAGACGGAACGGAGCCAGAGATCGGCAATACCCTCCCCGCCCTTCAACACCTCGAAGAAATACACGCTTCCCGCGGGGACCATCCGGCGCAGGGCTTTGGGGCCATTCCTGCCTTTTTCATAGCTCCACCCGGACAGGGGCTTCCAGCGCCCCACGACGGCGGAGACGAGTCGGACCGACACACCGCTCCCCGGGACCTCCCCTATCAATTTCCCGTCCCGCTCCCGAAGCCAGCCCGGAAGCCAGCCCTTCTCAAAGATCGCCGGGGTCGCCAGCACCATTCGAAGCCCTTTCTTCCCCTCCCAGGAGAGGCTCTGGGGAACCTCCCAGAACCCCTTGTCCGCTTTGGCCGTCTGCCCCTCCGCGAGGCGCCGCTCCCCGCCGAGGGGAACGAGCGAGCACTCGGGCAAAGGGGTATGGTCGCCGAAGTTCACCCGGACGCCGATCCGCATCTGGCTCAACCGCCCCTTCGACGCGCCCTCTTTGGGCTTCCTCACGAAGTCCAGCCCCGTGGTCGTAAACAGCTTGCTATCCTCCGCCGCACCGCTCTCAGGAAGGATCGTCACGTTCGTGCGATCCTCCTTCACGGGGACGGGGAGCCCGTCGAGCTTCATCGAAACCGGCTGATCGTCCTCGCATCCCAGCCACTCCGCCATCGTCTCCAAAGGCCAGAAGGCGTCGCCCGGCTCCGGTTTGAAGTCCTCCTCGGGCATCCCCACCGGCGCGGACGGGACGAGGCTCGCATGGGGCATCCGTACGCCCGCGTTCCCGTCCATCGGACGGACGCGAAGGATGTCCGCGGTGCCCGCTGCTTCATCTGTCTTATGAATCAGGGCGTCCAGCGGCCGGGGAAAATAAATCCTCTTGTCCAGGACTGGAAATACGCCGCACACCCCGATCGTCTTGAGCTGATCCGGCGTGAGCGTATCCTTTGCCTTCCAGACGGCGGTACGCACGGCCCCCGCGATGACCGACGGGGAGATCCAGTCCATCGAGCGCACCCGGTTCCCCTGCCCCGCGCCGAAGGGCCTGGAGTCCCGCGCGATCAGCGGGCTCAGCGGAGTCAGTCGAAGATACCTCGTACTCTCTCCCATGTTCACCGGTCCCCTCCCTTCACCTGCCGGATTCCAAACCCGATCCACTGAGCGATCAGCAGCTCGTCCGAGAGCCTCTCGATGTCCCGATGCCCGAACAGGCGCGAATCGATGTAGACCTCCACCCTCTTTTTCTCCTCATCGCTCAACGTCACGTCCTTGCGGCGGAATATCCGTTTTACATCGTCCTGCACGGCGGCCTTCAGGACATCTCCAGGGTCCCATTCCCTGTAAAACACCGCATTCTCGCGCAACTCGTAGGGGAACTTGTTGGGTATGGCCCCATCGGCGAACAGACGCGCCCAATAGTGCAGGCGCTCGTCCAGGGAGACCTCGGCCAAGGGCCGAGTATCCTCCAGCTCTCCCGTGTTGTTGCATCTCCACTGTTCGCGCACGACGACGAAATCGGAACCGCGCGACCGCACGACGACGGCAAGCCCGTTGCGATCGACTCCCTGACGGGAGGCCTCGTCTCCGATGCCCTTCTTCGCTATCCTCTCGGCGCCACGGCCGAACTCCAGCAGGTCCTCTAGGTCCTCCATCGCGTGTCCAATCGAGATCCCCACGGACAGGGTGGGAGACCTTTGATCTTTGATGGACTTGTAATCTTTCAGGAGCTCCCCAAACACCTCGTGCAGCCCCCGGGCACAGCAGAGGCACGTGTCGAGCGGCAGGAAGGCCAGCACGTCGTCCCCTCCCGCGTAGACACAGACCCCGTGGAAATTCCTGACAATATCCCGAGCCTCCCCCGCAAACTTCGAGAGGGTGGATGAGAACTTTTGGTGCTCCTTCATGTCCCCGATCTCTGCGATCGCCGCCCCCATGCGGTCGCCGTCGGCAACCAGCAAGGCGAAGTAGGGCTCCTGCAGCCTGTCCTGCGGGCGCAAACGGGACAAAATCTCGGCGATGGCCTTACAGGCTGCCTTCGCCCCCTCCTGATCCCCGCACTCCGCCAGCATCGCGGCGTGGCGGGAGAGCAGCACGGCCGTTCCTTCGTAGGGAAAGGCCTCGTACCCCTTCACGCGACTGATGGCCCCCATTTCGACCAGCGCCTCACAATGCGGCGTCAGCTCCCGGAGCGTCTCCTCCCTCGCGCCCCGCACCCACGGGTCCACGGCAACGCGCGACACGGACGGGAAACGCTTATCCCCAGCAACGCGCTTGATGAGCCCCACGGAGTCGAGCGCCTCTCCCTCCTTCAGACGCAATCCCGCAATCTTCGGGACCTTTCCGTTCTTGAACACGCTCTCCCGCAGTCCGTCCAGCGAGGACTTCGGAACCCCGCACTCCCCTTCATGCGGCAGGAAATCGCGCAGGTTCTTCCGGGCCGCCAGCAGGCGGGCCACCTTTTGGCGGGCCGCCTTATAGGCCCCCTCCCCCGTCCCGATCTCCGCCCAGGCGGCATAAAATTCGATGACGTCTTTGAGCTGTTTGTCCCAACGTTCCTTCACAATCCAGCGCTCCGCCTTCTTATAGACCGCGGCGGCAAACGCCTCAAAGCGTGCGACGGCGGCCTCCCGTGCCCTCTCCGCCAAGGCGTTCATCGTTTCGGCATCGCCGCTTGCCTGGACTAGGATCACATTGGCAACGTTCAGGTCGGAGTCGGGCTTCTGGTCCCTGTCCGGTGCGTCCGGCGCGTCTAGCACAGGGAAGATCAGCTCGGCCTCGGCAACCTTCAAGGCTTTCGCCGCAGCCTTGGATATCTCCGAGAGCATGAACGAGCCGAACCACAGGTCGCGCGTGCGCCGCGCCGCGGCGATGAACTCCTGAACCGGCCCGATGCTTATCTGCAACAGCCAGCTGGTCCCCTGGCTCATAGGATCACCTCCGTGTACTTCCTTTCGTTCACAAGATAATTTTGGAATGCCTCAAGCGCATCGCCGGCCTGCGACCGCCCTTTCATCGGTGAACTGCTGTACGTTGCAAATCTGGGGTTGACGATCTGAGAAGCGCCAAAGGAAGCCACACTCCCCTTTAATTCGACCTCACGCGGGCGGGTTCCATCAAGAAAGAGGGCCAGAGGAAGAAACTGCCCGTCCTGCGTCCCAAGTGGCCTTATGATCAACGGACTGGCCATGCGTTTTTTCCCCTTGGGGTAGGCCTCGGTACTGGGGTCGCCAGATCTTTCATCCTTAAAGTGAAAGACGATGGGCAGTCCGAACAGGGCACGGGGAAACCCGTCCGGCTTATCCGGGTCCGGTCTATGGGCGGGAGCGTGGCTCTTCAGCGCCCGGCGGATCGTGTCCGGCTCCGGCCAGTAAGAGCGTCCGGGACGGGGACCTGAGCCGGAGCTGCGGGCCAGTCCCGGTCTCTGACGAAAATCCTTTATCGCCGACAGTCCTTTGCTCCAGGCAGCCAGGGAGGCCCTCTCCCCCTGCCCGAAAAACACCTTTCTGCTTACGTGAGGCAAGTCTTCGACAGGCGAGGAGATCACTTTATACTTCTGCAGTCCTTCCTTCAGCCACGTTCCAAAGGTCTGAGCGTTTTGCGGCGCGAGCTCCTTACAGAAAAGCGCCCCGCAGCCCTTCCGCGTCCTGGCGCCAAGCCCGCCGAAGTTCACCCAGGCCCAGACGGCGCACTGCACGTCAGCCTCATACTCCGCGTCATAGCGCAGACGGAGGGAAAACGACAGCCCCTCCTTGACCAGGTTGTGCCTGTTCTCCTGATTGGCAGCCGGAAACAGGGCATAGGTCTCAGGCCCATATTTCTCAAATCCATAGTTTCCGTTATAATCCCGGCTTTGATTGTACGGAGCACAGTCCACCTCCACCCACGTGGGGCTGGCTTTTTCCGTGCTGCCCCAGATCGCAGCCTCCCTCTCCCGGAGCTCCTGCAAGGAAGCAAAGGCTGTCCCTCGCGTCGCCCGCCACCAAAAACGCAACTGCCCCCGTATCGAGGGAACCCGGATCGGCCGTTCCTGTTCGTTGACCCCTGCCTCCACCCCGCCGCCGTACATCGGGGTGATCAGCTCAATCCGATAAACCTGCTCCTTTTGGGATCCAACGGCTCCAGAGTCCATGCCATCGATGCACACCGACTTCGGAATGCTTCGCCCCATATCCCATCACCCTCTCCATAATGAAAAAAATTGTAGTCACCCTCAGAACTCCGCCAACACCTGTCCCATCCCCTGGGTCGTCTTGTAGCCGACGCCGCAGAAAAAAGCGAAGGCGGTCAGACAGGCAAGAGCCTTTCTGACCGCCGTACTTTCGTTTTTCCAGACATAACGGACCCGTCCCACACAGCCGCGGAAGACGAGATTTTCCTTCAGCACCACCGCCGCGCTTCTCAGGGAATAATCCGCGACAAACGTGTTCACCAACGCGTTTTTAATCGGATTCTCCAGTTTCGAGTTTTCCTGCTTCAGATCTTCCAGCGGATTTTCCCCATAGGCCGTTTTCCACCGGGCAGCCAGGCTACGGAACCAGAGATCGGGAGTGGGGAGGATGTTCTGGACCGCCCCGCTCTTAAAACCGGTAGGGGAGAGAAACGTCACGTCAGCCCCGCCGCAGGGAGGGGTTTCCCTGAGCGCCCCTTCGTCCGTCTGGCGGCTCATCGCGTTTTCCCCGGGACGCGAGACCCTCTTGACGCCGACAGGCGCTCCGCCGAGGGTGAGGGAAGAGCCCGTCACAGCCTCCGCAAAGAGCTCCAAAAGCGCGTCGTCCAGGAAGGAAACGCGAAAGGCCAGCTTGTCACCCTTTTGAAGTTGAAGAACCCCTTTTCCCCAGGAATAATGCAGCGTGCGCCAGAAGGATTCTGGCGTGAGCGCGCTCAAGGCCACCCCCTTGAACCCGGGCGCTCCATGCAGGGGCTCCGGCCCCCCAACCCCCGAGAGCCGACGCGTCAACGCGGAAAAAAGCAGGTAACCGTTCGAAACGGGAACGTGTCCATCCGACAGAGCCTCACACAGGACAAGAGAAGAGATCAAGATTCCTCCACCCTCTATTCCTCCATCCTCTCAGCAGATTGTATTTTGAAGAAGACGAGCTTCAAATAAGAACCTCCAGGGGTTCGGCCTGCCACGCCTTCTCATCTCCGGCAATCAGCCGCAGCCGCCAATACAGGCCGGTGAGGAAATCGTCCGGGACGGATTGTCCCGTCTGCCGGGCCAGCCTGCGGGCCTCAGGGAGCGGGACCAGGATCCGCCGATGTCCCGGCGCCGGAAAGACCAGGTGTCCTTCCCCCGCGCATCCTCCCTCCGAGTACCCTCCCTGGTCTATATCCATAGCCAGGGCATGGACCTCGATTCCCGGAGCCAGGCAATACAACCCCTTTTTTACCAAGTCCCAGGCGGGCTTGGCATCGACGATAACGGTACCGGCCCGAGAGCCATTGGGATACACGCTTTCAATTCTAACAGCGATACAGCGTTTTGCGGCATCTTTTTTCTCGTCGTAGAAATAAAAACTCTTGCTGCGCGGCAAAAAGACAGGGAGCCCATCCAGACTCAGGACATATCCGGAGAATTCATTTTGACGGCTTGTCCTTCGGAATGCAACGCGCGCACGGAGCAACTCGCCTTTTTCATAGGCGTCCAGGACGCGCGTCCAGACGGGACCATAGAACGGTCCCTCCGCTCCCGTATCGACCATGAAGAGCTCCCCCTCCGGATTGAGAACGTGAAAGGGGCGCAGGCGATGATCCTTCTCCTCGGGCGCCTTCATCTCCCGAACGATCCCCGACGAAAAGGACATCCTGAACGGCCGAGAGGGAGCGACAGGACTATGCCGCGTCGGGCAGCGTTCCGGCACATCCTCCCGCACGGCCTCGCCAGGCTGCCTGTTCCCCACCGAAACCGATCCACCCCCCTGGAGACACAACAGGACAATCGCGGCCGTCGTCAATAAAGAGAACCCCAGCACCGCCATCTTCGTCATTCCTCCCCGCATACCGGACAGCCGTGGACCTTCTCGAGCTCCAGCCGGCATATTCTGAGCTGCAACTCCCTGCTCCCCACCTCCCCGTCCTCCACTTCCCCATTCCCCACTTCCCCGTTCTCCATCTCCGGGACATCCCCTCTTCTATCGACGTAAACGAGGGTCAGGTTCTCATGTGAAACCCTGTCCATGAGCGCTTCTATGGCCCTCAACGCACCGACCTCCGCCACCAGGTTGATTTGAGCCGAAAGCCCGGGCTGGATGTAAAGGTCCCGAGGGTCCTCCGCCTCGCTGTAGGAGACGTTCTCCGAGCGCAGCGCACTCTCGCTCAGGATACGCCGCCGATGGCACGAAAAGCACGCTTCCCCGGGACGAACCAGCTGGACGATCCCTGATGCCGCCCTCTCGTGGAGTCCCACCTGGAGGCTCTTGACCCCGTGCTCTACGGATATGGAGTTGACGAGCACACGAGAATCGTCCGTATCGGTCGTGCAGATCAGCAAATGGCTCTGCTTCGCCGCCTCCTCCAGGGCGGCCATCCCACCGGGATCGTCCACCACATTCCTCGTGCAGCAGCTTACCTGAATGTTGGGATTGACGGATCGGATCCTCCGCTCCACGACATATGCCTTATTGCACCCAAGCTCGTCAACGCCGGCGACATGTCTGGAAAGGTTGGGCGGCTCCAGCGTATCCATATCGAACAGAAAGAATCTTCCCACCCCGGCCCTGGCCAGTTCCAGAGCCATCGTCCCCCCAAGGCTGCCGCACCCGACGAGGCACACGCACTTTCCGGCCAGCTCCATCGTCTCCAGCAGGCCAGCGTTTCTCTCGTAGACTGCCGCTCCCGTGTCGATGACCTCGGGGACGAGAGGCGCCATCTCCCCCTCGTAAAACATCCAGAACCGACCGCCATCCTCGCCGATCACCCCCAAGACCCCATTGGGCAAAAGATTGACCGCCGCCTCGCAGCCCTCCCGAACAAGACGGAGCCGGGCATTTTTCACGCCGGGGCCGGGGATGAAGACAAAGCTCTCGCCTTTGTTCCATACCCCCGGATGCTCGGCCTCGGATGCGGAGGAAGCCCGAAAATCCTGAATCAGCCTCTGATCGATGTACAGCTTCACCTTGGATGCCCCTTCCTTTCCCCTCAGAATATCCGCGACGGAGCCCTCATAGACGCCCGCATGGAGAATTTCTCCCTTTTCTCCATCCCCCTCGCATATCCAGACGTGACAGTCGATGCGGTAATCACTTCCATGAAGGGTAACGACAGGCAGGAACAAGAACGGCCATCCCTCTGTCTCGCAGATTTCCCGTGCCGTCAGGACATCCAGACGGCTCAAAGCGCCAAAATTTCCGGGGTGCTTATGCCACTCTCCAAGATAATCCCAGTTCTTCGTCCTCCGGTAGTAAGCGACCCGGCCACGATAATGCGGCATCTCAGGACGAAAAACCCCGCTGCCGAGGAGGGCCTGTCCGCCTGGCCCGCTGGCGCGTTCCGCATGAATCTCGAGTTTCCCCTCTTCGCCGTCGCGAAAACTGCCGACCAGGACGCCGCCGGTTTCTCGTCCGGGGGCCGCCAAGGCCTCCCGTACGATGCGCCGCAATGCGTCCCGGGACAAGCGCGTCGTTACCTCCCGGCTGGCACTCATCCCCAAACACGCTCCTTGACAAGCTCAATCCCATCCTTGACCCCGGAGTGAAATGCCTCGTTGCGCGGCATGACCCTGCCGTCCGACGTCACGTAACCCTTACAGCAATCGTCATTAAGCACACGCTCCGTAAGTTTCAGAATATCCATCTCAGCGGCCCCGTCGAAGGGATTGGAGGTCTTCTGCATTTTTTCGGTCTTTCCAGCTCCAGGCATCTTCATATCGAAATCTCCTCCTCATTCAAAACGTAAGTATGAATGCCTCAGGTTTGTCTCCGGTTCGTGCAGTTTATCTACGATATTGAGGAACGGCTCCTCAGTCTCCTTTCGGTTTCGATTCGCGCCCATCGGGAACAGGCATCGGCAATTTCATTGAAGCGATTGCCTCGATGGGCCTCGACCTTACTGAGGATGATCCTACGCTGCCTCCATAGACGCTGCATGTTCTCCAGGAAGGGCAGGCCTCCTCTGTCCCCCATAACCTCACGGATCGCGGAAAGGCTGTCGCTGACGATCTCAGCTCTCCACTCCCTCCTTACCCTCATCAGCTCGCAGGCGACGATAAAAGCCATGCCCATGGCCCTCAATTCCGCCTCACCGGAATTACCGCAGCGACACCCCGCATGAAATACGACGAGTTCCCGCATGCGCCTCTCCGCGACCTTCCAGCAAAGGCGCCAGCTCCGTAAGCTGGAAAGCTCCCAAGGCTCACAGGCCCCGGCGACAACGGCCATTCCCCCAACCCCCATTCGGAAGGAGGCGTCGCAGTAGATTTGAATCACCCTGCTCTCCTACCTTCCGGGCCAGTTTCCGCTGCGCTGATAGACCTCCCATGCGTTCAGCCAGGCAGCCGCCCATCCCAGCAGCGCCGCTGCCGTGGTCTCCGTTCCAATCCCCTCCCCTCCTCCGCCGTGATCGTTGGAGTAGAGGCAAAGGTGCCCGTCAACATATTTGTGGGGCGTCCTGACACCCATCAATTCACGTACGAACACCTTGGTCTGCCCATGCGGGTAACTGGCAGGGTAGACGACGGCCACGCTGAAGGAAGAACCGAAGTTCGTGGTCAGGGTTCCTCCCCAGAACAGCTCCCCCTTCGAGGCAAAGGGGAGGGAGGAGTCCCCCTGAAACAAGGCGAACTGAGGGAATTTACGCTTCATGATCGGCGCCTCGTGGGCCTGAATGCGCTCGAAAAGGGTTTTACTGACGTTGACGGCCATATCGGCTACCGCCTTCCATTGCCGCCTGCGGTCTTGTTGCCCGACGGCCTGTGACGTGCGATATGGAGCTTCTCGGTATCGCAGAGTTCCTGCGCCGACGCCCCATCGCGGGCGATGCCGTAGGACGCCTTCTGAGTCTCGGGATCGAAACGGCCCGCTCGCTCGTGCTGCTGGAGCCTCGTTCGGACATCCCCGGTCTGGCCAATATAAACGATCTCTCCGGTGGCCTCATCCCGGATCCGGTAAACGCCAGGGGCGTTCGGGGTGTCGCAGTCCGCGCCCCTCACCCTGTCCGTCTCCCTCATACGCCCCGGACTGATCACGCTGTTTCCCATGCCTAACGCGCCTCCTTGTCAAATTCCCTGACCACGATCCATCCAACAGCCTCAGTGATCCCGGCGGCAGTGGCCGCGTTGACTACGTTACCGATCCACGGTATCCACCCCACCAGTACCTGTGCAGCGATGCGTGCGGCGTACTTTCCGATCATGCTGCTCAGCTTCGTGGACAAAGTAGCCCTGGCCCCCGCCTCCTTCAGCTTGACGCCGAAAACCTGCCCGATGCTGATAACCATCATGACCTGAATCGCGACCAGAGGGGGGTTATCCGACCCCGGAAGCTGGGCCAGGCCGCCCCCGACCGCAGCCGCGGAACACGAGGCCGCATGAATGATGGTGTGGCACTTTGCGTTCTGGTTGTTCGTCATCTCCGCATCTCCTCCCTTATCTCGTCCTTCTCGTCCATCACCGACTTCGCTCTCCGAGCCCTTCAGGGGATTCTTCATTGCCCTCTCGAAAATACATAGCAATTCTTTCGGTGATATTTTGCATCGGGTTACTGAAACAGGTTCAGAGCTTGAGGACGAACGGCAGGTAGCTGTCTCCATCACGGATGCTTCGGGCCAGGTTTCGAGCCTGGGCAAAAATGTGGTTTTCATAGCTGCTGCTGTGGTTGTTGCTGGAGTTGACCACTTCCGTCCGCAGCCGCTCCTTGAACAGGCGCATCAGTTTTTCTCTGGCGTTCTGCGCCATCCTTACCCCGCCCCCCTCCCCGGCGGAGAAATGGTTCGCGGACAGGAAACCCTGATTGAGGATGGAGATCACAAGCCTGTCGACAACCGCAGAGCGGAACTCCTCCATCAAATCCAGGGATGCCGAGGGGCGTCCCCGATATGCAGGGTGCAGCCATCCGACGCAGGGGTCCAGCCCGACCGTCACGACGGCCGTCGTTACCCGGCCCAGCAGAAGGGTGTAGGCAAACGAGAGCAGGGCGTTGACGGGGTCGCGCGGAGGACGACGCGTCCGTCCAGGGAAGCGCCAGGGAGCGATCAGGGCGTTGCCGAGGACCGAAAAATAGATTCTCGCGGCATTTCCCTCAGTTCCTCGAAGGGCTTCCAGGCAGCCGCTCCCCGACGCCTCGCGGGCCAGGATGGAGAGCTCCCGAGCCGCATCCCCAAAAACCTCCCCCCCGCCGAGCCGACGATACATGAATCGAGTCAACGTCTGCCTTTGATTGAGCACCTTTCCCACAACAAAGGCCCGGGCAAAATCCAGGCTCCGGTCTGCCGACAACGCGGAATCGTACTGCGCGCGCCGGAGCTCGTACCCGTGCCCCATGCCGGAAGTCAGGCTTCCCTTATAACGTCCTCCCGCACTGACGAAATGAACCGGGATGTTCCTGTCCATAAGGAGATGCAGGGCGGGGGTAGAGATACTTCCGTTCCCCACCACGACCACATCGCCCAGGTTGGTGTTGGGGATCTTTTCCGCCGGTTCCTTCCTGTTTCGCCTCCAGGAAAACCCCTCGCCATTTCTGCCCAGCACCCCGTCGTCCTGAGTCAGGTAAATTGTCCGCGTCATCGTTCGTCCTCTTCCATATACTCGTCTTCATCCATGGTGATGTCTCCGCTTTTTTTGTACATGGAACGAATATGCGACAGCGCCGCCCGAGCCTGGATCCGGTCCGAAGGGGTTTTCGCCCCCTGGAGCTGCCTCAGGGCGTCCAGGAATCGCTTCCAACCGCTTGAATCGGCATCGATCCTTTCTGCGCTGATGCGATGTCCCAAAAACGCTACAGGCTCGCGTCTCAGGTTGCCAATTCCGCTTTTCTTCTCGTTGATCGCGATATTCAGCACGGAGAGAATCCCCTGCGCGGTCTGGAGCGCCGCCTGAGCCTCCGCCTCGCTCCCCACCAGAAGAAGCCAGTCGTCAGCATACCGGATGACCGGAAATCCCTGTCGGAGCATCTGGAGGTCGAACGAATGAAGGTACAGGTTTGCCAGCAGAGGTGAGAGGGGGGAACCCTGCGGTATCCCGCGAAAACGCGAGCGGATCCGCCCCCCTTCCACCACAGGAACCCGAATGGCTTTATTGACCAGGCGTCTCAGGGATTCGTCGGGCAGCCAGTCACGAAGACACACCGAGAGCACATCCCAGCTGAGTTCGTCAAAACATCCTTTGATATCGCCCTTGACAAACCACACCCTGCCCTTACGGATGCGTTCGATAACGGCGTCGATGGCGTCGGTGATGCTGCGCCCAGGCCTGTAGGCAAAGCTGAGCGGTGCAAAAAATGGGTCCCATACATCCGCAAGCAGGCGATTCGCCCCCTGGAAAACAATCCTGTCCTTGACGGTGGGGACACCGAGTCTACGGAACCCGCCCCCATTCTTGGGGATTTTCACGCCCCTGAGGGGGGATGGATTATAAGTTCCATTTTTCAGCGAATCTGAAATCCTCGTGACGTTCCCGTCCCTGTCTCGACGGAATGCATCAAGGGTCTGTCCATCCGTACCGGCCATACCCTTCCTGCATTCCACCCTCCTCCAGGCCTGCAAAAGAAATTCCGGACAGCACAATTGGGCGTAAAGGGTCATCTTATCCGCCTCCTTTTCGATGCCCACTCCTCTTCGATTCCCATATCAATGCAGGATCAAAGCCGATTCCCAGTCGATTCGCTCTCCTCCGACCGTTTGGAAGTGGCGCATACAGTCCGCACAGACGCGATACACGCGCAGGGAATCCCCTTCCGAAGGGGCCAGGAACGGCAGGCTGTCCCGAATCAGTTCCATAACCTGTTTTTTGGTCTGATAGGTCTCGAAGACGCTTTCCTGAACACGGGTTGCCCGCCCCTCCATCAGCTTGGCCATACGCCTTCGCCTGCGATGATCATGAATGTCGTAGGCCAGGACATGGACGATTCCAGGCATGTTTTTTCCTCCTTTACGTCCAGCTCGACAGGTCCTTATGCTCCCTGATCGGGTTTTTCCGAAAAATCCGCTTGCAAATTGAATCTGAGGGGGTATCTCTGGAGGGTGACTGCCGCAGCTTTTCTTTTCGATGTTTCCATAAAGTACAAAACCACTCGCGGTTTATCCTTCTGCACGCAACTTGAGCAAACGTTCCTTCCGATCGGAATCCAGAGGCGGCCTCCCCAAAGGCAGATAGGGTGAGCTCTTCCGACGCTGGCCGAAAATCTCGTTTTCACTGCCCTTCACAATTAATAGACTTTCTTTTGGTGAATTTAAAAATGCAAAGCATTGAATTTTTTTGGAAGAAAAGTTTCAATCCCCTTCCGAGGTTTCTGACGTGCTGAGGGTGTACTTGTCCCCTCTTAGAAGGTCCAGGACTGCCTGCGCTTTAAATGTTGCAGAATAATTCTTCTTCTGTCGACACATTTGTCGACACATTTTTCTATTATATTTCTCCCAACGCTCTGTCTCAGTTTTGGGGAGCAGTATAATACCATTTCTGATAATTTTGAACTCATCTTTACCCACACAGAATAACGAGGAGCCGAATAACTCTTAGTCTCTATTTTTGCAAAGTTGGTGGACAGGTCTATTATTTTATAAAGAGGATATTATAAACAGTATCATATAGATACTATAAAACAAGAGAAACGCTCAACAAATGGCTGCTTGTCCCTTTTGCGGTGAATTCTGTAGAGAATATGAGCACACGCCTCCTTTAGAGGGTCGTAGTACGGTAAAATAGAAGGTAGGAGAGGCGCTCAGGACATCGAGCGAAGCTGCTTGGGGCATCCCCCCCGAAAGGGGGTGATAGCGTGGAGAGAATAACAAAGCTCGTAAGAGCGCTTGCAACACTCTTACGAGCCCTCGCCGAACTTCTTCGGCTTTTCAAAGCGTAATCCCTCACGTTAGGGCGTAAGTCCGAGGTGGGGGTAACAGCCCCGCTTCGGCAGCCCAAGAAACAACCCCGTCCAACCTCTCCTGGGCGGGACTTCACTCAGTATTATACCATCAAGCGTTTTTACACAAGGACCTCTCCATATTCCGGAAAAGACTCGGTATCCGGTACCCCATGAGGAAGCGTCATCACGATGAGGGCTTCGGCAGCGGCTAACGCCTTTGCCGAACCTTCCGGTTCCCGCATAATCACTTGCATTAACTCATCGGATTTCATGGCTGCACTCCTTTTCCTTGATTTTCAAACATCCCTTCAGGCCATTATACCCTTGGCGGCATTGTCCTCTATAGCGTTCTCGCGGTGGAAGTAGCCTCGCAAGGTCTGGACGGACCTATGCCCCGTCTGATTCATTATGGATCGTTCCGTCTTCCCTTGCCGAATCGCCGTCGTGACGAAACCGATGCGCAGGGAGTGGGCGGAGAGATCGAGGGACAGTCCGGCCACAGATGCCGCCTGCAGGACGACGAGCCTCATGCTTTGGGCGCTCAGGCGCTCATCGGTCACCTGGCCACTCTTGAGGACCCGCCGGAACAACGGCCCCTCCTGGGGCTCCACGAGGGAGAGCCACCTCTTAAGGAGGGCCGTCGGGGAGGCAGCCTCGTCCCGGCCGGGGAAGATCGCTTTTTGCATCCCCTGCGCCTCCTGGTCCGTCTTTGACCGACGGACATTGAGGATCAGGATCTCCTCGCTGCTGCGGACGGTCCACTTCAGGTCCTCGATGTCCAGGGCGGAGAGCTCCGACCGCCGGAAGGCCCCGGTGAAGCCCAGGGAGATAATGGCCGCATCCCGGATGTTTTTCGGAGAATCGTCCCGTGCCGTTGCAGCCAGGAGCATCCGCACGACCTCGACGGTGGCGGCATCCTTCCTGCTGGTTGGGGCGGCGCCGTGCTCTCGGCGATATCCTTTCAGTGTCTTCTTTACGAGGAGAGTTTCGGTGGGGGACGGTGCCCCCTCGGCTCGATGCGCTGCGGCGATGGCGGCGAGGGTTTGCTCGACCGTCGCGGGGGTGGCCCCATTGTCGGCGAGGCTGGCCACGTAGGCGGCGAGGACCTCCGGCGACGTCGGAAAGACGGTCGAGACGCCTTCTGCCTGGCACCAGGTGAAGAAGCGCTTCAGACGCGAGGCATAGGCCCGGCGGGTCTCGGGCGCGACAGCGGCGCGCAGGAGCTGCCGCACCTTCTCCTGGTAGGCGGGTAGGCTGCCAATCAGGGTTCCAGTGCCCTCGTAGACGGCCGGGACGTTCTTGGTATCTGCCATCAGGTCCTCCTCCCTCCCGCTCTCCGCAAGGGTACGAAAGCGGGTTAAAATAGTTAGTGGTAAGTGATGCTTACCACTACCTATGTTACCACTTCAATACCTCTCCAGGATGGCGCTTAAAGAGGTTGATTAACTTTGACCATTTCGTAGGAAGCGACAACCTCCGGCAATGCAGGAAAGACGTATGAGAGGGCCTTCAGACTCGCACCAGGCGAAGAAGAAGTGTTCCTATGCGCGAAGCGTAGGCCCCTTTCTTCCTCAGGCTACTTCTTTTTGCCTCAAATAGACATCTTTGTAAGCTCTGTAGAACCATAAATCCGTTTGGAAGATAAACACGGCAGTTCCTACCGCAAAGAGCAAAAAGAACCCTAACAAGCCCATCGAAAACCACGTCCGTATTGGTATGATGCGTCGGCAAGAGTACCAAAAAATCCCGATTAGCATTACAACCCCTGTTCCATCTCTCCAAAGAAGATTGGGTTTGATTACGAAGCGGTCTATCAGGGAAAATATAGGAATCATGAGGAAAGCTGTTACTAACAAATACTCCCACCGATAAGAACCATATATCAATCCAATTCCTATAGATGGCCCAATCACATCAAACACAAAGTTCCCCTTGATTACTCCCGCCTTTGCCATTTCACGTTCCAATCTAAAGCGCTCTACCAGGGCATTGATCATATCCTCTACTCTCCTTTCTGACCTCATTCGTTGGTGTCTGCCAGAGTGTCGCTCTTCTCCGGCGCATTGATCTTGGAGCGTTCGGAAAAGGTCTTGTCCAAGAAGTACAGTATCTGCTTGCCATACACTACAGGGAAGCCCGCTGCAAAGATCAGCATATCGCCCGGTTCGATGATCATCTGGTCAGCATCCTTAACTGGACCGGGCAGACGCATGATTTCGTCCGGAGTCAGCACAGCTCGCTGTACCTCCTGTTGGGACTTCGTGACGCTCTTCTTCGCGAAGATACCTACACCGCCTTGGAGGGACACGCTCTCCTGTTCCTTGATCACCGTCGTCACGCCGAGGCGGTCGGACAAGTACTTCGCCGTCTCCACCTTGTTCGGTGCGTAGGCTACCGTCACATGGCAGTTGGAAGTTATGCTCTCATCTTTACCATAAGCCGCATCGAGCTGCGCTTTGTCCTGACAAATCAAGTACGCCTTGATGTTCCAACCGCCAAAGTAGGCCAGAGCCTGCTCAAAAATGCCAAGTTTTCCCAAGGCTGGAAACTCGTCCAACAACAACAAAAGACGATGCCTGTACGGCGCTTTCATCTGGCCACCATGGAACTCCATCTCCGGCATAAGAATGAAGATGAGCTGAGAGAGAAAAAGTCGAACCAGAGGCTTGAGGCGCTGGATATTCGTCGGGTTGAGGACAAGGTAGAGGGAAACAGGTGCGTCGCTGTCCATGATGTCCCTGATGCGAAAGTCGCTGTGAGCCGTGTTTCGTTTCACCACAGGATCGGTGTACAAGCCAAGTTTGGCGACAGCAGTCGAGAGCACAGAGGAGGCCTCCTCTTCAGCGCGGTTCATCATCTCGTTCGCTACCTGCTCCACGACGGGATGGCACGGATTCTCCCGAACAGAGCCATCCGCATCATAGAACGTATCCTCATCACGCTTGTGCGCCGTCTGCTTCCACTCTCCGGCCATCTGCTGATAACCACAACTCGTGAGTTCGTGCAACACCTCGCCGAGGCTACCGCTCCGTCCCTCCTTGCGCGCCTTGTAGACGACATGGGTTATGGCCCCGATCAGGAGAGAGCGGGCTGTCTGCTCCCAGTGCCCTTCAACTCCTTTTCCGTCCGGATCGACGAGCAGAGTTGCGACGTTCATCACGTCACCAGTCTCATAGACCGTGCCGATTCGTATCTCCTCAAGAGGA
>ERZ773099.1497-NODE-1497-length-17243-cov-10.845939_pt1 | contig 17243 bp, 14 predicted proteins | sample MGYA00511120_ERZ773099 | MGnify/ENA primary metagenome ERZ773099 (study PRJEB29015, sample SAMEA2738012) | human oral metagenome | biome: human oral; feature: human-associated habitat; material: dental | place: China | collected 2104 ...
ATATACTTTTTAAATTTAAAAAAATAATATAAAAATTATCCATAAAAGAACAAATTTTTTATAAAATTTCTTTTTTTAACACTTACTTTTCACTGAAAAGCATTAATATTATTGACAAAATTGCATATAGAAGTTATAATTATAATAATCAAAAATAATATTTAGCTAAAAATATAAATTAAATAAAATTATACTTTAAATTCGTAGGGGGAATTAAAATGAACAATAATAATCTAGACATTATGGAGAGAAATCTACGATCAATTGCAAAAAGATATGATAATATAAAATACTCACTTGGTCTTACAATACTTTTCTTAATGAAGGGAACAAGTGTATTTTCTGATGACAATCAAATACAGGAAGCTGAAAGAAAAAAAGATATCTTAACTGATGATCAAACATCAAAATCTGTAGTTAAAGAAAAAAAGGCAGTAACAGAAGCTAATAAAAAATTAAAAGCTTCTTGGACAACTATGCAATTTGGCTCTAATGATATGTATAGTAATTATTTTTCTACACCAAAAACTAAAGTAGATAAAAGTTCAATTGTAAAAAAAGAAAAAACTGTTTTAGTAGCCAGTGCTGATAATAGTGCAAGCTTACCTATGTTTGCTAAACTTTTATCAGATATAGAAGAAACAACAGAAAATAAAAAAGAAATTTTAAGTTCAATTGCTAATAAAGAAAAAACACAAATACCTACAATAGAAGAAATAAAAGCAAATAAAGATAACTTAAGAAATTCAGTTGGAAATTTACAAAGTAAAATTAACATAGCCAGACAAGAAAATAAGAAAGAAATAGAAGGTTTAAAATTAGAATTAACTCAATTGATGGAACAAGGAGAACAAGTGATAAAATCACCTTGGTCATCATGGCAATTTGGAACAAACTATATGTCTGATAATTGGAGAGGTGCATATAAAGGAAGAGGAGATAAAGCTGAAAACTATCCATTTGAAGGAATATTTACAAGAAGTGATGATGTATTTGAAAGAAGTTTATCTCCTTTAAGTAAAAAATATAAAGACTTAACTACTTCTGCAGATCCTTATTCCGCTTCTTCAAATGCAAGAACAGGCTTTGGTTTTTATGGATATGGAAATGTAGAATTGAAAAATATAGAAGAACCCTTAGTTGAATGGGAAGTATCAGCTGATGTAAATCCAAGAAAAATAGAGAAGATAATCCCATTAGAATTAGTTCTAAAACATAAAATTAATTTTGCTTCTCCAGAGCTTCCTAATTTTTTAGTTCCTGATGAAAAAGCGGAAGCTGTTGATATTCCAAAAATAAAAGATTTTCCACTAGGCAGTGGAAAAATGTATTTAAGTGCAGAAAAAGAAGACTATGCTAAAATAGAAAAAGCTTTTGGAGAACCTGTACTTGCTGGAAGAAGGAAAGCAGCTCCTGTAGATCCTGTAGGTCCTATTTCTCAAACTGATGTTAAAGGGAAAGATGGAAGAGGAAAAATGGAAATTGAGCATGATGAAACTGAATACTTTTCTCTAAAAACAGAAAATATGATTTTTACTGGAAAAGAAGGAAGTGACCATCATACAACATTTACCTATGATCAAAATTTAGATTATAAATTCAAATATATAAGAGAATTTGGTCCTTTTGCTTTAAGAGCGGGAGGAGGTCATGATTTCTCAATAGAAAATACAGATATCATATCATCAGGAAAAGTTAAAAGTTCTATAGGAAATTATAGAAATGCATTTTATATGCTAACATTAAATGCAAATACAAATGAAACCACAAGTATGACTTTAAAAAATAATTCAACAATAACTGTAAATTCTGATAAAACAGGAGCTGTTCTATTTTGTACTTATACACCTAATAGCAATTTAAAATTCACTAATGAAGGAACAATAAAAATCAATAATCAAAATAGTTTTGTAGCAAGTTTTGTAAATTTTCCAAGAATTGAAAATATTGGTACTTTCATAAATAAAGGAAATATTAATATTGAGGGAGAAGGTGGAAGTGTAGTTCTAGATAATGTTGAGTATCCATCATACTATCATTTCATAAATAATGAGAATATTAAGATAGCTGGAAAGAATAATACAGGATTTAATGTAGCAGAATATGGTAGAAATACCACACAAAGGGTTTCAGTAATACAGTTAAATAAGCCAATTATTGTTGAAGGAGAGATATCCTCTGCCTTTTATTTTAAAAAATTAAATAGAAATAGAAAATTTGAAGCATTGATTAATGGAAATTTAGAAAAATCATTTTTTAATGTAGAGTTATATGGAAAAAAGAATACTGGAATGCGTATTGGTGTTGGTGGAGTTGCACAAAATGGAGAAGTGAAATTTCAAAACTTTAAAATAAAATCTATCAATGGAGACGGAAACAATCTAATAAAAATCCAAAAACAAGATGATATAAAGTTTTTAAAAGGTGGAGAACATCATGAATTTACTATAGAAGGTGGAGATGGAAATCTTGCATTTTATCTTCAAGAAAGCAAGGGAATTATAAATGAAGGAGATATCCTTATAAAAGAAAGTAACACTGGAATAAGTAAAAATTCTACAGGAATTGTTAGTTCAGTTGAAAGTGAAATTGAAAATAAAGGAAAAATATCTATTAAAGGTGATAGGGCAAAAGGTCTATATGCTTTAAAAAATGGAAAAATTCTTAATAATGGTGAATTTACATTTGATGGAAATACAACAAATACTGAAAAAGGTTCCATTGGAATATATGCAAAACAAGGGGGAAAAGTAGAATCTAATACTAAAAGTCATATTACTGTTTCAAATCCTAAATCTGTTGGTTTATTTGCAGAAAATAAAGGAGATGATTCAAAATTCTCAAATGATGCTGAAATTAAAATTTCTAATTCAGAAATTAATGCCAAAAATGGAGCTTTTAATTTATATGCGAATAAGGGTGGGAAAATAACTTTAGGAAATAGAGTTACTTTAAATACTGAAAAAAATTCACTTGCATTTTATACTGCATATAGTTCTAGTAATCCAGGTGGAAAAATAATTTTTGATAATACTGTAACTGCTAATATCAAAAAGGGAGGAACAGCCTTTTATTATGATCTTTCTTCATTAAGTGGAAATTTTAATTTTTCAACATGGTATGCAAATAACTTTATACACAACAATAATAGTAAATTAAAATTAAATATGGAAGATGGAGGAAGAATTTTATTTTTATCAAATGGAAACTTGACTTTATCAGGAATGATAAATAATTTTTCTTTAACTAATCAAATTGAAGTAAATGGAAATAATTATATACATGCTTCATTAGTTAATAGCAATTTAGAATTAGATAAAGATATTAATTTAGATAATGATGAAGACAGTTACAAAAAATTAGAAATTCTTAGTTCTTCTATTAAAAATTCTAAAACAATAAAGGGAAGCAAAAAAGGGCAACTTGCTATTGCTCAAGAAAATACTGAAGATAATCTAGCTTCAAAAATTAAATTATTAAATAATAATAAAATTGAATTAACAGGTGAAGAAAGTTTAGGGATCTATGGTAAAAGAGCAGAGATTGACAATAAAGGAAGTATTTCTGTAGGAGAAAAATCAGCAGCAATATATTTAGTAGAAGATAATGAAGGAAAAACTTTAGCAGGAAGTGCTAAAAATAATGGTCTTATTACTTTAGGTGAATATTCATCAGGAATGTTATATAAATCAGAAACAACTGGAAAATACACAACATTAGATGGTGGAATATCTAATTTTGGTGAAATCAAATCTACTGCTAAAAATGTAATAGGAATGAATTTTGAAAGTTCTCTTGACTCTAAAAAAATAATAAATGAAACCACTGGAAAAATTGAATTGACAGGAAAAAATTCTATTGGAATGTATGCTTCAGGAACAGGAAATTATGAAATTCAAAATTTAGGAAAAATTTTAATGGCTTCATCTTCAGAACTAAAAACTCCTAGTATAGGAGTTTACACAAATAATAAAAATAGCCTTATTAAAAATAAAGGACTAATATCTGTTGGAGATAAGTCAATAGGAACTTATGGATATTCTATAAATACCGAAAATGATTCTGATATTTCTGTTGGAAATTCAGGAATAGGAGTTTATTCATTAGGTGGGAATTTAAATTTAAAGGGAAAACTAAAAGTTGGAACAGATGAAGCTAAAGGGGTGCTTGTAACAGGAAATAACCAGGTTGTAACAAATAATATGTCAAGTTTAACCTTGAAAGATAATTCTTTTGGAATTGTTGATACAGGAAATAATAATAAAATAAGCTCTAATACAACAGAAGTTTCCTTAGGAAATAAAAATGTTTTTCTATATTCTGAAAGTTCTACCGGAGATATTATAAATAATACAAAAATCACTACAAGTGGGAATGGAAATTTTGGAATTTATACAGCAGGAAAAGCCTCTAATACTGCTAATATGGATTTAAGACAAGGATTAGGAAATGTCGGACTTTATAGTATAGGAACAAATTTACTAAGTAATTCAGGAACAATAAAGGTTGGAGCTTCTGACCCTTTACAAAAATTATACTCAATTGCTATGGCAGCTGGATATTATGATAAAGACAATAAAACTACTATTTATACTGGAAATATTGAAAATACTGGAAGAATTGAAGTGAGTGGTAAATATGGAATAGGAATGTATGCAAGTGGTTTAGGTTCTAAAGCTGTAAATAGAGGAAACATTTATTTAACAGGAAAAAATTCTATTGGGATGTATTTAGATCACCATGCTACAGGAGAAAACTATGGTACTATCGAAGCAACAGCTGATGCAGTAGGAGCAATAGGAGCTGTTGCTACAAATGGAGCAACATTTAAAAACTATGGTACTATTAATATAGCTTCAAAAAATGGAGTAGGTGTTTTAGTGAGAAAAGGTGAGGAATCAAGAAAAGATGGGAAATTAGAAGAATATGCAAGTCTTTCTGCAAGTGCAGTACCAGGAAGTTCTAATATTTCTGCTGAAACAAGGGATAGAACTTCAAATTTAACAAAAACTGAGAAAGAAATTGAAGGAGGAAGTGTAAAAATTACTGCTCCTACTGGAAGTGATAATGGAAAAATTGAAATTAACGGAAAAAAGGTTCCTTATGTAGGAATTGATACAAATGTTCCTTTACCAGATGCTAGAATTATTGAAAAAACAAAAGAAGGAAGTTCAAAAGTAAAAATTATAAATTTAAAAGAGAACGAGATAAAAAAATCAAAAGCAAGTGCTAGTAAATTAGGAATGTATATTGACACTTCTGGAGTTAATTATACCAATCCAATTCAAGGTTTGAATAATCTTTCAGAAGAAACAGAAATAGATTTTATTCTTGGAACAGAAGCAACTAAATATACTAATTCTAGAGCTATTAAAATTAAAGATAATATTTTAACTCCGTATAATGAAACAATTTTATCTAATCCTCAAATTAGAAAATGGAATGTATATTCAGGTTCTTTGACATGGATAGGGACTATTCAATTAAATTCAGATGAAAGTCAAGTGAAAGCAGCTTATTTAGCAAAAATTCCATATACAACTTTTGCAAATGACAAAGATGTATACAATTTTTCAGATGGATTGGAACAAAGATATGATAAGAATGCACTTGATTCAAAAGAAAAATCACTATTTAATAAACTAAATGGAATAGGAAAAAATGAAGCAATTTTATTATCTCAAGCCTTTGATGAAATGATGGGGCATCAATATGCTAATGTACAACAGAGAGTACAAGCAACGGGAATAATCTTAGATAAAGAATTTGATTATTTAAAAGATGAATGGCAAACAGCATCTAAGGATTCAAATAAAATTAAAACATTTGGAGCAAAAGGAGAATACAAAACAGATACAGCAGGAGTAATAGACTATAAAAACAACGCTTATGGAGTAGCTTATGTACATGAAGATGAAACTGTAAGATTAGGAAAAACTCTTGGATGGTATACAGGTATAGTTCATAATACATTTAAGTTTAAAGATATTGGAAATTCAAAAGAACAAATGTTACAAGCAAAACTTGGAGTATTTAAATCAGTTCCATTTGATTATGATAATAGTTTAAACTGGACAATATCTGGAGAAGTATTTGCAGGATACAACAAAATGCATAGAAGATTCTTAGTTGTAGATGAAATATTCAATGCAAAATCTAAATATTATTCTTATGGATTAGGAGTAAAAAATGAAGTAAGTAAGAGCTTTAGATTAAGTGAAGATTTCACATTAAAACCATATGTAGCATTAAATACAGAATATGGAAGAATGTCTAAGATAAGAGAAAAATCAGGAGAAATAAAACTAGAAGTAAAATCAAATGATTATTTCTCAGTAAGACCAGAAATTGGAGTAGAATTTGGATATAAACATCAATTTGATAAAAAAACATTAAAAGTAGATGTAACAGTAGCTTATGAAAATGAATTAGGAAGAATAGCAAATGGAAAGAATAAAGCAAGGGTAGCAAATACAACAGCAGATTGGTTTAATATCAGAGGAGAAAAAGAAGATAGAAGAGGAAATATAAAAACAGACTTAAATATAGGCTTAGATAACCAAAGATATGGAGTAACTGCAAATGTAGGATATGATACAAAAGGACATAATGTAAGAGGAGGATTAGGATTAAGAGTTATATTCTAATACCAGTGTATAATTAATTTTTAAAGAAAAGGTTGATATATGAGAAATTTAATTTTTCTATATTAACCTTTTTTTATTTTTAATTTAGTGATTTTTTTCTATAATTTCATAGAAAAAATATGATATACTATATAAAAATAATATATGTAAAAGGAGGACTTCAATGAAAAGAATACCAATAGGACTAAGTGATTTTAAACATCTGATAGAAGAAAATTTTTATTATTTTGATAAAACAAATTTTATAGAACAAGTAATACAAGATGGAGTAAAAGTAAAAGAGCTTTTATAATGGAGTTTAAGTCAACAGATAGTGTAGAAAAATTAGAATAAATATCAAAAGAAGCCTTAAAACAAATAGAAGATAAGAAATATGATATATCACTGAAACAAAATGGGATAAAAGAGATAACATATATAGGTATAGCATTTTTTGGAAAACAAATAAAAATTAGTTACAAAAGTGAATAAATTAATATGGGTAATCTTTTTTTAGATTACCTATTTTTAAACACTGAAAATAATATAAAATATATGGTATAATGTTATAAAAATATAAAAAATAGGAGAAGAGAAATGGAAGCTAAATTTGATAAAATATATAAGGATATAGTTGATACAATAGTAGAAAAAGGAATTTGGAGTGAAGGGAATGTCAGAACAAAATATGCAGATGGCACAGCTGCACATTATAAAAGCTATATAGGTTATCAATTTAGACTTGATAACTCAGATGATGAAGCACATTTAATAACTTCAAGATTTGCACCAAGTAAAGCACCAATAAGAGAATTATATTGGATATGGATATTACAATCAAATAATGTAGACATTTTAGATAAATTAGGCTGTAAATTTTGGGACGAATGGAAAATGCAAGATGGTACTATTGGAAAGGCTTATGGCTATCAAATAGCTCAAGAAACTTTTGGACAAAAATCTCAACTTCATTATGTAATAAATGAGCTTAAAAATAATCCTAATAGTAGAAGAATTATGACAGAAATTTGGATACCTAATGAGCTTTCAGAAATGGCATTGACACCTTGTGTACATTTAACACAATGGTCAGTAATTGGGAAGAAATTGTATTTAGAAGTTAGACAAAGAAGTTGTGATGTAGCACTGGGCTTGGTTGCTAATGTGTTTCAATATTCAGTTTTACATAAATTAGTAGCACTTGAATGTGGACTTGAACCAGCAGAAATAATTTGGAATATTCATAATATGCACATATATGATAGGCATTATGATAAATTAATAGAGCAGGTCAATAGAGAAACATTTGAGCCTGCAAAAATAAAAATAAATAATTTTAAATCAATATTTGATTTTAAACCTGATGATATAGAAATAATTGATTACAAGTATGGAGAAAAAGTTAGCTATGAGGTGGCTATTTAATGGAAAAGAGATATTATAAAAATTTAAAATTAATAGTTTGTGTTGGAAAAGATAATTTAATTGGAGATAGAACTCCTGATGAAGGTAGTAATGGTATGTTATGGCATATAAAGGAGGAGCTTATTTATTTTAAAAGTAAAACTGTTGGGAATACAGTTTTATTTGGAGGAACAACTGCAAAATATGTTCCTATTGAGCTTATGAAAAAAAATAGAGAAGTTATAACTCTTCATAGAAATATGGATATACCAAAATTAATAGAAGATTTAACTTTGCAAAATAAAACTATTTTTGTTGCAGGAGGATATAGTATATATAAATATTTTTTAGATAATTTTGAAATTGATGAGATTTTCTTTTCAAAAATAAAAGATAGTGTAGAAGTTAAAAAAGCAGTTGAACCTTTATATTTTCCAAATATTAAAAATTATGGATATAAAATAGTAGACAAAAAAGATTATGAAGAATTTATAGCTTATGTATATAAAAAATAGGACAGGGATAAAATGAAAATAGTAATTGTAGGGGCTGGAAAAGTTGGAGAACTTCTTTGTCATGATTTATCATTAGAGGGAAACGACATAATTCTTATAGAACAAGATGCAAAAATACTTGAAAAAATTTTAGCTAATATTGATATTATGGGCTTTGTTGGAAGTGGAGTGAGCTATGATGTACAGATGGAAGCAGAAGTCCCAAAGGCTGATGTGTTTATAGCTGTTACTGAAAAAGATGAAATAAACATAATATCATCAGTTATAGCTAAAAAATTAGGAGCAAAATATACCATTGCTAGAGTTAGAAGTACAGATTATTCATCTCAGCTTAACTTTATGACTGAATCTTTGGGAATAGATTTAGTTATAAATCCAGAATTAGAAGCAGCAAAAGATATAAAACAGAACATAGATTTTCCAGAAGCATTAAATGTGGAAAGTTTTTTGGATGGAAGATTAAAACTTGTTGAATTTAGAATAGATAGAGGCTCGCCTCTGGATAATATTTCTCTTTTTGATTTTAAACAAAAACATTTCCCTAACTTATTAGTTTGTATAATAAAAAGAGGAGAAAAAGTAATAATTCCATCAGGGAATAGCCACATCAGAGCAAATGATAGAATTTATATAACTGGAAGTAACAATGAAATTATGAAGTTTCAAGATGCATTAGGAAAAGATAGAAGAAAGATAAAATCAGCTTTTATAATTGGTGCAGGAATAATTACTCATTATTTAGCAGAAGAACTTTTAAAAGATAAGATAGCTGTAAAAATAATTGAAATGAATCCTGAAAAGGCTAATAAATTTAGTGAATACTTACCAAATGCAACAATTATTAATGCAGATGGAAGTAATGAAGAAGTGTTAAAAGAAGAAAATTTTCAAAATTATGATTCTTGTATATCTATAACAGGTATAGATGAAATTAATATGTTTATTTCAATTTATGCTAAGAAAATAGGGATAAAAAAGATTATCACTAAGTTAAATAAATTATCTTTTGTTGATATATTAGGAGAAAATAGTTTTCAATCTATAATAACTCCTAAAAAAATAGTAGCAGATAATATAGTTAGAGTTGTTCGTTCTATTGCAAATAAAAAGAAAAATTTAATAGAAAATTTTTATAGACTTGAAAATAATACAGTTGAAGCGATAGAAATTTTGGTAAATTCTGATAGTAAAATAAATAATATTCCTTTAAAAGATTTAAAAATTAAGAAAAACTTGATTATAGCATATATAGTTAGAAATAATGTTGCTATTTTCCCAAAAGGGACTGATGTTATAAAAGAAGGAGATAGAGTAATAATAATTACAACAGAAAGTTTCTTTGATGATATTAATAATATCATTGAAGAATAATGAGGAAATTATATGAATAAAATTTCTATAAATAATTTTAGTAAAATAGAAATAGAAATATTAAATAAATTGAATAAATATGGAAAAGGTTATATAGTAGGAGGGGCTATAAGAGATATACTTTTAGGATTAAAACCAAAAGATGTAGATTTTGCAACTAACCTGCCTTACGAAATTTTAAAAACTTTATTCAGTGAATACACTCCAAAAGAAACAGGAAAATCTTTTGGAGTTTTAAGAATAAGAATAAATGATATAGATTATGAAATAGCAAAATTTAGAGAAGATATCTATGGAAAAGAAGAAAAAGTTACCTTTGTTGATGAAATAAAAAATGATTTAGTAAGAAGAGATTTTACAATAAATGCTATGGCATACAATGAAACAGAGGGAATTATTGATTTATACAATGGACAAAAAGATATAGAAAATAAAGTAATAAATTTTGTTAGAAATGCAGAAGAAAGAATAATAGAAGATCCACTTCGTACATTGAGAGCTTTTAGATTTATGTCAAAACTTAATTTTTCTTTATCTAAAAATACTATTGAAGCAATAAAAAATCAAAAATCTTTGCTTAAAAATATTCCAGAAGAAAGAATTACTATAGAATTTAGCAAATTATTATTGGGAGAAAATATAAAAAATACTTTGACTTTAATGAAAGATACAGGAGTATTAGAGATTATAATCCCTGAATTTAAAGCAACTTATGATTTTAATCAATGTAATCCACATCATAATTTAGATTTATTCAATCATATTATAAATGTTGTAAGTAGAGTTCCAGCTGATTTGGAATTAAGATACTCAGCACTTTTGCATGATATAGCCAAACCTATTGTTCAAACTTTTGATGAAAAAGGTATAGCACACTATAAAACTCATGAAATAGTCGGTGCTGATATGGCAAGGGACATACTAACTAGAATGAAATTACCAGTAAAATTGATAAATACTGTGGTAGAGATAATAAAAAAACATATGATTTTATATAAAGATGTTACAGATAAAAAATTTAATAAGTTATTGTCTGAAATGGGCTATAACAATTTATGGAGATTGATTGAGCATTCTATTGCAGATAATAGTTCAAAAAATAATGAAGTTGTCAGTACAGAAAATGATTTTCATGAAAGATTAAAAAGAGCAGTAGAAAAACAGATGCAAGTAACAGTCAGTGACTTAGCAGTAAATGGTAAGGATTTAATAAAATTAGGTTTCAATGGGAAAGAAATAGGAGAAATAAAAAAAGAATTATTGGATAAATATTTATCAGAAGAAATTCAAAATAAAAAAGAAGAAATGTTAAATTATGTAAAAGAAAAATATAAGAAATAAAAGTTTAGTATTTTAATAAAAAATATTTGACAAAAGAATACCTAATTAGTATAATATCTATAGCTAATGGAGTAAATTAGAAGGAGTGATAGGGATGAAATTAAATTTAAAAATTGATGGTATGGGTTGTGAACATTGTGTTAAATCTATTAGAGAAGCACTTGAAACAGTAAAAGGAATAAAAATTTTGGATGTAAAAATTGGTTCAGCAGAAATAGAAGCTGAAAATGATGGTGTATTAAGTGAAATAAAAGAAAAACTAGATGATGTGGGATATGATTTAGTGAGGTAGTCACAATGGCGAATAATGTAAATTTAGGAGCAGGAATTGACAATAATCAAGAAAATGATAACTGCAAATTAGAATTAAAAATAGATGGTATCAGTTGTCAAGCTTGTGTTGCAAAGATTGAAAGAAAACTGTCAAAAACAAATGGAGTAGACAAGGCACTTGTTAATATTTCAAATAATATGGCAGATATTGAATATGATGAAAAGGAAATAAAGGCTAGTGAGATTATGAAAATAATTGAAAAGCTAGGTTATATTCCAAAGAGAAGAGAAGATTTAAAAGATAAAGAAGAAATATTCAGAGCAGAAAAAAAATTAAAAAATGAATTGACTAAATCAAAGGTAGTTATAGCCTTGTCTTTTGTAATTATGTATATCTCTATGGGACAGATGGTAGGTTTGCCTCTTCCCAATATAATTAATCCTATATCTTATATAAAAAATTATGTTTTTATCCAATTTATTTTAACAGTGATTGTGATGTTCATTGCTAGAAGATTTTATAGGGTTGGTTTTAGACAATTATATATGTTAAGTCCTAATATGGATAGCTTGGTAGCAGTGGGAACAAGTTCAGCATTTATATATAGTCTGTATATAAGCTATAAGATATTTGCAGATAATAATACACATTTAATGCACTCACTGTATTATGAATCAGCAGCAACAATAATAGCATTTATAATGTTGGGTAAATATTTAGAGGCTTTAAGTAAGGGAAAGGCATCAGCAGCAATAAAAAAATTAGTAAATTTTCAATCTAAAAAAGCTAATATCATTAGAAATGGCGAAATAATTGAAATTGATATAGAAGAAGTATCAAAAGGAGATACAGTTTTCATAAAACCTGGAGAAAAAATTCCAGTTGATGGAGTGATAATAGAAGGACATTCAACTATTGATGAAGCTATGATTACTGGTGAAAGTATTCCAGTTGAAAAAGCTGAAAATGATAAGGTGTACAGTGGAAGTATAAATAAAGATGGAGCATTGAAAGTTGTTGTAAATGCAACAGAAGGAGAAACATTAATATCTAAAATAGCAAAACTTGTTGAAGATGCACAGATGACAAAAGCACCAATAGCAAGGCTTGCTGACAAGGTTTCTTTAATATTTGTACCTACAGTTATTTTTATTGCAATTTTTGCAGCTTTACTTTGGTGGTTTTTAATAAAATACAATGTAGTATCAGTAAGTCAAAATCCATTTGAGTTTGTATTGACTATTTTTATATCTGTCCTTATAATTGCTTGTCCTTGTTCATTAGGACTTGCCACACCAACTGCTATAATGGTTGGAACAGGTAAAGGAGCAGAATTAGGTATCTTAATAAAATCTGGTGAAGCATTAGAAAAATTAAATCAAATTGATACTATTGTTTTTGATAAAACAGGTACTTTAACAGAAGGAACACCAAGAGTTATAGACATAGTAAGTTTAGGTAATATAAATAAAGAAGAGATATTAAAAATATCTGCTTCTATGGAAATAAATTCAGAACATCCATTAGGCAAGGCAGTCTATGATGAAGCAAAAGAAAAAAATATTAATTTATATGATGTAAAGAATTTCTTATCCATTTCAGGTAGAGGTGTAATTGGAGAAATTGAGGGTAAAAAATATTTATTGGGTAATAAGAAATTACTTATTGATAATGGAATAAAAGATTTACATGAAGAAGAGATACATAAATATGAGCTACAAGGAAAAACAACTATACTTTTAGCTGATGAAGAAAAATTGATTGCCTTTATTACATTGGCAGATGTTGTTAGAAATGAAAGTATAGAGCTTATTAAAAAGTTAAAAAAAGAAAATATCAAAACATATATGCTCACTGGTGATAATGAAAGAACTGCAAAAGTTATAGCAGAAAAACTAGGAATAGATGATGTTATTGCAGAAATATCTCCTGAGGATAAGTATAAAAAAGTTAAAGAATTGCAAGAGCAAGGTAAAAAAATTGCAATGGTTGGAGATGGAATAAATGATTCACCTGCACTAGCACAAGCAGATGTTGGAATGGCAATAGGAAGTGGAACAGACATTGCAATAGAAAGTGCTGATATAGTTCTTATGGGAAAAGATATAGAAGTTATTTTAACTGCTATAAGATTAAGTAGAGCAACTATAAAAAATATAAAAGAAAATCTATTTTGGGCATTTTTCTATAACAGTTGTGGTATTCCAATAGCAGGAGGTTTACTATACTTATTTACAGGGCATTTATTAAATCCTATGATAGCAGGACTTGCTATGGGATTGAGTTCCGTATCAGTTGTAAGTAATGCATTGAGATTGAAGAGATTTAAGTAAAAGAAAAAGGCATTCATATTTATGGATGCTTTTTATTATATGTAATACAAGAAATACAAAAATAATTGACAGAGGATAAAATAAATATTACAATAAATATAATATTTCTATTAAGATTGGAGGAATTTATATGAAAAATTTAGTAACTGAAAATAAAGATATTAATAAATCAGTTAGTTTAAGATTGAATAAATCTTTACTTGAAGAAATAAATAAAATAACAGAAGTTTTTTCCATTAGTTTAACAGATTTTATTCGTAATGCTATTGAAAAAGAAGTAAAAGAAATAAAAAATGATTTTTTTTATAAGTTATCACAAGTTGATTATTGTTCTGATGAAGAAAGTAAAGAAATTATTGAAGAATTAAATAAAATGACAGAAGATGACTTAAAAGTTACTAAAATAAAATCTATAACTTTAAAAAATAGGGAGAAATAAATGTTTAAAGGTAATATAGATAAAATAGAATTAATTATAAAATATAGTAAATTAGTGGAGAAATTTTTTGAAAAACATTTAGATATAGAAAATCAGTTTTTAAAAAATTTAGAAGCATTTTATATTGGCAAAGAAAAAAATATTGATATAAAAAAATTAAAAGGAACTTTAATTCCTCAATATAGAATGAGAATAGGAAGTTATAGAGTGATTTTTACTGTAAATAAGGAATCAATAAAAGTATATTCTATTTATGTTGAAAAAGCAGGTTCAAGAGGAGAAATTTATAAAAATTAAATTGGAGGATATATGAAAAAAGGAATTATATTGTTGGTATTAATTTTTACAGCCTGTGTAAATTTAGAGGATACTGGTAGTAATTCAGGAGGAGAAGTTAAAGAAATTAAGAGAACTGATATAAATGTAAGTAAAAATTATGAAAAGAGAAATGGAATTCTATATATAGATAATATTCTTGCCAATGGAAAACAAGAATATAAAGAAAATAATGGTGTTATAATAAAAGGAAATTATAGAGAAGGTTTACCTGATGGAATACAAGAAAAATATTATCCCAGTGGTAAAATTTATGGGAAAATTAATATAATAAATAATAAGACGGAAGGAACAGAAACTAATTATTATGAAAATGGAAAAATGCTTTCTCAACTAGATTACACACAAGGAAAATTAATTTCAGGAAAAATATATTATGAGAATGGAGATTTATTATCTAAAATTGAAGGTAAAAAAATAACTATTTACTATTCAAGTGGCAAAAAACTATTTACTATGGATAAGTCAGATATAGCTGTATATCATGAAAATGGAAAAGAAGTGTTTTCTAATTCAGATAAAGGAGTTAAAATAAATGGAGAACCTGCAGAAAAATCTCTTTTAGATATGTTTTCAAGTAAAAATTTAGTAAAGACAGCACTTTTTTTGTTGACATCTGATACAGTACAAGCAGAGTATAAAAATGGAAAACCATCTATACAGTTACAAGGGACAACAGCTGTTATGTACTATGAAAGTGGAAAAATATTGTTGGAGTTATCTCCAAGCTTAGATGGAACAGTAAATAGTAAAATATACTATGAAAATGGACAATTAATGCAAGTGGAGGATAGAAACAAATCAAGTAGAAGTGTAAAAGTTTATGATAAAGCAGGGAATTTAATATCTGATATTACCTATTCAAAAGAACATGAAATAAGACAAATATTTTAAAAATAAACTTAATTTAGTTAAATAAATAAAATAGAAAAGTAATGAAAAAGAAAAAATCTAATATTGACAAGGGTAAACTAATAAAGTATACTTTATTTATAAAAAATTTTATTAATTTTTACTTAAAAAGTATAAAGGGGGAAATATGAAAGCAAAGATTTTATTATGCTCAATGCTAATATTAGGTTCATTATCTTATTCAGCTGAAACAACACCAAAAGATTCAGTAGTACAAGAAGTAATGAGTGAAGTAAAAAACATTGAAGCAGAATACCAAGCATTAGTACAAAAAGAAATGGAAAGAAAGGAAGAATTTAAACAAGAAAAAGCAACTCTTGAAAAAGAAGTACAAGAGCTAAAAGAAAGACAACTTGGAAGAGAAGAACTTTATGCAAAATTAAAAGAAGATGCAAAAATAAGATGGCATAGAGATGAATACAAAAAGTTGTTAAAAAGATTTGATGAATACTACAACAAACTAGAACAAAAAATTGCTGACAAAGAACAACAAATAGTAGAATTAACAAAATTATTAGAAGTATTAAATTAATCGGGAGGAGAATATGAGAAAGTTTTTAAAAGCTATACTATTTTTGTGCGCATTATCTTCTTTAGCTTATGCAGATGAAGCAGCTCCTGTTGTAGCAGAAGCTAACACAACAATGAGTGCAGAGGAACAAAAAGATGCAATGGATATTTTAGATAGAATGAGGGCAAGAATAGAAAAAGAGGAAGAAGAGAAAGCAAAACTTGCAGCAGAAGCAAGAGAACTAGGAATATCAACTAGTGAAGTAGCGTCAATGGATAATGTAGAAGAAATGCTTGAAGCAAAAAGAGCAGAAGAAGCAAAACCAAAGACAGAAGCAGAAAAATTAGAATTAACAAGAAAGAAAGCTATGGATAAATTGGACTTCTATGAAAGAGTAGTAAGAAGTGTAGCAAGAGAAGAAAATGAAATAAGTGATTACTATGAAATTATGGGAGAAAAGAAACAGAAATCAACTGTGATGCTTGGAAGCGCACCAGAAACAACAGTGGAAGAAGCTAAATAAAAGAGGGAGGACGAATGAAAAATAGAATATTATTTGGAACAATATTAGCTTTACTTTTAGTAGGTTCAGTTTCATTTGCAGATGATGATGCAGATAAGAAAAGACTACTAGAAGAATATGATAAAATAACAAAAGAAAAAGCAAAAGAAGCCGAAAGAATGGCAAAAGAAAATTTACAAGCAGCAGAAACAACAGAAGTTGCAGTAGAGAATGGAGAAGTTATTGGAACAGAAGAAGAACAAATTGCGCAAGCTCCAAAGAAAGCTAGAAAAGATATGACAGAATCTGAAAGAATGGATGTAGAAGTTCAAAGAATCAAAAAAAGAATGTTAGAAATTAATGATAAGATTGAAAACTACAACAAGACAAATGAAATGATAGACAACTTAGAAAAGAATGTTGGGGAATTAGAAAAAAAAGTAAATTAGTAAAAAGGAGAGAAACAATATGAAAAAATTAGCGATATTATTAGGAGTACTATCATTAGTAGCATGTACTGATCAAAAAGTAGTAAATTACAATACAGCAAGACTAGATGTGATAGAAGATTATTTAAGAAACCATAAATATGTAAAACCATCTGAAAATTTAGATAAACTAATGGAAGAAGGAAAAATAGAATATGCAGAAGAATATGTATCATTAGAAAAGGAGGCTA
>ERZ773099.1498-NODE-1498-length-17241-cov-13.041313_pt1 | contig 17241 bp, 14 predicted proteins | sample MGYA00511120_ERZ773099 | MGnify/ENA primary metagenome ERZ773099 (study PRJEB29015, sample SAMEA2738012) | human oral metagenome | biome: human oral; feature: human-associated habitat; material: dental | place: China | collected 2104 ...
AAGGGCCTGGGGGAGATGGACGCCCACCAGCTGGCCGAGACCACCATGGAGCCCGGACACCGCACCCTGCGGCGCATCACCGTGGAGGACGAGGCCGCCCTGGCCGAGGCCGAGGGCGTCTTCGAGCTGCTCATGGGCGCGTCGGTCGAGCCCCGCCGGGACTTTATTATCGCCGGTGCCAGGGACATCGACCGCGAGCGCATCGACGCCTGACCCCCGTCCCGGGACGCCCCGGGGCAAAGGTCACGGGACGGTAACGTCCCTGCGGTAGCCTGGCAGCCACACCGACCCCAGGAGGTCCCCTTGACTCCCGTCTACGGCGGCCCCCGGCGGGGTACCGCCTGGTCAATGCTCCGACCCGGCCTGCGCTCCGCCCTACCCCGTCTCCTGAGCTGGTCCCCGCTGGGGCCCGCGGACAACACCGACCTCGCCGCGCTCATCGCCCGGGCGGAGCAGGCTGACAACCCTCCCTTCCGCACCAGCGCGGAGGAGACGGCCGAGTACTTCCTCGACCCCACCTACTCGGGGGTGGCCGGGCGTGACGAGGACGGGATCATGCGGGCCTTCGGGCTGGTGCGCCTGCGCCCGGCCGCTGAGATCTTCGCCTCCATGAGCGGGGTGGTCGACCCCGCCTGGCGCAGGCGCGGCATCGGCATGGCCCTGCTGCACTGGCAGGCCGAGCGGGCCCGCCACCTGGTGGGGGCCGAGCGCAGCGGCCGGGCGTCCCCGGAGGGGGGCAGGCCGGTGCCCGCCCACGTGGTGACCACCGTCATGGAGGACGACGAGGGCCTCAAGGACCACCTGGCCGAGCTCGGCTTCGAGCCCCGGCGCTGGTACCGGGAGGTGCGCAGGTCCCTGAGCGAGCCGATCCCGCACGTGCGGACCGACGGGTTCCTGACTATCGAGCCCTGGACGGCGGAGCGTGAGGACGCGGTGCGACGGGCCCACAACGAGGTCATCGGCCAGGGGTGGGGCAACCAGGTCCTCACCCCCGAGGAGTGGTCGGTGGGGCGCGCCTTCTTCGCCCCCTCCTGGAGCCTAGTGGCCGTGGACCGCTCCGGGGACCGGGACCGGGTGGCCGGCTACCTGCGCAGCGCCCGCTACGAGCAGGACTGGCAGGCCCTGGGGTGGTCCGAGGGCTACACCGACATGCTGGGGGTGCGCGCCCAGTACGTCGGGCGGGACGTGGGCCGGGCCCTGCTGACGGCGGCCATGCGCGCCTACGCGGCCGACGGCATGGACTACGCGGCGGCGGGGGTGGACTCGGAGAACCCCAGCGGCGCCGTCGACCTGTACGAGGGCCTGGGCTACCACGCCACCCGCGGCACCATCCTCTACGGCCTGGACGTGTGAGGGGGCCGGGACCTGACCGTTCCCCGGGGGGCGGCCTTGAGTGTCCCCCGGGGCCCCGGGCGTCCCCGCCCGCGGGGACGGGCGTCACCCGACGGCGGCGATGGGGGCGGGTGCGGGCGTGCCGGAGGCGTCGCGGCGCTCGTCGGCCTCGGGCAGGTCCACGGCCCGGCCCCGGGCGTCCACGGCGCGGGCCGGCCCCAGGCCCACCCAGGCCAGGGTCAGGTGGTCCTCCCCGCGCAGGAAGCGCTGGGCGCGCACCCCCCCGGTGGCCCGCCCCTTGGCGGGGTAGCGGTCCAAGGGGGTGACCTTGACGCTGCCCGCGCTCGTGCCCGGCAGGGCCTGCCGGGCCCCGGCCACGGTGACCACCAGCGCCTCGGACACCAGGTCGGCCGGGACGCGGCCCGCGGCGACGACCCGGGCGCCCTCGTGCAGGCTGATACCCGCCATGCCCCCGGCCCCCCGCCCCTGGGGGCGTACCCGGGCGGCCTGGAAGCGCAGCAGCTGGGCGTCAGAGGCCACCAGGACGATGACGTCGGTGTCGGCCGCCGTGGACGCCCAGACCACCTCGTCGCCCTCGGCCAGGGAGATGACCTCCCAGGCGTCGCCGTTCCTGGGCTCGTCACCGACCTTGACCCGCTTGACGACCCCCTGGGAGGTGGCCAGGGCGATCGGCGCGGCCGGGCCGTCCCCGCCACGGGCCGACCCGGCCAGGGGGACCAGGCCCACCACGGTCTCGGCGTCCTCGAGCTCCGCCAGCAGGCCTGCGGGCGTGCCCCCGTCCAGGGCGGGCGCCCCCTGGGTGCGGGCCACCTCCGGGGCGGAGACCACCTCCAGGCGTACCAGCCGCCCCCGGCTGGTGACCGCCCCGACCTGGCCGCGCACGCTGCCCGCCACCTGGGAGGCCAGCGCGTCGTGGGCCTGGCGCGCCCCGGTGCGGGGCACCGCCTGCGCCCCGGGCACGCGGGCCACCAGGCCGGTAGCGGACAGCAGCACCCGGCAGGGGTCGTCGGGGATGGTCAGCGGCACGTCCCTGGCCCCGGCCACGAGGCTGACCGCCGGGCCCGCCTCCTGGGGCCCGGCGTCGGCCCCGGGGGGCGCCGTCCCGGCCACCGCCACGCCACCGGGTGACTCCATCAGCGCCGTGCGCCGCGGGGTGCCCAGCTCCTTGGCCACCTGCGCCAGCTCCCTGGAGACCAGGCGGCGCAGCCGGGCGTCGTCGGCCAGGACCGCCTCCAGGTCCTTGATCTCACGGGCCAGCTCGTCACGCTCCTTCTCCAGCTCGATGACGGAGAACCTGGTGAGCCGGCGCAGCTGGAGCTCCAGGATGTAGGAGGCCTGGGGCTCGGAGAGGTCGAGGGCTTCCATGAGGCGCGTCCGGGCGGCGGGGGCGTCGTCGCTGGAGCGGATGAGCGCGATGACCTCGTCAATGTTGACCACGGCCACCAGGAGCCCGTCCACCAGGTGGGCCCGCTCACGCCGCCTGCCCAGGCGGAAGCGGGTGCGGCGCCTCACCACCGCCAGGCGGTGGCCCACGAACACCTCCAGCAGCTCACGCAGGCCCAGGGTGCGGGGCTGGCCGTCCACCAGGCACACGTTGTTGATGCTGAAGGAGTCCTCCAGGGGCGTGTACCGGTAGAGCTGGGCCAGGACCGCCTCGGGGTTGTAGCCGTTCTTGACGGTGACCACCAGGCGGGTGCCGTTGTGGCGGTCGGTCAGGTCCGCGATGTCGGCGATGCCCTGGAGCTTCTTGGAGGCCACCGTCTCCTTGACCCGGGCGATGACCTTCTCCGGGCCCACCAGGTAGGGCAGCTCGGTGATGACAATGCCCTTCCTGCGGGGGGTGAGGTTCTCCACGCGGGCCACCGCCCGGGTGGAGAAGCGGCCCCGCCCGGTGCGGTAGGCCTCCCGGATCCCCTCCAGGCCCACCACCACGCCGCCGGTGGGCAGGTCCGGGCCGGGCACGAGGGCCGTCAGGTCCTCCAGGGTGGCGTCCGGGTGGCTGACGAGGTGGCGGGCGGCGGCCACCACCTCGGCCAGGTTGTGGGGCGGCATGTTCGTGGCCATGCCCACCGCGATGCCCGAGGCCCCGTTGACCAGCAGGTTGGGGAAGGCCGCGGGCAGCACCTCGGGCTCGGTGAGGGTGTAGTCGTAGTTGGGGGAGAAGTCGACGGTGTCCTGGTCGATGTCCGCCGTCAGTGCCAGCGCCGGGGCGGCCAGGCGCGCCTCGGTGTAGCGGGGGGCCGCCGGGCCGTCGTCCAGGGAGCCGAAGTTGCCGTGCCCGTCCACCAGGGGCAGGCGCATGGTGAAGGGCTGGGCCAGGCGCACCAGGGCCTCGTAGATGGCCGTGTCCCCGTGCGGGTGCAGGCGTCCCATGACGTCGCCCACCACCCGGGAGGACTTCACGTGGGGCCGGTCGGGGCGCAGGCCCATGCGGTCCATCTGGAACAGGATGCGCCGCTGGACCGGCTTGAGGCCGTCGCGGGCGTCGGGCAGGGCGCGCGCGTAGATGACGGAGTAGGCGTACTCCAGGAAGCTGGTGCGCATCTCCACCGACAGGTCCTGCTCGACGACCTCGCCGTCGCCGTGCACGGAGGGGGGAGGCGTCGAGGGCTGAGGAGTCATGGCGGCATTATGGCCTGCCCCTCCGACGTGCCCGCGCAGGGCGGGGCGTGAGGTGGACGGCGCCGCCTGGGCCCGGCGGTGGCACAATGGCGGCCATGACGCAGCCCTCCCCTACGGACGCAGACGCGGCCACCACGCTCGCCGCCCAGGTCGCCCGTGCCGGCTACTACCCCGAGCTGGTGCTGGCCTCCCTCGACCTGGCCCTGGGGGCCGAGGAGGTCGTGGCCGACCTGGTCCAGAGCGAGACGACCTTCGGGGAGGACGTCCACCGGCACGTGACCGTCATGGCGCTGACCGCCACGCGCCTGGTCATCGTCCACGTCGACGACGTCCCGGGCCCTGACGGGGCCCCCGGGGCCGTCGCCACCAGCGAGGCCGTGCCCGTGTCCTCCATACGCTCGGTGGTCCTGACCCGCGCGGTGACCAGCCCGGCCGACGCCGGGGGGGTGCTCACCGAGCTGACCATCGCCGTGGCCTGGGGCGCCGTACGCCGGCTGGACCTGGAGCCGGCCTCCTGCCCCGACCCCGCCTGCAAGGCCGACCACGGCCTGACCGGCACCTCCGTGCCCGAGGACGTCGTCATCCGGGTGGCCGCGGGGGTCGAGGGCGCCCACGCCCTGGCCCGTGCCGAGGCCTTCGCCCGCAGCCTGTCCGCCGCGACCGCGCGCTCGCCGTGGTGAGCCCCGCGCTCCCCGGTCCGGGGAACGCGTCACGGCCCCGCCCGGGGGCGGGGACCGTGACCGGGGCGACCGGCGTGCCCCACCTGCGTGAGGTGCTCGCCGCCGCCGCCGTCAGCTCCGGCCTGCACCTGCACGGCACCGTCCCGGGGGCCCTGACCCACGACCAGGCCTGCCGGGCCGCCCGCTCCTGGGGCCTGGGCCAGGACCCCGGCGGGACCGTGCTGGTCATGGCCGACGGGCTGGGCCTGGAGCTCCTCCTCCAGCGGCGCGGGCACGCACCCACTCTGCGCTCGTGGCTGGCCGAGGCCGAGTCCGCCCCCACCCTGGAGGCCACCACCTGCGCCCCCACCACCACCGCGGCCGCCCTGACCACCCTGGGGACCAGCGCCCTGCCCGGGACCACCGGCATGGTCGGCTACAGCGTGGTCAACCCCGCCCGCCAGCCCTTGCCCCCCGATGCCACCCCCTGCCGGGAGCACCTCCTGTGCCTCATCTCCTGGGAGGGCCAGGACGCCCCCGCCCCCCGCGCCTGGCAGGACGTCCCCACCGTCTTCGAGCGCCTGCGCCCCGCCGCCCGCGCCGCCCCCCTGGCCGTGGCCGTCACCCCCGCCCGGTTCGCCGGCTCGGGGCTGACCGAGGCCGCCCTGCGCGGGGCCCGTCACGTCGGGGCCGACCGCCTCGAGGACCGTCCCGCCCACGCGGTCAGGGCCCTGCGCCGCGGGGTCCCCCTGGTCTACCTCTACGTCGGCGAGCTCGACCACGCCGGGCACGCCCACGGCTGGCGCTCCCAGCAGTGGCTCACCCAGCTCGAGCGCCTCGACAGGGCCCTGGACCACCTCCTGCGCGCCGTGCCCGCGGGCACCCGGGTCGTCCTGACCGCCGACCACGGCATGGTGGACACCGACGCCGACCACCGTGTCACCGTCACCGACCACCCGGACCTGGTCCGGGACGTCACCGCGGTGGCCGGCGAGCCGCGCCTGACCTCCCTGTGCGTGCGCGGCTCGGACCCCGACCTGGCCCACGAGGTGGCCCGGCGCTGGCGCGACCACCTGGGCCAGGCCGCCCTGTGGGTGGGCACCCGCGAGCAGTCCGCCGCGCTGCTGGGGCCCCTGTCACCGCGTGCCCGGGGTGTCGTGGGGGACGTCCTGGTGGCCATGGCCGGCTCCTGGGTCGTCGTCGACCCCCGCGTCCACGCCCCCGCCGCCATGGCCCTGCCCGGGGTCCACGGCTCCCTGACCCGTGCCGAGACCAGCGTCCCCCTGCTGGTGCGTCGCGCCTGAGGCCCAGGCCCGGCCCGACCTGGGAGGGAAGACGACCACGGTTCCCTGGTCGGGAGCGGTGTCCTCCTGCCGGGGCGCCGGGGTGGGCTGGGCCCCGTCCGGCCGGGGCGGGCCGGAGCGGTCCTTGTGCATCTTGAGGTGGAAGGCGAACTCGACCACGTCGATCACGCGTTCCTGGGCGGGAGCGGGCTCCTCCTCCCAGGGCATCGGGGTGAGCGGGTCGGAGTAGTCCCTGTGTGGCTTGTCGTGGGAGGCGGATTCGACCATGTCCATCGGGAGTCCGAGAGTAACGTCCTCCTCCTGCCGAGGTCGTCGGGGTGCCGGGGTGGGTCGGGTCCCGTCCGGCCTGGCGCCGAAGACGATCTCGTCCCAGGAGGGTATGCGCCTGCGGGGCTCGGGTTTCTCCGGGCCGGTCTCGGGCTCTGCTGGTTCGGGCTCCTCCGGGCCGGTCTCGGGCTCTGTCGGCTCCCTGTCCTGGGTGTCGTGGTCAGCGTCAGCTACCGGGGTGGGCTGGGTCCCGTCCGGCCTGGCGTTGAAGACGATCTCGTCCCAGGAGGGCAGGCGCCTGTGGGGCTCGGGCTCCTCCCCGGGCTCTGTCGGCTCCCTGTCCTGGGTGTCGTGGTCAGCGTCAGCTACCATGGCCGTCTCCCTTGCAGTCAGTGGTTACGGGCGGTGGCGCCCTACTCGGGCTTGGCGCCGAAGACGATCTCGTCCCAGGAGGGCACCTGCTGGCGGCGCTTGCGCTTGCGCTGGGAGCGGCGGGGTTCCTCCAGGACGCCGTCCTGGACGATCTCCTCCTCCACGGGGCGCTGGGTGCCGGTCAGGGCCGTCTGCACGCCGGCGGTGGTGCGCACGGCCCCCGTGAGCGTGTGTACCGCCCCGGTCACCGGCGCCTCGGAGGGGGCCTGGGCCGACGCCTGGCCGTAGGCGCGGCGGTGGTCCGACATGGACAGCACCTGGGCCTGCCCCTCCTCGTCGGCCTCCCGGATGTCGTCCTCGTCCTCCTCCGGGGGCTCCAGCACCGTCAGGCGCCGGCCCCGGTTGGAGGCCAGGTTCTCCAGGAGCACGTCGGTGCCGGTGGGGGAGACGGACTCGGCGTCCTCGGGGTGGGAGGACGCCCCGGAGGCCTCGGTGTCCTGGTCGAAGACCGAGGGGCGGCGCCCCAGCGAGGCGGCCTCGGTCAGCCAGCGGGCCTCGTCGTCCAGGGCGATGACCGAGCGTGCCGGCAGGTTGAGCTCCCAGCGGGCCTCCTTCTCCTCGGCCCCCTGGATAAAGGTCAGGGTGATCTGCCAGGGGTCGCGGCCGTGGCGCAGCGCGTCCCAGCTCAGGGTGGCGGGATCCACCCCGCGGGTGGCCAGGCGGTCCACGACGAGCTCGCCCAGGACGGGGGAGTCCTTCTCCCAGCCGATTCGGTAGGACTGGGCCTGCCGGACCGCGTTGTGGCGCTCGGCGCTCACCGGGCCCTCGAACCGGGAGACGTGGTCCACCGTCAGGCCGGTGGCCGTGGCCACCTCCTGGACGGAGGCCCCCGAGCGCAGCAGGGCCTGGATGTCACGCGGACGCACCGGCGTGCCGGGGGCCGGGGGCTCCTCGGCGGACGGACGGGCGGAGGGGCGCTCCCTGCGGACCGCCGCGCGCAGGGCGTCGTCGACCACAATGTTGTACCGCGTCCCGCGCGCGTCGGTCATCACGACGCTGTCGCCGTTGGCGCCCAGCAGCTCGAGCTCGATCATGGACGGGCCTCCTCGTGTCGCGCTGTCCGCATCCCAGACTGCCATCACCGGTGGTGTCAGGGGCGGAGGCTGGCCGGTGTGGCACATTGTGACGCGGCAGCCGCCCCGAATCCACCCGTACCTGTTCGCCCACAGCCCCTATGACAGACCCGGCTCCGGGTGCCCGGGGGCGGTTAGCGGTGCTACTGTGCGCGTGCCTCGCCCGGCGCGCGGACCCGCTTACCACAGTGAGACCGGCCACGTCCCGGGCACCCAGTGCCGTCGACGAGCGAGAGAGAGTGACGAGGCCATGGCAACTGACTACGACGCCCCGCGCAAGAACGATGACGAGCCGGAGGCCGATTCCATCGAGGAGCTCACCGCCCGCCGCAAGGACCACTCCCAGGAGGCCATCGAGGAGGACGAGAACGAGGTCGCCGAGGGCTTCGAGCTGCCCGGCGCCGACCTGTCCCGCGAGGAGCTCAGCGTGCACGTCGTACCCCAGGCGGAGGACGAGTTCACCTGCTCGGAGTGCTTCCTGGTGCACCACCGCAGCCAGCTCGCCTACGTCGACGACGCCACCGGCCTGCCGGTGTGCACCGACTGCGCCAGCTGACACCGGCCGTCCCGGCCCACCACCACGCCCGCCGACGGCGGGCCACACCACCCAAGGAGCCCGTCATGGGTCTGTTCTCCCGCCACCGTGCCGCCCGCGTCGCCGACGCCGCCCCCGAGCCCGCCCCGCCCGACCCGGACCCCCAGGGGCCCTGGGACGCGGCCGCCGTACCCGAGGCCGTCAGCACGGCCTCCTACATTGACCTGGGCTCCCTGCGCGTGCCCGCCGTGGCCGGCATGCAGCTGCGCCTGGAGAGCATGACCCCCGACGGCCACCCCACGGCCGCCGTCATCGTCCTGGCGGGATCCAGCCTGGAGCTGCGCGCCTTCGCCGCCCCGCGCACCACCGGGATCTGGGAGGAGCTGCGTGAGGACATCACCCTGGAGCTGCGCCGCGGCCGGGCCCGCACCTCGGTCACCGACGGCCCCCACGGCCCGGAGATCACCAGCCAGGTGCCGGTACGCGACTCCCAGGGCCACGAGGCGGTGGTCAACGTGCGGTTCATCGGCGTGGACGGCCCCCGCTGGTTCCTGCGCGGCGTCCTCCAGGGGCGGGCCGCCTCCGACGAGGCCGCGGCCGCCCCCCTGCGCGAGGTCCTCGACCAGGTCGTCGTGGTACGCGACTCCCAGGCCCGCCCGCCCCGCGAGATCCTGCCCCTGCGGGACCCCTCGGCGGCTGCCGGCCCGGAGCCGGAGGACCTGCCCGGGCTCGACCCCCTGCGTCCCGGGCCGACGATCGCCGAGGTCCGATGAGCCTGGCCGGACGCGCCCACGACCTGCTGGCGGCCCTGCGCTGGAGCCGTGAGGACCTGGACGCGCGCGACGAGGCGGCCTCGGCCAGCGCCCGCGGCACGGTCCCCATCGGCGACCTCACCCCGCGCAGCCCCGCCCGGGTCTCCGGGGTGCTGCGCGCGGTGACCTACCGACCCGCCACCGCCAAGCCCGTCCTGGTGGGCCAGCTCTTCGACGGCACCGGCAGCGTGGACCTGGTGTGGATCGGACGGCGCTCCATCGCCGGGGTGACCCCCGGCAGGCACCTCATCGCCTCGGGCACCGTGGTGGCGGGCCGGGCCCGCCCCGTCATCTACAACCCCGCCTACGAGCTCCTGGTGCCAGGCGCATGAGCACCCCACCGGCCCGCCCGGCCCGGGGGGTGGGCGCCCTGGGAGCGCAGTCCTTCGACGCCCTGGCCGCCCTGGGCGGGTGGCGCGGCGTCACCGAGTCCGTGGCCCCCACGCTCGTCTTCGTCCTGGTCCTGGCCGCCCGGCCCAGCGCCCTGCTGGCGGCCCTGGGGGCCTCCCTGGCCCTGAGCGCCCTGGCCCTGGCGGCCCGCCTGCTCCGCCACGAGCCCCCCACCCAGGCCGTGGGCGGGGCCGCCCTGGCGGCCCTCAGCGCCGCCTGGGCCTGGCACAGCGGCAGCGCCACCGACTTCTACGCCACCGGCCTGCTCGTCAACGCCGCCTGGCTGGCCGGCTCCCTGGCCTCCCTGGCCCTGGGCTGGCCGGTGGTCGGCCTCGCCCTCAACGGCGTCCAGGCCCTGGCGGGCGCCACGGGAGCCGGGGGGCAGGACGCCGCCCAGGCCCCCCGGGACGCCCCGGCCCCCTGGGCCTGGCGCACCGACCCCGGCCTGCGCCACCTCAACCGGCGCTACCGGCTGGGGACCTGGATCCTGGCCGCCATGTTCGCCACCCGCCTGGCCGTGGAGACCCCCCTGTACCTGGCCGGCGCCACCGGCCCCCTGGGGGCGGCCCGCCTGGCCCTGGGCGTCCCCCTGTTCGCCCTGACCCTCTGGCTCATCTGGCTGCTGGTCGGCCCCGCCCACCACGCGGCCCCCGGGCCCTCCGCCCCCTAGAGCAGCTCGTCCAGCTCCTCGGGGGCCGGCGCGTCGTCCTCGGGGGAGAAGATCAACGGGATCTCGCCCAGCGTGCCCTCACCCTCCTTGGCGGTCAGGAAGATCAGCTCGTCCCCGCGCTCAAAACGCTCGTCCCTGTCAGGGTTGATCGGACGGTACTCACGCAGGATGGCGGCCAGCACCGTGTGCGGGGGCAGGGGGATCTCGCTGACCAGCTCACCAATGACCGGCGAGTCGTCAGGCAGGGTCAGCTCGTGCATGAGCGCCCCGGACTGGTGGAAGGAGAACACCGGCACCAGCGACCCCACCGAGACCGCCTCCTCCACCAGGGAGGTCATGATACGCGGGGTCGACACCGACACGTCCACGCCCCAGGCCTCGTCAAAGAGCCACTCGTTCTTGGGGTTGTTGATCCGCGCCACCACCTGGGGGACCCCGAACTCCGTCTTGGACAGCAGGGAGACCACCAGGTTGGTCTTGTCGTCCCCCGTGGCCGCCACCATGACGTCGCAGTCCCCCACACCGGCCTCGGTCAGCATGTCGATGTCACCGGCGTCAGCCAGGTGCCAGTCCGCCTCAGGCACCGAGGCGATACGCATGGCCTCAGGGGACCGGTCGATCAGGACCACACGGTGCCCGTGGCTAATGAGCTCACGGGAGATGGAGCACCCCACCGACCCGGCCCCGGCGATAACGATCTTCATGACTCACACCTCACTGGCAGGGGGACGGGACAGGGCACGCTGCACGGCACCCACACGCTCGGAGACCACCGCCACGTGCAGCCGGTCCAGATCCTGGACCACCGTGGCCGCCTCGGGCAGCAGGGCCGACGAGCCCCGGGAGATCCAGGCCACCCGCACCCCCAGGCGCTCCTCCAGGGACGACACCGTCATCCCCACCCAGGCGCCCGCCACGTCAGGCTGCACCAGGCTCACCGCCCCCGAGGCGTCGACCATCTCACTGGCCGCGCCCCCGGGCAGGACGTGACGCATCATCTGGTCAGCGGTCTGACGCACCGTCGCCACCGTCGGGATCCCCAGGCGCTCGTAGATGTCGGCCCGGCGGGCGTCGTAGATACGCGCCACCACCCGCTCCACCCCGAAGCTCTCCCGGGCCACCCGCGCGGCCACGATATTGGAGTTGTCCCCGTTGGAGACCGCCGCGAAGGCGTAGGCCTCGTCAATGCCCGCCTGCTCCAGGGAGTCACGGTCATAGCCGATCCCCTTGACCTTACGGCCGTTGAAGGTAGAGGGCAGGCGCCTGAAGGCGTCCGAGCTCTGGTCGATCACCGACACCGAGTGCCCCATCCGGTCCAGCTGCGTGGCCATGGAGGCGCCCACGCGCCCACAGCCCATAATGACGAAGTGCACGGGGCCAACCGTACCCCTCGTCCCGCCCCGGAGCGGCCACGGAGTAGCATCTGAGTTTGTGCGTGACTTCGCTGACCGCCTCAAACGGCTCCTCGTCGGCCGCCCGGTACCCAGCCAGGCCCTGGGGGAGACCCTCCTCCCCAAACGGATAGCCCTGCCGGTCTTCGCCTCCGACGCCCTGTCGTCCGTGGGATACGCCCCCGACGAGGTCTTGGTCACCCTCGCCGTGGCGGGCCTGGCCGCCACCGCCCTGTCACCCTGGATCGCCCTGGCGGTCGTCGGCGTCCTGGTCGTCGTCGTGGCCTCCTACCGCCAGACCGTCCACGCCTACCCCTCCGGCGGCGGGGACTACGAGGTGGTCTCCACCAACCTGGGCTCCCACGCCGGCCTCCTGGTGGCCTCCGCCCTCCTGGTCGACTACGTCCTGACCGTCGCGGTCTCCGTCTCCTCGGGCACCTCCTACCTGGCCGCCGCCGTACCCTCCGTGGCCCCCTACAAGGTCCAGGTCGCCGTCGGCGTCGTCACCCTGCTGGCCGTGCTCAACCTACGCGGCTCCAGGGAGTCCGGCGGCGCCTTCGCCGTCCCCACCTACCTGTACATGGCCGCCATCGGCGCCATGGTGGTGGCCGGGCTCTTCCAGGAGCTCACCGGCCACCTGGGACGCGCCGAGTCCGCCGGCTTCGACATCGTGGCCCAGCCCGGCTGGGACCAGGGCCTGGCCGGCCTGGCCGGGGCCTTCCTCATCCTGCGCGCCTTCTCCTCAGGCTGCGCCGCCCTGACCGGCGTGGAGGCCATTAGCAACGGCGTGCCCAGCTTCCAGCGCCCCAAGTCCAGGAACGCCGCCACCACCCTGCTCCTCCTGGGCTCCATCGCGGCCCTCATGCTGCTGAGCATCATCCACCTGGCCGGCGCCACCGGCGTCCACATGGTGGAGAACCCCGCCACCGGCCTGACCAGCAACGGCCAGCCCCTGGGCGCCTCCTACCACCAGGACCCCGTCATCGGGCAGATCGCCGCCACCGTCTTCTCCGGCTTCAAGCCCATGTTCTACCTGGTCACCGCCGTGACCGGGCTCATCCTCGTGCTGGCCGCCAACACCGCCTTCAACGGCTTCCCCGTCCTGGCCAGCGTCCTGGGCCGCGACGAGTTCCTCCCCCGCCAGCTCTCCCAGCGCGGCGACCGCCTGGCCTACTCCAACGGCATTATCGTGCTGTGGCTGGGAGCCGTCGCCTTCATCGTGGGCTTCCAGGCCGACACCAACAGCCTCATCCAGCTCTACATCGTGGGCGTGTTCATCTCCTTCACCCTGTCCCAGGTCGGCATGGTGCGCCACTGGACCCGCGAGCTGGCCACCGTCACCGACGCCCGGTCGCGCTCACGGATGCGGCGCTCGCGGGTCATTAACGCCGTGGGGGTGGCTGGCACCGGCCTGGTGCTGGTCATCGTCCTGGTCACCAAGCTCACCCGGGGCGCCTGGGTCACCCTGACGATCATGGGCTTCCTCTACCTGGTCATGAACCGTATCCGGCGCCACTACCAGCGGGTGGCGGAGGAGGTGGCCGTGGCCGACCTCCACGACTCCCGGGTCCTGCCCGCCCACGTCCACGCCATCGTCCTGGCCTCACGCCTCCACCAGCCCACCCTGCGGGCCCTGACCTACGCCCAGTCCACCCACCCGACCTCCATCGAGGCCGTCACGGTGGACACCGGCGACGGCGGCGCGGACCGGCTCCTGGACGCCTGGGACGACGCCGAGCTGCCGGTGCCGCTGACCATCCTGGACTCGCCCTTCCGTGACATCACCCGCCCCATCATCTCCTACGTGCGCAGCGTGCGCCGCGAGTCCCCCCGCGACCTGGTGGTGGTCTTCCTGCCGGAGTACCTGGTGCGCCACTGGTGGGAGCAGGTCCTGCACAACCAGACGGCGCTGCGGATCAAGACGGCGCTGCTGTTCACCCCCGGCGTGGTCGTGGCCTCCGTGCCCTGGCAGCTGGGCCTGGGGGAGGGGGCCCGCCTGAGCCGTACCTCCCGGAGCCGCACCGACATCCAGGACGCCGACGTCGCCTCCCGTGACGCCGACGCCAGCCGCCTGGCCCCCCTGCCTCACGAGGAGCAGCCATGACCCCCACCCCGCACGCCGCGCCCCGCGCCTCGCGTTCTCGTACCCCGCGCCCCCAGGCCCCCGGCGGGGGCGGGACGGCGCCCGAGCTGCTGGAGCTGGACGCCGGGTCCCCCGCCCACGGGGGCTTCTGCGTGGCCCGCAAGGACGACGACCCCACGGGCGTGGTGGTCCTGGTCCGCCACTGCCTGCCCGGGGAGAGGGTCCGGGCCCGGGTGACCGCCAGGGCCTCCAGGGTCTGGTACGCCGAGGCCGTCGAGGTCCTCCGGGCCTCACCGGACCGGGTGAGCCCGGTGTGGGCGGAGGCCGGCCCGGGGGGCGTGGGCGGCGGCGAGCTCTCCCACGTGGCCCTGGGCGCCCAGCGCACCTGGAAGCGCTGGGTGCTGGCCGACTGCCTGCGGCGGATCGGGGGAGGCGACGTCGTCCAGGCCGTGGAGGCCCTGCCCGGGGCGGCCCCGGGGCGGGCCGTGGCCGTGGAGGCCATGCCCTCCGAGCTGGCCGCGCAGGCCAGTGACGACCCCCGCACCCGGGCCCGGGCGGGCACCCGGACGCGCACGCGCGTGTCCCTGGAGGTCACCGCCCAGGGGCGGGCCGGTATGCACGGCTTCCGCTCCGGGCAGGTCCTGGAGGTCCGGCAGCTGCCCCTGGCGGTCGCGCCGATCCAGCAGCTCGGCCTGACCCAGGACCGGCGGTGGCGCCACCACTACCGTCCCGGTGCCCGCCTCACGGCGGTGGCCCCCAGCACCGGCGAGCCCCTGGTCGTCGTCGGCGAGGAGGTCCTCACCGCCCGGGCCCGTCCCACCGGCCGGAGGCGGGTCACCGAGGTCGTGGACGCCACCGCCCTGGGGTTGGGCGAGCTGCGCTACCACGTCCACGTGGGCGGCTTCTGGCAGGTCCACCGGGACGCGCCCCGGGTCCTGACCGAGCGGGTGGTGCGGGCGGTGGTGGAGGACCACCCCACCGCGGCGGGCGGTCACCCGGGCCCCGGCGCCCTGAGGGCCGACGGGCTGCGGGTCCTGGAGCTGTACTCCGGCTCGGGGCTGCTGACCCTGCCGCTGGCCGCCCTGGGGGCCCGGGTGACCTGCCTGGAGGGATCCGCCCAGGCCGTGGCCGACGCCCGCAGGAACCTCCACGACCACCCCGACGCCCGCCTGGTGACCGGGGCCGTCACGGCGGACTCGGTCACCGAGCTGGGCAGCTCCTTCGGGCCCGGCCGGGGGCGGGGGGCCGACGTCGTCGTCCTGGATCCCCCGCGGCGGGGGGCCGGGCGGCGGGTGGTGGAGGCCGTGGCCGCGCTGGGTCCCTCCCGGGTGGTCCTGGTGGCCTGCGACCCGGCCGCCCTGGCCCGGGACCTGGCCGCCTTCCTGGGGCTGGGGTTCAGGCTGGGGGACCTGGCCGCCCTGGACATGTTCCCCCACACCCACCACCTGGAGGCGGTCGCCGTCCTGGAGCGCGCCTGACGCCCGCCCCCCGGCCAGGTCCCGGCGGCGTCGGCGGGCTGCTCGCCGGCCTCCCGGGGGTAGGGGGAGGCGGCCGCCGGGACCGGACGCGGGGGATTGCGCACCGTGACAGTGACGTTACTGTGCGCCCGTGACGCCGTGTTGACGCCGTGTCACAGGGCGTCGGCTATGGTGACGGGGTTCCTCGCCTGCTGAGCCAGCAGGATCCCCTTGCCAGAACAGGAGTCAGACCGGTGAGCCTGGATACCTTCGCCTCCCGCAGCACCCTGAGCGTAGCCGGCACGGACTACGAGATCTTCCGCCTGGAGGCCGTCCCCGGCCTGGGGCGCCTGCCCTACTGCCTCAAGGTCCTGGCCGAGAACCTGCTGCGCACCGAGGACGGCGCCAATGTCACCGCCGACCACGTGCGCGCCCTGGCCGCCTGGGACCCCGACGCCGAGCCGGACACCGAGATCCAGTTCACCCCCGCCCGCGTCATCATGCAGGACTTCACGGGCGTGCCCTGCATCGTGGACCTGGCCACCATGCGCGAGGCGGTGGCGGACCTGGGCGGCGACCCGAAGGTCATCAACCCCCTGGCCCCCGCCGAGATGGTCATCGACCACTCCGTGCAGATCGACTCCTTCGGCCTGGCCTCCTCCCTGGAGATCAACAAGGAGCGCGAGTACGAGCGCAACGCCGAGCGCTACCAGTTCCTGCGCTGGGGGCAGGGCGCCCTGTCCAACTTCCGCGTCGTCCCGCCGGGCACCGGCATCGTCCACCAGGTCAATATCGAGTACCTGGCCCGCACCGTCTTCACGCGCGAGATCGCCGGGCCCGACGGCGCGATCGCCGTCCAGGCCTACCCCGACACCTGCGTGGGCACCGACTCCCACACCACCACGGTCAACGGCATGGGCGTGCTGGGCTGGGGCGTGGGGGGCATCGAGGCCGAGGCCGCCATGCTGGGCCAGAGCGTGTCCATGCTCATCCCCCGCGTGGTCGGCTTCAGGCTCACCGGCTCCATCCCGGCCGGGGCCACGGCCACCGACGTCGTGCTCACCATCACCCAGATGCTGCGCGCCCACGGGGTGGTGGGCAAGTTCGTCGAGTTCTACGGCGAGGGCGTGGCCGCCGTGCCGCTGGCCAACCGCGCCACCATCGGCAACATGAGCCCCGAGTTCGGCTCCACCGCCGCCATCTTCCCCATCGACGACGTCACCGTGGACTACCTGCGCCTGACCGGCCGGGACGAGGAGCGGATCGCCCTGGTCGAGGCCTACGCCAGGGCCCAGGGCATGTGGCACGACCCGGCCCGCGAGCCGGTCTACTCCGAGTACCTGGAGCTGGACCTCGCCACGGTGGTGCCGTCCATCGCCGGGCCCAAGCGCCCCCAGGACCGAATCGAGCTGAACCGCGCCAAGGAGACCTTCGAGGCCGCCCTGCCCACCTACGCCGCCGAGGCCTCCAAGCCCACCCCGGTGACCCTGGCCGACGGCACCGACACCGTCCTCGACCACGGGCACGTGGCCATCGCCTCGATCACCTCGTGTACCAACACCTCCAACCCGTCGGTCATGGTGGCCGCCGGCCTCCTGGCCCGCAACGCCGTCGCCAGGGGGCTGAGGAGCAAGCCGTGGGTCAAGACCTCCACGGCCCCCGGAAGCCAGGTCGTCACCGACTACTACGCCAAGGCGGGGCTGTGGCCCGCCCTCAACGAGCTCGGCTTCAACGTCGTCGGCTACGGCTGCGCCACCTGCATCGGCAACTCCGGGCCGCTGCCCGCCGAGGTCTCGGCGGTCGTCAACGACGCCGACCTGGCGGTCGTCTCGGTGCTCAGCGGCAACCGCAACTTCGAGGGGCGCATCAACCCCGACGTCAAGATGAATTACCTGGCCTCCCCGCCGCTGGTCATCGCCTACGCCCTGGCGGGCACCATGGACTTCGACTTCGACACCCAGCCGCTGGGGCGCGACGAGCAGGGCCGCGAGGTCTTCCTGGCCGACATCTGGCCCGACCCCGTCGAGGTGCAGGCCACCATCGACGCCACCGTCGACCGGGACATGTTCGTGTCCGACTACGTCGACGTCTTCGCCGGGGACGAGCGTTGGCGGGGCCTGCCCACCCCCGAGGGCAAGACCTTCGCCTGGGACGAGGAGTCCACCTACGTGCGCAAGGCCCCCTTCTTCGAGG
>ERZ773099.1500-NODE-1500-length-17234-cov-4.431050_pt1 | contig 17234 bp, 11 predicted proteins | sample MGYA00511120_ERZ773099 | MGnify/ENA primary metagenome ERZ773099 (study PRJEB29015, sample SAMEA2738012) | human oral metagenome | biome: human oral; feature: human-associated habitat; material: dental | place: China | collected 2104 ...
ATGCCGTATGCCAGAAAGGTGACCAGCGCTTCCCGCCGTTCCGCGTCAAGGTAAGCCGAGCTGACGTAGCGATACAGCAGGGGACGTATGTTTTCCTGTATGGCGTCGATGAGGACGGGCATGAGCCGGTCGCGCAGTTTTGCCGAGTTCAGCACACTCTTCAGGACGCTGCTGTGCTCCTTCATCGTCAAAACCACCGCGACAAGTGGATCCTCCACGGACTTTGCGCGGAGGAGCCGCGCCATCCCCCTCTCAAGCTCCAGGGATATCTTCCACTTGAAGACGTCGGCAATATCCTGAAAGTGATAATAAAATCCCTGCCGCGAGATGCCGCAGCGTTCGGCCAGCTCGCGAACCGTGACCTTATCCAGTCCCTTGTCCCGAAGGATGTCCTTCAGCGCGTCGTAGACCCGCGCCTTTAAAACGTCCGACATTCTGCACCTCGCCAATCCGCAGACCTGTTTATTCCCCTCGCCCCTGAATTATACCAGCAGTGCGCCTTGCCCGTGGCTGCACCCTCGGTGCAAACTCGCAGTGTCTTTTCCCGCTCATCTATGATAAGGTAAATCCAATGGGTAGAGCCCATGGGGGATTCGATTCCTCCGTCATCGTCCGGCGTCACCGCTCCAGCGAATTTCCGGCGCCCGTAGGCCGTTTTTTCACGCCTGCGCAAGGGGCTGCAGGGCCGGGTGTCGATAAAGTTTTTTAGACGGAGCCGCAACGGGAAGGAGACAGCAATGTACCTGAAATGCCGTGTGCTTCAACAGGCGAGGGTCGGCGCGGAGGCCTTCGCACTCGACCTCGACGTACAGGATATGGCCGGGCTCTCCCGCCCGGGGCAGTTCGTCATGGTCCGGTGTTGGGAGGGCGACGATCCCTTCCTGATGCGTCCGTTCAGCATCAACTCGGTGGACAGAAAGAACGGGGTCATGACGTTGCTCTATCAGGTCAGGGGCCGTGGAACCAGCCTCATGGCCGCTCTGAGGCCGGGCGACAGCGTCGCGGTCCTCGGCCCGCTGGGGCGGGGGTTCCCCGTTCGGGAAGGTGCCTCGCGGGTTGCCCTCATCGGTCGGGGCATGGGGATCGCGCCGCTCCTTTTGCTGGCGCAGGACTACGCCGCCCATGGCACGGAGCTGCACGTCTACCTCTCCGCAAGGAGCGAGGAGGGCCTGTTCAACCGATCGCAGTTTGAGCGCCTTGGGGCCAGGGTGACGACGACGACGGCCCCCTCCCTCAACGTCACGGACCGGATGGCGGAGGACTGCCGCAGCCTGAAATTTGACGCCGCCTATTCCTGCGGTTCTCGTCGCCTCGGTCTGGGCATGAAGGAGCTGCACCTCAAGTACGGTTTCCCCGCCTACGTCTCCCTCGAAGAGCACATGGCCTGCGGCCTTGGAGCTTGCAAGGGGTGCGCCTGCAGGACGCGACGCTCCGAGGCGGGGGGAGAGTACGCCCTGGTGTGCAGGGACGGTCCGGTCTTCGACGTGGACGAAGTGCTGTGAGACGGGGGACGACGATGTCGGAGCTCAAGTATCGGACGGATCTGTCGGTGAAGGTCGGCGGCATCACCTTTAAGAATCCGGTCATGCCGGCCTCCGGAACCTGGGATTGTTTTGAGAACAACGCGGGCCTTTTCCCCATGAGCGAACTCGGCGCGGTCATGGTCAAGAGCGTTCATCGCCTCGTGCGGCAGGGCAACCCACCGCCGCGCATCGCAGAGGTGACGGGCGGCATGATCAACGCGGTGGGCATCCCTTCCATCGGCATCGAGGCCTTCATGACACAGGAGTTGCCGCGCTATGAAGGCATCGGTGCTCCGGTCGTCCTCAGCATATCGGGCAATCGAAAGGAGCACTACCGCGAGGCCCTGGAGATTGTCGCCAACGATCCGCGCATTGCAGCGGTGGAGCTCAACCTCTCCTGTCCCAACATTGGCACGGGGTTGGCCTTCTCCTCCACCCCGGACGTCCTTCGCGAGACCCTGAAGGCGGCGCGGGAGGCGACCCGGCTCCCGATCTTCGTGAAGCTCGCCCCCAACGTGACCGACATCCGCGTCAGCGCGAGGGTCAGCGAGGAAGAGGGGGCGGACGCCGTCACCATCGCCAACACGTGGCGCGCCATGCTGATCGACGTCGAGACGCGCTCCCCCGTCCTGAGCAACGTCTCAGGCGGCATGTCGGGGCCGGCCGTGAAGCCCCAGACCCTGTTCCTGGTCTGGCAGGCCCGCACCGCAACGGCCATTCCGATCATCGCAAGCGGTGGGATTGCGCGCTGGCAGGACGCGGTCGAGTACGTTCTCGCGGGGGCGTCGATGGTGCAGGTCGGCAGTGCAAACTTCCGAAATCCCGCGGCCATGATCCAGGTCATCGACGGCATAGACCGCTACCTTGCGGAGCACGGCTACAGGGCACTCTCCGAGATACGGGGGCTTGCCCATCAGAGCCGTGGGATTTCCTGAACGGAGGCAGGAGGGAATCATGCAGCACAGCGTTTCGGAGATAAGGTACTGCGGAGAGCTCTTTGAGGCCTTTTACGACGTGGGGAGCACGAGGGAAGGAGGGGTCACGCGGCTTGGGTACTCGGCCGTCGAGGACGAGATGCACCGCTGCTTCGAGGCCCTCGCCAGGGAACTGGGGTGCCGCGTCTTCGCGGACGAGGTGGGCAACACCTTCGCGTCCAACGGGGAGGAGGGGGACTACTACCTGCTGGGCTCTCACCTGGACTCCGTCGTCGATGGCGGGCGGTACGACGGCGTCGCGGGCGTCATCGCCGGCCTGATGGTCGTCAGGCGGATGCGGGAGGAGGAGGTCCGAATCCCCATCAGGGTCGCGGCCTTTCGGTGCGAGGAGTCCAGCAACTTCGGGCTCTGCACCATCGGCTCCGGCCTGATCGCCGCTCAGGAGAAGTACGCCTTGAACGTCGGGAGCCTGAGGTCGCGGGATGGCGAGCGACTCGACGAGATCTTTCAAAAGCGGGGGCTGTCCTTCTCCCCGAAGAAGATCTCAGGGATAAAGGAGTACCTGGAGCTGCACATCGAGCAGGGCAAGGTGCTGGAGGAGACGGGAACGGAGATCGGCATCGTCAGCACCATAGCGGGGCCGCGGCGTTTTCGGTTCATCCTGCGCGGCATGGCGGAGCACTCGGGCGCCACCCCCATGGGCCTGAGAAACGACGCCCTGTGCGCCGCAGCCGAGGTCATCCTGGCCGTGGAACGGATCGGGCGCGAGGAGGCGGCGAATCAATCCGTCGCGACCGTCGGCGTGGTGGAGAACCGCCCGAACGTCCTGAACGTGATCCCTGGCGAGGTGGCGCTGGGCATCGACCTGCGCGGCATCGAGGAGGATAGCCTGGACCGGATGGAGCAGGCCGTTCGCTCAAGGGCGCAGGACATCGCCAAGAGCCGCGGTGCGGCCTGCCTGGAGATGAAGATCAGCAGCGTTTCGCCCGTCGCCATGAGCTCTCGCGTTCAGCGGGGGCTGGAGCGGGCGGCATCACGCCTTAAGATCAGCTCAAGGAACATGCCGAGCGGCGCAGGACACGACGCGATGTCGTTTGCCGCGCTGTGCGACACCGGCATGGTCTTTATTCCCTGCCGGCGCGGCGTATCTCACAACAGGAAGGAGTTTGCCTCGCTGTCCAGCATCTGCGATGGCGCAGCGGTGATCTGCGAGTACCTGAAAGGAGAAGCGGTATGATCCTGATTCAAAACGGAAGGGTTCTCGACCCCAAAAGCGGCCTGGACGAGGTTCTGGACGTCATCGTCCGGGACGGTCGGATCGCCGGCATGGGGAAGTACGCGAGGGGCGGGGAGTTCACGGAGGTCATCGACGCCGAAGGCTGCATCGTTGCGCCGGGCCTGGTGGACACGCACGTACACTTTCGCGACCCAGGGCTCACCTACAAGGAGGACGTTGCGACGGGGGCGGCGTCCGCCGCGGCGGGCGGCTACACGACGGTCATCTGCATGGCGAACACGAAGCCGCCGTTGGACGACGCGGAGGCGCTGAAGGACCTCAGGCGGCGCGAGTCGGACCTCCCCATCCACGTCCTGAACACGGCGTGCGTGACCCGCGGCATGAAGGGGCAGGAGCTGACGGACATGGACGCCTTGAAGGCCGCGGGGGCGATCGGCTTCACGGACGACGGCCTGCCCATCAAGGACGTCAAGCTGATGATGAGGGCGATGGAGCGGGCGCGGGAGCTCGGCGTGCCCATCAGCCTGCACGAGGAGGACCCGGACCTCATCGGAAGCCCCGGCATCAACCAGGGGAGGGTATCCAGGGAGGTCGGGGTGCCCGGCGCCCCTGCCGTCGCGGAGGAGACGCTGATGGCCAGGGACTGCCTTCTGGCCCTGCACACCGGCGCCAGGGTCAACATCCAGCACCTGAGCTCCGGCGTGTCCGTGGAGGTCCTGCGCCTGATGAAGAAGCTGGGCGCGGACGTCTGGGCGGAGGTCACGCCGCAGCACTTCTCCCTGAACGAGGAGATCGTCCTGGAAAAGGGAACGCTGGCCAAGGTCAACCCCCCGATTCGGACCGAGGAGGACCGATACCAGCTCATTCGCGGGCTGAAGGAGGGCGTCATCGACATCATCGCAACGGACCACGCGCCGCACGCCTCCGAGGAAAAGGCCAGGGACCTCATGGACGCCCCCAGCGGGATGATCGGCCTGGAAACGGCCCTGGCGCTTGGGATCACCAACCTGGTGCGAAAGGGGCACCTCACCCTGCTTGAGCTCCTGGAAAAGATGACCGCAAGGCCGGCGGAGCTCTACGGGCTCTCCTGCGGCAGCCTCCGAGAGGGCGGGGATGCGGACCTGGTGGTCTTTGACGAGCGGGAAAGGTGGACCGTGGGGAGCCGCTTCTTCTCGAAATCCTCCAACTCTCCCTTCACGGGAATGACGCTCTACGGTCGGGTAAAGTACACGCTCTGCGGTGGCAGGGTGGTCTATACGGATGGAAAGGACGTGAGGTAAACATGAAGCAAAAGCTGTTTGGTTGTGTTTTTCTGGTGCTGCTCCTGCTGGGGGCGCTGCCGCTGTCGATGACCTGGGGGGATCAGGGATACCTCTTCGGGTGGTTGCCCGTGGCCCTGGCGTACTGGTGGACCCTCATGCTCGTGAACCTGGCCTTTGTCCTCCTGGTCTGTCGGGAGTTCGTCAGAAGCAGCAAGAAAGGGGAAAAATAAGGCATGAACACAGGGGTATTGAGCCTTGGCGTGATCGTCGTCTACCTGGTGGCGATGCTGGTCATCACCGTCATCCATGGGCGCCGCAAGAAGAAAGCCTCCGCGCTGGACTTCTTTCTTGCGAACCGTGGGGTGAACTCCATCCTGCTGCCGCTCACCATGATCGCGGCCATGCAGAGCACCTTTGCCTTTCTGGGGTCGCCCGGAATGTACTACACCCACGGGATATCCTTCATCGTCCTCGTCCTGAGCCAGGTCTGGGTGGCGCTGATGGTGGTGTACTTCGGGAACAAGATTCGACTGCTGGCCAACGAGCGCGGCTACATGTCCCTTGGGGACTACCTGGAGGACCGCTTTCAGAGCCGGTATCTGAAGGTCATGGCGGCCTGCGTCTCCGTGCTGATGACCATGATCTTCCTTGCGATGCAGTACGTGGGCAACGCGCGCGCCATGAGCGTGGTGAGCAGCGGGGCCATCAGCTACAACGCGGCGATCCTGGTCAGCGTGATCTTCTCCCTGCTCTACGTCCTGATCGGAGGGGCGGGCGGCGTCGTGCTGCTGGACGCCGTACAGGCCGTCATCCTGCTGACCGGCATCGTCCTCGCGGCGTGGGTCGCCCTGGTCCCGTCGGGGGGCATCGTCAACCTGTTCACCCAGGTTCGCCAGACGGCCCCGGAGCTCCTGTCGCGGCCCGGCCTGAAGGGGCTGTACACGGACAAGTACTGGGTGATGCAGTTCATCGTCCTGCCGTTCGGGATCTGGCTCTGCCCTCACGTCTGGAACAAGTCCCTGATGGCGCGGGACGAGGAGGCGCTGGCACGGTCCGCCATCAGCATCCCCATCTCGCAGCTCCTGATCTACGGCTTTTCGACGCTGTTCATCGGACTTGCGGGGCACATCCTGGTGAGCGCCTCCGAGGTCCACGCTGCGGACAACATCCTGCCGATCCTGATGCTGAAGTACTCCAACTGGTTTATTGCGGCGCTGATCATGGCGGCGGCCATCGCGGCCGGCATCTCCACCATCAACGCCATGCTCCTCGTGAGCTCGCAGCTCGTTTCCCAGGACCTCATCCTGCTGACCCGAAGGGGCCAGATCTCCAATGAGCAGAACATGCGGATATCGCGGATCATCGTGTTCGCCGTCGCCGCGATCTGCGGCCTGATCGCGCTGAAGCCGCCCGCAACCTTCGTGCAGGTCATCCAGGACGTGGCCTATACGGGCCTTGCGCAGCTCGCGCCCCCCTTCCTGCTGGGGATGTACTGGAAGAGGTGCTCTCGGCTGGGGGCCTCCGTGGGGCTGACGGCAGGGATCGCCATCCTGTTCGGCACGCGCATCCTGGGCGTTTCCCCGCTGGGGTGGCCGGGGTTCATGTGGGGTTTCTTCATCAACATCATCCTGACGGTCGTGATCTCCCTTCTGGGGAAAGAAGGGGAGGCGCCGACCTCCGAAGTGCGCTGACGGGAGCTGTGGCTTGATTCAAACCGGGGCCGTCGAAATCCATCGACGGCCCCGGCTCGTACCCTGCTCCCGAGTGAGGGAGGCGGCGGACCTGCCGCTGCAGATCATTCCAACTCCCCCCTCATCGTGATGCTTCGTTGTTTTTTGCTCTCTGTGCTGGGCGGTTTCGTCGCTCAGCCGGCCCGGCGCCCTTCAGCGATTGAACGCGTGGACGCCCGGATAGACGGCCGCGTTCCCCAGCGCCTCCTCGATGCGCAGGAGTTGGTTGTACTTGGCGGTGCGCTCTCCCCTGGACGGCGCCCCCGACTTGATCTGGCCCGTGTTCAGGGCGACGGCGAGGTCCGCGATCGTCGTGTCCGCCGTCTCGCCCGATCGGTGGGAGACGACGGCGGTGTACCCCGCCCTGTGGGCCATGCGGACGGCATCCAGCGTTTCGGACACGGACCCGATCTGGTTCAGCTTGATCAGGATGGAGTTTCCGCAGCCCATCTCGATCCCCCTGGACAGGCGTTCCGTGTTCGTGACGAAGAGGTCGTCGCCGACGAGCTGCACCTTCCCGCCGAGCTGTCGGGTCATCTTTTTCCAGCCGTCCCAGTCCTCCTCGTCCAGCCCATCCTCGATGGACCAGATCGGATACCGATCGACCAGAGCCTCCCAATGGGCGATCAGCTCATCGGAGGTGAGGTCCAGGCCGGACTTCGGCTGATGGTAGAAGCCGACGCCCTTCTCGCTCTTCCACTCGCTGGACGCGGCGTCCATGGCCAGGACGAAATCGCGCCCCGGCTCATAGCCCGCCTTCCGGATGGCCTCAAGGATGGACTGAATCGCATCCTCGTCGTCCTTCAGGTCGGGCGCAAAACCGCCCTCGTCCCCAACGCCCGTCGCGCAGCCCCGCCCCTTCAAGATACCCCGAAGGGCGTGAAACACCTCGGAGCACCAGCGGTACGCCTCGCGGAAGGACGGCGCGCCGACGGGCATGACCATGAACTCCTGGATGTCGAGGGAGTTGGCGGCATGGGCGCCCCCGTTCAGGATGTTCATCATCGGCACGGGGAGGAGGCTCGCGTTCACGCCCCCCAGAAAGCGGAACAGCGGCACCCCCATGGACTCCGCCGCGGCCCTGGCGCTGGCGATGGACGCGGCGAGGATCGCGTTGGCGCCCAGCCTGGATTTGTTGGGTGTCCCATCCGCCTTCAGCATGGCGAAATCGACGGTGTGGATGTTCTGAGGGTTCAGGCCCCTCAGGACGTCGTTGATGACCGTGTTGACGTTCGCCACCGCCCTGGCCACGCCCTTGCCGCCGAAGCGCTTTTCGTCGCCGTCCCGAAGCTCGACCGCCTCGAACTCGCCCGTCGAGGCTCCGCTGGGGGCGATCCCCCTCCCGACGGTCCCGTCCGACAGCACGACCTCCGCCTCCACGGTGGGGTTGCCGCGGGAATCCAGGATCTCCCTGCCCGTTACCTGCTCAATGGATGCATGTTTCAACATCGTTCTACGCGCCTCCTTAAACTGTTGTCCCCGTACCGCAATCCGGAAGGCCGCAGGGCAGTGGGCAGCAATCTGCCCCGTGCCCCTGCGGCCTTCTTTCGGTCGTCAGGCGATCAGCAGTTTCAGGTCCTCGTCCACGGTGCCGATCCCTGCGATGCCGAAGTTCTTCACCAGCACGCCCGCCACGTTGGGGGACAGGAAGGCGGGGAGCGTCGGCCCAAGGTGAATGTTCTTGACCCCCAAGTAGAGGAGCGCCAGCAGGACGATAACGGCTTTCTGCTCGTACCAGGCGATGTTGAAGGCCAGCGGCAGCTCGTTGACGTCCTTCAGGCCGAAGACCTCCTTCAGCTTCAGGGCGATGAGGGCCAGGGAGTAGGAGTCGTTGCACTGCCCGGCGTCCAGCACGCGCGGTATGCCTCCGATGTCCCCCAGGTCCAGTTTATTATACCTGTATTTCGCGCAGCCCGCCGTCAAAATCACCACGTCCTTCGGAAGCTTATCGGCGAACTCCGTGTAGTACTCCCGCGACTTCATCCGCCCGTCGCAGCCGGCCATGACCACGAACTTCCTGATGGCGCCGGACTTCACCGCGTCCACCACCTTATCGGCCAGCGCGAACACCTGCTCGTGCGCGAAGCCGCCCACGATGCTGCCCCGCTCGATCTCCTCCGGCGCAGGGCACGTTTTGGCCTGCGCGATGATCGCGGAGAAGTCCTTCACCTCGCCGTAGGCGCCGTCGATGTGCCTGCATCCGGGGAAGCCCGCCGCCCCCGTCGTCCACAGTCGGTCCTTGTAGCTCTCCGCCGGAGGGACGACGCAGTTCGTCGTCATCAGGATGGGGCCGTGGAAGCTCGCAAATTCCTCTTTCTGTTTCCACCATGCGTTTCCGTAGTTGCCGGCGAAGTGGGGGTACTTCTTGAAGGCCGGGTAGTAGTGCGCAGGCAGCATCTCGCTGTGCGTGTAGACGTCCACGCCCGTCCCCGCCGTCTGCTCCAGGAGCATCTCAAGGTCCCTCAGGTCGTGTCCGGAGATCAGGATGCCCGGGTTCTTCCTGACGCCGATCTCGACCTTCGTGATCTCAGGGTTTCCGTAGGCTCCCGTGTTCGCCCGGTCCAGGAGCGCCATGCCCTCCACGCCGTACTTGCCCGTCTCCAGGGTCAGGGCGACCAGGTCGTCCACCGTCAGAGCGTCGTTCAGCGTGCTCGCCAGCGCGCGTTGGATGAAGGCGTCCACGGCCTCGTCGTCCTGCAGCAGGGCGTTCGCGTGCTTCGAATAGGCAGCAAGGCCCTTCAGCCCATAGGTGATCAGCTCGCGAAGGCTGCGGACGTCCTCGTCCGACGTCGCCAGGACGCCCACCTTTGCCGCTTTCGCCTCGAATTCGTCCCTCGTCCCCTTCCAGGAGGCCGCTTCAGGCAGCCCCGACGCATCCTTGACGCGCGCCAAAAGCTCCTCCTTCAGCCTCAGCGTTTCCTCGATTCGGGAAACGATCGCCTCTCGGTCGAAGTTCGCGTTCGTGATCGTCGTGAAGAGGTTCACGGTGACCCAATGGTTCACCTTCTTCTCCACTTCCTGCCCCTCGCTTCGCAGGCGCTCCGTGACGCAGGAAAGCCCCTTCGTCACATAGATCAAGAGGTCCTGCATCGCCGCCACGTCCGGCTTCTTGCCGCAGACGCCGCTTTTGGTGCAGCCCTTTCCGCCCGCCGTCTCCTGACACTGAAAACAAAACATGCTGCAATCCATCTTCATATACCCCCCCATGTTTAGTTCCTGATCTGTTTTTGGCCCCAAGCCCAATGTCCGCTCCTTGCGCTTCGGGCTCGTGGCCTCCTGACGACAGCCTACGAACGTCTTTCTGCAGACACTATAGCCCCGACCCGGCGGTTTGTCCGTTGTTATGACAACGAACCCTTGCTGACACCCCATGATGTGGTGAGTTTTTGTCCGGAGGGTCGAAAAGACGCCTTGACGAAACCGGAAATGCCCGCTAGAATACCGTGAGTTTTAGAAATCGATCCATTGGGGGCAGTGAAGTGGCCGTTATCAAAGGGGAAAATTCTAACTCAATACAGAAATGCAGAGGACACACCGGAAAGATTTTTTCCGAGTGTGTCCTTTTTTTATACAGGGCTTTGGAGGCATGACCGCGCGGCGACAGGAGGCTTCCTCTCTGTGTCGCCCGACTTCCGGCTCCTGGCAGACGGGAAGGTCCGTTCTTGGCGCCGGGTTCGTTTTTCGCGGCCGTTCTTGACGTTGAAAGGAGATTAAATGACGATGAGTGGGGAAATGAAAAGTATCGGCGATGAGGCCATCTACGACGCGAGGTCCCTTGGCGTGGGCAGGATGCTGATCCTGGGCCTGCAGCACCTGTTCGCCATGTTTGGGGCCACCGTCCTCGTGCCCCTTTTGACGGGGCTCAGCGTCAGCTCGACGCTCCTCTTTGCGGGGGTGGGCACGCTGCTGTTCCACATGATCGCAAAGTGGAAGGTGCCCGCCTTCCTGGGGTCCTCCTTTGCCTTTCTGGCGGGCTACGCGGCGATCGCGCCGAAGGGCGACCCTGCGCTTTTACCCTATGCGTGCTTTGGGGTTGCCTGCGCAGGGCTGGTCTACCTCCTGCTGGCGGCGGCATTTCGCGCTTTTGGCGCCAGCAGGGTCATGCGATATTTTCCGCCCATCGTCACGGGGCCGATCATCATCGCCATCGGGCTGACCCTGTCGCAGTCCGCGATAGAGAACTGCTCGAAGGACTGGTTCGTCGCCCTGGTCGCCATCGTGGTCGTCATCGTCTGCAACATCTGGGGGCATGGCATGGTGAAGATTGTCCCGATCCTGCTCGGCGTGGCGGGTTCCTACCTGGCTGCGGTGGCGACTGGCGCCGTCGACTTCAGCACCATTGCAGCGAAGCCCTGGTTCGGCTTCCCCGTCGAATACGATCAAACGGTGTTCTCCATCTTCACCAACGGAACGGTCAACTTTGCCCTGTTGATCTCCTCGGTCATCACCATCGTGCCCATCGCCTTCGCGGCCATGATGGAGCATATCGGCGACATCTCCGCGATATCCTCCACGGTGGGCATCAACTACATCAGGGACCCCGGCCTCCACAGGACGCTGACGGGCGACGGCCTGGCGACGACGGCGGCCTCCCTCTTCGGTGCGCCGGCGAACACGACTTATGGCGAGAACACCGGAGTGCTCACGCTCACGAAGGTCTACGATCCGAGGATCATACGCCTGACGGCGGTCTTTGCCGTCCTGCTCTCCTTTTGCCCCAAGTTCGCGGCGGCCATTGAGAGTATGCCCACGGCGACGATCGGCGGGATATCCCTCATCCTCTATGGCATGATCGCCTCCGTCGGCGTCCGAAACATCGTGGAAACGAACGTCGATTTCTCGCAGAGCCGCAACGTCATCGTCGCCGCTCTGATCCTGGTGCTATCGATCGGCATCAACTACAGCTCCGCCGGAGCCCTCAACTTCACGCTGGGTGGCATCAGCATCAAGTTCTCCGGCATCGCCACCGGCTCCCTGGTCGGCATCCTGCTGAACGCCGTCCTTCCCGGCAAGGACTACAAGTTTGACGATGACGTGCCCAACCGAACGGGGGTCAACCTGGAGATCGCTCAGGGCAAGAGCCTGGAGTGGGGGACCGATGGCGCAGAGGGGCAGGGGACGGTGCTCTCCTAGGAGAAACGGCTCAGCCGAAAGGGCGATCAGAAAACCGTAAAACAAGGCCGCCGGCGATCGCGTGAGGACTGCAGAAGACGGCGCCCTAGGCCGGATAGGGCGAAGTGAAGTGCCCGAAGTGTGGAGCAGGGATAATCCTGAGGAACGGGAAGAACGGGCCGTTCCGGTTCTGCGGCAGCTACCCGACGTGCCGTTCAAGCCCAGATAACGGCGGAAAATCCGTGTTCAAAAAAGCAGCATTAACGGGAGAGGAGAGTGGAATCCATGAAGAAATTTCGCGGAAAGGATATAGCGGTTTTTGTTCTGGGGCTAGGCATCCTGGCTGCCGGAGCGTATTTCCTGATGGGCAGCGGTTCCTTCATCAGTACGCCGGCTGCCGCTTCGATGACGCCCGAGGCGCTGACCGCAGAGAATGAGATGTTGATGAAGCAGGTTTATGATGCGTCAATGCAATTGCAAATGATCGCCTATGGCGGCTCGGAACCTGCAAAAGGATGGGTGGAAAAGTATTGCAAAGACGGGCGTGCCGCTCCACTTCCGGAGGCTCCTGAAGCCGCCAATGCGGAGTTGAAAGCCCGTGCCCATGATGCACGAATCATATTTGAAGGACTTCAAGCAGATCAGAGAGAAGAAATTCGCTGGCTGACACAGTATTACGGCGAAGAAAATGAAGAAACTCTGAAAAAGTTAGGAATCAAGAGCAAAAAAGCACAGGCTCAGGAAGAGGAACTCGCTAGAAAAGAGGAGGGAATCGCCAGTAAAATTGTTTCCGCTCTCCGCAGCACAAAAGCGGCTCTTATTCTGTATTATGCAGATCATTTGGATGAAATTGGTAAGCAGAAAAATTATGACCTTGGCGCCGTTCTCGACACGCCGGAACACATCCAAGCTACTCTTGGCGTTTATGTAGAGGGTGCTATTGATTACAGCGATGGACACTGGACATTTCAGAGTGAGGGGGACCGGTGGTGGATAGGCTATAAGCTTGAAGGGATATCAGAGGCGAATCGCCAAAGGCTCGTACAAAAAGCTCGGGTGACGGGGCTTTTTAAGGCGCCTGACAGCAACAAAAATTCGTATGATGGCGGGGATGTTGTATTCATGCTAGCCAAGTAATCATACGAAGTAGGCATAGGACAGTAATTCGTGTACTTTTAGCAGGGCGGCGTTTGCCGCCCTGTTCTATTCCGGCCGACAGGTCCTGAACGGCCCTCCGTCAATTACATTGGTACGGATACAGGGGCAGCGTTCATAGGGAAAACCATAGTTTGGAATAAAGATAGCAAAAAACTCCGCTCAGGGCGGGGTTTGTGAGTTCTATAAGACGTGGAAAATCAACGAATGGTGGCGGCGACTGGAATCGAACCAGTGACACTGCGGGTATGAACCGCATGCTCTAGCCATCTGAGCTACGCCGCCCTGAAAGTTGGTTGCGGGGGCAGGATTCGAACCTGCGACCTTCGGGTTATGAGCCCGACGAGCTACCTGACTGCTCCACCCCGCGATGTCGTGTCCGCTGGTGCCGAGCGCGGGACTCGAACCCGCACGGACAAACGTCCACAGGATTTTAAGTCCCGTGTGTCTACCAATTCCACCAGCCCGGCGACACTCGAACATTATACCATCTTTTCTCGATACGTCAAACTTTTTTCAGCCTCTCAGGAATTCTGGGCCCAAGAGCGAGATATCCGCAATCGGGCCCAGAAGGCGTTCAACGGACGAACCGTTCCCAACCAGCATGTCGCCGTGTCCCAACAGATGCTGCGCCTGGGTAAACCCCTCGCCCAGGATGATCTGGCTGTTGCTCTTGCTCGCCACCTTCAGCGCCACGCGCAGTTGAAGGTTGGCCTTGATGACGCCGGTGACGATCTTCGCGTCCGGGCGTTGTGTCGCCAGCAGCAGGTGGAATCCGGCGGCCCTTCCCTTCTGGCAGAGTCGCTGGATGAAGTACTCGAGGTCCTTGGCCGTCTCCTTGCGCATCATGAGGTCGGCGTACTCGTCGATGATGAGGACCCGTCGCCGCAGCCGCTCTCCGGCGACGGCGTTGTAGTCCGTCAGGTGCGAAACCTTCGCCCCCTCCATGAGCTCATAGCGCCGCTCCATCTCGTCAACGGCTTTCTTCAGGGCCTCCATGGCTTCCTCGACGTCGCAGAGTATCCGCCCCTCCTCCAGGGCCCTCAGTGCCGCCAGATCGACGAAGGTGACTCGCTTGGGATCGATCAGGGTGAAGTTCACGCTGTCCTTCGGCGCGCAGAGCAGGAGCCCAATCACCACGGAGCGAAGCAGGACGCTCTTCCCGCTTCCGGAGGTTCCGCCGATCAATATACTGGTCATGGTCGGTTCCGACAGGTCGGCCCAGAAAACGCTTCCATCCACCCTCATCCCCAGGGGGAAGGCGGCCTCCGAACGAGGTCGGCTCTCCTCGCCTTGTCGGATCAAAGTTTCAAGGGAAAGCACCTGGCGGCTGGACCGTGGGACGTCAACGCCAACGTAGCCACCATAGGCCTGAATCACGGGGGGCACGGGAAGGTCCATCTGAACTTGAAGGTCGTCCGCCCGGTTATCTATCTTCTTCACGGTCGTCCCCTTGGCGGCGTCGGGTCGGACCTTCAAGCGTATGAAACAGGGGCCGCAGACGACCCCAGCGTCGGTGACCGACAGTCCAAGGTCCTTCAAGGCCTTAAGCAACTGTACCATACGCTCAAGTCCTTCTGCATTACAAAATATTTCTTGAAGGCCTTTGTCAAGGTCATCACGGGCTTTGCTGCCAGATTCGCTTCCTGGCTTCTCCAGAACAGTTTGAGGAACGGGGGGCGCGTCCCAATCGTTGGCGCAGTCCCCGCTCCACGGACACTGCAGGCAAAGCGCGGAGTTCACCGCCACGGGCAGGGGCAGGCGCCGCTCCAGAACGTCGAGGACCACGTCAAAAAGGCCCGGCAGCGCGGAAGTCATGCCTTTGACGTCGGACGAAGGGAAGGTAACGGGATGCTCCTCCTCCAGATAAATGACCTGAACGGCGGGAAGGATGCCCGTCGCGCGATGGATCAGCCAGGCGTAGATCAACGCCTGAGAAAGGGCTACCGTCGGGTCGGAGCACCGGTGCCCCTTGAACTCGAACAGGGTCGCCTCGCAGGAGTCGGGATTGAACAGCAGCGCATCGTAACGCCCCGAAAGCTTCAGCACCCGTCCGTCGGAGGAAACATAGCTGGCCTGAAGCGTGCGCTCCGGCTCCAAGAACACGTGCATCACCTCGTCGGGAGCGAGGCGCCCAAAGGGGATTTTTGCCAGGAAATCTGCCATACAGCCAGCCCAGACCGACGTCCCACGGGCCATGGATAGCGCCTGCTTTGTGGATAGCCCCGGCGCATACTGTTCCATAAAGGGGCTGAAAAAACGGACGCGGATGAGCTCCTCCAGGCGCTCTCGAATCGGAGTCTCCCCGGCGCGCGTTCCTGAAAGGACCGCACGAATCTCACCTCTCACGGGGTTTTTGGGATCGGACGCCGCATCGAAGAAGGCTCCGGCGATGTGCTTGTGAAACAGGGAGCCGTACTTCTCGCCGCTCCCCTCGATGCCGACCTTCCAAGCCCCGCGCTCCCCCTCCCCGTGATAGGCCAGGAGTCTGGGGCAGCGCTGGCACAGCGCCGCGTCGCTGACGGAAACGGGGAGAGCTTTTTTCTGCGTTTGGGCAGTCATCTCGCTATACCCTCGAAATCAACGTGCCGTTTCCGGAGGAGTAGAGGCAAAAGAGCGCCTTCTGGCGGTTCAGCTCGGCCAACAGCGTTTCATGGACGACATCGAAGCCCTTATGGCGGAGCTCTTTTACCATAAACTCGGCGTCCATCATCTTCATGGGTGACCCCTTCAACAACGAAAGGACGGCGCCCGCCAGGCCTTCCTCCTCCGGCGCGGTGCCGCTCGTATCCTTCGATCCACGGGTGGGAGGTGTGGGGCCTTCCCCGCTCCCTGCATTCCTGCTCCGGTCGCCATCACCGGTTTTCCCGCTCTCCCCGTCAAGGCCGAGAAGGTTCAGACGGAAGCCCTCCTTCATGTAGCCCGAAAGGTCCTCCGGCGTCGCCAGGCGAGGTTCACCCGATGGCGGGTAGAGGGTGACGTCTCCGTTGCAGACCTTGTTTTGGAACGCCACGAGGCCGTACCAGGCCGCGCGCCCATCCGGCTGGAGGACGACCGTCCTCCCCTTCAGAGCCCTGAACTGTCCGAGGAGGTCATGCACAGCCCTCCAGTTTTCGGGGCCCTTGAGCGCCCGCCCGTCCGTGACGTAACAGCAGAATCCGTTGGGATGTTCTTTCAGGAAGTTGATCCCCCTTTTGATTGCGGCTGCCGCAGAACTATGATGCCGGGTCGTCATGAAGATGAAGGCGCATGGCACCTTCGAGCCCTCGGCGGAGCGCTGTCCGGACAGCCGCACGTATTTATCGTCTGATCGGGAAACGGTAAATTCCGGCCGGGAGCCTAGCCACATTTCCAGCGCACTCAGAAGGTGATTCGCGTTGGGGGGCCAGGAATTGGGGTCCGAGGCCACCTTGTCGCACTCCTCGCGGTAGGCCGCGGCCAGGGTGCGTTCGACCTCATGGGCTGCGTCCACCTCATCTCCCGCCTTCTGGATTGCCCGATTGGCCAGGTTTATGACCATTCGAGGAGAGTAGCCCGGCTTCAGCGTCGTATTGAGGCGCGCCATCAGCCATTGGTACTTCTGCTCCACCCCGTCGTCGAAAAAGGCCTTGATGCGATCTTCGATCAACTGCTTCGCCTGCTTCAGGCTGCAGTTTGCCATGGGGAAGCAATGAAGTTCGAATCTATGCCTCACAGCGTCGTCCAGCCTCTTGGAAAAACGCTGTGCCCACGTATCGGCGCGGAGAAAGGCCAGAGGCAGAGCTTCGTAAACATCGTTGATCAGGAGGCTTGCCGCCCTCCCCCAGGCGTTGATCAGGTCCTCTGAAATCATGCCGTCGAGCTGATCGAAGCAGACCAGCATCGGGACGTTGGCGTAGCGCAGGACGTGCCCCAGGGAGCGGAGCCTGTCCCGTGCCTTCTCCTCCCGCGCTGCCGGCGTCATATCGTCCCAGTTGCAGTCGGGCACCTTAAGCCTCTCGGGGAAGCTCTCATCGAACTCTCCTATCAGCCAGAAGAGAATATCATCCTTCAGGGAGGTGTCCTCCGTGCTGGCATAGAGCAGCAGGCAACGAAGGAAATCCTTGTCTATTCCCAACATCTGCTTCCTGAGGGGACTAAGCCGTTCCATGCCAGAGAGGACGGGACGCCCTTCCTTTCGACAGTCCTTGCGGTAGCTTTCATCCAGCTCATCGAGCAGCCGATCGATTTGCAGCTTCCCGTTCCCATGCTCCCGCGCCATGCTGATGAAGACCTCCCGCAGCAGGTCCCGCATGACGCTC
>ERZ773099.1501-NODE-1501-length-17224-cov-15.066224_pt1 | contig 17224 bp, 12 predicted proteins | sample MGYA00511120_ERZ773099 | MGnify/ENA primary metagenome ERZ773099 (study PRJEB29015, sample SAMEA2738012) | human oral metagenome | biome: human oral; feature: human-associated habitat; material: dental | place: China | collected 2104 ...
GGGAGAGGGCCGCGAGTTCCGGGGCGTGGGGGAAGGTGGTGGTCATGTCCATGTCGACCGGGGTGCCGTTGGGTCGGATGAGACGACCGGTGGCTTTGACACTGTAGGCCACGGTTTGTTCAGAGGTTTGCTCGGCTGTCCAGCCGCTCGCGAATTCAGAAATGGTTCGGAGAGGAAGGAGGAAGGGCCATTCCTGCTTCTTACGATACAGGTTGCCGGTGCAGCAGATCAGCCAGCGAAGCGCGACATCACGATCGGGAGTGGTGAGAACTGCTATTGGTTCCACGGGCCAGTGTGAATAGCCAAAGTTCCATGCCTCATTCGTTTTCCAGAAGCAGGCATCGTTGATGTTTCGCCCGCGGGGAAAACTCAGAAACCCCTTGTTGTCATAAATGCGAATCTCGACTTCGCGAAAGGATGCGGTCAGCCTGCTAATGCAATCCGTCATAGTTGGCATCTCCTTCTAAAATACCTTGGTTCAATGCTTCTTCTGCACTTACGGTGCGACCGAATTCGTCGTAGATTTGCACTTGCCGTGCGCCGCCTGGTGAGTCGTGCCATGGAGCGACGATTCCCGTTTCGATCCTGTAGCCCTCTGGCCAGTATCCTGTGAGCTTATACTGGTAATAAGGCTTGCAGGCAGATCTGGGATCGATAGATCTTTCTGAAAAGCTGGATACGTGGTCCCCTTCGATGGCCCCAAAATATTTTCCTCCTGGATCTCCTATGCGATCTATGCGGTCACCATATTTCTCGATGTAATTGTCAATTTTGTATTCATTTTCGATCGAACCAGAATTCATCCCATTGGTTACCGGGCTGTCGGGACTGCTTTCTGGCCAATAGCAATCCGTTTCGTTGCGTCGGTATTTCTCGGCCCAGTCGTTATAAGAGTTGGGTAGGTCCGTTTCTGGATTGGTTCCGAAGTGGTGAGTCGGATCGTCAATCAATCCGTAGCCGTCGTCCAGTGCTTTCCCTATCTCGGCATGTTCTCCGTCGTAGTTCGATGGCAGCTCTTCGTTGGCTTGCCTGACGTCATCGATGGTTTCCGGGGATTGGCTCCGGAGTTTCTCCAGTTCGGGGTCTGTGTCATCGCCGGAACCGCCGCCGCCGTGGTTGTTGCCGTCGTCTCCGCCGCCGCTGCTGCTGGTTTCTGGGGGTTCGTCGGCGTGGCGGGGTTCTGCTGTGACGGGGTCGGTTGGGTGTGTGGTGGGGTCGTCGTCGAGGGCGCGTTTGGGGGTGTCAGGTTCTCCGGCTGTGTGGCCGGTTTGTGTGGGGTTGGGTTCTCCGGTGGTGTGTCCGGGGGGTCCGTCTGGGCCTGTTGTACTGCCTGTGTGGGTGGTGCTGTTGTTGGTTGAGGGGGTGCTGTCGGCTGTCATTGCGGCGTGTGAGCCGTCAGCGTGGGTGGGGGTGTTTGCTCCGCTGGTTGGGTTGGTGTTTCCGCCTATGTGGCCTGGGCCTGTGGTGGGGGTGGTGGATCCGCTGCTGGTTCCGCCCGGATGGGTACTGCTACCTGAAGAGCCAGTGCTGCCTGCTCCGCTGCTTCCGCTGGTGTGTCCGGTACCGCTATTTGTGTGAGAGGAACTGCCATGCGGGGATGTGACGTTGTTGTCGGTGAGGTGTGCGTTGGCGCCTCCGGCAGGGTGGTGGGTGCTGTTACCGCCCCCAAGACTTGAACTGCCGAGGTTTTCGCTGGAATGAGCGGAAAGCCCTCCGGGGGAAGCGGCTCCTACAGAGGAGTGTGCGGTCGCGCCGACAGGAACTGCGTTGTCAATGTTGCGGCTCGAGGGGTGAGCCTGGCTGGCGTACGCAAGGTCCGGGCTGCCGAGGTTTTCATTGGAGCGGATGGAAGGTTCTCCGGGAGAAGTGGCTCCCACAGAAGAGTTTGATGCCACACCAGCAGGGGCGGTGTTGTTGGTTTTTCCGTCTGAGGGGTGGGGGGTTCCTTTGGAGTAATCGGCACCGCTGCCCGTGGGGGTGGTAGATCCGCTGTTGGTGCCGCCTGGGTGGGTGTTGTTGCTTGGAGGGCTGGTGGTGCCTGCTCCGCTGCTTCCGTTGGTGGATCCTGTGTCACCGTGAGGGCTGGTGTTTCCGCCTGTGGTGGGGGTGGGGCCTTTTGTGGGGGTGGTGGGTGTGTCGGTTTTGTGGAGTTTTTTGAAGAGGTCGTCGAGTTTGTTTTTGAGGGTGTGGAACAGTGATTTGAGGTCGGTGAGTTTCTTGACGAGGTTACGGGCGCTGGTGACGAGGTTTTTGACGTTGCGGCCGACTTGTCCGATGAGGGATGCGATGCGGGTGGCGATTTGTTCGGCGACGATGGGCCAGGCCAGGCCGACGGTGGCGATGAGTTCTGCGGCGTAGGAGAGGATGGAGCCGACGACTTCGCTGATGGCGTCGCGGACGAAGTCGTGGACGAATTGGACGATGAAGGCGGTGACCTCGAGGGCGGTGCCGATGGCGCCGGCCCAGGTGCCGGCTGCGTTGATGGCTTGTGTCATGTCGCCGGCTGCGCCTTGGTAGGCGGTGATGGTGCGGCCGTTCATGTCGGCCAGGTCGGTGGTGATGTGGGAGGCCATGGTCTCGGCGGTGGCCTGGAGGTGTTTTTGGACGTTTTTCCAGGTGGTGGCGTGGGCTGTGACTTGGTCGGCGTCGCCGGTGAGTTGTTCGAGCCAGGTGTTGAAGGGTTGGACGTGGTCGAGGACCCAGCCCAGGCCCATGGCGATGAGGGTGCCGATGGGGTCGGATGCGGCTGCGGCGGCGTCGAAGGCTCCGCCGACCACGGCGAGGCCGCCTGCTACCCAGTCTTTGTCGTTGATGGCTTGGACGAGGGCTTCGCCGTCTTCGAGGAGGAAGGTTCCTGCCAGGGGGGTGGTGGTGTCCTTGCGTTCGGCGACCAGGGGGTTTGTTTCCGGCATCCTTGATCACCCGCCCATCCGGGCTGCCAGGTTTGCGCTGTAGCCGTGACTTGTGCTGCTTGTAGTAGATGGTGTGGCGGTGGTGGGGGAGCCGTGGGTGGTGTGGGTGGGGATGTCGGTGTTGTGGAAATCTTGCATGGTGCCGGTTTCGGAGGCTTCGAAGTCTGCTGCGACTTCCTGGACTTGGGTGGCCAGTCTTTCTACCGCGTCTCCGGAAGACGAGATCGCTAACTTGGCTATTTCTTCGACCAGGAGTAGAGGTGGTGTGATCAAAGGGCCGATCATCATTCCCAGGCAGCCATCGGAGATGCTTGCTTGTCCGGCCGCGTCAAGGGCTTGTCCTACCGCGTCACTGACCTGCCCTAAATGGCCGGCATGGGAACGTAAACCCTCAGGAGAAACCTGAAGCCCATCCACCACATACCCTCCCAACACACACAACAACCAACAAGACCTTCCACACTGCAAAACCCCGGAGCTGGCGGGGCTGCTCAGCGTGAAGCATACAGATCCGTATCCTACAGGGGAGAAGTGTCACCTCGAGCTTCTGTCCAGAAGGATCCCGAAGGGGGAACCTACCGGCGTGGTTTCCTGCGCGGTGCATCCTGCGAACGCAGACGGGACGCGGCCAGGGCTGCGAGAGTCCCCAGACAGCCGATTCCGGCGATGATCCCCAGGACCATCGCGCGCATCGGTCTCTGATCCTTCTGCGGGGAGGGAGGTGTCATGGTGGGCACCTCCTGCGTCGCCGAGGTTGAGAAACGCGGATTCGGAGGACCGGGCATGGCACCGTCGTTGGTGAAGGTGAGGGCGTCGTACGGCGCAATCAGACCCCAGCCGATCTTGTCGTCACGCATGGAGCGTGTGGGACGCAGGGCAGTGGCCAGGATCCGATATTTCCAGTCCGCCGGGGTCTCGTCCGGATGGGCGGCAGCCACCAGCGCGGCAATCCCACCCACATACCCGGTGGCGTACGAGGTGGACGGCTTGTCCCCGGAAAACACGCAGTCCCCGGCGCCCATGAAGGTCGTGAGCACGTTCATGCCCGGTGCTGCCACGTCGACATGTGGGCCGTGGATCACGGCGTCCGACGGGGCGCCGGCGGCGTCGACTCCTGTCACCGCCAACGCACCGGAGTAGGCCGCTGGGTATTGCGGCACGTTGTGTTGCTTCGCAGGGGACTGGGGGTCCACGTTGCCAGCCGATGCGACCACGAGGGCGCCTTTGCTGGTGGCGTACTCCGTGGCGCTCTTCAGCGACGGATTGTCGGCGGAGGAGGACAGGGCAACGACGATCACCTTCGCACCGTTGTCGGCGGCCCACTGGATTCCCGCGGCGGTGTGGGTGGGCTCCGGCCCGCGGGTCATCTTGGCCTCCTCCTGGTCACCCGTCTTCACGAGTACCCGAACCGGCAGGATCTGGGACTCCGGTGCCACACCAATCAGCCCGGAACCCTCGACCTCCCGGGCGCTGATCTGTCCCGCAAGCGCGGTTCCATGCATGGCCACGTCAATGCTTCCGTCCCCGCCGTCCATCATGTCGTAGCCCGGCAGGAGCACGTTCTTGTTCTTGAAGTGGACGTTGTTGCCGTCCACACCGGAGTCGACCACCGCCACGATCACCTTGCTGCCGCGTGAGATCTTCCACGCCTCCTCGATGCCGAGCTGATCGAGCGCTGGTGGGCGCTGGGGCACCAGGGTTGGTTTGTCGGCCGTGCATTGGCTGGGTGCGGGCGTGGGGCTGTTCTCCTCAACGACCTTCGCCGGCCTGCCACCCGCAGTCCCCGGAAGCAGAGCATGATCAGCCTGTGCGGGCACCGTCGACATCGCTACCATCACCAGGCCGCAGACCCCGCTCGTCAGGGCCCGGACGGCGGTGCCCCGCCATCGACGGGCACGCGTGTACCGTTTCGTCATTGTTCCTTCACCGTGTCCCAGACCTTCCCGGGGTTCAGGGCCTCCCCCTCGGGAATCAGCGCCGCCCACGGGGCAGGGACTTCGTAAGCATTGCTCGCGTCGTAGTCCAGGCGCTTCAGGGTGTCATCCGCCGGGGAACCGATGCCGTGAAGGGTCCCCAGATCGGAGACCAGGGAGACCACGCCGAGGCTGCCGCCGGATGTGGTACGGATCAGCGCACCCGACCCGCCCCGTACCGAGGTGGGCGTTGGTGGAGTCCGTGAGTCGCCGGCGTTTCCGCCACTGCCGCCTTCCTGGGTTTTCGGGAGAGTCTCGGTGAGGTCCTGGCTGGTCATCGAGTAGAGCACGGACGTCGAGGAGTTGTCCGGTTTCTTCGCGAGCTGGGCGCACGGCAGGGAACCGGTCGGCATGGTGTCGTCGATACTCTTCGGCCAGTCGGCCGGGGATATGCCGGCCGCGTCGATGCTGACGATGTCGATCTTCGAGATGTCATCGAGCGTGGCATTGAGCGGGGTTCCCGTCCTGTAGAGCTTGTCGGTGAGGTTCGTCAGCTGGGTGGCCTTCTTGTCGCCGATGACGACGTACCGTCTGGTGGAGTCGCCGCTCTTGACCTCGATGACGCTTCCGATGGTCGCCGAACCCAGCGACGCGGGCATCCCGGTGACAGGTCGACCGGCGCCCTCGAGCTTCAGGAACGTCAGGTCCGAGCCCGGTTCGAAGAGGGAGAGCCACTGCGAATTGACCGTGACCGGGGCGACGGAGTCCAGGCCCAGGGCATACAGCGGGTTGGGGGTCTGCCCGCTGGGGATCTTGTGCCTGAGGCCGTTGGTGATCAGGAACACGTCACCGTCCTGGGACTTGACCAGGGCGCTGCCCCGGGCCGTTCGCGCAGCTGGAAGCTGGGCCACCCAGGTGTGTGGCTTCCCGGAGATGTCGCAGGAGAACCACTGGTCCGAGTGGAGCTGATCGGCCTTGGGAACGTCGTCCGGGACTCCGGTGATGCCGATCTGGGAGCCGCGACTGATCCCGTCGATGGTTGAGGCGGGTACCTCGCTGGTCTTGTACTTACCGGCTTCCGACATCAGACGGGCAGAGGTGATGTTGGTGACTGGGCGCAGAACGCCGCGGATCGTGTAGTACCTTGCCCCGGTGCCCTTGACGACGATGAGGGTGGAATCCTGCCAGTCCTGGGGAAGGGTGGGGGCGAAGCGGCTCATGACGACCCCGACCCCCAGCATGATGGCGACGACGACACTGCCCACGATCAGGGGGACGAAGGGCGATTTGGACTCCAGCTCACGCCCACCAGGTATCCCCGACGTGAACGCCGTGATCAGGCGGCGGCGGTTGTAGCGCTGGGCCTCCAGGATCTCCTTGTTCGACGGCATCAGAGAACTCCCCAGACCAGAGCGGTCAGCGGCAGGATCGCCAACAGCGCCAGGATTCCTGCCGCATCCGCCAGCCGGGTCAGCCAGGGACGCAACTTCTGCGACACCACGTTGGTCGCCAACAGCAGGACCGCTGCCAGGATGATCGTGCCGAGGGTCCACGGCAGGGCCGAGGGGACGACCCTTGTGGTCGAGATGGCGGCGAAAATGGTCAGGAACATGCCCGTGAGCACGCCGATGAGCACCTCCACCGGCGACCGCAGCGACCGGGTGGAGAGCATCAGCGCCACACCGACGCAGGCCAGCAGGGTGACGGTGGTGGGCGAGCTGGTGAGCAGCGGGGACAGGACCACCATGGCTGCGGAACAGCCGGCTTTCAGGGAGATGACCAGCACACGGGCACCACCGACGTGGGAGTACACCTGCGTCGGGTCGATCTTCTCATCCTCCCCGTCCGTGTTGATGGTGACGGGCAGCCGCGCCAGGGCCACCCATGGGGCGCTGAGCGTGACCACGACCAGAAGAGCCATGACCAGGCTGGCCGCGCGGTCGGGGCGCAGGTTCATGAGGTACACCATGAGACCGACGAGGCAGAAGGAGATGCCGGTCGCCATGGGCGCTGTCATGGAGATGCTCAGGTCCGTGGGAAGCACGAGAAGGGCCGTGGCACCCGCCAGCAGGCCGGCCCCGGCCGTCGCCAGCGGAAGCGTGGACCAGTCCCCCGGGGTGATCGCGAAGGCGGCGCAGGCGATCAGGACGGGCGTGGTGTGCCCCAGGGAGAGCGCCCCGGGACGATCCGGCATCCGCGCCACGATCGCGGTTGCCAGGGTGGTCAGGAGGGCTCCGCTGACGCCGACCACCGCAGTCAGGACCGGCTCGTGGGTGCCGGTGACCAGGAGCAGGGCCGCGAGCAGCACCAGAGCGGCCGAGGCGTGCGCCGAGAGCTGGACGGAATTGGTTTTCTTCCACGGCGTCGAGTTGTCGGCAACCGCGGTTCCGACGGCCTCGATGAGGTCGTCGTATCGCTGGTCCTGGGCGTTGGTGCCCATCGGTTCGATCGTGAGAACTGCGCCGGGACGCACCTCCTGGTCGGGCAGCGTCCTCGACTGGTTGAGGGCGTGGCCATCGGATGTGCGGACCGTGAAACCCCTCGTGGCGGTTCCGGAATCCAGCGGCCCCAGGGCCTTGACCATGGCGGGGACCAGCTCGGCCAGCGCGACATTGGGGGGGACCGACATGTCGACGGTGCTGCCGTCCATGGCCAGTGAAACTGGCATGAGGGCTCCGGCGCTGGAGTTTCCGGTTGAAGGCATCGGGTTCCTCTGTCTGTCGTGTGGGCACTGGAGCTGGGGTTCGTCGTGTGGGCACTGTAACGAGGTCCGCGCTCAAGGTTACTTCCTCCGGAGGCGATGTCGTGTCCCGCCGGACCGTCCGGGGCGCCTGACCCGGTTGTGCAGTAGAGTTTTGGCTGTCATCGACGGCGCGGCAGAAATTGTCGGTCGCACCGCACCCATCTCACTGGAGGATGTACATGTCAACTAACTCGTATAGCGCAGGTGCAGGCGCAATTCTTGCTGGCGCCGACGCCAGCGCGACGGCTCGCAACGAAGTGCAGGCAAGCATCAGTGCAGTCGACTCGTCCGCGCAGGCCGTGCGTGGTGGCTGGGAGAGCCCCGCCTCCAGGGCGATGCTTGAGACAGTCACCCGTTGGCGGGAATCTGCCGAGGGCGTCAACAACGAGCTGAACAACTTCGAAGCCAACCTGCGCTCCACACAGACCGACTACAACGCGGCTGAGGACGAGCACCAGTCGACCTTCCAGGGCATCGCGTCCCGCATGGGCTGATTTTCCGGAGCAAAAGGAGACACATCAATGAGCGAAGACATCAAGGTATCTTTTTCCGCCATCCAGCAGCTTGCCACCGACGTCCAGAACGAGTCGAACAAGATTCAGAGCTCCTTGGACACCCTTGACGGTGAGGTCAAGAAGCTGTACGGCAGCTGGGACGGCCAGGCACAGCAGGCCTACCAGAATTCCAAGGCCAAGTGGGACCAGAAGATGGCAGACATGCACAGCATCCTTCAGGAACTGCATTCGAAGGTCGGGGATGCCGGTGTTCAGTACCAGAACACCGAGGCCAGGAACGCCAGCCGTTTCGAGGCCTGATCGCTGAAAGGTGGGGCAGGAGCGAGAGCTCCTGCCCCATTTTCGTGCTGTCGCGCGACGTCTCACGAGGGCAGATCTGCGAGGGATGGTCTTGTCCCGCTGGTCGTGGAAGCATCCCTCTCAAGGAATCCAGTCCCCCGTCCATCCATCAGGCGGACGGTTTTCCTTCTCCGCACACAGGTTCACCATGACCGTTGCGAACGGGTGTCGGAAGGAGAGCCCCGGGGCTGTTGACGTCTCTCACGCGTCCACGATTTTCATTGTTCGTTCCCCCAGGATGAGGGTTGTGCCGAACGGGACCGGGGTGCGTTTGCTGCTCTCCAGGCGGGTCACGGTGTTCTCCGCCGTGCGGATCATGACTCCGTTGGTGGAGAAGGCGTCCTCCACCCATGGGCCGGTGCTGGTGACCCCGACGCGCATGTGGGTGCGTGAAAGCGAATGGGTGGGGTCGGGGACGGCGACCAGTCGTTCTTCCGCGGTGGCGTTGCCGGGTTCGCGACCGATCACCAGGACGGCGTCGATCTTCTCCCGCTGCCCCGAGTCGACCACCAGCCACGCCACCGGCTCATGCCTGGCGGCACTTGCAGGCGAGGCTGCGGAATGCTGAGGACCCCGGATGGAGTGGGGATGGGTGATGTCGGGGGCCTGGGCGGCGGCGCGGCGTGGACTCGACGGCCGACGTGCCTCGGGTGGTGGCGTGGCCTCCTCGACCCTGGCGGGGGCAGCGGTACCTGATGTCGCCGGTGTCGGGCGGCCCTGGCCGGTGTGACGCGCCCCCAAGAGGTCGCCGCGGTTCACAGCAACCCCTCCGGGCGTCGAAGGCGGCGGGGTTCCTGTGGCGGATGCGCCTCCCGTTCCGGCGGGGCCACCGCTACTGACCGGTTCCTGGGGCGGACCTGCTTGAGGTGCCGCGGTTTTGCGCCAGACGGGCGACTGAGGGGCACTGGGTTGGTCCCAGAGCGCCTGCGGCGCCATCGCATCGTAACCGCTGTGCCCAGCCGGTATCTGGGGCACCGGCTGGCCCCAGGGCGCCTGTGGCACAGCGGTGGGTGTCTGGGGGGCGGGCTGGCCCCAGGGCGTCTGCGGTGCTGCCGTGCTGTAGCCGTTGCCGGCGGGTATGGGGGGAGCCGATTGAGGAACGCTCGGCTGATCCCAGGGCCCCTGCGCGGGGAACGCTGATGGCACGGGGGGTTCCTGCGTCCGAGGGACTCCCGTCCAGGGCCCCGGCGTCGTGTTCGGTGGTGCCACGGGGTTCGCGGAGGGCGCGCTCTGCGGGAACGGGGACGCCGGATTGGTGAAGGGTTGGTTCGGGACGGCCTCGCCGTGGCCGGGGGTGAAGGCCTGTGCAGCGGCGAATTCCCCGTGCGGGGAGAAAGCGCCCTGGGGCTGTGCCTGTTCCGCCGAGGCGGTGGGTTTGCGCAGATCCGCCGAGGCGGTGCCGCAGACGCGGTCCATCCAGTCCCGGCCGTCGCGACCCAGCAGGATGCTGATCAGGGGACCCACCACGGTGAGGTGGAGCAGGGTCATCAGCACCGAGCGAATCAGCTGACGTTTCAGGCCTGGGGCCCGGGACGTGCCCTCGGCGACGGCCGCGGTGCGGGTGAGCAGGGCGCCGGGCGTGCGACCCGTGCGGGCGCGGAGCAGGCTGAACACCACCGCCATCTGGACCACGACGATGCCGGCGATGACCAGCGAGGGGAACAGCAGCCAGACCAGGCCGGCAACGGCTGCGATACAGACCACGTCCGTCAGGTAGGCACATGCGCGTTTCATCCCACTGGCGGGAGCGAGAGCCCCGGTGGGAACCGGGGATGTCGTGGCCGGCAAGCCACTGGGCCCTGGTGAGGGGGGGAACCCTGTCTGGGGGAGGTGCTGGGCGGGGTAGGTCTGGGTCATGATGCCATCTGTCGGACGAGATCGAACAGCCCGGCGGCGTAGACGGCTGCTGGTAGGAGGAGGAACACGGAGAGCGTCTGTGTGATGTCGGCCATGCGTCCGAGCAGCGCCGAGGGACGGGCCTTGGCGAGTGCCGTGGTGGCGATGCTGAGCGCCGCTGCCATGACGGTCAGGACCAAGGTGGTGATCTGCGATCCCAAGGCCTGGGATGTGCTGGGCGTGGTCAGCGCCGCTATGACGATCAGCAGGGCACTGATCCGGGGCAGGATCCGCCCCAGCCTGTCGCGCCGGGCGCGGGGCACCAGCGCCATGCTCAGGAAGGCGGTGGCCATCATGACGGTTCCGACGACCCCGGCCCACTGATCGGCGCCCATCGTGTGTGAGGCCGGGAAGGCGGTTATGCCGACGGCGCTGCAGCACACGATGAGCAGCAGCTGATCACGGGCTGTGGCCTCGCTGATCGTGCGGCGGATCTTTCCGGCGGTGATGGGGGAGGGCGGTGCGACCTGCGGGGCCCGCACGGTCGGGGCGGACGTGGTGACGGTGGGCAGGTCCAGCAACTGGGTCTCCGGGATGCGGAACGCGAAGGTCGGAATGGTCGAGACCGCGATCGCGGCCACTGCCATGACCAGGGGCGCGACCATGGTGACGGGGACGTCCCACATGATGACGAACGACGTCAGAAGACTGACCGCCCCCCACACGGCTGCGAGGGTGGCGCTGAGGGCCGACTTGTCGAGCAACCAGATGCACAGCGCTGCCAACAGCGCCGTCCAGGTGGTCACCGCCACCGCCAACTGCGAGAGGAAAATCGTGGACGGCGGCAGGGCGGCTGTTCCACAGATACCGATCAGCGTCGTGGTGGCCAGGAGACCCGGGGCGGTGCTGCGGAGCCGCCACCATCGCAGCGACCCCCCCACCGTCACCGCGCAGATCACGGCTGCCGTCACCCTCAGGGCCACCGGAACGGACCACCACCCGAGGGCGGGGCCGATCAGACAGGCCATCTCGATGCTCGTCGTCAGGGTGAGGAACACGACGAGAACCAGGGTGGGCCGCAGCCAGGGCGAGGCGGCACGGGTGGCAACCTGCTTGGCGACGTTGGCGCTCTCGACGCTGCCGCTCAGGGTCAGCACGGCACCGGACGGTAGATCGGGGCCGATGACTTGCTCCAGCCCCACCGGGGTGCCGTCCGGGTGGGCGAGGTTCATGGCCGTCGGATCGATCTCCAGCATGCGCATCAGAGCGGCCACGGTCGTTCCAACCGGGACAGCGACGTCGCGTTTGGACATGCCGTGCAGGACCGTGGTCGACGCGAGAGGCGTGGACATGCGTTCCTCCATGGTGCTGGATCGGCGATCTGTGCGGTTGGGGCCGAAGTGTGACCCATCGTATGACGATAGTATGGGTGTTGGCTTCGACGGTACCTAGACCATACGACGTGACCAGACCACACGAGACGGGGAGTACTTTGGGAATGGCCCAGACCAAGCAGGGCGAGGCTAAGGCCCCTGATCTTCCCACCGGGCAGATCGACATTCAGGTTCCCCCCGATCAGCCCGAGGCCGCGGGCATGGGAAACGTCCTGATGACCGTCATCCCGATGATGGGTTCGATGGGCGTCATGGTGTTCATGGCGATGTCCCAGGGGCAGAACACCAGGATGCTGCTCATGGGCGGCGGCATGATCGTCGCCATGCTGTCGATGGTGGGGTTCAACATCTACCGCCAGGTCTCCGGGCACCGGCAGAAGATCGACACCCTGCGTCGCGAATACCTGACCTATCTGAGCGAGACCCGCACGACCGTGCGCATCGTCACCCGCAAGCAGCGCGCCTACATCGGTTGGCACCTACCCTCACCGGATGCGCTGGTGCTGATCGCCCAGGAGGGCACCCGCCTGTGGGAACGGGAGATGGGCGACATGATGGCCATGCAGGTGCGACTGGGAACCTCCTCGCAGTCGCTGGCGATGGAGCTCGTCGAACCGGAGATCGCCCCCCTCGCCAAGCCCGACGTGGTGTGCCACTCCGCGATGCGGCGGTTCATCGACTCGCACTCGATGGTTGACGAGATGCCCTTCGGTGTCATGCTCGGCGACTTCAGCCACGTCGACGTCGCCGGTCCCGTCGATGCGACGCGCTCGCAGGTGCGGGCCATGCTCATGCACATGACGACCTTCGCCTCCCCACAGGCCCTGCGCGTCGCGGTCATGTGCTCCGAGGCGAACAGGAAACACTGGGAGTGGGTCAAGTGGCTGCCCCACGCCCGTTCCACGCAGGTCAGCGATGCCCTGGGGCCGGCCCGCATGGTGGTCACCGGTCCCGGCGAGCTGGAGGAGATGCTCGGCGAGGAGTACACGGATCGCGGTGCGTTCCGGGCACGTTCGGAGACGACGACGTGGCCGCATCTCTTCCTGATCCTCGACGGTGTGGACCTGCCGGTCAACAGCACCCTCGGTGGCTTCGGGGGGACCGAGGGCGTGACGGTCGTGCGGACCATGACGTCCTGGGGGCCGATGACCTCCCGATCGACCCTGCGCATGATCCTGCACCCCGGGAAGGAGGACGGGGACCGCGGGCAGATGGAGCTGCTGCTCCTCGACCAGAAACCCATCATCGCCACCCCGGACGTCATGGGGGAGGCCCAGGCCGAGGCGGTCGCGCGGCGCATGGCCCCGTGGGCCGACGAGGAACGACCCGAGGCGGAGTCCCCGGTCGGCAAGTCCGATCCGAAACGTTCCCAGGACCTGACGGAGCTGCTGGGGTGCGGCGACATCCGCGACTTCGACCCGGACCGGCAGTGGAAGCGGCGTGAGGGCCGCGATCGGCTGAAGGTGCCCTTCGGGGTGACCCCTGAGGGCGTCCCGGTGGCCCTCGACATCAAGGAATCGGCGCAGCAGGGCATGGGACCGCACGGCCTGCTGGTCGGTGCGACCGGTTCCGGCAAGTCCGAGGTGCTGCGAACGCTGGTGTTGGCGATGGCGTTGACGCATTCGCCGGAGCAGCTGAACTTCGTCCTGGTCGACTTCAAGGGCGGTGCGACCTTCGCGGGCATGTCGGATCTGCCCCACGTGTCGGCCATGATTTCGAACCTGGAGTCGGAGCTGTCTCTGGTGGACCGCATGCAGGATGCCCTGCGCGGTGAGATGGTGCGCAGGCAGGAGGTGCTGCGCGATGCGGGCAACTACGCCAACGTCACCGACTACGAGGCGGACCGGATCGCGGGAAAGCACGACTTCCCACCCATGCCCGCGCTGTTCCTGATCCTCGACGAGTTCTCGGAGCTGCTGAGCGCGAAACCCGAGTTCGTGGATCTGTTCGTCGCGATCGGGCGTCTGGGACGTTCGATGTCGATCCACCTGCTGCTGTCCTCGCAGCGCCTGGAGGCGGGACGCCTGAAAGGCCTGGACTCGCACCTGTCCTACCGGATCGGTCTGCGGACCTTCTCCGCGAGCGAGTCGCGTGACGTCCTGGGTGTTCCCGACGCCTACGAGCTACCGGCCTATCCCGGCGTCGGTTACCTGAAACCGGGCACGGACCAGATGATCCGTTTCCGCGCCTCCTACGTGGCGGCCCCACCTCCCACCCGCAAGGCGGAGATCGTCGCCCGGGAGGGGGGGAGCACGGGTCCGGTCAAGATCCTGCCCTTCACGACCGAGCCGGTCGCCAAGGAGGAGGAACCAGCGGAGGAACCCGTCCCCAGCGGTCCGGTCGTGAAACCCGGCGACGAGAAGTGGGACGACATGACCCAGATGGACATAGCCGTCGCCCGGATGAAGGGCAAGGGGATGCCGGCCCATCAGGTGTGGCTGCCGCCGCTGGACGTGTCGGACACGATGGACTCGATGATGAAGGACCTCACGGTGGTCCCGGAGCTGGGGCTGATCTCTCCCGCCTGGCGGGCCCGCGGGCCGTTGTGCATCCCGGTCGGGATCGTGGACCTTCCCCTGGAGCAGCGCCGCGACATCCTGGAGTTCGACTTCTCCGGCGCCAACGGCCATTTCGCCGTGGTCGGCGGGCCGTTGACGGGCAAGTCGACCACCCTGAGGTCGGTGGTGATGGCGCTGAGCCTGGTGCACACCCCGAAAGAGGTGCAGTTCTACATCCTGGATCTGGGCGGTGGCACCTTCACGCCCTTCGAGGGTGCGGCCCACATAGCGGGTGTCGCGACCCGTGACCGTCCGGACGTGATCAACCGGATGATGGCCGAGATCGAGGGCATCATGAATGATCGCGAGAAGTATTTCCGCGCGAATCGCATCGACTCGATGGACACCTACCGGCAGGGGCGGGCCGAGGGACGGTTCGACGACGGCTACGGTGACGTGTTCCTCGTCATCGACGGATGGGCCGCCATGAAAACCGACATCGAGGGCCTGGACATGCGCGTGATGGCGCTGATGGCGCGTGCCCTGTCGTTCGGGGTGCACGTGATGGTGTCCTCCAACCGGTGGGCGGATTTCCGTCAGCAGGTGGCGGATGCTCTCGGGTCGCGGCTGGAGCTGAGGCTCGGCGACGCCAGCGACACGAAGTTCAACCGGAAGGTGGCAGCAGGGGTTCCCCTGGAGCGTCCCGGTCGCGGCCAGGAGGTGGGCACCCACCACGTCCTGGTGGCGCTGCCTCGTGCTGACGGCGATCACGATCCCTCGACCCTCGGCAAGGGCGTGGCGACGACCCTCGAAGCCATCGCGAAGGCCACGAAGCCGGGACCGAAACTGCGGTTGCTGCCCGGACGGATCACGGTCAAGGAACTGTTGGACCAGCCGGCCGCCGCGCAGGGGCTCGTGCTGGGGGTGGAGGAGTCCCGCCTCGGCCCATTCATGTTCCATCCCCGTCAGGAGAGCCACCTGTTTCTGTTCGGCGACGCGAAGGCGGGAAAGACGACATTCCTGCGTTCGATCGCCCAGGAAGTGGTGCGCACACACAGCGCGAAGGAAGCACAGATCTTCGTGGTGGACTACCGGCGTTCGTTGCTGGATCAGGTGCCGGAGGAATACCTTGCCGCGTACATGACGAACAAGGACGAGGCTGAGGAGAACCTCGGCGGCCTGGCCGAATACCTGAAGACGCGCATGCCGAACGACAAGGTCACGTCGAAGCAGCTGCGTGACCGTTCCTGGTGGACGGGTGCTGAGGCCTGGGTCCTGGTCGACGACTACGACCTGGTGGCGTTGCAGGGACGCAACCCGGTGGCGGTGCTGCAGCCGTTGATGGCGCAGGCCCAGGATGTCGGCCTGCACGTCATGGTGGTTCGTCGTATGGGTGGTGCTTCCCGGGCGGCCTTCGAGCCGGTGCTTCAGGCGATGAGGGATTTGGGGACGACCGGCATTCTCATGTCGGGCAGTCCGGATGAGGGTGCGATCATCGGCAGGATCAAGCCCATGAAGCTGGATGCGGGTCGCGCCCAGGTGATCTCACGTGACGCGGGTAATTTCTTGGCGCAGCTGGTGTGGTCGGAGCCGAACGCCTGAGCCGGGACGACGTCCCGCCCGCCCTGGGCGGGACGCGCCAGGACGTTGGTCAGAGTGCCCCACCACCGGGACGCCACACGCCCACCCGGGGAGCGCCGCCGTCCTCGGGCCGTTCGGGTTCATCGGTGATGCCGTAGACCTCCTGGAGTCGGGAGATGGAAGGGTCGTCCTCGCCGAGGTTTTCCTGGGCCAGCGTGACGACTGCGCGTCCTGCTTCCTGCCGGGCCTTCTGGTAGGCGTCCAGGATCGCTTTCCGGGCCCATGCCAGGTCTTGCCCGAGGTCGAGGTCGATCAGGGTGCCGGCTGAGTCGACGGTCACCTCGATGCCGTCCACGCTGCTTCTGCCGCGTACCTTCTCCGTGCCCTGCCGGAAAGCCGTGGCTGCGGCGGCTCGTTGATGTACGGCCTCGATGTCCACGTCGAGTTGTGCCAGGCGTTGGTCAAATGGGTCCATCGTGATGATCTCCTTCTGGAATGGATCAGTCGGGTCGCGTGTCATCGGCTTGCATGCCGGACGATTGTGTTGTGTGCGGAAGACGACCGGGTGCCCTCGAGGCCGGTCGGGTCTTGTTCGTAGTGTACTGGGATTGCTCGGATCGGTTTCCCCCAAGCCTGCGAAGCAGAGGTGACGTAGTCAATAAAGGAATCGTTCAGGGCGGCCCGTAGGGCGATGCCTTCCAGGGCGGGTTTGACCAGAATAAAGGAGATCGATCGGACGTCTTCCGCTCTGTTTTTTTAGGACCGCCATGTCCCGTTGTCCGGCTGCGAAGTCTGTCGTGAAGCTGTACTGATACCCAGTGAATTGCCGCCCCATTTCCGGGGCAAGATCGGTGAAGGCGTCGAGGGTCAACGGCTACGGCACATGGGCAAGCCGTTCCATCCAGGCCACAAAATCGTCACGTGTGAATGCATTCATCAACTTCTCGTGTCCCTCGAGGCGTGTTCGGGGTGATGCTTCGATCGCTTTTCTTTTTTAGACTATTGGTGTGATGAAGCGTTCGCAATATGCGGTGCTGATGGGGCAGGGCTGTCCTGTGGCGTTGTTGATCGCGGTGGCGACGGCTTGAGTGAGTCGAGTAAGGCCTTCCGTGGTGGTGGATGAGGCCCACTGGCCATCTTCGGTGGGAAGGAGCTGTTCGACGATTTCAATGGTATGCCCGGCGATTTCTACGAAACGTCCGGTGAAGAGGACGGTGCCGGGAAGCAGTGCTACTTCTTGGGCTTGAGGTACTGCTGAGAGCGGGGTTACGTCTCTTCCGGTATGGAGGATGACGGCTGCGATGCCAGGACTGGTCAGGCCGATGGTGGCCACGGTCAGGTCGCGGCTGGTGGCTGTGATGTTCTGAGTGGCCAGAACGCTTGGGGCTGTTGTACGAGGGGTAGTGATGCCGCGGAAAGTGACACCACCAACAGGAGGTATAGCAGTCTTGAAACAGGATGTCGTTTATAGGCGGTACGGGAATTTCTTCTTT
>ERZ773099.1502-NODE-1502-length-17224-cov-8.747102_pt1 | contig 17224 bp, 7 predicted proteins | sample MGYA00511120_ERZ773099 | MGnify/ENA primary metagenome ERZ773099 (study PRJEB29015, sample SAMEA2738012) | human oral metagenome | biome: human oral; feature: human-associated habitat; material: dental | place: China | collected 2104 ...
AAAGTGAGTGACTGCTCGAAGCATCCCAACGCACCCCACCAATCGCCCAGCTCATTCAGCATAGCACCGCGATTGAAAAGGCATTCAGCCTGGGCGCACTCACTATCGGGAACCCCCTGAAACAAAATTAATGCCCGTTCATAACACTCCGACGCGCCTCGTGAATCGCCCAGCCCACCCAGCGCAACACCACTATTATATAGACAGTCAGCCTGGCCGCACTCATTACCGGGAACCTCCCGATACAGAACCAGCGCCTGCTCATAACATCCCAATGCCTCCCGCAAATCACCCATTTCACCCAGTACAATACCGCTACTGTGCAGACAATCAGCCTGACCACACTCACTGTCGGAAATATCCTGGCACAGCTCTAGGGCGTCGTCAAGGGCACTCAACGCCTCCGAGTAATCACCACGGCGAAATGCCGTCATCCCTGTATCGAACGACTTCTTGGCCTGGCGACGCAGTTCGTCCTCGACCTCGTTCCGGCGTTCGTCGTCGACCATAATTACACCTCTCCTTCATCCCCTCGTTCCGATTCTCTCACGCTGGAGAGTGGGAGTGGCTCTGCCACGTCCCGCTCCTGCCCTTCCCGCGAAGTCCCACCCACACGATCCCCCAGGTGCAGCCCCCATGACCACCCTCATGCTCGTTAACCCCGTCACTGCACCAACCAGAACCGTCGAGCTGCGACTCCCAGGAAGGTTATTCAGGGGGTGGTCTTGAAGGAATATAGTGCGAGTGCCGCGGTGATGGTCTGCTCGAATGTGTGCAGGGGTCTCCTGTAGGGGGTGTGGAGGATTTTCCAGGACTTGATGTGGGCGGTGGTGCGCTCTTCCGGCCTGGCGGATCTTGTTGACGCTCTTGTTCTCCTCCTTCGCGGTTTCGCTCAGTTCTCCGTTGGGGGGCTTCTTGTGCGGGGTGATCATCCCCCTTCCCACGTACCCCTTGTCGCCGATCCACCCGGAGGGATCCATTCCCTCGAGCAGTCCGGAGGCGTCCAGGGCGGCCACGTCGTGCATGGACCCCGGATAAGGATCGGAGGCCCACACCAGACGGCCGCCCGGCAGGACCAGGATCTGAACGTTCATGCCGGTCGCCTTGTGCTTGCCCGACCACAATTCGTGGTGATTGCGCCAGCTCCAGCAGGGGAAGAGAGTGCCGTCCACCACGTAGTCGCACCCCTGGGGCACCTCCTCGGCCGTGAGCAGCACGTCCTTCAGGGCCCGGGCGATCGCATCGGTCATGGCCTTGATGACCCGCGAGATCGTGGGCTGGGACACACCCAGCTGCTCGCCGATCACCGCCTGCGGAATGTTGTGACGCATGTAGATCAGCGCCGCCCTCAGAGAATCCCTCAACCCCAGGCTCGGCGGACGCCCCTCAACACCCTCCTCGCGCAGACGGATGAGCAGATCGGCGAACTTGGCCGTGGGCAGCCCCGTGGTATACTCCATGACGATGGTCCGTTCCTCATGAGGTTGTTGACGATTTTCCATCAGCCATCATACCTCATGGGATCGGGCCATCATAATATCGATTCCCGGAAATGCACGCAGATGCCCACTGAATAAGCTTCGAGGGACAGGAATCGGCGCTGCTCGATCGGGAACTCGGCTTCGCATATCTCGCGCGCAGCGGCGTGAAGGAGCTCCACGGACTCCCTGTCCGTGCTCGCCGCGTCGAGAACCTCGCGCGGGCCCCGCGGAGTCGGCGAAGCGGGGACGAAGTCGGTGACCGCGGTGAGGTCCCGCCCGGTTCGGACGTCTGGATCGGGAGAACAGGCCGGGCCGGTTCGCCGGGACCCGCCGGTGCCTGGGCTCGTGGTGCCCGGGCTTATGGCGCCTGGGCTCGTGGTGTCGGGGTTCGCGGCTCCCCTCGCCGGTGGGGCCGACTGCAGCGGCGCAGCCATGGCGGGCCGGAGCGCGGCGATATCGCCGCCACGGCTCTCCTCGACTGCTCCGTCGTCTCCTCCCGCCGCCGGAGACGAGTTTTCCGCCTTCGGGCCCTCGACGTCCTTATCCGGCGCGATCTCCTCCGACCGACGCCGGCCCGCGACCTTCTTCGCCGCCTTGTCGACCACCTGGCACAGATGCGCGATGACACCGTCGCGGTCCTGCAGCCACTGCGGAAGCCACAGCCGTTCGACGCACGGCCAATCGAGCATCTGGCTGAGCACCCTGACCGGCAGAACGTCGCGGTCGTACACCGTACGGCGCTCACTCCAGCCGAGGCCGTCGAGGAGGACGGCGACCAGAGGCACATGCGGCTCCTCCGCCCGGGCCAGGACGAGATCGATCCGGAAGTCGGACAGGCCCACGTCGGTGGCGACCGTCATCCCCGCCTCGCGCAGCGCCTGAGCCACGTCTTCGCGATGACGGTCGGGTACACCTGCACCGAAGGTCTTCCCCACCAGGGTCCGAGTGCCCTGCTCGGCGAGGACGAGATACCTCTTGAGGTCCTGGAGGCCCCTGGACTCGCTTCGCTCCGTCTGGAGCTGTGCGGGCGCGAAGGAGCAGAAGACGATGACCTGCCTCCTGGCCCGTGTGATCGCCACATTGAGGCGGCGCTCGCCGCCCTGACGATTGAGCGGTCCGAAATTCAGTGGAATATCGCCGCGCTCATTGGCCGAGAATGCGACGGAGAAGAGGATCGTGTCCCGCTCGTCTCCCTGAACATTCTCGAGGTTCTTGACGAAGATGCCCTCGTCGGCGTCCAAGGATGCCGTGATCTTCTGGTCGTCGAGGTCGCGCAGGCGGGTCTCGATGAGATCGCGCTGCTGAGTATTGAATGTGATCACACCCAGCGAGGGGGCCGATCCGCCCGCCTGCGCGAAACGCCGTCGGATCTCGTCGACGATCGCCTCCGCCTCGGCGGAGTTGGTCCGGAAGAATCGCCTGGACTGCCCTCTCGGAACCGAGCGGATGAACTGCCCACTGACGCGGCGCAGGCTGATTCCGAAGCCTGTCGGTCCGGGATCCCTCTCGGCGGCGACCGGACTCGGGAAGGAGGAGAGCCTGCCCTGGTAGTAGGACTTGTTGGAGAAGGCGATCAGACCCTCGACCTGACTGCGGTAGTGCCAGGAGAGCCATAGCCGCGGGACGTGAGCGGCCACGCACTCGCTGAGTATGGATTCCTCGTCCAGCGGCTCGTCGTCGGGGTCCACGTCGCGGGAGAGCTCGGCGAACGAGGTGGGCGGCATCTGCCGCGAGTCACCGCAGACGACGACGGAGCGCCCGCGGCCCATCGCTCCGACGGCGGCTGCGACCGTGATCTGGGAGGCCTCGTCGAAGACGACGAGATCGAAGTCCTGCCTGTCGGCCGGGAAGAATCTCGCGACGGAATCGGGCGACATGAGAACGCAGGGCGTGAGCGCAGTGATGAGGTCGCCGAACTCCCCGACCAGGTCGCGGATCCTGCGCTTTCCCCGCTTGCGCTCGAGCGCGCGACGCAGCGTGGCCATTCGGACTCTTTCCTCGGGCGTGATGTGAGCACGCGCCGCCAGCGCATCGGAGACGAGGACCGGGGGGAGCAGTGGGCGCATCTCGTCGAGCGTTTTGGCATAGCTGCGGACGTATCCGTACTGGTGGTCGGAGGAGAAGGAGTTGAAGGCGCCCCTGGCGCCCTGCAGCTCGAGAGACGCGTGCACAAGACCCAGGTCGAGCGCGCTGGGGAGCTCGTTCGCATCGACCTGCCCGCGCAGTAACTGATCCAGGCATCCCTCCAGGCCGACGCGCCGGAACTCCGCTCCGGCCGTGAGAAAAACGTTGCATCCGCGCAGTCGGCGCTCACGCGCAGGGGCCGAGCCGAGGCTGTGCAGCGAGTCGAGCACGGCCGGCGACGCCTCGAGCGCTCGAGAGTCCCCCGCAAGCGCACGGAAGGCGGCGGCATAGCCGCGCAGCCACGCCGCCGCTGCGCGCCTGTCGGGGGCTGCGAGCAGCGAGGCGACCGTCTCCTGGGCGGGCCCCGCCCGCCACCCCGGCGGCGTCCCGAGATCGGACATTCCCAGAAGTCGATCGAGGGCGCCGATGGCGCCCTGGCACGCGGACCGGTCGAATGGCGTCCACTGCCCGCTCCACGCCGCCTCCTCCGGAAGAAGGCTGGTGCGGCACCGGCTCAGCGCGTCCCTGCGGGTTGCCAAACGGATGAGCTCATCGACGACGGCGAGCAGCTCTGCTCCGTTCTGCGGCATCGGGACGGCGGTTCGGTGAGCGGCGAGCGCGCCGAGCGCCCTCTCGGACTTCCTCGTCTTGCCGAAGAACGAGTTCTTCGCGTCAACGAGCGAGCTGCGCACCGACTGAAGATCTTCATTCAGGACGCTGGGCAGGTAGTACCGGAGCGCCGGGTGCGCGGCGGACAGCTCCGCCGTCAGCTCTCCCATGAGCCACCGTGCCGCCCTCTGCCAGTCCGGCTGGGCGACCATGTTGAGCCGAGCGGTATTGAGCGACGGGTCCTCCAGAGCGGCGGCTGCCTTGTCCCAGTAGCTGTCCGGAAGAGTCCGGACCGCGGCGAGCAGCTTCCCGTCATCCTGCTCCATCACTCCCATGAGTGCCTCGACGCGTCCGAGAATGTCCCCAAGCGCGGCATCGGGAACCGGATTGCTGAGCGGAAAGGGCTCGGGACCCAGGACATCGCCGTAGTCCTGGAGACACTCCATGAGGCGCGGTACGGAATTGCGTAGGGAGGCGACGTCGTCGGGCAGCAACCTGGCGAGTACCATGGGCTCGATGGCCAGGGCCGTGCGCCCCCGGCCGTAGGCGAGTTCGGATGTGTGGGCGTCGTAGTACGAGAGGCCGGCCGGGCTGCGGCGGTGAAGGGCCTCCCAGTAGCCGGAGAGCCGACGGCGGTAGCTGTCGGCGACACCGGACTTCGCCGTGAGGCTGATCCGGTCGGGACGGGCCTCCATGTCCATCGCCCGCAGGATCTTTCGGCGCACGGCGTCGGGGGCCTGACGGCGGCTGTGGAGGTCGAGGACGAGATCGCCGATGCTGGCCTGCCGGAGCCGCCTGGAGACGACGTCGAGGGCGGCCCGCTTCTCCGCGACGAACAGGACGCGGCGCCCCCGCGCGACCGCACTGACGATGACGTTGGTGATCGTCTGCGACTTGCCCGTGCCGGGAGGCCCCTCGACGACGAGGGTCCTTCCCGCCAGGGCCCTGGCGACAACCTCCGTCTGAGACGCGTCGGCGGGAACCGGGAGCCTGGGGACCAGGTCCTCGAGGCCCGGGACGGGTGTATTCGCCGCGGGGTCGTGGAACTCCGCGTTCGGAGAATTAATGAGATGGTTGACCAGGGGGTTCCGGGCGATGGGCTCCCAGGACTCCTCGAGGTCCTTCCACAGCCGGAAGGTGCCGAACTGGAAGATTCCGAGATAGGTCGTGGCCTCGACATGGAAGGGCAGCCTGTTCTCCGCCAGAACCCGCCGGACGACGTCGAACAGCCCCTTGAGGTCAATCCCGGCCCCGTCCTCCTCCGGCTCGCTGAGTTCGGTCAGGTCCAGACCGAGGTCGGCGCGCAGCCTCTCGATGAGGGAGTAGTTCGGCACCGTGGACCCGGACGGGTCGATTCTCAGGCGGAAAGGACTGCGGGCCGAGCGCCTTTCAAGATCCACGGGGATGAGGACGAGCGGGGAGCGCACCCGCCGCCCCTTACTCTCCCAGACGAGCGAGCCGAGGGCGAGATAGAGATTGTTGGCGCCGGTCTCCTCGGCCAGGGTCCGCGCCGTGGAGCGCAGACGCCGCAGTGTCGTGTCGTAGACGTCCTCGGAGAGATCGACCTCGACCTCCCTGTGATCGCCGAGTCTCGGGGCGAGCTGGGGCGGGTCGAGCTCATCGCGGAACAGTCCTCCGGCGCTGCGCACGAGCGCCGCCCTCTCGCCCGCCTGCCGCAGAGTGATGACCCGGTCGGCGTTGACGAGGTCCTCGAAGTCGCCGATGACCGCCTCCGGCACGGCCAGCTCGACGATCTTGTGGCTCCTGATGGCGGAGTCGGAGCAGTTGATGAGGCGGTTGCGAAGGCTGAGGTCCAGCAGCCGGGCCTTCCACTCCTCGACCCGGTCGGGGGCCTTCCGGCGCGCCGGTCTGCGCCGGGCCCGAGCCGGCGCCTCGTCGGGAACGATGAGAACACTGGGCCGCGGCGCCGCGACGTACTCGATCTCGGTGACGTCGCCGTCCTCGGAGCGTCTGCGCAGGGGCATGGGGATGATGCCGCGGTTGCGCGCCTCGCGGACCGGGATGATGACATCGACGGCCGATGCGTCCGCCCCGATCCTCTGCCGGGCCGCCGAGTGCATCTGCGCAAGGGAGGATCGACGCCGTTCTGTCAGCATTGTGGTCTCGATGAGACCGATCTCGCCGCGGTCGATCTGGTTGACCAGGTCCCGGCCGGGCATCGCCAGGTCCTCGGATATGTGCTGCTCGGCCCTCCAGTAGCCGACGAGCGCGTGCCCGGGCAGGACCACAATGAGCGGCTCGATGCTGAGATACTCCAGCACGCTCGCCATGAGGATCGTCGTGTCCAGGCAGGTGCCCAGACGTCCTTCGAGGACGTCCTCGGCGGTGCGCACTCGCTGTCCGTGCTCTCCCCAGCTGGTGGGAGGCACCGCGTAGGCGATGTCGTCGTCGTGGATGGCGTCGCACAGCGCCTCGACGATCTGCGGGATCCGTTCGGGAGAGCCCTGGTATCCCTCCAGCGAGCTGGATCCTGTGCGCCTTCCCAGAATCGTGGCGGCGCTGCGGCTGAGCGCGGCCAGGACCGGCTGCTGCGGCTGGACGAAGGCCGCAAGGGTGGCGGCGTCGTCGCTGTACCGGCCGCTGAGGATCCACTGCCTCGGCGAGAGGACGGTGGGCCCCTCGACCAGCATCTCCCGGCTCTCATCTCCGCACCTCAGCGTCAGGCGCAGGCTGGAGGTCGTCTGGGTCTCGATCTGAAGAAGAGCGGAGCGGTCGGGCTCGAGTGCCGCGGACGCCTTTGCGCCGTCCGGGGAGAGGCGGGCAAAGCCGAGCACGACGGGCCGGGTGAGCGCCTCGCCGTCGCTCTCGACGACGGCGGTCACCCCCACATCCGTCAGGCACCAGGAGCCCGATGACGGGCTGAGGGCGGGAACGGGACGGGTTCGCTGCGGGTGGACCTCTTCGCCGACCTCCCCCTCGCCGTCGACGGGATCGCCCGACGGGCGCGGGGCTGCGATGGACAGGCGCAGGCGGAGCGGAAGGACCAGCCCCGCCACGGCATGGGCGTAGGAGATGATGGGCGGTACGTCGAGCTCGAGCTCCACCGCGTCCAGGGCGGATGCCGCCGCCGGGGCCGGTGCGGACGTCGGTGGGGCGGCGGGACTCGCTGCCGTCTCCGCGGCTGCGCCCTTGATGCTCTCAACGGCGTCGTCGTCGGGCTGCACAGGGTTCCCGGCGGGCTCCGGGGAGCGCGGAGCTGGTCCTGCACCGGCGGTGAGGCGCGCGGTGACCTCGGCGGCGGCCTGCGCGGCGCCGATCAGCCGGAGGACCTCGGCGACCTCGCTGAGGACGAGGGGCACCTCCGACGGTTCGAAGCGCGAGCCGCGGACGAGTCTGTCGCGCACGACTCGGATGTCGGTCAGCCTGCTGCACAGGCCGGGATCGGCCTTGAGAATGGGCCGGCCGTCGCGTCCGCGTCCGGTGAGCACGTAGATCTGGGACGAGAGGTCGTTCAGGTCGAGCTGCCCGGGGAAGGGAGGGTATGGCAAGTCTGCCATGTCATGGTCGGGGTCGATCGCGAGAGCGCCTCCCTCGGTGTCTTGCCGCTGGCCGTCAGCCGTTGGGGGCGGAGCGCCGGGTGCTGGGGCACAGCCGTGCCACGGTCTTGGGCGGCGACGGCGGAATGCGGTCGCCCGGGTGCGCACGTCGTGTGCGCACCCGGGCGGCGATCGGGCCCGGTGGGCGTTGGGGCGGGCGGGAGCGCCCGCGCCATCACCTCGGGAGGGGGCCGGTCAGACCCGGCGGCGGTGGATCAGGACGATGCCGCCCGCGGCGAGCAGGCCGGCGGCGACGACGGCGAGGCCGAGGCTCGCGCCGGTCTTGGCCAGGCCGGACTTCGGGGCGCCCGCCGGGTCGGCGGTCGCGGTGCCGGTGCCGTTCGGGTCGGCGGTCGCGGTGCCGTTCGGGTCGGCGGGGGCCGACGGAGCGGCGGTGGGGGCCGGCTTGTCCGGGTCGACCGGAATGTTCTCGCCATCGACCTGCCACCAGCCGTCCTTCACCTGGACCGGCTTGCTGATGAACTCCTCGCCGTAAGTGATGTTCCAGGCGTGGAAACGGTACTTGCCGTCGGGCAGATCAGTGGGTACGGGGCCTCGGTAGGTGACGCGTCCGCTGGCGTCAGCAGTGACTGCGCCGAGACTTGCATAGTTAATGCTCTCGTCCTCCACGTAAAGTAATACTGTCTCGCCCGGGGTGAAACCGGTGAGGTCGACATCGAAGGTCTGGGTGTCATACTTGCCGTCGCTGTCGGTATCCGTGGAGATAATCTTGACAGTGCCGTCCACCTCGGTTGAGTCGAAGGTCATGAACTTAGTGTCCCGGCCTATCTCCTGGCCGTTGTAGTCGGTGCACGCAAGGGCCAGGTTGACCAGGGCGGGGTCCTTCAGGCCAGCAGCTTTTGCGATAGCGGGGACATCAATGGTGAAGGTCCAGGTGCCGTCGGCACCGGCCTTCTCGGCGCCGTGGGCGAGCTCGATCGGGGTTTCCTCTGATGTGGTCAAGCTCCAGGAGACTGAGGAGGGCTTGCCCTCCTTGGCGGGGGCGCAGCCGACGCCGGAGACGGTCAGGGGCTCATTGGGCGTGTGGCGGAAAGCAAGTTCATCTGCGCGGAATCCTGGGTCGTCGGCGGCGGCGGGGCCGGCGAGGGCGCCGGCGACCACGAGGGCGGCGGTGCCGACGGCGGCAGCGAGGGAGCGTCCAAGACGCATGGGGTCCTCCAAAAGAACTGGGAGCTGGCGGGGCGCGGGGATGGCGCCCGCTCGCCACGCAGTCTCGCACCGCGTATCGCGCATTCACAAGGTATTAATAATATATGTTACGCACTTGTTGCGGATTTCGGGGCTGCGCGGGAGAACCAGTGGCCGGCGGCGGAGGGCCCGAGGCGCCGCGCGCCCCGGGGGCGTCAGCGGGCGGGCTGCGCGTCGGACCGACGCCGGTATGTCGTGCCGCGCTGCCCGCGGCCGCCGACCATCTCGACCAGCCCCTCCCCGGCGAGGCGGGACAGGGCCCAGGCCACCTGGCGCGAGGTCAGCCCCGTGCGCTCTGCGAGCTCGGGGCGGCTCATGGCGGTGGTGAGGGCCTCCCACACGGCTCCGGCATTCCGGGAGACTCCCGCCGCCCGCGGCTGCGCCGTCGTCCGGCCCTCCGCGCCGGCGACGGCGGGGCGGGCGGGATCTGCCGAGCCCGTCGCGGTGGTCCTCCGCCCGAGCGCCTCGACACGCTCCCGTTCGAGCCCCTCCGCCGGCTCCCGCCCCCACTGCAGAATGGCGGTGAACCGCAGCCCGACGTCGCGGAAGACCGGAGCGGGGAGCCCGGCCGCGGCCATGGCGTGCTGAGCCTCCCGGATCCCTCCGCCCTCGCCCTCGATCACGCGTTGGCCGTCCTCGGTCCGCAGGTGCTTGCAGATCTCGTAGAGCGTGGCATTGACTGCGCTCTTGCCGTCGGGATCGCCGAGCTGACGCAGCGAGACGCCGACCAGTCCGCCGGGGCTGGTCACAATGAACCTGTTCCGGACGATTCTGATCTCGACCCGCTTGCTCTCGGTCACCGCATCGAGGTTGCGGTGGACGAGGGCGTTCGCGATCACCTCTCGGATCGCCCGGGGCGGCAGCGCCGGCAGGTCGATCCCGTTCCCCGCGGCGTCGTATCCCATATCCGCCGGGATGTTCCGCGCCGCCCAGGCCGTGGCCTGCTCCAGGAGCTCTGGGAGCGGGCCGGTGAGGTGCACGAGGTCATGAGTCCGTCTCTCGCCTCCGGCGGAAAGCCGGACCGCCGCCGTGATCCCGAGGCTCGGCCGCCAGCCCTGGGGGAACCGGCCCATGGCATACATTCCGGCGAGAGTGGCTTCGCCCGACTTCGTGAGCACGCCCATCCAGCGGAGGACCTCAGCGCGCTCCGCCTCCGCCAGGCGACGAGAGGTCCGGCGGACGGAGGTTTCGAAGGCGTCGAGAAGGCTCTGGTCGAGGTCGCTCGCATCGGTGCCGGGGACGGGCCGGCGGTCCGGGCGCGTGGGTCGGATCTGCTGAGTCTTGAGGAGCTCGAACTGGGCGAGCTCCTGGGCGCTCATGCGGTAGTCGCCGTCGGCCTGACGCAGGTAGGCGCCGCCGCGGTAGACGACGGGGCGCTGGTGCACGGGGACGCTGTCGACCTCGACGGCGAGGACGTCGGCGCCGTCAACGGTCACCGTCTGAAACCTGCATGTGACTGGAGGTGTTACCGCCTCGCGCGCCTGGGCCGCAACTCCCTGCTCCAGGGCCGCGATCTCGGTCAGGCCGACGGGCTCGAAGCCCCGTCGCTCGTCGAGACCGAGCAGTATGAGCCCGCCGTTCGGCATGTTCCCGAAGGCGCTCAGGGTCTTGCCGAGCGCGGGCACGCCGTTGCGAGCGGACTTCACCTCAACGGCCGCGGAGTCTCCGCCACGGCGGCGGAGAGCGTCGATGAGCGCGGACAGATCGACATCGACGACATCCATATCGACATAGTACTAGTAAGATCGACAGTCATATCGACAGGATCGACAAAATGTGGCGATGTGACTGTCGATGCGGGAGGCCGCCGTCGGCCGGAGACGACATGATAGGTGACGGGCGAGGGGGGCGGCGCCTTCTCCGGCAGGGAGGATCGGCAAGAGCGTTGCGAGACCGGGTCGTCTGCGAGAGCACGGTCGTTCTGGGTGGGTCAGGAATCCCCCATGGTGAGTGTGGAGCGGCCGATGACATTGCCGCGTTTGCCGTCGGCCATGTAGGCGGAGAAGGTCTCGAGTGGTTCGCTGCTCGGCACGATCTCCTGGTCGCCCTCGCCGGTGGGGGGCAGCCAGGAGGCGGGGGTGAGATGCGCGATGAGCTGTTTCTCCGTCTGCTCCCAGGTCAAGGAGTTGAGTATCAGAGTCCTGCCTGTAGGGGTTGGGCAGTCCGCCACCGTCACCGATCGCTCGGTGATGTCTGCGTGGGCGCCCGAGTCGAGGTTCTCCAGGTCGCGGGGGGTCTGGTACCAGTCGGGGGTGTTTGGAGTGACCGTGACGCTGCTCGTGTCTGCGAAGCGCTCCACCCATCCGCCCGGGTCGACGCGGTAGACGCGATCCACCGTGCGCAGGCCCTGGCCGGTGGTGGCATCTACGATATTCAGCGTCACTGTGGGGCAGTCCCTCTCTCTGCAGTACCACGTGCCCTTGCGCGGGGACAGCAGTACGTCGTCCTCCGTGGTTCCGACGAGCCACCCGGTGGCGGGCCAGGGCGAGGGGGCGGACTCGGGGTCGTTCAGGGGATAGGAGGTCACTGTTCCGCCGTCGGGGTAATAGGTGGGAGAGGTCTCCACGATCAGCGCGCTGTTCGTCAGGGCGTGACCGAGAAGGTTCTGGTCGGTGTCGACTCGGCGCACCAGCTCCCCGGTGTCGGCGGAGAACACGGCAACAGTCTGGCTCCACTCCTGGTCGGAGCTCGAGTGGCCGCGCTGAGGAATATAGCGCCGGGGCGAGCTGGAGGAGATCACGGGCGCCAGCGCCAAGGAGACGTAGCGGCCGTCCGGGCTCGTCTGGATGAAGCGCAAGACGAAGTCCTTAGAGTGTTGAGACTCCGGGGCGGAGTCTGCGGGGTCAGGGCGGTTGTCCGGTAAGGCTTTAATGTGACGGTACCACCGCACCGACCCGTCTTCCGCGTTCAGACCCACCAGGGCGATCCCCCTTCTGCTTATGCTTACGTGTCGGGTTGCGGGGTCTGAGCCCGACACGTCGTCGAGCATGACCACAGGTCCTGAAGCGGTGCCGAGGGTGAACGAGTATATGCCCCATGCGCTTGAGACCTCCCAGGAGATATCGCCGGAGCCCGTGTCGGCAGTGGCGGTGAGACCTGCCTCCTGGGCATCGGCGGCCGTGCCGGTGGCGCCCAGGTCCAAGGCAGGGGCCGGGTGGCCCGCTTCCCTGAAGAGGCGCCAGGTCGCTGTCCCTGCGAGTGCGAGTGCGATCACGGTGATTGTGATCAGCAGGCGTGCGCGTGCGGAGAGCCTTTTCGCGACTGGAAGGGTGCTCAAGGTTTCCTCATTTCATGCCGTATAAGCGAGTCGCGTGCCGCGGAGAGTCGTAGATGTTGAAGTCCGGGTGCAGCGCAGATCCTTCCGCATCCAGTACCACCACGATGACGCCAGGAGCGGCGAGGACGTTCAGAAACTCAGAGTCATCATTCAGGAAATGCAGCTTCTGCGTCTGGTGGTCGGTGTCCTGCTCGGGCGGGTTGAGGTTGACCGAGGTGGGCGGAACCTGAATAGAGGCTGTTGAGGACCCGTCGCCGGGCCTGATGACGATCGAGGACTCCAGCTCGCCCGCCTTGTTGATCGTGCTGGTGTAGCCGATGTCTGCTCCGGCGAGTGAGGCGGATTGGTCGACGGGGACGACGGTGCCGCTGTCGGGGTCTTCCAGGATCGAGCCGATCTGGGGATGGTTGGAGACTTCTCCGTCGTGCCCGGGGTCGGCGTCCGGCTCGGGATCTGCGGGGCATGTGACGAGCATCCCGGACGCGAGCGATGCTGTGCGGTTGATTCCTGAGGTCAGTCCCAAGGGGATCCTTCTGGCGTCCTCGGGCGACCCGGATGCGGCGACGTCGTCGATGTTGATGGCGTCGAGCTCTATGTGGTTGGGGAACTCGTCCGTGGTCCCGGGCGCGATGACGCCCACCCATCCGTCGATCACCGTGAGGCCGGTAGTCCATGCCCGCGCTGCTGGACTCCTCCAGCCATGAGTGCTGCGTGACTCCCGGAAGGCTGGTGGTCCTTGTGGGGTCGGTGCCCTGCGCCAGAGTGAAGGCCTGAGTGCGCCAGTGAGCATCGCTGCTGGCGGGCATCGCGGGAGCTGCTGTCGACGATGAAGGTGGAGTGGCCCGCGGTGCCGTTGTAGATCCCATGAGTAGAGCCTCTGCCGTCTGGGAGGGTCCAGAGCGTCTTGCCGTCGGCCAGCGAGATGGCCTTGTCTTCTATGAGGGCGGCGGAGTCTGTGAGCTGCAGCGCGTCGTCGTGGTCGCAGGGCTCCTCGGCCGTTGCCTTCCCCGTGCTGGTGTCCAGGATGATGGTGATGTCCGTCGTGGATGTGATTGCGCGGAGCGCCACATGCCGGCGATCCGGGCTGGCAAGAAGGTAGCGCATGCTATTGCGCTCGAGTATGCCGCCACGTGTGAGGGGGGAGTGTATCTCCCTGTACGAGGTGTACCGCCTGTGATAGCTCCACAGGATGCTGCCGTCGTCGGGGTCGAGGCCCTCCACGCCGTCCTCGGTGAGGATGACCGGCCCGCGGGCTCCGGCGACGATATCGAGCATCCCGGAGCCGACGTCCCTCGTCCATGCGGTGCCGGTGCCGATGGTCGTGGGAAGAGCCGGCTCCGGACTGCCGGGCGCGGGGGCGGCCGCCAGCCGGGAGTCCGGCCATGTCAGTACCGGAGGCGCCAGGGCCGCGCTCGGAAGGATCAGGGCCGGCAGCAGGAACGCGATCATCGCGGGTCGCCGCTGGCTGCGGGGAACCGGCGTCGTGCCGAGGGCCGTCCGGGTGAGGCGGGCGACGAACCGGCGGAGCGGGTTCCTGCAGGCGGCGAGAACGGGCCGGGGCTGCGAGCGCTGAGATCGGAGAAGGTGCTGAACGCAGTTGAAGCAGATCAGGAACGCGATGTCGGCGGCCAGGTACAACGGCTTGTCGGCATTGGCTCCCCACTTCAGGTAGGTGGTTCACCAGTTGCCGACCAGCAGGACCACGACCGCGGCGTCGGCGATCGCGGTGACTAATGTGACCAGCCGCCCGAGCATGCGAGCCGCCGGCCTTCTGCTCTCGCGCGTCCCGAGCAGCCACAGGTCGACACCGGTGAGGACGACGGGCAGCACGACGGGCAGCCCGCGGTTCTCCCCCCTCATCGGGAAGAGGACGTCCGACTGGAAGTCCGTGCCCGCTTCGAGGGGGGACATGAAGAACCATGCGGCGATCCCCGTGAGCACGATCCCCAGCAGCGAGCCCACGCGGAAGGCCCGCAGGACGGTCGTCCTCCGGGCCGGGGCGGGAGCCTCCTGCTCGCCCGACGGTGCGGAGCTGCGCGCCGCCTCCTCATGGCGGCTGCTGCGCATCGGCAGATCCGGTCGCGGCTTCGTCACCATCGGCAGAGGACGCACTCATGCAGTCGATTCTGCCGACCTTGACGAGGCCGTGTCGACAGCCAGCCGCCCCTTGCCCCGTCCGTGAAGGGGGCGGCGACGGATCGGAGCAGGTCTTACGGCCGCGTGCAGCGGCGAGGGGCCGTGCCCCGCTGCGCGCCCCGGCCGGGTGGGTCCGGGGCCTCGGCAAGCGCGCAGCCGCGGTCCTGACGCGGAGGTGAACCGATCTCGATGCGGAACTCGACCGATCTCGGCGCGGAGGTGAACCGATCTCGGCGCGGAACTCGACCGATCTCGGCGCGGAGGTGAACCGATCTCGAGCCGGAATACGACCGATCTCGGCGAAGGGGGCTGCGGCCCCGCTCAGCTCCTGAGGTGGGCGGGGACCTCGGCGGCGCGCGGGGCGGCCTCGGTGACGATCTCGGTGAGCCGATCGCGCAGGTCCTCCAGTCCCGGGATGAAGCCGTACGTCGTCGCCGCACCCGGGACGAGCCGGGCCGTCGAGTCGAGGTCGTGGGCCAGGCTCCTCGCCAGGGCGCCGGCCGGGTCGTCCCCGTAGACCGGGTGGCCGCAGGCGCGGACCGCCTCGACGACGCGCTCCCAGGCGGGAGCGTTGTCAATGAGGTCGCGCACGGTGAGGACCTCGCGCCGATCGGTCCCGAGAACCTCCGCGGGCACCCTCGCCGTCCGCTCGTGCAGGCCGTGGCCCACCACCTCCGGCTCGGCCCCAGGCAGCACGAGCTCCGCCGTCGCCCCCACGGGCACCTCGACGCTCGCCGTCAGCAGGTCGCCGTCGAGCCGCCAGGAGGCGCGCGCCACCCCCAGCGGCAGGCGCCGCACGACGCCCGCCGAGGCGAACCCGCGGCCCACCTGCGGGGCCACGTGCAGCGCCCGGCCCCCGGCGCCCATGAGGGCGAGCCCGCCGACGTCGGTCAGCAGCCACTGCGTGACCGCCCCGAGGGCGTAGTGGTTGAAGGACGTCATCTCGCCGGGGTTGATGGAGCCGTCCGGCAGCATGGAGTCCCAGCGCTCCCAGATCGTCGTCGCCCCCATGGTCACCGGGTACAGCCAGCTCGGGCAGCTCTTCTCCAGCACCAGGCGCGCGGCCGTGGCCGCCTGTCCGCCCCTGACCAGGGCCTCCGGCACGAGCGGGGTGCCCACGAAGCCGGTGGAGATGCGGAAGGCGCGCAGGCGCACCAGATCCGCGAGCCTCCGACCTGCGCCGGCCACCCGCCGGGGCGTGTCCAGCAGGTCCCAGGCCAGCGCCTGGGCGTAGACGGTCGCGCAGTCGGACAGGATGAGGCCGTCGGCCGTGACGTAGGCGTCCAGGTAGGCGGCGCGCACGCTCGCGGCCAGGGCCTCATAGCGTGCCGCGCGCCCGGCCTCACCCAGGACCGCCCAGGCGCAGGCGGTGATGTCGGCGCTGCGGGCGAAGTAGGCGGTGGCGACGACGTCGGGGTCCGCCTTGGCGGCGCCCGGGTTCTCCGGCGGGGCGTCGGGGTCGAGCCAGTCGCCGAACTGGAAGCCGCCGCGCCACAGGTGCGAGGGCCCGGCCGCGGCGTCCACGCCGTCGACGAAGCGCGCCATGGCCTCCACCGAGCCGGCCAGGACGGAGGCGTCGCCGGTGGCCTCGTAGACGGCCCACGGCACGAGCGTGATCGCATCGCCCCACGCGCAGGTGAGCTTCGTCCCGCCCAGCACGTCGGGGGAGACGACCGGCAGGGCGCCGTCGGGGGACTGCGCGGCGGCCAGGTCCCTCGTCCAGGAGGCGAGGAAGGCGGCGGCGTCGTACAGGGACAGGGCGGTGGGGGCGAAGGCGCCGATGTCGCCGGTCCAGCCCAGCCGCTCGTCGCGCTGCGGGCAGTCGGTGGGCACGGTGATGAAGTTGTCGATGGTGGACCAGCGCGTGTTCTCCACCAGCCTGTCGATCAGCGGCTGGTCCGACTCGAACCAGGCGGCGCGCTCCATGCCCGCCGAGACGACGCGCGCGGTCGCCGCGGCGAGGAGGGCGTCGTCGTCGCCGTCGAAGCCGTCCACCTCGACGTAGCGGAACCCGTGCTGGGTGAGGGTGGGGGCGAACACGTCCTCGCCCCCGGACAGGGTGGCGCGGTCGGTGCACTGCGCGTTGCGCAGGGGGCGGGTGCCGAGCTCGCCGGCCTCCAGGACCTCGGCGTGGCGCAGCGTGACGACGGCGCCCGCCTCCCCCCGCACGGCCAGGCGCACGTGGCCGGTGAGGTTCTGGCCGAAGTCGATCACCCGCCTGCCCGACGGCGTGGTGATGACCTCGACGGGCGCGACCTCGCCGACGACGGTGGGAAGCGGCAGAGTGGTGGGCTCCAGCGCGGCGGCGCCCAGGGCGTCCTGCCAGGCCAGGACCTCCACCGGCGCCTCGGCCCCGCGCGCGCCCAGGGCGGGCAGGCGCAGGTCGACGCACTGGCCGTTGTAGAGGTCGTTGGCGGTGGTGCTGGAGGGGCGCCAGGCCCACTGCGCGTCCGTGCCGACGGTCGTGCGCGCACCGTCGGGTCCGCTCAGCTCGACCTGGGCCAGGAGCCACAGGGCCTGCCCGTAGACGCACTCGCGCATGTCCCAGGTCAGGTGCCCGCGGTACCAGCCGTTGCCCAGGACAACGGCGACCTCGTGCTCGCCGGGGGCCAGGGCGGCGGTGACGTCGTGGGTCTGGACGAGGAGGCGGTCGCGGTACTCGGTCCAGCCCGGCGCGAGCTCATGGTCGCCGATCTTGACGCCGTCGATGAAGGCCTCGTAGACGCCGGCCGCGGTCAGGTGCAGGCGGGCGGCGGCGGTGCCGGCCGGGACACTCAGGCGGCGCACGAGGACGGGGGCGGCGTCGGTGCGCGCGTTGCCGGGGGCGGTGA
>ERZ773099.1503-NODE-1503-length-17215-cov-16.822611_pt1 | contig 17215 bp, 16 predicted proteins | sample MGYA00511120_ERZ773099 | MGnify/ENA primary metagenome ERZ773099 (study PRJEB29015, sample SAMEA2738012) | human oral metagenome | biome: human oral; feature: human-associated habitat; material: dental | place: China | collected 2104 ...
GGTCCCCCAGCCGCATGGCCTCGTTGAGGTCGTGGGTGATGAACAGGATCGTCTTACCGAGTTTGCCCTGAAGGTCGATGAGCTGGTCCTGCATCTCGCGGCGGATCAGCGGATCGAGCGCGGAGAAGGCCTCGTCCATGAGCAGGATGTCGGTCTCGGCGGCCAGCGCGCGGGCCAGCCCCACGCGCTGGCGCATCCCTCCGGAGAGCTCGCCCGGCTTATAGCCGCCCCAGCCCTCCAGCCCGACCAGTGACAGGGCCTTCTCGGCCCGGCGCTCGCGCTCAGAACGGCCGACCCCCTGGATCTCCAGGCCGTAGGCGGCGTTCTCCCCCACTGTCCGGTGCGGTAGGAGGGCGAAGTTCTGGAAGACCATGGAGACCCGCCTGCGGCGCAGCTCGCGCAGCTTCGACTTGGAGATGTGGGCCAGGTCCTCCCCGTAGAGGGTCATGCTGCCCGAGGTGATGGGAAGCAGGCCGTTGACCATGCGGATGAGCGTGGACTTGCCCGAGCCCGACAGGCCCATGACGACGAAGATCTCACCCTTGTCAACGTCGAAGGAAGTGTCGATGACGGCGGCGGTCTGCCCCGACTTCCTCAGGTCGTCCCGCGTCTTGCCAGCCTTGAGCTTCTTGACTCCGTCAGACGATCGGCGACCGAAGACCTTGTAGACATGGTTGGCCTCTATTACTTTCACAGCACTCCTCGCGATCTAGCTCCTGGACCTGCACCGCAAGGAGGATACAGAGGCGGATTGTGAAGCCCGCTTCCGGGACCCTCGTGACGGCCACAAGCCCATTTCATGGTGCTGCGGAGCATTCAGGTGGTCAATTTGAAGGCACCCCAGAACCCTCGGATTCGCGGGCCATTGGGCCTTGACACGCCTGCGGGCGTGGTTGGGGACACGCCCGACGAGCGGGACGAGGATCGCCTCACGAGCAGAGTCTGCCTCACCGATCCTCAGCGCCGGAAATGATTGAAACGCTCACGGATAACGAGGACTCCCATGAGCCATGCGCACCGACGAACACAGACAGTCCATATATCCAATGATTCGCACATCCGCAACTGGAGGATCTCAAACACCCTAGAAGTGAGTATATTCACATTTTGTGTCGACGTTCGACGCGGGGCGGGCTTTCCGAAGATCTGACGTCAGATCGGATCGCGTCTCGGATCGCAGTGACGGACCATGCAGTACAAGCCCCCACCGTCGACTACGGGAGCAAGGGAGCGTTTGGCGGCCTCACCGCCCCGCATCATGGCCGCAGGACAGCGGGAAGCAACCGCACTTTGCCTCCCATCCGGGCGGGCCCCAGAACGGGCACCGCCCTCCATTTCAACAATTTTGTTGAGAAGCGAATCAACCGAAGCCACCCAAAGAACGCAGTTGTCTCAAACTACAAGAATGGTAGGATAAATCGCGCTTTAACACCCCTCTTAGATAGGAGTTCCCCGATGAAAACCGTCGCCCGCATCTCTCTTGTCGCCCTCCTCCTGGCGGGCTTCGCCACACCCGCCAGCGCCGCACAGACCGCCACCCCCGCCCGACATGACGACTCAGCGAGCTCCTTCGGGCGGCCCATCCAGGACTGGTGCATCTTCCCCCCCTCCCCATGGTGCGACAGGAAGATGAACCGGTGGTTCGACTGAGAAATGCCACCGCTGCCACCCCTAAGCTTACCCCTTAGGGGTGGCAACATTTTTTCGATACCAAACACATGGAATAAAACAAATTCCAACAGCAGTTTCAGCACTCACCTCAAGGACAATGCAGAACGATAGTTTCCTATCAAGACTCTGGATGCGACACCAGAGGTTTTTGCCGCGCCTGAGGCGAGCTACCCTTATTTCACTCATCGCCCCCCTCATTCTTCTGGATGCCTACACATATCTCACTTTCAAAGCCGACATAAATTCATCCATTCTTGGGGAAATCTTTCAGGTATCCTCTTTCCTTCCGTACGTCTATGCGAAAGATCGACGAGTCGGAATAATTACTTTTTCTACCGCACTTCTAGTCATCTTTTCCATACCAGGATCAAACCTAACGTGGGCGTGGATTCTTGTATATGCAATAGTTGCCGACCTTCTGGCAGCCAAAAAATCTAAACTTGCCATTATTCAGTTATCCATATTTTTTCTGGCGCAACTTATATCAGGAATTCCACTCCTCCCAGTGGCAGTCTGGACAGTATTCTGGGGTGTCTTATCCGCCTCTTTTGGAGTCCTGATTCGCAATACGAAAGAGCGCCTGGAGGAGATGCAGCGAGCGGCGGAACGCTCCAAGGAGATCGCAGCCGAGCTCATTCAACAATTGCGTCGAGATATTGCGGACAGTCTCCACGACGACCTGGCCGCCGACCTCACCCGTATGCTCATCATCTCCCGCTCCATCAGGCTCCCAAACGGTGACGACCGCGACCGCATTCTCGATCTGCAGGACCGTACCCAGCAGGCCCTGTCCCATTTGCGCCTGCTCATCCACAACCTCGCCGTCTCCCAGGGGCTGCCCAAGGAAGAGCCCACCCTTCAGGAGATCATCGATTCCAGCGCCGCCACGCTGTCCCAGCGCGAGATCGTCCTGGATGCGGACCTCGACGGCATCGAGAAGATACCATCATTGCACCGCTCCGAGCCCGGCCGGCTCCTGGTGGCCTTCATTCGCGAGAACACCCTCAATGCCCTTAAATACAATTCCCCGCACGACCTCGTCTCCCTCTTCGTGGAGCACAAGCAGGACACCCTCTTCATCAGTTGCAGCTCTCCTTGGCGGGCGCAGGAGGTCCCCGAGGAGATGCACGGAGGGTACGGTTTACTGGCGCTCCAGGCCCGGTTCGAGAGCGCCGGGGGTTCACTGAGCTCCAACCGGATCGGAACCTCCTGGACCGTTCTCGCCAGTCTCCCCTGGAACGAGATCGCCATACCAACCACTAATGCGAGATCCCTCATGTCACCGCCGGAAGGAGCCGCTTATGCCTAGCCACACCTTGCGTTCCCTGCGAGTCCTCATCGTCGATGACGATCCCGTCATCCGTACCACTTTTGCCGAGCAACTCGATGCGCAACGGGCCATCACCGTCGTGGCCGCAGCCTCCGGAGGAAGACAGGCCATCAGTCTGCTCATGACCGGGCAGCAGCCGATCGACGTCGTCCTGCTGGACAGCGACATGCCGGATATGGATGGGGCCCAGACCGCGAAAGCGATCTACCAGCGCTTCCCCAAAATGCCCATTGTCATGTTCACCGTTTTCAGCCGCGACGAAATGCTCGCCGATGCTCTAGCAGAAGGCGTCAACGGATTCATCACCAAGGATGAGAGCACGGAGAACGTCGCCGCTGCACTTCTCCGCGCCAGCCGAGGCGAACCGGTCATGTCCTCGCGCCCCACGGAGATGCTCGTCAACGCCTACCAGTCCGAGCAGCGCCGTCGAACCGCCGAGGCCCGCACCCAGCAGTTGGTCGCCGAGCTCCCGCCTCGGCTTCAGGAGGTCTACGCCTGCCTCCTGGAGGGCCTGACCAACCGCCGCATCGCCAGGAGGCTCGATATCTCCGAGAACACCGTGCGCATCTACGTCTCCGAGGTTCTCCACCGCCTCGGTCACACCTCGCGAACCGAGCTCATCGCCGCCGCCCTGGGAAACTGAGCGAGTTCGACCGGCCCTACGCTGGGGCCATGAACGCCAACCCTGCCCCATTCCGCCCGCTGCCGCACCGCGTCTCGGAGATCTTCGATCCCTCCCATTGGCGCGAGGTGCCCGGCTTCCTCCACGCCAAGGCCGGTGGCCCACTGTCGCAGGAGGCCCTCACGGACGTCACCTACCACCGGGGATGCGTGCGGGACGGGGACGGCACCTGGCTGCGGGATCTGCCGGTGGTCCGGGTAGCTTTCAACCGCCCCGAGGTGCGCAACGCCTTCCGCCCCCACACCGTCGACGAGCTCTACCGGGTCCTGGATCATGCGCGCATGAGTGGCGACGTCGGCGCCGTCATCCTCACCGGTAACGGTCCCTCCCCGCGCGACGGCGGTTGGGCCTTCTCCTCTGGGGGCGACCAGCGCATCCGCGGCCGGGACGGCTACCGCTACGAGCGCGGCCAGGCGTCCGCTGCTCCCGAGGAGACGACGACTGCGGCCACCGGCGATGCGGACGATGGCGCCTACAGCCACGAGGCCGACGTCGCCGCCGCCCAGGCCCGCCTCGACACCGCAAGGGCCGGCCGCCTCCACATCCTGGAGGTCCAGCGCCTCATCCGCACCATGCCCAAGGCCGTCATCGCCGCTGTGCCGGGCTGGGCGGCCGGCGGCGGGCACAGCCTCAACGTCGTATGCGACCTGTCCCTGGCATCCATCGAGCACGCGCGTTTCAAACAGACCGACGCGGATGTCGGCAGCTTCGACGCCGGCTACGGCTCCGCGCTCCTGGCCCGCCAAGTCGGGGACAAGCGCGCTCGCGAGATCTTCTTCCTGGCCCGCACCTACGACGCCGTCACCGCCGAACGCTGGGGGGTCATCAACGAAGCAGTCCCCCACGCCGAGCTCGAGGAGCGGGCCCTGGAGTACGCGGCCACCGTGGCAGGAAAGTCCCCGCAGGCCATCCGCATGCTCAAACTCGCCTTCAACCTGGCCGACGACGGCCTGGCCGGCCAGCAGGTCTTCGCCGGCGAGGCCACGCGCCTGGCCTACATGACTGACGAGGCCGTCGAAGGGCGCGACGCATTCCTCCAGCGCCGCACACCCGACTGGTCTCCCTTCCCGTACTACTTCTGACCCTGAGCCGCCGTCGAGACCGCGTCTCAAGGCTCACGGTCGATATATCGACGACATTCCGATTCATGGCGAGTACCGGAATGGGGAGAATATTCTGAAAGGGAATTCAAACTCTCAGAATTCTCCGCAGATTCCTGCCGGAGACGGTAAAAGAAGTACTCATCATCTTCTGCTCATCGCGACGGCCACCGCCCTCTCCAGCCGCCCCTCCAGCCGGACCTCAGGAAACCGCGGAATGCCGGGAAATTACCCCAGGCGCACTGACGTCCGTCAGTATCGAGGCCGAGATTCTCAGAGTGATTTCACTGTTAACTGCATCACGATTTGGGTGCTCGTTTCACCATGCCGCTCCTCGGCCCGCCGCTAGGCGGAGTCCCCGGCAGGACTGGCCGAGGGCCCGGGGGACGGTGAACCGGTCGCGGTGCCGGCCCGGTCGGAGTCCTCGCTCACCCGCAAGGTAACCAGAGGCGGCGTCGTCGGCTGGGCCGATCCGCCGGTCGGCTCCATGGTGATGACGATCTGCTGGCCGGGCTTGGGCATGATGTCGAGGAAGGAGAAACCGGCACCGTCGCGGGGATCGTAGACGCCCAGCGAGGTGGTCGCCTCCCCCTCTTTGAGCCAGACCTGGAGACTGCGCTCACCGGCCGACTCCTTCATGGCAGCCGGTAGGGTCAACGCGGTCATGCTCATGTCCCGAGACCAGGTGAGGGTCGCGACGTGGCCGTCCGGCATTGTGTCGGTCACCCGCTGGACGTCCTGGGCCTGATTGAGGTGGGCGTAGTGCTGGGTGGGGGCCATGGAGTCCATCGCCTCGTCGACCGCGCCCCGTGCGCTCCAGCGCCCCACGCCGACGCCGACGCCGAGCAGGACCACGGCCGCGGCCGCCCGTATCAGGCCGGTGCGCCAGGAGGAGCGGCGCCTGCGACGCGCATCGAGAGAGACAACGGATGAGTTCGCCGAGCCGGCCGAGTCGGCTCCATGTCCATCGGTTCCATGCTCAGCGACAGGCTCCGCGGAAGAGTTCACCGCGGAGTCGCCGTCGACGTCATCGCCAGTCTCACTGGTGCCCTCATCAGCAGTGCCGGCGGCCTCGTCGACCTGATACGTCTGCGGTTCGCGCGCGATGGCCTCCAACAGGGAGGAGCGGATCTCGGCGGGCGGGGCCACGGGCCTGAGCGAGGCCCCGAGCAGGGCGCCTGTCTCCGAGTCGAGCTCATCGTCGAAGACCTCGATGTCGTCGATGGCCCTGACGCCATCGAGCCCCCCGGCGCCCGGCGCATCGGCGCCGCCGTTGATGGCGTCCTCGTGAGTCTTGTCGTGGTCGCTCATGACTGCACCCCCAGCTCTCGTCGTAACCGTGCCATTCCGTCCCTGATGCGGGTTTTGACCGTTCCCAGCGGCGTATCCGTGCGGCGGGCGATCTCGCGGTGGGTCAGGCCGGTGAAGTAGGCCAGCTCGATAGTGGAGCGGTAGGGCTCCCCCACTGCCTCGAGCGCCCGGTGCACCTGCTCGCCCACGAGTCTGTCCTCGACCTGTTGGATTGTCAGGTCGACGTCGGGCATGTAGTCATGCCACCGGCTCTCCCGGTCCCGGGAGGATTGGGAGGAACGGACCCGGTCGATGGCCCGGCGCCTGGCCATGGTCACTAGCCAGGCACGGGCGCTGCCCCGGGCCGGGGAGAAGGAGCCGGCCGTGCGCCACACCTCGAGGAAGACTTCCTGGAGGACCTCCTCGCTCTGGGCGCGGTCGACGACGATCTGCAGGATCAGCGCGAAAAGGCGAGAGGACCAGGCATCGTAGAGGCGGGCGAAGGCGTCGGCGTCGCCGTCGGCCACCTGTGCGATCCACTCCCCCTCGGAGCTGCTGGAACTGCTGCTTGTCACAGGGGAATGATAGGTGAGCCCGCGGGCGGGAACGGTGCGCGTCCCGGTCCGCGGTTCCAGCGTCACCAGGCTCATCGCATCGTCTCCTCGGTCGTCCCTGCCGTCACTGTCGGGTCACCCGAAGGTGAAGGAGTACAGCTGCAGCCCGGGCGATGCCTCCAGCTCGAGCTCGCCTGATCCCGCCTCGTCGGTGTGGACCAGTTCCATCCCGTTGGGAACGCCGGAGACGTGGGTGGTGCGGGTTTGCCCGTTGACCGTCCAGGTCAGGTCTCCCTCCCCGGAGACGACGAGGTTGACCTGCTTGCCGCGGTAGGACAGGCGCAGGCGGCCCTTGCCCTCAACCGGGGCGATGGACTGCGGCTCAACCTTCCATGTGCCGTCCAGGGCGAAGGTGTCGGCCTGAAGATGGGAGGGGAAGGAGAAGGAGTGCTGTCCCTTGTGCAGGGCGCCCTGTGCGAAGCCGGAGGCCCGGTCCGACCCAAGGTAGGTCTCGGGGGTGCGGGGGCTGTTCGTGCCCGCGTCGTCGTTAACCTCGGAGAAGACGGGTGCGGGTAGCGACGCGTTCGGATCGGCCTGCTTGAGCAGTTCGCGGATGTGCTTCTCCGTGGTGGCCTCCCCGCCTTCGCCGACGTGGGTCTGGCGGACGTTGCCCTTGGCGTCGGCCAGGTAGTGGGCGGGCCAGTAGTGGTTGTCGAAGTTGGTCCAGGTGGTCAGATTGGAGTCGACGGCCACCGGGTAGGTGATGCCCAGGCGCTCGACGCCGCCGCGCACATTGTCGACCTCCTTCTCGAAGGCGTACTCAGGGGAGTGGACGCCGATCACCTGCAGGCCGTACTTGGCGTAGGTCTGGTGCAGCTTCTCGATGCCGGGTACGGAGCGCTGGCAGTTGATGCAGGAGTATGCGAAGAAGTCGACCAGGGTGACCTTGCCGGCACGGTCCTTCTGGGTCAGGGGCTGGTCGCCGGGCGTGTTGAGCCAGGCCACCGCGCCCTCGATGGCGGGTAGCGGCCCGCAGTCGCCGAGCTTGGCGGCTCCGGGCCTGCAGGGTCCAGAGGAGGAATCGCCGTGCAAAAGGGAATCAGTGCGGGCCTGGAGGGAGGCCGTGTAGTCGGGCAGGCGGCGCTGGAGAGCGGCCGGGGCGTCCAGGACCAGTGCCACGGACAGGCCGAGCATGACGACGCCAGCGGTAACGCGGATGGCGCGCTGACGGGTGCGGAAGGCCCGGATCCGCTCTGTGATGCCGCGCCCGGCCAGGGCGAAGGCCAGCAGCGGGATCGCCGTGCCGATGGCGAAGGACAGGGCCAGTGCGACGGTGTCGACGCCGATCCTCCCCGTGGCACCCGCCACGGCGACGGCCGCCAGAACCGGGCCGGCGCAGGGCACGTAGGCGGCCCCCAGCACCAGGCCGAGGAGGAACCCGTTCGAGGGGTTCTTCGAACCGCCGAAGCGCTGGAAGCGCGCGAAGGGGCGCTCCAGGATCTCCATGACCCTCGGCAGCATCATGCCTAGGCCGATGAGGGCGAGCATGACGATGCCGATCCACCGGATGAGGTCCTGCGGCAGGTGGAGAAGGCTCAGCAGGGTCGACCCCAGAAGCGTGAACGCCGTGAAACTGACCACAAGGCCGGTCACCACGAGGTAGGGATGAAAACGGGAGGCGGGGCCGTCGTTGGACTCCTCTCCGCCCCCGCGTGCGCCCTGCGCTCCCGCGGAGAGGAGGATGACGGGGAGCACGGGCAGGACGCACGGCGAGATGCCCGTGATAAGCCCTCCGAGCAGTCCGATGACCACCAGACTAGAGATAGTTGTCACGATGATTCACCCTTTCGGTCCGTTTGTTGTTGCTAGTCTCGAAAGTGGTTCGGAGCCATCGGCAACGGGGATTGTCGAACAACCACATAGCCGTCTATGACGATCGTCACTTACGACGGGCGCCGTCGGACTCCCACATGAAACGTCTGCAAACAGCACGGACGACGGCGACTCCGGATCCGCAAGCGCGGGTCGCCTCTCAGTGACTCACAGTGATTCACGCCGACCCGCACTGACACCGCACCAGCAACCGCATAAGGAGAACTCATGCGATCCACCGCTACTCGTGCCAAGACCTTCGCCGCCTCACTCCTCATCGTCACCGCCGGACTCGGTCTGGCCGCCTGCTCCGGCTCCGGCTCGAGCAATTCGACCACTCCCGCCACCGACCAGACCGCCGGCAAGAGCAGCGACGGCGGCGCCGCGACCCCCAGCGCCGACAGCAAGATGTCCGGCGGTGCCGACAACAAGGGCGGCGTCGAAGGTTCCGCGAAGCCCGAGGGCGGCGACCAGCAGGGCGGTTCCGAGGGCGGCGACCAGCAGGGCGGCTCCGAGGGCGGCGACCACCAGGGCGGCTCCGACAGCACCGCCACCAGTCAGCAGGGCGGCTCCGTTCAGGGCGACAACCACCAGGGCAACGGGGGTGGCGGCCAGCAGGGTGGCTCCGCGAAGCCCGACAGCGGCGGCGAGCAGGGCGGCGGCAACTGAGCCGGTACCTGCACCATCCATTTGACGGGGACCCCGTCACAGCGACAGCTGTGGCGGGGTGCTCCTCATGTTCTACCCCCTCAATCCCCTCTCCAGCGCACGTGGGACACGACCAGCAGTAGATCACGACAGCGTTGCGGTCGGGCCACTTCTCATGCCAGGCTTCCGGAGGCCGGGTCGGTGGACAACGGACGACCAAGACACCGTTCGAACTGCAAGCCGTTCACCGACCCGGTCACTGCACTGTCCGCTCCCCCGATCCCCCGGAGGCGCCCATGATGTCCACCCTGCTGGAGAAGACCGGCCCCACGCGGCGACGGATCGGAACCGCGATCGTCGTCGGCGTCATCGGAGGGCTCTTCTCCGCCATCGTTAAGTTCGGATGGGAGGTCCCCTTCCCGCCCCGCACCCCAGAGCGCAACGCCACGAACCCGCCCCAGAGGCTCCTGGAGCAGTTGGGGATGAGCTCGGGGCAGTCCCACGCCGGCGTCACCTTCAACGGCAACGAGGGTCTGCCGATCTACTCCTTCATCATTCACTTCAGCTTCGCGATCGTCTTCGCCCTCTTCTACTGCGTCATGGCGGAGTACTACAAGTCGATCACGCTGTGGCAGGGGGCCGCCTTCGGTCTGCTCGTGTGGGTGGGGGCGCACCTGGTGCTCATGCCGCTGACGGGCACGGTCCCCTCGCCCTTCCCATGGGTCGCCGGCGGGCAGACCTGGGCGGAGCACTTCTCCGAGGCACTAGGGCACGTCATCTGGCTGTGGTCCATCGAGCTGGTGCGCCGTGACCTGCGCAACCGCATCACCCACCAGCCCGATCCGTGGATTCCACTCGATGCCGAACCGGCCCGCTGAGCCACAGCGGTCCCGCGACCCCCATAGTGTGGGCTGCACCGTTATTTTGGTGCAGCCCACATTGTTCGACAGCGTCGTTAAGCGACTGCAGGACGAGTGTCGCCTTGCCGTAGATATCCCTTGTACTCAGCCCATTCGATGACCTGGAGCCATTGTTGGTCCACTCGCTCCACATTATCACCCCCAAATAACGAGAAAAACTGGAAACCTGGAATTTGCGTCCCTTTTCCTTTCGGTCGCACACGACTAGGTCGACCATAATACGCGAACTCCTCCGTGCTCTCATCTTCAACTCGCCATTTTTTCCACTTCCTCGAGACGTAAAGACCGTCGACACTCGATGGCCCCGAGGGACTCACCGAACGCGTCTTCGTCACGAAGGATCCCCAGCGGAATTCCTCCCAGGAGAAGTCGTGGCGCCTCCAGTAGCACACAAAGAACCGATAGGCATGCACGCCATCACGGTCCACCACGGTGAAGCTGAGAACCAACGAAATCATCATCAGAACCATAAGAACGGAGAACAGAATCGCTAACATCAGCCAGAACAAATGAGGTTCCTGAGTCGAATACGGATCAGCAGCACTATGAATTCGTTCAGCGATGACCGTATATGCCAAAGACCCGAACACATATAGAACGAATATCCATACGAGCAGCATCACCGGAGTGCGCAGAGCCGTCAGATACAGACGATCCCGAGAACGCCACCTACGAGGAATGCGCGTCTGCGGCTCATCACTTTGCACACCATCAAGAGACATCATGACCCCCTCCCGATCGCGGACGCCGACCATCAATCATATTCACGTGGCTCAGATCACAATATTTTAACGTGTGCTTCGATCCGACACGCCGGTCTCACATGGGATCACGACAGGTTGGCGGAGTTGGAGAAGACCTCACAGAGTGATGATGACGGTAGCGGCTGCGAAGGCGATGCCGTAAGCCAGCTCCAGAAGCCCTGCGTCACGCAGGGAGCCGATGAGGTCGCGGCCCCTGGCACCAGCGCGAACAGGGGCGGTGGCTCGACGGACCAGCGGCAGGAGCAAGAGTGGAACACCCACTGAGATCAGCAGGCTCAGCAACGGGCTGACCCGTCCCCCGCCGTCGGCGGGACTGGCCGATCCGGCATCGCGCGCCCATAGGAGCCCGACCGCCCCCAGCAGGAGAGGCAGGTAGAGCATGGCAAAGAAGGCGCGCCGCGCCCCCTGCTCCCCCAGGCGGACGGCCAGGGTCATCTTGCCGTGGTGGGGGTCAGTGTCGATGTCGCGCAGGTTGTTGACCATGAGCAGGGAGCAGGCGAGCAGGCCGATCCCGCAGGCCGAGGGCCACAGCCAGCTCGGAACCGTGCCGGCCTGGACGTAGGTGGTTCCCACGGTAGCGACCAGGCCGAAGAAGACGAACACGAACACTTCCCCCAGGCCGGCGTAGCCGTAGGGGCGGGGGCCTCCGGTGTAGAACCAGGCGGCCGCGATCGCCGCAGCGCCGATGATCAGCAGCCACCAGTGTCCGCTCAGGACCACCAGGGCCAGGCCTAAGAGGGCTCCCAGGCCGAAGACGACGAAGGCGGCGAGCTTGACCGTGCCGGGGGCGACCTGCCCGGAGGCGGTCAGGCGGGGCGGCCCGGAGCGCTCGTCGTCGGTGCCGCGCACGCCGTCGGAGTAGTCATTGGCCAGGTTGCAGCCGACTTGCAGCGCCAGGGCCACGCCCGCGGCCAGAAGGACACGCACTACCGAGAGGTTCCCCATCGCGGCGGCGGCCCCGGCGCCCAGGATGACGGGGGCAACGGCGGCAGGCAGGGTGCGCAGGCGCACTACCTCCGCCCAGCTGGTGGCGCGAGGTCCGCCGTCCTGTGCGCTCTCGACGCTCTCGCCGCTCACGACTCTCTCCAATCCTCTAGGGTAGGCGGCAGCGACCCTACCAGCGCCACCACCGGTGCCGGCACTCTCACCAGCACTGTCGTCATCAGGAAGCCCCCGTGACAGCCGCAGCCTCCCGCCCCCGCGACCCCTCGGGCGATCCCGCACCCGGCCGCCCGGCGGATGCCCCCTCGATGCGCGAGCGCGCCCTGGGGGCGCTGACCGGTCTGGCCCTCGGCGACGCGCTGGGCATGCCCACCCAGTCCATGAGCCCGGAGCAGATCCGCCAGCACTACGGCACCATCACCGGCCTGCGCAGCGCTGTGGCCGAGCAGCCCATCGCCCCCTCGATGCCGGCGGGCAGCGTCACGGATGACACCGAGCAGGCCCTCATCCTGGCCGGCCTCCTCATCGACGGCGGCGGTCACATCGACCCCCACCGGTTCGCCGATGCCCTCCTGACCTGGGAGGACGACATGCGCGCCCGCGGCTCCCTGGACCTGCTGGGTCCCTCCACCAAGCTCGCCCTGGAGCGGGTGCGCGCCGGTGCTGACCCGCGCCGCACCGGTCGGGAGGGCACTACCAACGGCGCCTCCATGCGAGTAGCCCCGGTGGGCATCGCCTTCTCCCTGAGTACCGCGGACGAGGCTCTGGCCCGGGCCGTTCACGACTCCTGCCTGGTCACCCATGACACCCGCCAGGGCTTCGAGGCCGCCGGGCTCATCGCCGCCGCGGTCAGCGCGGCCATCGACGGAGCCGACGCCGAGGCCGCCCTGGAGGCGGCGCTGGACTTCGTGGCCGCCCATCCCGGGAGGGGCCACTGGACGGAGAAGGCCTCCGTGGCGGCCCGCGCCCGCCTGGCCCTGGAGACGAGCAGGAACCTGCATGACGACGCCCTGGCCGACCATCTGCGCGAGTACGTCGGAACCTCGGTGGAGTCGGCGGAATCGGTCCCCTGTGCCCTGGTCGTGGTGCGCGAGTTCGCGCAGCGCCCCCTGACCGGCCTGTGCTTCGCCGCCGAGCTTGGGGGCGACACCGACACCATCGCCGCGATGGCCGGGGCGATCCTGGGAGCGAGCGCACCTCGTCTTCTTCCCGCCGAGCCGGTCGGCCAGGTGCTGGAACGCTCCGGCCTAGAACTCGGCCCGCTCTGCGAGGCCCTGCTCGCTATCCGCTCCGGGGGCGGCGGGAGGTCCCAGGAGGTTATCTCAGACGGGAGGCGGTCATGACCGGGCGGGTCATTCACACCGGTCAGGTCGTCATTGACCTGGTCCTACGGGTCGAGGCGCTTCCCGAGCCAGGCGCCGATGTGTTCGCCGACGAGGCCACCACGGCCGTCGGCGGTGGCTTCAACGTGCTGGCGGCTGCCCGCGGGCTCGGCGTCGAGACCCTGTACGCCGGGCCGCTGGGTGAGGGCCCCTTCGCCGAGGCGGCTCGGCAGGCCCTGGAGGCGATCGGGGTGGACCACGTCGGGCCGCTCGTACCGGGCGACCAGGGCTACTGCGTGGCCATGACCGATGCGCGAGCCGAGCGCACCTTCGTCTCCACGCGCGGCGCCGAGACCCGGGGACCGCTCGACACTTTCGACCACCTCGAGGTGCGCGGCGACGACGTCGTCTACATCTCCGGCTACTCCCTGGCCGATGAGGCCTCCAGGGTCGCGCTGGAGCGGCTGGTGGGACGGCTGGCACAGGACCGGGTGGGTTGCCGGGCGCTGTTCGACGTTTCCCCCATGGTCGGCTCAGTTCCGCTGCCCGCGCTGGAGCGCATCGGCGAGCTGGAGCCCATCTGGTCGCTCAACGAGCGGGAGTCGGGTCTGCTCGCCGCCCGTCTGGGGTCGGCGGTGGAGGCCGGCGACCACGCCAGCACCTGCGAGGCGCTGTCAGGCCTGCTCGGGACGGTGCTGGTACGGGCCGGGGAGCGGGGCTCCTGGTTCGCCGACGGCGGTTCGGCAACCCGAACCCCGAGCATCCCGGTAACACCAGTGGACACGAACGGCGCTGGGGACGCGCACTCGGGGGTCCTGGCCGCCGCGCTGGCCCGCGGCACGGACCTGACGACGGCCCTGCGCTGGGCGAACATCGCCGGCGCCCTGACGACGACGCATTTCGGCCCGGCGACCTGCCCAAGTGAGGCGGAGATCAGGGCCCTGGCCTAAGAAGCTCAGTGGGCTCGCTGGGCTCGACGGGCTCTGCGGCTGCGGCGAGGAGCCGGGCGACCGCGCGCCGGTCGACCTTGCCGCTGGGGCGCAGCGGCAGGGCCTCCAGGACGACGATCCGCTTGGGGGCGTGTGCGCCGTCCAGTCGTGTGCGGACCGCCTCGCGCAGGGCCGCGCCGTCGGGGCCGCCTCGGTTGCCGGGCGTCTCCTGCCCAGCTGCGGGTTCGAGTACGACGGCGGCGACGACCACGCTGCCCCACTGCGTATCCGGCAGGCCGACGGCGCAGGCCTCGGCCACCGTATCCAGGCCGGTGAGGGCCTCCTCCACGGTGCGGGGCTCGACCTTGACACCGCCGGTGATGATGACATCGTCCAGGCGGCCCAGGACCTCCAGGCGCCCATCGGAGCGCAGCCGGCCCCGGTCCGAGGTGGCCAGGACGCGTTTACCAGCGCTTTTGAGAAAGCTCCCGCCGGCGTCGTCGGGCGCGCGGTCGGCGGGTTGCAGGTAGCCCTCGGCCAGGACCGGACCGGAGATGAGGATGCGGCCTGCGCCTTCGGCGTCGGGGTTTTGGATGGAGAGCTCGACGCCGTCCAGGGGACGGCCGTCGTAGACGCAGCCCCCGCCGGTCTCACTCATGCCGTAGGTGGTGACCACGCGGATGCCTGCCCGCCGGGCCCGGGCCAGCAGCGCCGGGTCCACGGCGGCGCCACCCAGGAGAACGGCATCGGCCGCGGTCAGCACCCGGCTCGCCGCCGGCTCGCGCAGGACGCGCACCAGTTGGGTGGGGACCAGAGAGATGTAAAGGCGGGTCGCAGCAGAACCGGCAGCGGGGTCGGCAGTCGGAGCGGCGGAGTGCCGGGCCGAGCGCAGAGCCTCCGCGAGCGCCGCCGGGCTGAATCCCGTGCTCGTGTCCACTATGACGGGAGCGGTTGCGGCCATGAGGGAGCGGATGAGGATCTGCAGGCCGGCGACATGGTGGGCCGGCAGTGGCAGAAGCCAGGTTCCCGGGCCGCCCAAGCGATCGTGGGTGGCGCGGGCGGAAGCCACTAGGGCGGCAGCGCTGACGGCGATGAGCCGTCCGGTGCCGGTGGTGGAGCCGGAGGTGCGCAGGACGAGGTCGGTGCGCGGGGGGACTCGGGTGATACGGCGCACCAGGTCGGCCCGGGCGCGGTCCACATCCTCGCCCGGGCCGATGGGCACGAGCAGTGGGAGGGGCGGTGCGGTTCTCCCCCCTTCTTCGTCCCCGCCTCGATCCGCGGTACCGGCGGCCGGCCAGCCGCCTTGGGCCGTCAGCAGGCCTCGCCGAGCGAGGCGCTCGGCGAGGACGGCGCGCAGGGCGTCGACGTCATCGGGGGCGGTTCCGCCGGTCATGAGGCGGAAGGCGGGCGGGGCGGGCACGGGACGATCGTGCCACGCCTTCGGAGGGAGGAGTATGCGCAGATACAGGGGCCTGCGGGACCGTGCGGCTCGGTTAGGGTTGGCGCATGCGTATCGTCCTCCCCACCGTCCTGGCGTTCGCCCTGACGCTGTACGCCCTGCTGGACTGCGCGCGCACGCCGGAGGAGAGCCTGCCGGCGCGGATGCCGAAGTTCCTGTGGATCATGCTCATCGTCGTGTTCCCAGCCGTCGGGCCGATCGCCTGGATCATCGTCTCGCGGGTCAAGGCCGCCGAGGAGCGCGGCGGCTATGTGGAGCCCACCGTATGGTCCTCCAGGGAGGGCACGACCTTCCGTCGCCCGGAGCGGGCCCGGCCCATGGCTCCCGACGACGACCCCGAGTTCCTGCGGGACCTGGAGCAGGACATCCGTCGTCGTAAGCACCACCCGGAGAAGTCCGTCGACGGCGGCGATGGCGATGCGGGGATCGGGGACGATACCGGGAAGGATACTGGGCAGTCCGATGCCGGAGATGCTGGCGGCACCAACCGGCCCGACACCGATCAGCGCTGAGAAACCGGGGGAAGACCGGGACTGGGGCGTCGGGTCTCAGACGATCTCAAGGAAGGGCCTTCTGCGCTTTGGGCCAGGGACTCGTGTCGACGTTGTAGCCGTGGGCGGCGGCGTGGATGAGCCAGTCGTCCGGCATCCAGGCGCGCCCCACGATCTGAGGGTGCTCGGGCATGTAGCGCACCGACCACAGGATGAGGACGAGCTCGGCCCACTGGGCCCGGATCTTCAGGCGCACCGAGCCGGAGGCGTTGGCGGCGGCGATGACGATCTCCCCGGTGGCGGTGAGCCGGACCTCCTGGATGTCGGCGTAGGAGATGGGCATGACGCCCTCCCCCGTACCCAGGTAGATGCCGTGGGTGGAGACGGTCAGGCGGGCGGCGGTCAGGTGGCGCCACTTCGCAACGGCATCGGCCTCGGCGGCGCGACGGCGCCGGTGGTTGAGGTAGGCCTGTCCGCCGAAGAAGGCGGCTGTCAGGGCCAGGCCGACGGGGCTGCCGGCCAGGAAGAAGCCGCGGGAGGGGTTGTAGGCGGCGTCCCCGCGCCGCCACATGAGCAGCTCGGCGTCGCAGGTGGCCAGCATGACCTCACCGGATCCCAGGGCCGGGCGCACGGGGTCGATGGCCGGTGAGACCGGGTTGGGTTGCCGGCCCTGTCGGGTGGCGGTCAGGACGGCGGCGGTGTGCCACCACACGAAGTCCTGCCCGGTCCAGGGGCGCCGCGGGGAGGGCCGCCGGGCCCCGGTGCGCGTCACCTCGCCGGATGCGGCAGACCGGTTGCCGGTGCGCACGACCTGGCCGCCGACAGGGCGCGAGGGCGGCTGCTGGGTCACCGCGCCGCCTCGGTGCTGTTGGCACTGTTGTCGCTGTCGGTGTGGAGGGGCCGGCCGGTGGCGGCCCGGGCGGCGGAGGTGCCGGGCACCATATCGCGGGCCTGGCGCAGCAGGTCTCCGGCCGGCTCCCAGTAGGCCAGCCCCACCAGGGTGTGGTCCTCGAAGGTCAGCGAGGTCAGGGAGGCCAGGGCGCACTGGCGCCGGCGCGGGTCATGGGCCAGGGAGCGTCCTTCCAGGAAGAGGCGCAACGACCAGACGGGCAGCTGATGGGAGACGAGAAGAGCCTCGTGGCCCTCGGCGATGCCCAGCGCGGAGACGACGGCGCCGCGCATGCGTTCGACGATCTCGCGGTAGGGCTCGCCCCAGGAGGGGCGCAGCGGGTTGACGTAGC
>ERZ773099.1505-NODE-1505-length-17172-cov-23.129462_pt1 | contig 17172 bp, 21 predicted proteins | sample MGYA00511120_ERZ773099 | MGnify/ENA primary metagenome ERZ773099 (study PRJEB29015, sample SAMEA2738012) | human oral metagenome | biome: human oral; feature: human-associated habitat; material: dental | place: China | collected 2104 ...
TCGCGCGACCCCCGCACCGCCGCCTAGCGGCCGGAGGTCCAGGGCAGGAGCACGTCGGACGTCAACTGCCGGTCGGTCCGCTCCGAGATCCACGTCCCGGAGAGCTCGGCGCGATCATAGGCCAGGAAGATCGTCGGGCGGTACTGCCCCCCGGAGGCGCTCCGCCCGCCGCGCCCCGACCCGGAGCCGCTCAGCGGGCGGTAGGCGGGGGCCTGGTAGGCGCGGGCCGCGGCCACCTGCTCGTCCGTGAGCGGAACGGCGACGTAGGCCCCCTCGGTCGCCTGGCCGCAGCGGGCCGGGTCGGTGACCCCGGTGACCTCGATCTGGAGCGCCGACCCGCGCTCGGTCACCGTGACGGCGGTGACGGCGCACACCGCCTGCGTCATGCGGACGAGGATCGCCGGCCCCTCGCCCAGCGCCGCCTGCCCGCCCGCGGTCGTGGTCGCCTGGGCGGGGTCGAGCGTGCTCAGGGCGACCCTGGAGTCGATGACGTCGGCGTCGGCGAAGGCGCTCGGGTGATCATCCGGCATCCACGGGTAGTAGAAGGCGTCGACGCCGATCCGCTGGGAGGACTCGGAGTCCTGTCCGCCCGTCGTATCGGTCAGGACCGGGGTGAAGAGCGTGACCGGGTCGCCGCCTCCGACCGGACTCGTCGAGGCCGACGGGAAGGGGTCGATCGGCTCCGGCGTCACGGTGGTCCTGGCGCGTCCGCCGTTGGGCGTGCTCGGCGCGTACGGATACACCTGCGGCGCGCGGGTGGATGTCGGGGTCGAGCGGGCGTCGGCGCTGCGATGCACGACGGAGAAGAACCCCAGCGAGCCCACCACGAGCACGCTGAGCGAGATGAGGGAGATCAGGCGCTGCATATCGAAGGCCGCGTCGGACGGCTCGTTCGCCTCGGGATCGCGGAACTGCCAGGACGAGAGCTTCTCCCACATGCCGCGGGGGTCGATGATGTTCCACAGGAGGAACGGCAGCGGGAAGAGGAAGAAGAAGAGGATCAGGGCGGTCATGGGGTCTTCCGTTCTCCGGGATCGCGCGGGAACGCGGACGGTGCTCCGACCCTACCAGGGCCGCCGGCCCTCCACGCGGACCGGTGCGGGTCACGCGATGTGCGCCCACGCTCTCACGGCGGCCCGAATCGCCTCCGATCGGTTCTGGATCCCCTCGGCCTGCGCGCGGGCGTTCAGAGCGGCGAGAGTGGCCGCGTCGAACCGCACAGGGACGACGGTGCTGGGGCCGTCGCCCACCGGAGGGCGACCGCGCCGAGGCTTGGGCAGGGTCGCGGGGTCGTATCCGGCCTCGGCCTCATCGGCCCACATCTGAATCTGCTCGTCAGTCACGGGTTTGCCATGCAGAAGGTGCTCACTCACATCAATAGTGTATACGAAACCCCTGGAAGGGCGGCCGCGCCGGCCGATGCGCAAGCGCCCGCCCTCAGACGTCCGTCCGCCCGCGGCACGCCGCGGGGCCGACCAGGGCGAGGAAGACCTCATCGAGGCGCTCCCAGGGCACCGGCGCCGGCGGCTCCAAATCGGCCAGGGCGCCGGTCACCTGGGCCAGGGCTCCGGCCGCCCAGGCGTTGAACGCCGCAATGCGCGGGAGCTCGCCGCGCTCCCCGGCGGCGGCCTTGGCCTCCAGGAGCTCGGCGGCCAGCCCCTTCATGGGCTCCTCCAGCTCGGCGTCGACCAGGTCGCGCAAGAGCATGGGGGCGGGCGCGCGCTCGGCCACCACCCACCGGGCGGCGAGGATCGCGCGCATGGTGTACAGGCACTTCTTGAGGCGGACCGTCTCACCGGCGAGTGCCGCGAGATGATTCCGGCCCATGGACAGGTAGTGGTGGGCGGAGGCGACCGGCGAGAAGCAGTCGGCCGCGAGCCCGCGCACGACGGCGAAGGCCCGGTCCTCGGCGTAGACGATCGGGGAGGCGAGCCACTCGAACAACGACGGGTTGGAGCCCCTCAAAAGCCGCAGGGCCTTGTCCGCGTCCCAGCCGTCGACGTCGAGGACCTCGTCGATCCGCCACTCCAGGACGTCGCGCGCGGGCTCCAGGCGCAGATAGTGCTCGACGGGGCGGACGTAGACGAAGCGGACGTCGAAATCGGAGTCGGGGGAGGCGAAGCCCCAGGCCCGGGACCCGGACTCCACGGCCAGCAGGACGCGCACGTCCTCGGCCCGCTCCATGCGCTCCAGCTCGGCGGCGACGGCGCGGCGCACCTCCCGGGGCGCCCGCGCGCGCAGATCGGACGGGAGCGAGCCGGGGGCAGGACGGACGCCGGGGGCGTTGACCCCGCGGACGTCGTCGTTCTTGGACCGGCTCATGGCGGGGCTCCTCTTCTCATCGGACTTCCGCGGGAACGGACCCCGATGCACTCTAATCGCGGCGGGCCGACGGCGCGCCGGCCGATGCGCTCGCCCTCAGACGCCCGCCCGACCTCAGACGCCCAGCCGCCTGCGGTACTCGCTGGGCAGCATGCCGACCTCGCGCTTGAACAGCGCGGAGAAGCGGCTGGCGCAGGTGTAGCCCACGGACCGCCCCACCTGCTCGATGGTCAGGTCCCCCTGGCGCAGCAGGAGCTCGGCCCGGCTCATCCGCCGCCCCTGGACGTAGCGGATGACGGTCTGCCCGTTGAGGCGCTTGAAGGTCTCCTTGAACTTCGTGGGGCTCATGCACGCGATCCGGGCCAGGTCGCCGATGCGCAGGTCCGCCGAGCAGTGGTCGTTGATGTAGCCGGCCACGTCGCGCAGGCGATCGCGGTCGGCGGGGCTCACGGGTCGGCCCTCCGCGGCCGGATCGCGCCGGGAGCGCTCCACGATCAGGCCCATGGCCTGGAGCACCTTGCCCTCGTAGTAGAGTCCGCCGTGCTCCGGGTCGCCGGGCCGGGGCCACAGGCGCGACAGCAGCGCCCTCATCTCGGGGAACTCGTCGGCCGCCCCGAGCCCTGCGAACGCCCGCTCAACGTCCCGGAACCGGCCCGCGTAGTGCCCGTCCAGGAACTGCGCCGAGAACTCCGGGGTGACCTCGATGGACACGCTCTGCACGGGGACGCCGCCGCGGGCCACGCCCTTCCACGGGCCGCCGCCGATGCTCTGGCCCCACACGCTGTTGGGGCGCAGTCTGCGGCGGGGGCTGAACTCCTCGCCGGCGATGGACTTGAACCAGGTGACCGTCAGGTAGCTGGGCGGCTCGACGTCCATGATGTAGTCGCCGCGCATGATGAAGTCGTGGATGGTGATGCTCCACAGCGCCGGGCCGGGCGACAGGAAGTGGAACCAGCCGGTGCACTCGGGCCCCTCGCACCGCCAGGAGCTCCAGAGCCCGCCGAGGCCCTGCGCGGGCAGCGCCTGCGCGAAACCCGCGCTCCTGAGCATTGGGCTGTGCAGCGACTCCCTCATGCCGGCCCCCTCGCGCCGTCGTCCTTCCGACTATGACGATGAGACGCGATCGTGCGCCGATGGGACCGCAGTCCCCGGCGGACGGCTTCCGATCGGTCCCCCCTCCATATACTCCGGACGCAGGTTAGCAATACCTGAATCAGTGGGGAAAGGACGAGAATTGAACGAGTCAGCGGGTACGCCGTCGGGCGCGGCCGACGGCGGGAGGGGCCTGAGCGCGCGCGACCTCATCACGACCGGCGTCTTCACCGCCCTCTTCCTCGTGTTCATGATGATCGGCGGCGCCCTCTTCGCGCCCAACCCCGTCCTCACGTTCTGGATGCCCGCCGCCGCGGCCCTGCTGACCGGCCCCGTCTACCTGCTGCTCATCGCCAGGGTCCCCAAGCACGGCCCGCTGGTCATTCTGGGCGCGGTCGTGGGCGCGATCCTGTTCGCCACGGGCATGTACTGGGGGTGGGCGGCGGCCTCCGTCGCCCTGGGCGCGGTGGCCGACGTCGTCGCCGGCCTCGGGAGGTTCCGGGCCGCGCCGCTCAACCTCGCCGCCTTCGTCATCTACTCCCTGTCCCCCATGGGCTCCTACCTCATGCTGTGGGCGGACCCGGGCGGCTACGCGGCCTACCTGACCGGCAGGGGCACCGAGCAGGCGTACATGGACACCATGGCGCGCACGGCCACCGCCTGGATGCTGCCCGCCATGGTCCTGGCCGCCGTGGTCTGCGCCCTCATCAGCGGCCTGGTCGGCCTGCGGCTGCTGCGCAGGCAGTTCGAGCGCGCCGGCATGACGGCCTGAGCGCCGGCGCGCCGATACCGGCCGGCACTGCGCCGACGACGATGACACCGATGACGCGGACGCACGGACACGACCTGCCGGCGCGGACCGGGAGCGAGGGCGAGCGGATCCACCTGGACCCGCGCACCAAGCTGGCCCTCATCGCGGCCATGGCGGTGGCCGTGGCCCTCGCCCCCGGCCCCGCCTACGAGACGGCCCTCATGGCGGCGGCCTGCGCCTTCAGCGCGGTCCTGGGGCGGACCAGGGCCGGGGTGATCATGCTCGCCCTGTACGCGGCGGTCATCGCCGCCGCCCGGCTCGCGCCGCACCTGGACGGCGTCGCCGCGCGCACCGCCCTCGCCTCCTTCCTCCTGCTGCTGCGCAAGGTCCTCGCCTGCTCCCTCATGGCCTACGCGACCGTGGCAACCACCCAAGTGGGCGAGTTCATGAGCGCGCTCTCCCGCCTGCGCGCGCCGCGCGGGCTGACCATCCCCCTGGCCGTGACCCTGCGGTACGCGCCCGCGGTACGCGAGGACTGGGCCTTCATCAGGGACGCCATGCGCATGCGCGGCATCTCCCCCGGTCCCGTGAGCCTGCTCGCCTCGCCGGGGCGCACCGTCGACTGCGTCTACGTCCCGCTGCTCATGAGCGCCGGCCGCGTGTCCGACGAGCTGTCCATGGCGGCCATTGCGCGCGGCATCGAGAACCCCGTCGCCCGCACCTGCTACCTGCACATCGCCATGCGCCCGGTGGACTGGCTCATTCTCCTCCTGGGCCTGGGCGCCGTGGCGGGAGCCGTGGTCTGCCGGGTCTGCGGGGCGGCATGATCCGCTTCGAGCGCGCCTCCTTCGCCTACCGCCCGGGCGCGGAGGCCGAGGAGGCCGGGAAGGTCGGGGATGCCGGGAAGGCGGGGGTGCGCGACGTGAGCCTCGAGGTGCGCCCCGGCGAGGTGGTGGTCCTGTGCGGGCGCTCCGGGTGCGGCAAGTCCACCCTGCTGCGCCTGGCCAACGGGCTCGCCCCGCGCTTCTTCCCCGGTCGGGCGGACGGGCGCGTCCTGCTCGACGGCGAGGAGGTCGGCGCCCTGTCCTCCTGGCGGGTCGCCGAGCGCGCGGGGTCCCTGTTCCAGAACCCCCGCACGCAGTTCTTCAACGTGGACACCACCGGGGAGGTGGCCTTCGCCCTGGAGAGCGCCGGCTGGCCGGAGGAGGACATCCGCGCCCGCGTCGACTCGACCCTGCGCGAGCTGGGGCTGGAGCACCTGGCCGGGCGCAGCATCTTCGAGCTGTCCGGGGGGCAGCGCCAGAAGATCGCCTACGCGAGCATCTGGGCCCTGCGCCCGCCCAACCTGCTGCTGGACGAGCCCACAAGCAACCTGGACGCGCCGGCCATCGCGGACATCGCCGCCTTCGTCGCCGACGCGAAGGCGGCGGGCCGCGCGGTCCTGGTGGCCGAGCACCGCCTGGCCTGGCTGTCGGGCATCGCCGACGCCTACGTCCACCTCGACGGCGGGCGCATCAGCCGCGTCATGGACGCCCGCGAGTTCGCCGCGCTCGACCCGCGGGAGCTGGACTCCATGGGGCTGCGCACGCGCGACCTCGGCTCCGTCGCGCCGCCGGCCGGGACCAGCGCGCCCGACGGCGGGATCGGCGACGGCGGCGGGGCCGGCGAGATCGTGCTCTCGGCGCGGGGACTGTCGGTCGACTACGGGCGGGGCCCGGTGGTGGACGGGGCCGATGTCGACCTGCGTGCCGGGCAGGTCGTCGCCCTGGTGGGCCGCAACGGCGCGGGCAAGACCACGCTGTGCCGGGCCCTGTGCGGCCTGGGGCGCCGGGCGCGGGGGACGGTCCTCCTGGACGGACGGCGGGCGACGCGCAGACGGCGCACGCGCGCATGCTCCATGGTGTTCCAGGACGTCGACTACCAGCTCTTCGCCGCCTCCGCGGCGGCCGAGGTGACCTTCGGCCTGTCGCGCCGCGCGGCCGGCGCCGTGGACACCGGCGCCGTCCTGCGCGAGCTCGCCCTGGACGGCGTGGCCGACAGCCCGGCGACCCTGTCCGGCGGCCAGAAGCAGCGCCTGGCCATCGCGACGTGCGTGGCGGCCATGAAGCGAGTCCTCGTGTTCGACGAGCCCACGAGCGGGATCGACCTGGACGGGATGCGCCGCGTCGCCCGCCTGCTGAGGCGGCTGGCGGCCCGGGGGCGCGCGGTGCTGGTCATCACCCACGACCTGGAGCTCATCGCCTGCGCCTGCGACCGCGTCCTGCACATGGACGGCGGCCGCGTCGTCGGCCGGGCCGGGGTGCGCCAGGACTTCGACGCCGTCAGGGCGATGACGGCGGGCGCGCCCGCGCCCGGGCGGGAGGGGGAGAAATGAGGAGGAGCTCATGAACAGGGCGGGCAACCCGGTCGTCCTCGTGCTCACGTGGGCGGGGTCGGCACCGCAGGCGCCTGGTGGCGGGAACGCTGCTGCGCCGCACCATGTGCGGCGTGTCGAACGCGCTCGCGCACAAGGGCGCGTACGGCGCCCTGCTCGACGTGCGCCGCCGCATCCTCGACCGCCTGGCCAGGGCGCCGCTGGGCGAGCTGGACGAGCGCAGCACCGGCAGGATCAAGACGGTGTTCTCCGACGACGTCGAGAGGCTCGAGCTGCTGCTCGCGCACAACCTGCCGGAGGCCTTCATGTACGTCTCGGGCCCCGTCGCCGCCCTCGTGTTCCTCCTGACCGCCAACGTCCCGCTGGCCCTGGTCACGCTCGTCCCGGCCGTCATCGCCTTCGCGGTGCTCGCCCGCCTGTTCAGAACCGTGAAGGGCATCATGCCGCGGGCCAGTCGCGCCGCACCGGCCCCGGGTTCGCCGCCTACGTCGTCGTCATCGAGACGGGCGACATCCTCAAGAACGTCGCCCTAGCGGGCGTGCATAACCGGGCCACCGTGGAGAGCATGCCCGAGTTCTCGCACGTGAGCTACACGTACGAGCGGGCCGTCATCCCGACGGGGGTGATCCTGGCGATCCTGGCGGACCTGAGCCAGCCCCTGCTCACGCTGCGGCTGATCAGCGCCGTCTTCATCGACCTGACGGCGTATCGGAACCTCAGGATCGCGCGCAACAACATCGCCGACGTGCTCGCCCGGCCCCGGGAGGAGGGCAGCTTCGACGCCGTGCCCATGAAGGGGGGGGCGACGATCGACCTGTCCCACGTGGACTTCTTCTACGGGCGGGGACCGCGCGTCCTGTCCGACTTCAGCCTGCACGTGCCGGAGGGGAGGCTGACGGCGCTCGTGGGCGGGTCGGGCTGCGGCAAGTTCACGGTGCTCAGCCTGATCGCCCAGCTGTACCGCCCGGATCGCGGGACCATCGCCTTCAGCGGGGTCGACACCGCCGGCTACGCGCCCGAGAGCGTGCTGCGCAATGTCGCCCTCGTGGACCAGGACGTGTTCCTCTTCGACGACTCGGTGACGAACAATGTGCGCTACGCGCGCCCCGGGGCCGGCGACAAGAAGGTGCGCGAGGCGTGCCGGCTGGCCAACACCGACGACTTAGTCAGGGCCCTGCCGCAGGGCGATCGCCAACTTGCTGTCCTCGCGCCGGACCGTGGTCATGATGGCGCACACCCTGCCCGTCATCCGCGGGGCGGACGCCATCGCGCTCATCGACGGCGGGGCTGTCGCCGAGCTGGGCACGCACGAGGAGCTGCTCGCGCGCGGCGGCAGGTACTCGCGCATGTGGGGCGCCTCGCGGCCCCGGCGCTGAGAAGCCGGTCGGTCAAGTGGACGGTGGAGTTGTCTCCGCACTTCCTGACGACCCCTGCCGCTCGCAGAATATAGGGTCCAGATATGAGGCGACAAGTGCGACCTGATCGACAAGATCGGCTTCCGAAACATCTTCAACTCGTTCTTTGCGCCGCCACGCCGACCACTTGGCTTGGCCGATTGACTCGCATCCTTTCAAGTGCTGTCCGACGGGCTCGAGAGCCACGCCCCTGTAATTCGCGACCGCTTGGGCCGATCGTCGCAATTCATCGCGATCAAACCCCTGACGACAAAGCCTTACGATGTCGACATAGTCACGCCAGCGCGTACTGGACGCACCGCGCTCCAGGATAGTTACCCCCTTTTCTGCAATAATTGTTTCCACCGCGTAGCCAAGCATATAGATGGGACTGCCAAGAATTCGCTCAATGCAAATCTGACGAGGCGGAGGAATGACAGGATCGCCAGTGGATACGTCCCAGACGGAGACGCCGCGCCATGGGCCGATGGTTGCGTTGACACGAATTCGGAAACCAGGATAGTCGGACGCCTCACGTATCTGCCGGATACTGGTACCGGCAAGATCGAATACGACTCCGTCATCAGCAACAACATTTAAGACATCCGCGACGACTCGGCGAAGGTGATCGGGAGTGACGTCAGTGCCGATCGCGTTCATGTCGGCATCCTTGGTGGGACGACGCAGACCGTATGCCGCTAACAGGATACCGCCCTTGAGTACAAATGAATCTCGATGAGGCGTGCGGGTGAGGCGATCAAGAAAGGATTCCAGGAGGTGTCTCGTCAGGTACTCCTGCGTCGGAGCGCTTCCGCCGGACTTCGCAGCCGTGGACCGTGCTCTGGCCTGCAAAGCGCGGAACACCTCCTGACAGCGGTTCATGACAACACCTCCAGCGTGTGCAGGATCGGAGTCCTGGTGCGGGGCAGGAGTGCGGCCACTTCAATCAGGCTGGTCGGCCTGCCCCCTCGGCGCAGCCACTCCTTGAGGGCGTCCCGTGCAGTTTCGTACCCGATCAGACCGCGCAGTCTGAAGGCGTCGGCGATACAGCGTTCAGGACTGTAGAGTCCTATTTCCGTATCGGTGCCGCCAACGGAGACCGTGCCGCGTCCGACGTCGAAAGTAGATCGATCGAACCGGTGCCAGGCGATCGCCGCGTCGGTGACCGGAGGGCGCGCGCCCCGGGGGATGGCGACGTCGAGCCGGTCGGGGATCGTGTCGGTGAGGTCGTGGTGGGCGAGCGCCGAAACGAGGCAGATCGTGGCGTCGGAGCGGCGGGTAGCGGCCTCGACGAGGTCCCAGTCACTCGCGGGCGCGTCGGAGGGGATGTAAACACCCCGCGCGATCCGCTCGAGCCGCCCGGCACGGGCGGCTCGGTAGAGGCCGCTGCGGGACATGCCGACGGCACCGGCCGTGGACGGCGTTGCAATCGTCATCGACACCCCAGCCCTCTCCTGGCACTGATCGTAGTCAGATAATCATATCTGGCTACGATCAGTATCACGACCTCGGGGCGCGACTCATCGAAGATGCGCGATGAGGTTCGGCATCTCACCAGCGGGCGCGTCAGCGGGCCTCATCGGGCCTCGTCAGCGACCGGATCCGCCACAGCACGAAGGCCGCGCCGGGCAGGCCGGGGACGATCGACGTCGCCGTGCCGGGCATGAACGAGCGGGTGCGCCAGGACACGCCCAGGTGCATGCAGAAGGCTGCCCCCCAGCCCAGGGTGAGGGCCGTGGTGACGGCGCGGGTGCGCGCGACGTCGGCCCGGGTGAGGCGGTACAGCCCGTAGAGGGCGGCGCCCTGCCCGGCGACGACGGCGGCGCGCCCCCACGGGTTGTAGCCCGCCAGGGGGTTGCGCCGCAGGTGCTCGTCGAACAGGCGCCAGCCGGTGGGGCCGACCCGGTCGCTCCAGCGCCGTATGGACAGGGCCACCTCCTCGGCCTGGTGGATCCCCAGCAGTGCGGCGGTGAGGGCCCAGGCCCTATCGGTCTGCACGACGGCCCTCCCCGCGGCGCCACCGGGCCTCTGCGCATCGGGCGCGCGCGCATGTGGAACGCCTCACGGCCATAGACTAGCGGTCAACGGCGAACGGAGTGAACATCATGCCCATCACCGATGCCATGCGCGCCCGTCACGTGGTGCGCCAGTATCTCAGCACGCCCCTGCCCGACGACGTCGTCGCCGCCCTGCGCTCGCGCATCGAGGACAACAACCGCGCCCACGGCACGGACATCCGCCTGGTGACGGGCGACGCCCGCGTCTTCGGCCCCCTGTGGGGGACGGTGCGGGCCCGCAGCGTGCGCAACTGCCTGGTCATGTCCGGCCCCGATGCGCCCGATCTGGACGAGCGCCTGGGCTACGGCGGCGCAGACCTCATGCTCGCCGCGCAGGACCTCGGGCTCAACACGTGGTGGATCGGCGGGACCTTCTCGAAGAGGGCCGCCGCCCGGGTCAGCGGCGCCACGGGCAGGATCGTCGCCGTCGTCGCCCTCGGCTACGGCGCGACCCAGGGAGCCGCGCACGCCTCCAAGCGCCCCGAGGAGGTCTCCTCCTACGAGGGGCAGGCCCCGGACTGGTTCACCCGGGGCGTGGAGGCGGCCCTTCTGGCGCCGACGGCGTTCGGCAAGCAGGCCTTCACGCTCTCCGGCAGGGGCGGCGAGGTGACGCTCCGCTGCGAGGACAGCGCCTACGCGGGCCAGGACCGCGGCCTGGTGAAGTACCACTTCGAGGTGGGCGCGGGCCGCGACAACTTCACCTGGGCGCACTGACCCGCTGGCCCGCCCGGTCCGCCCGGAGGGTCGCGCAGCCGGCCCGGCCGGAGGACACCGGACGCAGGAGATCGGCAAACGATAGACGAAGCTCATCGGGGACGCCCGCGAGCGGACCCCGCCTACTCGGCCAGCCCGGCGCCCCGGCCCGCCGGGTCGGGGCAGGCGCTCACCCAGTCGAAGATGTCGTCGGCCTCCATACCGCCTGCGGGGAAGACGAACTCCCGGCACGGCACCGTCCTTTGCGCCCTGAGCGGCTCACCATCGATGGCAGGCCTTCTCGAGTACGGGGATGATGAGGACGATCCCATCACGGCATCGCTCCCCTACCGCGAGGACTCACATGAAACGACGAGCCGAGAGATCGGCGGAATCCGCGAGTTTACGCAGGAAGACCAGGAGGTTGAACAGTACGTGCAGGAGGATTGCCCCGGGCAACCCAGTGAGAACGAATGCTCCGCAGGCGATAACGGCGAGGACGATCTTGCGCAGTCCTGCGAGGCCGTCAACAACCACGTGCCCCAGGGTGAAGGCGGGGATGCTGAGTGCGACGCTCTGCCAGACTCCCAGGCCGACCATCGCCGCGGCCATGAAAAGGCACCATCGATAGCAGGCCTCCTCGAGTACGGGAATTATGAGGAGCGGGTAGAGCAGCATGCGGTAATCGCCCAGATCAACGGCGTTGCGCCAGCCCCGAAGACTCCCGAACCGCTCCCACGAGGAGGACAGGGCCTCAAGCACGTACACGACGACAACCCCGGTCAAGATCAGCGCCATACCGGCCACCGTGACCGGTACAGAGGATCGCGCCACGGCTCCGGCGCCATCGTCATCGTGGATGAGCATGCGGGTGAGGCAGACAAGCAGGACGACGAATACGAGACTCAGGGGAAAGGCTCGTGTCCTGCGGTCCTCGCGGCCTCCACTCAGGAGGGGGACGAGGCTCCCCGGAACGCAGGTGAGGACGAGCAGCAGGTCAAGCCAGAGGGTGAGGAGCATCGTTGACCACTCCGCCCGCGAACGCGTACCGCGGATGGCGTCGCTGGGGGAAGGACGGCAGGCACATGGGGATGAGCTCTGGGACGACGAGCCGAACGACGCACATCCCGAGCGCGGCGAATTCTGGCGCCGTGATGTCAAGGAAACCCGCGTGGGGGAAGTCCGACAACCCGTTAACCCGACCGGCCCCTTCGACAAGGGCCTCAGCGGTGATGCCGCGTGCCGGTCGTGCCGGGCAACCCCGTCGCGCGTACAACGCGACGTTGTCGTCGAGGTTGTCAATACGGCAGGTCTTCTCCCCATCAGCGTCATTCGGCGCGTGATCGGCGTCGAGCCACACGGAGTTCATGTTGTAGTCGAGCACGGCCAGGCACTCCATGAATGCGCGGTAGAGGACGTGCTCGCGATCCCGCCCGCCCTGAACTCCGACCGTATACTGCGGCAAGCCCGGGCGGCGGGCACGAATCTCGCACACGAAGACGGGCATCGGCTTGTCAAAAGTGACATCATGGAACGTCACTTCGAATTCCCGGGCGAACTCCCTCGTCTCCGGCCGGCTGAACCCCCACTTCTCCAGAGACGCGACGGTGTCGATACGGACAACGGGGGACTCGACCCCGGCGAACCACCAGAGATTGAAGGAATCGATCTGGAAGTACTCGACGAGACAATTCTCCAGCGCTCGCTCGAAAGTTTCGTGACAGGCCGTTCCAGTCGAGACGGCGGAGGGCAGGATGCGCGGTTCGTCGGCGAAGAGCTTGCTCGAGTAAGGGAGCACCATCTGCAGGGGAATCAGGACACAGTGACTCGTGTCGTTCGCGGACGTCATCCGCAACCAGGTGAGTTCATCGGTATCCTCGACCCAATGCGGGGTCCCCGGGTCGTAAACGATGTTGATGAGACTCAACGGGCACAACCGGTCGCCATTCACGGCGCAGTCCCGTGCCAAATCCGCATGGGAGGCTCGGACCACACGATCCCCGAACAGTGCCTGGGAAGCGACGTAGGAGAACCGTTCCGCCGTCTCCCCGACGAGGGAGACGAGAGACTCCCCAGGGGTCAGTCCATATCCGCACAAGTGATAGGTCAATCTCTCGTCAGTTCGACCGAGCATCTTCTCGAATCCCGTCAACCGGGCGGTCGTATACCTGTACCGGGGCAGTGGGGCGTTGCGCACACCCTGGAAACGCTGACCGTACTGGTAGACGCCGGTCACCGGATCCTGCATGGCCCGCATGCGGCGGCGACTGAGGGTGTCGTGGTTGCGGAAGGTCATCATGACTGCGCCCTAGCCAGCAGGTTGACGATCCGGAGGTTGCGCTCCTCGAATTGGGCGTTGTTGAGGCCCGCGCAGGCCGGACACAACGCGGTGCGGAGGTTGAGGGAGCGGGAGAACTCCCACGTCGGCAAGTGGATATGAAGGACGATGCCGTCCACGGCGGGAGCCCCGAAGCGGCGCATCGACTCGATCTCGGAACGCATCATGGCGATGGCGATCGCGGTCTCATGCTCGAGGGCACGCGCAGTCAGGGGCGAAGCCGAGGAGAGATACTCGTCAGCCATCCCGGGGAAGTGGGTCATAACCTTGGTCTCAAGACACTCGAGGCATCCCGAGGACGTCGGTCGGATGCCGGTGAGGTAAACATTGCCGACGTCAACCAGCGCGGCGGTGAAACCGGTGCGGGCCGCGCGCAGCAGACGATTGAGCGCCCGAAGCCGGTTGAGTTGCGTGAACGAGGAGATAACGGCCCACCGGATGCTCGGTTCCCACGCGACGGGAAGATCCTCCAGCCTGACACGGCGACGGCCCAGAAGGATCGCGTCGACGAGTTCCGCCGAGAGCATCTCCTCGAGAGTCGTGACCCGGTCCCCCATGCCCTCGACCTCGGACAAGAGGGCGGTCTCGACGAGAACATGCAACGGACCGCCCCGGGCGGGTCGCACGTCCTGCACGAAGCCCATCGCCACGAGCTGTTCGAAGTCGTCAACGACATCGTCAGACGGCGAGACATCCTCGCCGTCCGCCAGACGGTGAAGCGCGTCAATGAGCATCGCGTCGGACTGCCGCTTGTCAATGGTGATGTCGTGGCGGTGAATAACCCCGGCGCGAAGGATGAGGTCGACATCGTTCTCCAGGACGCTCGTGCCGGGACGAAGGCGGTAGACGGGTGAGATCGTTTGCATGATGGCTTACCCTCTCCGACCGAAGACCTGGGTGAAAACGACATGGGAGTTGAGTCCGTCAAGACCGAGGAGGTCCTGCGCGTAGGCCTTATCGAAGCCCGCCACCTGACAGCTCCCGATCCCGCACGTCGGACCGTTGAGCTCAAGGGAGTGGGCCATGTTTCCCACTTCGATAAGCCCGGTGAGCAGCGACAGGTCCCCGTACTTCATGAGGACCCGGTCGAGATCGAACTCGTACAGGACGGCGCCGCCAGCGTGGGCGAGATCGAAAGACCCTCCGGGGAACAGCGCTTCGAGGTCATGCTCCTCACCGGGACGCGGGTACAACGTATGGTTGTAGGGCTGGTACCGGTACACACCGGAAGGCACGTCCGAGACGCGGTCGACGAGGAACCAGGTGGTGATGGGGTAAAGGCCGCCCCCGGAGGCGTGCGCCCTCGCCGGAACACAGACGTCGCGGAAGGTCTGCCGCCGTGTGGTCAAACCCAGGGACCAGAAGATCCACGAGGACAGGGCCCGTGCGGAGACCGGGGAGTCGGCGAAGGTGCGGACGCTGCGGCGCTCGTCGATGGCCCGTGCCAGGCGAGTTCGGAGCGGACGGGGCTCGGGAAGGTGCACAGTAAAAGAATTCTCGATCTCCTCCATCGCGCGGTTGGCAGCGATGGACGCAGCGATGTTCATCGCGTTGTACGCGCCGATGCTCCGGTAGTCCTTGAGGGTCATGTCGGTGAGATTGAGCAGATAGCTCACAGCGGGGGACGGAGTCAACCCGTCCAGCGCCGCCTCGTAGTAGCGGTCGTTCGTGCCGTTGACTGCATTCGGGGCCGCGGCGGACCTGACGGAGTGACGGTTGACGTAGGCGCGCAGCTCAGCAAGATCCTCAACGGTCTCCACGACGACCCTCCTTGCGGCGCCACCAGGTCTCCATGAGGACTGCGAGGACGAGGGAGCACAGGATGCCCACGAACATCATGTTCCGGAGCACCGGGGCTCCCGTATAGGTCTCGCCAGCCCTGTCGAGGTGGTAGAGAGGCAGGCCGAGGAACCGGACGTCGTAGGAGGCGGGCAGTGTGCTGTAGGCGTGATGGTAACCGAGCGAGATCATGACGGCGCAGAGCGCGATGCCCAGGATGATGCCGGCGACGATCGCGATGGATAGGCGGTTCATCTGCTGCGACATCAATCCGTTGCGCGTATTCTTCATATCAGGACTCCTTTGTTTCCGGGATTTTTCTCTGCCGCCGGGGACGACGTCGGACGGCGAGACCGGCGACGACGACGGAGACTCCGGCCCACGCGGCGCTGGTGATCCACAGCCGCGGGATTATGAGTCTGGTCGAGGTCCAGACGTCGAACCCGTCATTCATGAGGTACTTGAGGGGAATGAGGTTGCCAGCCGTCTGGAGGTTCGCGGGCATGGCGGAGAAGTCGCCGAAGACGCCGCAGAGCATGTAGACGACGAACATGAGGATGAGGCCGACGGCCATGGCCACCGCCGACTGCCGGACGATGAAGGCGAGGGCGACCCCGAAGAGCATGAGCGAGGCGGTGACGACGACGAGCTGGAGCGAGTAGGCGATCAGGGCGGGGACGTCGGGGACTTTCGCATCGTAGAGGAGGACGCCGACGACGAAGGTCGCGACCGCCCCGCACAGGGCGACGACCATGTGAGCGAGAGCATTGCTCGTGGCGACGCGGACCAGTGAGACGTGGAGGTACTTCAGACGCAGAAGGTAGGAGCTCTCCACGCTGGAGCAGATCCACGAGGGGAAAGTGATGAAAGCGAGGGGGACAAGTCCCATCCCCGAGGCGATGAGGACGTATTTGTCACTCAGCCGCATTCCGCTGCCGATATCCGGGTTTCCGTAGCTCGCCATCATAATGATCAGCATGAGCGAGGGGAATACGACGGTGAAGAACGCGGACACGGGCACGCGGAAGAGCATCCGGATATCCGTGGCCAGGTCGTGGAGCAGGGTCGTCAACGGGCCATCCCCTCTCGATCGTGGAGGCGGGCCGACATTGCGATCGTGTACGCGCTGTAGAGCCCGCGGGGCTGGACCTCGAAGACCAGTCTGCTGCGGGTCAGATCCTCGCCCAGCGCCGCCTGCTCCTCGTTCGAGCGGGCGACAAGGAAACGGTCGGACGACTTCCACGGGAACCGCCGCGCCCGATCCCGCAGCCGGTCGGGCAGGCGGTCGCCGCCCGCCCGGACTCTGATGAGTGAGTGGTGCGGCGAGGCGGTGACGAAGTCCTCGACCGGGCCGGCGAACAGGGATTCCGCGCGGTCCAGGACGAGGCAGTGGGTGGCCCAGTCCTCGACCTCCTCGAAGTAATGCGTGGTGATGAGGACCGTCGTCCCCCGGGTGCGGTCCCGGACGATCTCCATCATGAGCTCGCGGGTCTGGAAGTCGAGCCCCGTGGTCACCTCGTCGAAGATGTAGCTCTCCTCGGACCGGGACAGGACGAGGAACAGCGTCACCCTCTGCCTCTCGCCGCCGGACAGCGAACTCATCCTCCTACCCAGGAGCGGGGGGATGCTCAGTGTGCGGCCCAGGTCGCCGTCGGCGGCGACCCCGACGAGCCGGCAGAGCTCCCCGACCCGCATGAGGGGATTGAAGGAATTCGTCTGGAACTGCACGCCGGTGCGGCCCGGGTCGATGCCGCTGACGCTCCCCGCGTGGGGGACCTCGCCGAGGACCGCGTTGATGAACGTCGTCTTCCCCGCGCCGTTGCCGCCGAGCACGGCGATCGCCGCGTGGTCGGGGTAGGTGATCGTTCCCGGAAGATCCAGCGCCCGGACCCTCCCGTAGTGAACCGAGAGGTCACGAATCACGAGCATGAAAAGAGCCCTTTCAAAGGCAATGCGGCGGCGCGCCCCGTGTTGCCCGGCCCCCGCGGGGTGCGCCGGAAACATCTAGACGCAGCAGCAGGAGCACGAGCAGGAGCACGAGCAGGAGCACGAGCACCCACTGGACGCGTAACGCATGCCCTCGGCGGTCGTCGGCGGCTCGAAGGTGTTGACGGTCTGCGCACGGATCACCATGGGAATCACCTCCTTCACAGCAATATCGCGATGAGTGCTGCACCAGGGCAACCGGGCCGGGTGAGCCGGTGCGACTGTGCTTCCAATCGGTGAGTGGGAAGGAGACAGAATCGAGACCCTCGAACCCAGGGGAAGTAGTAAGCATTTTACGCCGGACGCAGGAGATCGGCAAGCGATAGACGAGGCTCATCGGGGACGCCCGCGAGCGGACCCCGCCTACTCGGCCAGCCCGGCGCCCC
>ERZ773099.1508-NODE-1508-length-17160-cov-11.358726_pt1 | contig 17160 bp, 16 predicted proteins | sample MGYA00511120_ERZ773099 | MGnify/ENA primary metagenome ERZ773099 (study PRJEB29015, sample SAMEA2738012) | human oral metagenome | biome: human oral; feature: human-associated habitat; material: dental | place: China | collected 2104 ...
GTCTACCAAATGATAAGAATATAACTGCTCCTAATGGTATCAACACAACATATCCAGCATCAGATGCTATATTAGACATAACTCCTGCTAACACAACTATAGATGTTAAAAGTCTTTTAGGTGTAGCAGTAACAACTTTTTTCATAGTTGCTCCCATAAGTCCACTACCTTCAGCAACACCTATCCCAATAAGTGCTACTAGAACTGTCCCTAATGGTGCAAATCCTGTAAAGTTCTTAACCATAGAAGTGAAAATATATCTTATACCTTCTGCATCTAATAAAGATTTAATTGTTAATGTAGTTTCTTTTATTATGCCTTCTTTCTTATCAAATGCTTCATAGGTAACTGATGCTCCTGATGCGGCAGTAATAGCAGATATAATAGCTATTATAAGACAGAATATCCAGAACAATGTTAATGGATGTGGTAACTTATTCCCTCCTCTTTCAACAAAATCCAAAAATCTCTGAATTCCTTTTTTCTTCTCTTTTTCCATAAACTCCTCCTTAAAAAATATTTATATTATTTAATTATTGATATAATTTTATAAAAAACCTCTATGTACAATTTAAGTTCAATTTGAAAAAAATTGAAAAAAATTGAAAAATTTTTATATAAATAATATATACTATAATAATATAAATTACAATAAAAAGCAACTGTTTTATAAAATTATATAGGGGGGAGTAAAAATATATATTTTATTTATTGTCTACAATAAGTTTTCCATGAAATTCATCAGCTGGAATTAAATTTTTTAAGTCATTAAGGTTTTCTTTTGTAACCTTTCCAGCAACAACAATTTTTAATCTTCCATGAGATTTTTTTATCATTTGATTTATTAAATCACTTCCTTCTAAGGCAGTTACTTTTCCTCCAGAAGTTAAAATTCTTTTTACACCTATATTTATTAAATCTTCAATGTAGTCTAGAGGATTAGATATTTCATCTATTGCTTTATGGAAAGTAACCTCCATAGGAGATGCCAATTCAACCAATTCCTTTGTAAGTTCTAAATCTATTTTATTATCAGAAGTTAAAAAACCAAAAACAACTCCCTTAACTCCTAAATCTTTAAATACTTTAATATCTTCTTTCATAATTTCTATTTCTTCTTTAGAGTAAACAAAATTTCCACCTCTTGCTCTAATCATAGGAAAAATAGGAATATTTAATTTTTCTAAACAAACTTTAACTGTTCCATAAGAAGGAGTTGTTCCTCCAACTGCTAAATTTTCACAAAGTTCTATTCTATTTGCTCCGTTATTTTGTGCTTCTAAAGATTTTTCAAAAGATTCAACACAAGCTTCTTTTATCATATTATCCTCCTATACTAAAAGTTTTAAAAGTGGTGCCCATACTAAAGTTAGAATTCCAGCAAATACTATTGATAAGGCACTCATAGAACCTTCTACTTCACCAATTTCCATAGCTTTTGAAGTTCCGACAGCATGGCTTGAAACTCCAATTCCAATACCAACAGCTACAGAGTGTTTCACTCTAAAAATCTTACTGATAAGAGGAGCTGTTACGTTACCAGCTATACCTGTAAGCATAATACTTACCACTGTTATTGCAGGAATTCCTCCAAGCATAGAGCTAACTTCGATCCCAAAAGGAGTAGTTATAGATTTAGGCATAAGAGAAAAAATTAATTTATCATCCATACCAAATAATTTTCCTAAAACGATAACAGATATTATACCAACAAAAGAACCTACAATTGCACCAGTCATAACAGGAACAAAGAATTTTTTGAATAGATCCCATTTTTTATATAGAGGGATAGCAAGGGCTACTGTAGCAGGACCCAATAGGAAAAGTATCATTCCTGCCCCCTTATAATAGTCATCAGTTGAAATATTAAAAACTTTTAATATGACAATAACTATAATAGTTCCTATTAAAAAAGGATTACACAAAGGAGTTTGAGTTTTCTTAAACACCCATTTTCCAATTTCAAGTGCAAAATAACTTAAAATTAAACCAAAAAATAAATTACTAACAATTATCTCTTTCATTATTTTTTCTCTTTCCTTTCTTTAAAATCTATCATCAGTTGCACAACTTTCCCTGTAATACCCATAGTTAAAAATGTTGAAACTATTATAATTACTATAATTTTAAAAAGATCTTTTTCTAATAATTCATATGAGTCAATGATTTTAACTGTAGGTGGCATAAAGAATATAGTCATATTCAATAGTAGGAAATTTCCAGCATTTTCAATTTTTTCTAATTTTAAAACTTTAAATTGTAACATAAAGAATAGCAATAACAAAGATACTATAGTTCCTGGTAAAGGAAGATGTAAAATCTTTGACAGTAGCATTCCAACATAGTTAATTGTAAAAATTAACATAAACTCTCTAAGCATATAACCTCCAAAAAAATAAAATATATAAAAATAGAAAGAGTGGAAACAAGTTCCACTCTAAAAAATTGTTTATTAATCTCTTGGTTTCATTTGTGGGAAAAGAATTACATCTCTTATAGATGGAGCACCTGTAAGTAACATTACAAGTCTATCTATTCCAATTCCCATTCCACCTGTAGGTGGTAAACCATATTCAAGAGCTTCTACGAAACTTTCATCTATTTCTGGTGTAGCTTCTTCATTTCCACGCATTGCTTCTTCAACTTGAGCCTCAAATCTTCCTCTTTGGTCAGCAGGGTCATTTAATTCTGTGAAGGCATTAGCATATTCCCTTTTATTAATAAATAATTCAAATCTGTCTGTGAAATTTGGATTTTTTTCATTTCTCTTAGCAAGTGGAGATATTTCAACAGGATGTCCATAAACAAATGTTGGTTGAACTACTCTTTCTTCACATTTTTGTTCAAAGAATTCATTTATAATGTGTCCAACACTGTCCATGTGGTCTGCTACTTCAACATGATGTTCTTTAGCTAATTTTTTAGCTTCTTCAAAAGTCATTTCTTGCCAGAAGTCAACTCCTGTAACATCTTTTATCATATCAACCATATGTACTCTTTGGAAATTTTTAAGAGATAATTGAACTCCATCATATTCAATATCAGTTGTTCCATTAACTTCTTGACATACTGATGAGATTATTCCTTCACATAAATCCATCATATCATTGAAGTTAGCATGAGATTGGTATAACTCTATCATAGTAAATTCAGGATTGTGTCTTGTAGAAATTCCTTCATTTCTAAAGTTTCTTCCTAATTCATAAACTCTTTCAAAGCCTCCAACTATTAATTTCTTTAAGTATAGTTCAGGAGCTATTCTTAAGAATAGATCAAGATTTAAAGCATTGTGGTGAGTTACAAAAGGTTTAGCAGCAGCTCCTCCTAGAATTGGGTGCATTAAAGGAGTTTCTACTTCCAGGAATCCCCTATCATCTAAATACTTTCTAACAGCTTTTATTATTTGAGTTCTTTTAATAAAAGTGCTTCTAACATCTGGGTTCATTATTAAGTCAACATATCTTTTTCTATATCTTATTTCAACATCTGTTAAACCATGATATTTTTCAGGTAGAGATCTTACGTTTTTAGTAAGAAGGCTAATAGATTTAACTCTTAAAGTTAGCTCTTCAGTGTGAGTTATGAATAATTCTCCTTCAACTCCTATAATATCTCCAACATTTAGCATTTTAACTATGTGGTCAAATTCTGCTTCACCTAATTCATCTTTTTTAATATATACTTGAATCTTTCCAGATTGATCTTCTATATGAGCAAAGTAAACTTTTCCCTTACCTCTTAAAGACATTATTCTTCCAGCAGTTTTAAATTTTAAATTTTCTTCAGGATTGTGTTTTAATATATCTCCTATCATTATTTGCTTATCATATTTGCTACCAAAAGCTTTAATGCCATTACTTTCCAATTCCTCAATTTTTTTCCATCTCTCAGCGATCAGAGGTTCTTTCTCTAATCTGTCAAAATATTTTTCCATACCTTATATCCTCCTAAAAAAGTTATTTTATTAAATTTGAAAGTGCTTCACTTTTCTTAGTCCAAGAATTATTAGGGAATTCTTGTTTTAAAAGTCTTATGTATTTTGTAACTTCAGCTCTATTACCAAGTTTTGCATATGAACTTGCTATATTATAATAGATTTCTGGTTTTTTGTCTTGTATTTTTTCACTAGAAAGTGATTTTTTAAAATTATCTATGGCAACTTTAGGATTAGAATTTAAATTTTTCATTCCTTTATCATAATAAGATTCAGTTGAATTAGTAGCTTTAGATTTAGCAGAACCTACTGTAGTAGCTGTACTAGTTGTACCAGAAATTCCACCAATAACTGATCTAATTTTTTCTCTTGCATAGTCTGCAATAGAAGTTTCATCTTCTTTAGTTTTAGCTTTATTTTTTTCAGTAGTTCTATTATCCACAGTATTAGACACAGTAGATGTACCAGAATTACCATTGTTATATTCATCTAAAGCATTCTTTAAATCTGAATTATTAGTGTTATATATTTCAGAAGGAATAAAAATGCTCTTATTTGCCAATTTTGCAGCTCTTAAAATAGTTGCTTTTTCACTGTCAGAGTAAGAAGAAAAATCATTTTTTACTCCAACTAAAGCTTCATTTATAAGAGAGTTATTTTTTATATCATAAGCATATTTTAAGAATAAATAATTAACTTCTTTTGAGTATCTTCCAGCAGGATATAGCATTTTATAAAGAGTAACAGCATTCTCTACATCCTTATCTCTTTTTTCTGAATCTTGTAATATTAATTTATACAGATCTTTTTCATTAAAATCATATCTAGATATAGCAGATACTGTAATTTTTCTATTTACGCTTCCATTTATATAAGTTGATAAGACATATTGCCCTTGATATACAGTTCTAAAACTTACTTTTCCATTTGTAAGACTGATTTTAGGACTAGTATTTTTAGGAGAAGTTGAAAGTTTTATAGCTTTTTCATTTTCAATAGAGAAAATTAAAGTTTCTCCTATAGCAACAGTATATTGATTTTTAACATCATTATCTACTTTTTGAGTAGTGGTTCTTAAATTAGATTTTATAATAGTTAGATAGTCATTAACATTTTCATCAGTAGCATCCACAGATATAATTTTTTCTTCTTGTTGTGGTTTAGTTTCAACTGTTCCAACATTTGTAGGACTAGGAGTAGCAGTTCCACCTGTTTGTTGAGAACCAGCTATTTCAATTTCTCTTATAGATCCTCCACTGCTTTTACCTCCAATATTATCTAAATTATAACAACCTACAAAAACGACTGCTACCAAAGTTATAGCTAATTTTTTTAACACTTTTCTCTCCCTCCATTAAACATGCCTTATAGCTATTTCAATCTTATTTATTTCATTGTGATTCTTATCAAATAATGTATAAGAAAATTGAAATATTTCCTTCCCTTTATTATAAGAGTATTTTTCCCCTAATACAAGAAAATTTTGTTTGAAATTTTCAATTTCATAAAAAAAAATATTTTTTTCACCATTAAATTTTAAATGCATATTTAAATTATTTTCAGAATTTCTAATTAAAAATATTTCTTTTTCTACCAAACTAATAGAATACTCATTTTGAGAGTTTCTTAAAGAAAATTTTATATTTTCTAAATCTTCTTTTAATTCTCCTTCAATTTCTCCTATAAGTTCTTCAATACATTCTTCATTATAACTATCTTTTGTTGTTAGAATAAAATTTCCTTTTATGATTTCATCCCCCTATTTATGATATTTTATATTATTAGATATTGCAAACCATCTATAAACTTGCTCTAAAAGAATAAGTCTCATAAGTTGATGTGGAAAGGTAAAGTATGAAAATTTTAATTTCATATCAACTGAGTCTTTAAGCTCTTTACTAACTCCATTAGAGCCACCAATAATGAAATTTATACTACTTGTACCTTTATTTTTTAAGTCCTCAATATACTTAGACATATCTTCTGAACTCAATTCTTTTCCATTTAAGTCTAAAAGAATATTGTAGGCAACAGATTTTGAAAGTTGTTTTAATATATCTTGACTTTCCTTATCTATTGAGATATTCATATTATCTTCTTTATTATATTCCTTTAATTCAATGATACTCAGATTTACAAAACTTGTCATTCTCTTTGAAAATTCAGCAATACCTTCATTTATATATTTATCTTTAATTTTTCCTATACAAATAATATTTATATTCAAGTTACCACCTTATTTTCTTTTAAAAAGTTTTTCTAAATCAAGTAAAGACATCTTTACTATTATAGGTCTTCCATGAGGACAAGTATATTCTCCAACTTCATGAAGTTTTGCCACCATAGAATACATTTCTTCTATAGTTAATTTATGATTGGCTTTTATAGCACCCTTGCAAGACATAGATACTATGATATTTTCTCTGATATCCTTATCCTTATTTTTAGAAACATTATCTAAAATTTCTTTTATTATATTTTCATAGCTATCTCTTAAGTCCATAGTTGGAGTAGTTCTTAATAGAATTTCATTCTTTTCAAAATCGTCTATATCAAAACCAAAACTAGAAAAAATTTCAGTGTTCTCAAGAGCTAGTTGCTTTTCTCTTGGATCTAACTCAAATCTTATAGGAACTAAGAGATTTTGTTTAGTCATAGAATGACTGTAGTATTCTTGCTTCAATTTTTCATATAATATTCTTTCATGTATTATATGTTGATCATATATTTCTAAAAGATTGTTTCTTTCAACTAGTATAAAAGTATCAAATACTTGTCCAATAACTCTAAAATCTATATTTTTTAAAGTTGAGAAATCATCAAATATTTTACCTCGGCTAGTATCTTCATTTTTAAAAATATATTTATCTTTTGTTTTTTCAGTTTCAACTTCTTTTTCTATTAAGTCAAAGTCACTGTCTACTTTTTTAAAAGTTTCAATATTTTCTTTTATTTCATTTGAAGAAGTCTTTATTACATTATCAATATTAACAATATTTTGCTTTTCATCTTTGATATCACTATAATCTTTTTTTAAGTAGTCATCTTTTTGAACAACAGATAACTGAGATAAATTTTGTTTTTCATCTTTAAAATCATTTATATCTAAAAAATTATTGCTAGGATATTCTACTTTTTCTTTTTTTGCTTCAAAAGTTTGAACTTCCTCATCTTCTACTTCTATATGTGGTGAAATAAAATTCTCATCATTAGAGAAAAAATTTTCAATTTCACCTTTAACCAAATCATATATAGCAGATTGATTAGCAAACTTTACAATTTTTTTTGAAGGATGAACATTGACATCTATTTCAGTAGGGTCAATATCTAAAAAAATTAAAGAACTTGGATATTTTCCCTTCATTAGTTTTGTATGATAGGCAGCAATAACAGCTTCTTCTACTATCTTTGATTTTACAGAACGACCATTGATAAATACAAAAATAGAATCTTTATTGGCTTTAAATAAATTAGCATTACCTAAATAACCCAATGAAAACTTAGAGAAATTCTTTAAATAATTTTTTCCAAAGATTTCTAAAATAGCATTTTCTATACCATTTCCACTTGTTCTTATACTTTCCTTACCTTCAATATTCAATATGAATTTAACATTAGGGTTAGCTAGAGCTTCTCTTAAAAAGATATCTTTTATATTTAGATATTCAGTAGTGTCCTTTCTCAAGAATTTTTTTCTTGCAGGAGTGTTATAGAATAAATCTTTTATTTCTATCTGAGTACCTACATTTTTTTGTATATCTTTAAGGTTGGTTACCTTACCACCTAAAACATTCATTTGAGTTCCATTTGGGCTATCTTCTGTTCTAGAAGATAGTATCATTTTAGAAACAGAAGCTATTGAAGATAGAGCTTCCCCTCTAAAACCATAGGTTCTTATATTAAATAAATCATCTTTTGTGATAATTTTACTTGTTGCATGTCTTTCAATAGAAAGTAGTAAATCTTCTTTTGACATTCCACAACCACTATCACTTATAGAAATATCAAGACCACCATTCCATACTTCCAATTTTATTTCCTGACTTTTAGCATCTAAAGAATTTTCAATTAATTCTTTAATCATACTAGTAGGATTTTCTACGACTTCACCAGCGGCTATTGCATTAGAAACACTTTCATCCAAAATTCTAATACGGGTCATCTTTACCTCCAGTATTAAATATATTATTTTACAGTATAACATTGTGAATAAAGATTTACAAGGTAAAAATAAATAAAATGGCAAAATAAAAAAAATATGTTATAATTTTAAATTGAGGTGAAGTTATGAAAAAAATATTAGCATTATTAAGTTTATTAATTTTTATGGTAGCTTGTTCATCTTCTGATACATCAGTAAAAGAAGTAAAAGGGACAAATACTACTAGAAGAACAAGTAGCAGTTCTTCAATAGGAAGTATGGGGAAATTTAAAGTAGATTCCGATACTTATGTGTCACTTGGTAGAAATGAAAGAATACAATTTGTTGTAGTTCATTATACAGCAACAAATAATGAATATTCTATTAAAGAATTAATTTCAAATAGAGTAAGTGCACACTTTTTAGTTCTTGATGAAGATGATAACAAGATTTATAATCTAGTTCCATTAGATCAAAGAGCTTGGCATGCTGGAACAAGTTCATTTAGAGGAAGAACTAATCTAAATGATACTTCTATAGGTATTGAAATTGTTAGTGATGGTATAGCAAGAGATCGTAGAAATGATCCTAATCGTTATCCACCATATGATGCTTATCTTGAATATAAGCCAATACAAATAGAAAAAGTTGCTCAAATAATAAAATATGTTTCAGCCAGATATAACATTCCAGCAAAAAATATTGTTGCTCATTCTGATATCGCTCCAAGCAGAAAGAAAGATCCAGGAGCAAAATTCCCTTGGAAAGAATTATATGAAAAATATGATATAGGGGCTTGGTATAATGAAAGTGATAAACAAGCATTTATGGATGAAGAAAAATTTAATGCAACATCTATTAGTGATATCAAAGAAGAATTGAGAAAATATGGATATGAAATCAACAGAACTAATGAATGGGACAGAGATAGTAGAGATGTTGTTTACGCATTCCAACTACATTTCAATCCAAAAAATGCAACAGGAAATATGGACTTAGAAACTTTTGCAATTTTAAAGGCATTGAATAAAAAATATCCTAACTAATGAGGTAGCTCTATGACTGAAAAAGAAATTGAATTGTCTATGGATAAGGCTTTAAAAAAACTTCCTTTTGAAATAAAGAAAATAAAGCTTTTTATAGCTCTTCGGAAATTTTTTAAAAGGAAATAAAAGAATAAAAATCAAGAGGGACTTATATAAGTCCCTCTATTTCTCTAAATTTATATAAAATTATAGCAGATGCAACTGCAACATTTAATGATTCTGTGTTTGAAAGTATAGGTATAATTGTTTTACAATCACTTATATTTATAAATTCATCACAAATTCCATGACCTTCATTTCCAAAAATCACAGCATTTTTTTCTTTTAATTGTATTTTATTATATGGTAGAGCTTCTTTATCTAAGTAAGTTGCTATTACAGAGTAATTATTTTCTTTTAAAAATTTTATAATTTCTTGTTTTTCTAGATAGAAAAGATTGACATTTAAGATAGAACCCATAGTTGCCCTTATAACTTTTTCATTGTAGGCATCAACTGTTCCCTTAGTTAAAATTATATCTTTAAAATTTGTGGCATCACAGAGTCTGATAATAGTTCCTAAATTACCTGGGTCAGCCACATCATCTAAAATTACTAAATTATTTGATAAAGAATTTAAGTCATTATTTTTTTTATAATAAACAATGATTATCCCTTGTGAGTTTTCTTGTGAACTCAATTCTTGAAAAATCTTCTCATTCACTAGAATTTTTTTACATTCAAATCTATCTAATTTTTCCATATATAAATCTTTAACATCTTCTCTAACAATTATTATTTCAGGTACAGTATCATAATCTAAAAATTTATATCCTTCAGCTAAAAACTGCCCTTCAGTGTCTCTATACTTTTTTTGCTTCAATTTTTTCAAAAATTTTATTAATTTATTTTCTTTGCTCTCTATAATTTCCATAATATCATTCCTTTTTTTCAAAGATAATATTATTTTAACATTGAAAATAGAAAAGTACAACTAAGTCTGAATTTTTTATGTCTAATAATTATTAAGTTAAAAGATTTAAAAGGAAGTAATTATTATGAAATTTAATAGAAGATTAACATTTTCTGAAGAACTTGGAAATACAATTACACATGGAGTGATGGCAGCAGCAACTTTAGTACTTTTACCCATTGGTAGTCTTTGGGGTTACTTTCATGGTGGCTATGCTTCAGCAGTGGGAATAAGTATTTTCATCGCCTCATTGTTTTTAATGTTTTTGAGTTCAACTCTTTACCATTCTATGTATCACAATAGCAAGCATAAATCTATATTTAGGATTTTGGATCATATCTTCATATATGTTGCTATTGCTGGAAGTTATACACCTGTTGCCCTAGTTATAATAGGCGGTTGGAAAGGAATTTTAATTGTAGTTATTCAGTGGACTATAGTATTGGTTGGAATACTATATAAATCACTAGCAACTAGGGCTATGCCAAAATTGAGTTTAACCTTGTATTTAGTTATGGGTTGGATAGCTATTTTCTTTTTTCCAACATTGCTTAGAAGAGCAAATTCAGTATTTCTTATTTTAGTTATATTGGGTGGAGTGATGTATTCAATAGGAGCATATTTCTTTGCTCATGATTATAAAAAATACTATCATATGATATGGCATATATTTATAAATATTGCTGCCATTCTACATATAATAGGAATAGGATTTTTTCTATATAGAAAATAAAAATTAAATTTAAATATATAATAAATATGATATAATAATATATAGAAAAATTTCAGAAAGGAATAGTGAATTTGAATAAATGATAGATAAAATTACTATAAAGGGAGCAAGACAACATAATTTAAAAAATATAGATATTGAACTCCCTAAAAATGAATTTATTGTAATAACAGGTGTGAGTGGAAGTGGAAAATCATCTCTTGCCTTTGATACAATTTATTCAGAAGGACAAAGAAGATATGTAGAAAGTCTTTCAGCTTATGCAAGACAATTTATAGGACAAATGAACAAACCAGAAGTTGATAGTATAGAAGGTTTATCTCCTGCAATCTCAATAGAACAAAAAACTACAAATAGAAACCCTCGTTCAACAGTTGGAACAATTACAGAAGTTTATGATTATTTGAGACTTTTATTTGCACATATAGGAACTGCTCACTGTCCAATTTGTCATACAGCTGTTGAAAAACAAAGTGTAGATGAAATTGTTGAAAGTGTTATGACAAAATTTGATGATGGAAGCAAAATTATTTTATTAGCACCTGTTGTTAAAGATAAAAAAGGTACTCATAAAAATATATTTTTAAATTTATTTAAAAAAGGTTTTGTAAGAGCAAGAGTAAATGGTGAAGTACTCTATTTAGAAGATGAAATAGAACTTGATAAGAATAAAAAACATAATATAGAAGTTGTTGTAGATAGATTAGTTTTAAAAAAAGATGATAAGGACTTTGAAAGTAGATTAACTCAATCAATAGAAACTGCAATAGATTTATCAAATGGAAAATTAATTATAAATGATGGAAAAAATGATTATCTATATAGTGAAAATTATTCTTGTCCTAATCATGAAGATGTAAGTATTCCTGAATTAAACCCAAGACTATTTTCATTTAATGCACCTTATGGAGCTTGTCCTGAATGTAAAGGTTTAGGAAAAAAATTAGAAGTTGATGAAAATAAATTGATAGAAAATCCTGAACTATCTATTGAAGATGGAGGAATGTATATTCCAGGAGCTATGGCAAGAAAAGGATATAGCTGGGAAATCTTTAAAGCTATGGCTAAGGCAGCAAAAATTGATTTAACTAAACCTGTTAAAGATTTAAGCCAAAAAGAGTTAGATATAATATTCTATGGCTATGATGAAAAATTTAAGTTTGACTATACTGGTGGAGAATTTGATTTTCATGGCTATAAAGAATACGAAGGAGCTGTTAAAAACTTAGAAAGAAGATACTATGAAAGTTTTTCAGAAGCACAAAAAGAAGAAATTGAAAATAAGTACATGGTAGAAAGAATTTGTAAAGTTTGTAATGGAAAAAGATTGAAAGATGAAGTTTTAGCAGTAACTGTCAATGGTAAAAATATTATGGAAATCTGTGATATGAGTATCAAAAATTCTCTTGACTTCTTTATGAGTATGAATTTAACTGAAAAACAAGAAAAAATTGCCAAGGAAATCCTAAAAGAAATAAGAGAGAGATTGACATTTATGACCAATGTTGGTTTAGATTATTTGACACTTTCAAGAGAAACTAAAACTTTATCAGGTGGAGAATCTCAAAGAATAAGACTTGCAACTCAAATAGGTTCAGGACTTACTGGTGTTCTATATGTTTTAGATGAGCCAAGTATAGGATTGCATCAAAAAGACAATGATAAATTACTTGCAACTTTAAATAGACTTAAAGAATTGGGAAACACTTTAATAGTAGTTGAACATGATGAAGACACAATGATGCAAGCAGATAAAATTCTAGATATTGGACCAGGAGCTGGAGAATTTGGTGGAGATATTGTAGCTTTTGGAAGTCCAAAAGAAATAATGAAAAATAAAAATTCTATCACAGGAAAATTTTTAAGTGGTAAAGAAGCAATTGAAATTCCTAAGAAAAGAAGAAAATGGAATAAATCCATTAAACTTTATGGTGCAAAAGGAAATAATTTAAAAAATATTGATGTAGAATTTCCATTAGGGGTTATGACTGTTGTTACTGGAGTAAGTGGAAGTGGTAAATCAACTCTTGTAAACTCAACTCTATATCCAGTTTTATTCAATAAATTAAATAAGGGAAAGTTATATCCATTAGAATATAAAAAAATTGAAGGTTTAGATGCTTTAGAAAAAGTTATCAATATAGATCAAACTCCAATAGGAAGAACTCCAAGATCTAACCCTGCAACTTATACTAAACTTTTTGATGACATAAGAGATATTTTTGCTGAAACTCAAGATGCAAAACTTCATGGATTTCAAAAAGGTAGATTTTCATTTAATGTTAAAGGTGGAAGATGTGAAGCTTGTCAAGGTGCGGGAATATTAAAAATTGAGATGAATTTCTTACCTGATGTTTATGTTGAATGTGAAGTTTGTAAAGGAAAAAGATATAATAAAGAAACATTAGATGTGTACTATAAAGGTAAAAATATATATGATGTCTTAGAGATGAGTGTAATAGAAGCTTATGAATTCTTTAAAAATATTCCATCTTTGGAAAGAAGATTAAAAGTTCTAATAGATGTAGGTTTGGATTATATAAAACTAGGACAACCTGCAACAACTTTATCTGGTGGAGAAGCACAAAGAATTAAACTTGCAACTGAACTTTCAAAGATGAGTAAGGGAAATACTGTGTATATTTTAGATGAACCTACAACAGGATTACATTTCCAAGATATTAAAAAATTATTAGAAGTTTTAAATAGACTTTTAGAAAAAGGTAACACTGTTATAGTAATTGAGCATAATCTTGATGTTATAAAGACTGCTGACCATATAATTGATATTGGTGTAGATGGTGGAGAAAATGGAGGAACTGTTGTTGCCACTGGAACACCTGAAGAAATAGCTAAATCTAAAAAAAGTTACACAGGAAAATATATTGCTAAAATCTTAAAAAAGAAAAAATAGGCTGATGAAACAGCCTATTTTATTATTTCTCCATTCTTTCAATAGCAGCTATTCTTTTATCTAAACTTGGATGAGTAGCAAAAAGATTTAGAAAACTCCCCATAGAAAAATTATTTGTAATTTTAAAAGCAGCAAATTCTCTATCACTAGCTTGAAGATTTACTCTTCCTTCACTGATTTCTTGTAAACGAATTAAAGCACTCTTCATATATGCAGGTTCTGTAATTTGAGCAGCTAATCTGTCAGCACCAAATTCTCTTCTTCTTGAATACCAACTTGCAATGATTCTACCAAAGAAGTTTAAGCAACTTCTAAGAAAATAAAAACTTGCTGTACTAGCTATAGCGTTACCTGCTCTATTGTTTCTTCTATTATTTGAAAGTAAAATATTCACTATTATGATAATCACTATAGAAAAGGCTGAAACAAAACCTTCTAGAATAGTAGAAGTAAGCATATCACCATTAACAACATGTGACATTTCATGAGCTAATACTCCTATAATTTCTGTTTCGTTCATATTATTTAAAAGTCCTTGGGAAACAGCAACCATAGCTGAATTTTTCGAAGCACCAGTTGCGAAGGCATTGATATCATTAGAAGGATAAACTCCTATTTCAGGTAGTTTTTGAAGATTTAATTTTTGACTAAATAGAGTTATAGTATCAACAACTAATTGTTCCTTCTCAGTTCTAGCCCCACCATTTCCTATCATTCTTATATTATATGCTCTTTTTACAGTTGATTTTGACATCATTAAAGATACAAAAGGTGCTCCAAAGGCAAAAGCAATAAGAAGAGGAGCAAAATTATATATTTCATCTCCAACAAATATATAAATCAGTAAAAATACAGCAAGGGCTCCCATTGTTGTCCAAGTAGCAACTTTAAACATATTTACATGAGGAGCATTTACAACTTTATTTTTTAATTCAGCCAAACCTTTCAAAAAATCATCTCCTTTTTATATTAATTCTAATAAACTTACATAAGATTTTTCTTCAATAGAAAAAGCTTTTTGATAAGAATTTTCAATTTTTTCTCTGTATAATCTTAAAAAAATAAAAGTTAGTGCCACTTTTTTACAAGCCAAATCTAAAACTTTTAATTCTTGATTTGTAATTTTTCTTTGTTTTGAATAATAGTTCAAAAAATCTCTTATAAAATTATTTTCAGTGAAAAAATCATATTTATTTATTTTAATCCAAAAATTTATGACTACAGCAAGGTCAAAAATAAATGGAGCATAATAGCTTTCATTAAAATCTAAAATAACTTTTAGATTATTGTTCTCATCAAACAAGACATTATCAGGGAAGATATCTCCATGTATAATTCCACTTTCAAGCTGAGAAAAATCATAATCTTTTATTTCAGAAGCTAAGTTTAGTAACTTTTCTTTATCTTGAAAATCAATATCTGATTGAGATATTTTATCATAAAAATAATCAAAGTCTAGTCTTGTTTTTCTATTATATTTTTTAGAATTGAAATCTTTTGTAAAAGCATGTAACTTTCCTAAATAAGTTGCAATCTCTCTTATAATATGAGTATCAATTTTTTTGATAACTTTTCCCTCTACATAGTTAAAGAGAGCAAACTTTTTATTTTCAAAAACAGAAATATATTTACTATCTTTATTTTTGATAGCCTTACTCACAGGAATAAAACTTGCTATTTTATTTAATAATATTAATTCTTGTTCTTCTTCATTTAAAGTTCTATCAGCTTCAAAAATTCTAACTATATATTTAATATCTCCACAATCAATTTGAAAATTTGAATTCAAAATGCCATTACTGATATTTTTTATATCTAGAATTTTTATTTGATATAGTTCTTCAATAATTTTTTTTTCTTTATCTAAAATTTTTGTAAAAACTCCCATACTTCCTCATTTCTATAAAATTGGTGAAAAGAGTCTAAATACAGACTCCCTAAGTTTTGTAAAAATACTTCTTTTTGCAAAGTCATTAAATGTTAATCTTTTAGAGATAGCAATATCTTTATAATATTGTACTTTAAAAGCATTAGCAACTTCTTTATTATAGACATTTAAATTTATTTCAAAGTTTAAATAAAAACTCCTATAGTCTAAATTACATGTTCCCACTGAAATAACTTCTTCATCTATTAGTAAAGTTTTTGAGTGAATAAAGCCATTCTCATATCTATAAATATGTGCTCCAAGTCTTAAAAGATCAGCAATATAGTACTGATTGACCCAATAGATTAGAGGATGATCCGCCTTATTAGGTATCATAATTTTAACATCTATTCCCGACAAAACAGCAGTTTTTAATGTATCCAGTAGCAAATCATCAGGGACAAAATAAGGTGTTTGTATAAATACAGATTTCTTAGCTTCTTGTATAAGCTTGATATGGTTATCTCTTATAACAGGAAATTCATAGTTAGGACCTGAACTGATAAGTTGCATATAGACACTATCTTCTTCTTCAAATTTAAGAGTAGGTTCAACTGGTAATTTTTCATCTTTTAGAAATTTATCTTTAACTATACTCAAAGCAAAATAAAATTCTTTTTCAAAAGTTTCAACTACATCTCCAAAAACTTTTACAGAAGTGTCTCTCCAATAACCTATTTTACCTTTACCTAGATATTCATCTCCTATATTCATACCACCAATAAAAGCCACTTTGTTATCTATTATTGTAAGTTTTCTGTGATCTCTATAGTTTATTCTAATATTAAATAGAGGGATATAAGTTCTAAAGAAGAAATGTAATCTCACTCCCGTATTCTTAAAATATCTTTTTAGTTTAAAATTGGAAATATTCACTCCATCTATAATAAGATTTATTTCTAAGCCCTCTTTAGCTTTTTCTATCAAAAGGTCAGCAATTTCTTTTCCAATATTATCAAACTTAAAAATAAAATATTCCATATTAATAACTTCTCTAGCATTTCTAATTTCTTTTTTTAAGTTTAAAAAAAATTCTTCTCCTGTAAAATAAGGCTCAATATTGTTATTAGCACTTATACGATTATCTGTACTCATTTCAAGATAGGTTATAAGACCTTTCCATCTTCTCAGTTCCTTTCTATCAGAGTTAGTAACATCTTTTCTACTTTTTAATTTTTTTAGTTTATATATTCTATTGGCTACTCTTTTTTTCTTGAAAGTAAGACCAAAAAATAGATAGAAAAAGAAACCAAAGTAAGGAAAAAGTGTTAATATAAAAATCCAAAAAATTGTGTATAATGGATTCTTTTTTTCCACCATAATGATAATGATAATAAAAAATAAATTTGCCACCCAAACATATTGTAAAAAAAGGTTTACAAAAGTTATTATTAAATCTTGAATATCTTGCATATATTTACCTCAAAAAAATAATATTTGATATATAATATCATTTTTTTAGATTTTCTCAAAAAAATAAAAAATTTCAAAAAAGCCGATATTGTTTTTGTAT
>ERZ773099.1511-NODE-1511-length-17127-cov-13.465265_pt1 | contig 17127 bp, 9 predicted proteins | sample MGYA00511120_ERZ773099 | MGnify/ENA primary metagenome ERZ773099 (study PRJEB29015, sample SAMEA2738012) | human oral metagenome | biome: human oral; feature: human-associated habitat; material: dental | place: China | collected 2104 ...
GACTGTTCCCGTGGTGTGGTCCACGTCGATCATGTTGCCAATCAGGTTGGACGCGCACGGCCCTGCGGCCCGTACATCTCGTAGACGACACCCCCACCCTCTATGGCCGCATAGTCCACGCTAGCCGACGCCATCAATCCTGTCCCAGACATTGCTCCAGTCTCCGAACCCATACCAAGAACCCCCTCTACCATACCAGTATCCAGGTACAGCACAGACGGAACAGGTCCACAAACGAGCCACTGCCAGCACCGCGGCACCATTAGCCTAGTCGCGCCCCCTGGGAGCGGGGCGGCCCCGTGCCCGCGCTCCTGGGTGTAGGCCGCCTGGTGTCGCGCCTCGTGGGGGCGGGACCTTGCCCGCGCCGACACGACCAGGGGCGCCTGACGGAGACGCGCAGGGGGCGGCGCGCGGGCCTGAGTCTCCGTCTGCGGGAGTCTGCGGGAGGAGGCCAGAGATAGTGAGCCCGCGAGCCCACGATCGGGCCTGACTCTCCGTCTGCGGGAGGAGGACCACGACCCTGGGCGCCCCGTAGGCTGTCGGGATGAAGACCCACCTGCCCCACGCCCCGGGCGCGACCCCGCGCCGAATGCGCCCCGTCGCCGCCGCTGCCGCCGTGCTGCTGGCGGCTACCACCCTGACCGCCTGCTCCGATCAGGACAAGAAGGTGGACTCTGCTCCTGTCAGCGTGGCCACCGCCGTCACGCCCACCCCGGTTGCGCCCGAGCTGTCACGCTTCTACGAGCAGGACGTCCGCTGGTACCCCTGCTCCAAGGACGCCGGGATCGCGGCGGTCAACGACAAGGACGCGACCTTCCTGTGCACCACCGTCACCGTCCCCCTGGACTACTCGGCCCCCGACGGGCCCACCATCCAGATCGCCCTCAAGAAGCGCCCAGCCAGTAAGAAGGCCATGGGTACGCTCTTCACCGACCCCGGGGGTCCCGGTGGCAGCGGCGTCAACTTCGTGGGTAATATTAGCGGCCATTTCTCCTCCGACCTGCTGGACTCCTACGACGTCATCGGCTTCGACCCCCGCGGCGTGGGCTCCTCCACCGCCGTGGACTGCCTGACCAACGCCCAGCTGGACGAGCAGCGCTCCGGCCAGGGACCCTACGCCACCGAGCCCTCCGCCGACGCCGCCGCCTACCGCGCCAGCGTGGAGTCCGCCGCGACCGCCATGGCCCAGGCCTGCACCACGAACACCACCACCGGGCTCCTGGACCACATTGACACCGTCTCCGCCGCCAAGGACCTCGACATCCTGCGCGCCCTGTCCGGCAGCTCCGCCCTGACCTACCTGGGCTACTCCTACGGCACCTACCTGGGGGCCACCTACGCCGAGCTCTTCCCCGGCAACGTCGGGCGCATGGTGCTCGACGGTGCCGTCGACCCCACCCTGAGCGCCGCCGCCCTGACCCAGGGCCAGGCCCAGGGGTTTGAGTCGGCCCTGCGCGCCTACGTCACCGACTGCCTAGGCGGCAAGGACTGCCCGCTGACCGGTGACGTGGACTCCGGTGTCAAGCAGATCCAGGCCTTCCTGGAGTCCACCCGCAACCGCCCCCTGAGGACCACTGACCCCTCCCGACCCCTGACCCACTCCCTGGCCTGGTCGGCCGTCCTGGACATCCTCTACCAGTCCGAGGTGTGGAACGTGTTCACCCAGGGACTGACCCAGGCCATGAAGCAGGACGACGGCTCCGTCCTGCTGTACATCAGCGACCTGTTCGCCTCCCGCAGCAAGGACGGCACCTACTCCGGCAACGGGGACGAGGTCATTAACGCCATTAACTGCCTGGACTACCCCGTGGAGGGCGACGCCGCCGTGTGGGACCAGGAGGCGGCCGAACTGAAGGGGGCCTCCCCGACCTTCGGCGAGGAGCTGGCCTACTCCGACCTGTACTGCAAGATCTGGGGGCACACCTCCACCCGTGAGCGCACCGAGATCCACGCCAGCGGCGCCGCCCCGATCCTGGTGGTGGGTACCACCGGGGACCCGGCCACGCCGTACGCCTGGTCTGAGGCCCTGGCCAGGCAGCTCGACTCCGGCCGGCTTCTGACCTGGGAGGGCAACGGGCACACCGCCTACGGCCGCGGCGGGTCCTGCGTGACCGACGCCGTGGACACCTACCTCCTGACCGGCCAGCTGCCCGAGGAGGGCCTGAGGTGCTCCGGCAGTAAGTGAGGGGCCTTACGTGACCTCCCCGGCGATGTCGCGCCCCACGGCGTCGGACAGCCCCGCCCCGCGCAGGCCCTGGGAGAGCAGGAACACGATCTTGGCGTAGAGCGCCTCCAGGGTCATGTCCCCGGCCCCGACCGCCCCGGCACGGGTGAGCACCTCGCCGGTCTCGTAGCGGCCCAGGCGCACGCGCGCCTCATGGCACTGGGAGGCCACGACCACTGCGGTGCCAGCCTCCACGGCCTCCTTGACGACCCTGGTCAGACCCGGTTCGGCGCCGGGGGCGTTGCCCACCCCGAAGGCTCGCAGCACGACGGCGTCGGGCAGGGGCGTGAGTAGCGCCTCCAGGCGTCGGGCGGTGATCCCCGGGACCAGGTCCAGGACCACCACGTCCTGGCGGGCGTAGGGGCGGGGGACTGGCCAGCCTGTACCGGCCGGGGGCGCCGGGTACCACCGCCAGGGTGCGCCGACGCGCGCCAGGGGCGGGGTGGCGGGTGAGTCGAAGCCGTCGTAGGCCCATGAGCTCGTCTTGGTGGCGCGGTTGCCGGCCAGGAGCCGGTGCCCGAAGAACAGACTCACCCCGCCTACCCGTCCGCTCGTGGCGGCCACCAGGGCGCCGGTGACGTTGCCGGCCGCGTCCGAGCCGAGGACCCCCAGCGGCAGCTGGCTGCCGGTGAGGACCACCGGGTGGGGCAGGTCGGTCAGGGCGTAGGACGCGGCGGCGGCGGTGTAGGCCAGCGTGTCGGTGCCGTGGAGGACCACGAAGGCCGCAGGGCCGGTGCTGGGGGCCGTGGGGCCGGTGCTGGGGGCCGCGAGGGCGCGGACGGTGTCAATGACCTGCTGCCAGGAGGCCGGGGTGGCGTTGGAGGAGTCAATGAGCGGGTCCAGGCTGGTGAGCGTGACGTCGTCCGGGCCCGGGCCGCCTTGGCTGGCCCCAGGCGTCCGGGGCCGGTCCAGCAGGCGGGTGAGCCAGCCCTCCAGGTCGGCCCCCGGGACCAGGCCGCGGGGGGAGTCCACCATGCCGATGGTGCCCCCGGTGTAGATGACGTGGACGTGCACCTCTAGGCCTCCTGGTCCTGACGAGCGGGACGTCGTCCGGTGTGTTGGTGGGATTGGGCTGGGGAGCCGCCTCCGGGCCCGGTGGGCCGGTGCCCGGGGTGCCGGTAGGTTTGGGCACCGCCCCGGGGCCCGGTGGGCCGGTGGGATCGGGCGCCTCGGGGGCCGAGCTGGTGGGCTGAGGCGCCGTCCCAGGGTTCAGGGCGCTGGTGCCTGGGGCGCCAGTGGGAGCGGGGGCCGGGCTGGTGGGAGCTGCGTCGGCCACCCCCGGGGCGGCTGGGTCGGGGTGTGGTAGCACGGTCCATGGGTCTCCTACGGGTACGTGGGACCGACGGCGTCGACCCCGGTTGTGTCCAGGCCCACGACGGCGTCGGGCGCCTGCGGATTGCGTGGTCGGCTCACCGGCCGGTACAGTCTCCTGCGCCGCCACTGGGCGGCAGGCCGCCTTAGCTCAGTCGGCAGAGCGATTCACTCGTAATGAATAGGTCGTGGGTTCGATTCCCACAGGCGGCTCCCGGTCCCGGGCCCCGGCGTCATGCCGGGGCCCTTTCTCATTGATACTACGCGACTGGCCTGGGCGGGGGCAGGTACGGCTGGCTGGCTACCTTAAGGGCGCTGCAACCGCCTGACCAGGAGGCGAGAGCGCCGTTGGCCAGGACGGGGCCGGTGGCGGGTACGGCGGCCCTGGGCAGCGTCGGTCTGGCGGCTGCGACGGCCCAGGGCTACTTCGAGGACGCGGCGGCTCTCAGATCCAGGAGGGCAGCCACATGTGCCAGTACCAGAAGCTCCTGTCGACGGTGTGCGCCGTCCAGATGGGCCACCAGGCCAGCGCGCAGGCGACGGCCAGGACCACCACCACCGCGGTCAGGACCACGCCCTCACGGCGCAGACGCCACGAGGGTACCCCGGTCACGTACGTCAGCACCTGTGCCCGCCTGGAGGTCGTCAACCGCTCCAGGAACCGTCTCCACCTGCGTCGAGGGGAGGTCAGGCCAAAGCCCAGGAAGAGCGCCAGGGGCCCGCGGGGGGCGCCGATGCCCGGGCCGATCCTGCCCGCCCGCAGCGCGGCGGTCTCAGCGCACTCGGCCGCGCTTCCCGGCGTCGGGGTGAGCAGTCCCGCGACCTGCCCGAGCATGAGGGTCAGGGCCAGGACCACCATGGGCTCGAAGGCCACCGTGTAGAACTGGAAGATGGTGCGCTCCCAGTACAGGAACCAGGGCACGTACAGGCCCAGGTAGCCGGCCAACGGCACCCAGGCGCGCCAGTCGCGGCGTATCCCCGCCAGGACCACCAGCAGGGTCACCAGGGCGATGAAGGCTGACCACCACACCGCCACGTTCCCCAGGGAGGTAATGGCCTGGACGCAGTCACCCGAGCTGCAGGTGGCGCCCGGTAGGTCCGCCTTCTTGTCGAGCCAGTGGAAGGACGTGGGCCGCAGCTGGAGGAGCCAGGCGGACGGCTTGGACATGTAGGGGTGGGGGTCGTGCAGGTGCGTGTGGAACTCGTAGGCCTGGTAGTGGTACTCCAGCAGGTCGTTGAGGGGGTCCGGCAGCCAGTCCCGGGGCACGCGCTCACCCGTCGCGCGTATGGCTGCCGCCCAGCCGTGCTTGTAGGCGCGCGGGTGGGTGAACCATGACCACCACCCGGCCACGTACACCGCCAGGGCCACGGGCACGGTCCGCAGGAAGTCGCCGCCGCCGCGCACCAGGAGCCCCCAGGCGAACCAGTAGGGCACCTTGGTCCGGTACATGGCCAGGACGTCCCAGGCCACCGCGATAATCCCCACCACCATGGTCAGGTAGAGGCCCGACCACTTGATGGAGCAGGTCAGGCCCAGTGCCACGCCCGTGGCCAGGAGCCAGGGCCTCAGGTGGAGGCGTGTGGGGGTGGTGCCCGCGGGCGTTCCGGCGAGGTCCCGGGCCAGCCGGGCGCGGGAGGACTGGCGGTCCCGCACCAGGCAGTACAGGGACAGGGTGGCGAAGAAGCCGATGAAGACGTCCAGGAGGGCGATACGGGACTCGGTGATGCCGACGCCGTCGATCGCCAGGAGCAGGCCCGCCAGGCCGGCCAGGAGCGGGGAGCGGGTCAGGCGCATAGTGAGCCGGGCCAGCAGGAAGACGGTGGCGATCCCCGCAACGGCGGGTATGAGCCGCCACCCCGCGGCGTGGCCCGGGCCGGTGATGTCCATGCCCAGGGAGATGAGCCACTTGCCGAGCTGGGGGTGGACCACGTAGCTCGGGTTCGTGGTCATGAGCGACGTGTCGCCCCGGGCGAAGGCCGCGTCCGCCCCCTCGCGCCAGGAGGTCTCGTAGCCCACGTGGGACAGCGACCAGGCGTCCTTGGCGTAGTAGATCTCGTCGAACACGAGGGTGGAGGGGTGCCCCAGACCGACCAGACGTGTGACGGCTGCCACCAGGGTGACGAGCGCCGTCGCCACCCACCCGCTGACGCGCACGGCCACCGGCAGGGTCCAGCCCAGCGGGTCCAGGCCCAGGAGGCGGCGCAGGAGGTCCTCGCTGCGGGGTGCCTGGGCCTTCTGGTCGTCCTGGGCGCTGGCCTGCTGGGGGTCGAGGAGGGCTGTGGCCTGCGCGGTGAGGACGCTCGACGCCGTGGCCTCCGCCTGGGTGGGTGGCGGAGGGGCGGGGGCCAGGGCTGCCCAGGTGGGGGTGTCCGGGGCGGTCGGGGTGGGGTCCGTGTGCGTAGAGGCCTGGGCGGGCGCGTCCGGGGCATCTGGGGCGGGGTCCGGCTGGGACGAGGCGTCTGGGGCAGGTGCGGGTGCGGTGTGTTCCTCGTCCACCTGGTCAGGGAGTGTGTCGGTAGGGGAGTCTGGGGTGGGGTCTGTGGGCGTCTTGTCCGATCGGTCAGGGCGGTCGGAGGGGGCCCGGTCAGGGTCGGGGGCCTGGTCTGGGGAGATCTGGTCAGGGTGGGGCTGGGCAGGAGCGCCTGGGGCGTCCGGGGCCGAGGCGTCCGAGGCCGGGGCGGCCTGGTCCGCCTGGTCCGGGGAGGCGTCCGTACGGGGGGCCGGGGTGGAGGAGTCCGATTCAGGGCTGGGGCTCTCCTGGGGTGGCTGGGTCGAGGTGCCCGGGGGAGAGGTGGTCCTACCGCTCTGGTCTGGGGCGGGGTCAGCAGAGGCCGAGGCGGTATCGGGGGCGGTCCCCGGGCTGGGGGCCTGCTGGGAACCGGAGACAGAGGAGCCTGGGGCGGGGTCCGTGGGCGTGGAGGCCTGGGCGGGCGCGTCCGGGGCCGGGGCGGCCTGGTCCGCCTGGTCCGGGGAGGCCTGGGCGGGGCTGGAGGCCGAGGGCCTGGCGTCGTCCGCCTCCTCCGGGCGCCCGGCCACCTGGCGTGGGGGAGGGGCGGTGTCGCCGCCGGGCCGGGAGTCGGGTTCACGGGAGGTAGTCACGACGGTGAGTCTAGGATGTCGCGCCAGCAGGTGGGCCGCGGCCGGGCACGAGGCGCCCTGCCCCGTCCCCTTCGTGGGAACGGGAGGGGTATTCACGGCCCTGTCGAGGCTGGTGCCCGGTCTTGACGCAATCTAAGACTCAGGGTCCACCCTCCCCAGCCTTTGTGCGCCCAATGTCTACGCAGGTCAAAAGCCCGGGTCTCGGCGCGACCGAGGGCGCCCGCGGTTCTGTTCACGCCTTAGTTGACAGGACGTCTCCTGCCGTGCCGGTGAGGACGAGGTCGGTATGCTGCCGCCGTCGGCAGGGACCAGGGGGTGCGCCACCTGGTGGACGCGCGACCCAGTTTGCTGACGCTCCGTCGGCAGAAACCGTAGTGCACATGCTCATATCAGGCCGGCGGGGGGGGCGCCCTGACGTCCCGTCGGCAGGAGCTAGAGGCGTGGACGGCGGCGCGCACGAGGATGTCCAATGAGGGCAGCGTGCGGGTTGTGCAGGGCGGAACATTTTGTGCACAGGGTGACATTTTGTGTATAGAGTGACGTTTTGCGCAGAAGGTAACGAATCTAGGTCACTTTCTGCGCAATCGGTTACCTTGTGCACAAAATGTTCCCCTGGGCGTCGCACCGTCCCTCTCCGCCGGGAGGATCGCCACGACCTTGTCTTGGCAGGGCTCGCCGAGGCCACACCCTCTCTTTCCGCCAGGAGAACCGCCTCCGACCTGGCCTCACGAGACAACTCTTTTAGCGCTAGCAGGTCGTAACTGATCGTGAGGGCAGGTCCCTCGCCGCTCTCGGCGCACATGTGGTGAACTTTATGCGGTGCTCTAGATTGTTTGCCGCCTATCTGGTAGTCCGGTTCTCTCGCGTGTCCAAATCTGAGGATCAGAACGGCGAGCACTCTTAACCCTACCGAGGTCCGAGCCTCTGACCTGCGTGGACATTAAACGCACAAAGTCTAGGACGGGGTGGGGTCAGTTCTGATCCTCAGATTGCGACAGAACCGGCTGTTGCGCTGCTGGCCCCCTGAATAACCTTCCGGGTGCGCCGCCCGTGTAGGGGGCGGGCCGCAGTGGGTGTCCACCGTCTGGAGGGGCCTGAGGGTCCGCGCCGTCCGTGTAGGGGTCGGGCAGAAGTCCAGCGTCCCAGGGGCCTGGTGGCGGAGTCGGCACTGTCCGTGTAGGGGCCGGGCCAGGGGCCCGCACGGCGGAAGGAGTGTCGGCGTGGCGTGCAGGGGAGCGTCGTTCCCCCAGACCAGGCATTGCGGGCAATGAGAAGTGTCGGCGTGCAGGGGGAGCGTCCTGTGCAGAAGGCGGCTACCTGCGTGAACGGAACTGGGCTGTGAGGGGCAGGCGCCTCCGGACTGTGGGGGACCGGTGGCGTTGTAAAACGGAGCTGAAGATACGAGCCAAGGCGCCTCCGGGCTATGGGGACAGGCGTTAGCTGGTGTGCAGGAGTATCCGGTGCAGGAGTACCTGGCGCAGGGCGGATTGTGTACAGCCGTATCCGTTGGGGGCGGTACTGGACTGCGCCTCCCTTTGACTGTCGGGGCATCGTGGGGCGCGGCGGATCTCGCCGCTGGCGCGTCCCTCACCCGCCGGGACGCCACAACGGGACGTGGAAGGAAATCGCCGCCAACATGCCCTCTTTGATCGCCGGGGTACCGTGCTCTTTGACTGTCGGGGCGTCGTGGGGCGCGGCGGATCTCGCCGCTGGCGCATCCCTCACCCGCCGGGACGGCAGTGCCGGGCAGGCAGGCGTCGTACCCGGCCTGGGGTGCGCCCCTTACCCGCCGGGACGGCCCCTTACCCGCCGGGACGCCCGGTCAGCGCAGGGCCAGGGCGGCGCGGTAGACCTCGTTGGGGCGCAGCCCGCTCTCCCCCGCCACCCGGGCAGCCGCCTCCTTGAGCCGCACGCCCTCCTGGGCGAGTGCCAGCGCCGCGAGCGCGGCCTGGTGCGGGTCGGCCGGCTCCGGCCGGGCCCCCGCCACGACCAGGACGACCTCACCGAGCACCTGCCCCGACGTGACCTCAACCAGGTGCTCCAGGCTGCCGCGGACCACCTCCTCGTGGGTCTTGGTCAGCTCCCGGCACAGGGCGGCGGGCCGGTCCTCGCCAAAGGCCCGCGCCATGGCCGCCAGGGTGTCGTGGGTACGTCGCGGGGACTCAAAGAAGACCATGGTGCGCCGCTCCTCGGCCAGCGCCTCCAGGGTGCGACGCCGTTCCCCGGCCCTGCGCGGCACGAACCCCTCGAAGCAGAAACGGTCCGTGGCCAGGCCGGAGAGGGCCAGCGCGGTGAGCACCGCCGAGGGTCCTGGGGCCACGGATACCCTCACCTCCGCCGCCACGGCCGCCACCACGAGCCGGTAGCCGGGGTCGGAGACCGAGGGCATCCCGGCGTCGGAGACCACCAGGACGCTGCTGCCAGCGCGGGCTGCCTCAATGAGCTCGGGGGTGCGCGCCCGCTCATTGTGCTCGTGGAAGGCCACGACCCGGCCGCCGACCGACAGCCCCAGGCGGGCGGCGAGGTTGAGCAGGCGGCGGGTGTCCTCCGCGGCGACGACGTCGGCGTGCTCCAGGGCGGCGCGCAGGCGGGCGGAGGCGTCCGCGGAGTTGCCGATCGGGGTGGCGGCCAGGAGGATCTGCCCGGGAAGTGGGAGGCAGGGTGCCCCGTCGGCTTTACCCTCGCTGGCCCTCGCGCTCGTGGGACCGCCTCGGGGCGCCTCGGGGCCGGTCTGGGGCCTTGGGCCGGAGGACGTCGTGCGGGCGGGGTCGTGCACCCGCCCAGGTTCTTGGGGCTCCGGTCCGGGAGACGTTGCGACGTCAGTCATACCCCCAGTATTCCCCTCAGGTGCCGTGACGGAGGGCCACTGGACCGGTGGCAGGGCCCCTTCCCTCCATATTCCCCTTAAGGTGCCGGGGCAGGGGTGGAAGGTCCTGATCCCCGCGGCCCTGACCTGGTGTATTCCCCTTGGGTGTCGAGGCAGGGGTCCGACACCATCCCTGCCTGGGCCTGACTCGCGCCACCGCCAACGTTGGTACCGAGGGCGGTGGGGGACCGCCCCGGCCTGGACCTGACTCGCGCATTCCCCTCAGGTGCCGGGGCGGGAGAGGGGAGTTGCACATTCTTTTTACAATCGGCGATCAGTAAACGGCGGGATCATGCGGATCCGCCCATCGGCCTGGGCCTGGGAACCGGGATGAATGTGCAACGGCGCCCGCGTTGCACATTCATCCTGCTCACCTCCGCCTCCCGGGGCGGGAAAACGTTGGAATGACGCCAACAGCCCTGCCGAGGTACCAGGATGAATGTGCAACACCGCCACCCAGGCCCCCGATGAACACGCCACGGGCCGTAGGTGGCAGGGGTCCGGTGGTCGACGGGTGAGGCACAAGGGGCTACCATGGTGTCATGACAGGTGTCATGACCCATATTCCCCGTGCCCTCATCATCGTGGACGTCCAGCCCACCTTCTGCGAGGGCGGCGACCTGCCCGTGGCAGGAGGCAACGCCGTCGCCGGGCGCATCGCGGGCTACGTCGCCGCCCACCGCGCTGAGTACGTCGTCATCGTGACCACCCAGGACTGGCACATTGACCCGGGCGGCCACTTCTCCTCGGCCCCGGACTTCGTGGACACCTGGCCCCCGCACGGGGTCGCCGGGACCCCGGAGGCCGAGCTCCACCCCGCCCTGGCTGGCGTGGACGCGGACGTCACTGTCAAGAAGGGGCAGTACGCTGCCGCCTACTCCGGTTTTGAGGGGACGACGGCGTCCGGCGGGACCCTCGACGCGGCCCTGCGCGCCCGCGGGGTCGTCGCTGTGGACGTCGTCGGGCTCGCCGAGTCCCACTGCGTCAAGGACACGGCCCTGGACGCCCAGCGTCTGGGCTACGCCACGCGTGTCCTGACCGACCTCACTGAGCCGGTCTCCCCGGAGCTCGGGGCCGCCGCCCGCACGGCCCTGGCCGCCGCCGGGGTGGAGCTGGCCGTCTCCCGGGCCTGACCGCCGGCGGAGCCCGCTGGCACCCCGGTCGTCCTGGTCGGGTCCGTGCGGGCCCGCCTGGCTGGCCTGCCCCGTGCCGCTGTCCTGGCCCTGCCGATACGTCCCGCTGGGCACGCCATCAAGCGGGCGTCCCCCAGGTCCTAGTTCTGCTGGTGCGACCCGATGCCGCCCTGCTGGATGCGGTACTGGAGCCGGAGCGCCATCTGCTCGTGCACCTTCCTGTTATGGGTCGAGCACACGATCATCCAGATGCCGCCGCTGCCCAGCAGGCCCAGGCCCGGCAGGCCCAGGACGATACTCGCCAGGATGCCCCAGACGGCGCTGCTGACCTGGCCGACGGTAATGTGCCTGGCCAGCTGGAGGCGGGCCTGCGGGCCGCTGGTGCAGGTGACGGTGTAGGTCCCGGCGTCGTCCGCCTGGAAGGTGCCCACCAGCGTCAGGCCACTGGTGGTGGTCCTGCGGCGTGGGGTCTGCACGCTTATGGCGTCGCCGCCGGGGCCGGTACCCGAGCAGGTGGCGTCGGCGTCGTCGGAGTAGAGGCCGTAGGTGAGGTCCTTCTTGAGGGCCACGCTGGTGGGGCCCGCAGGGGTCAGGGCGGCGCCCCGGTCCAGGCTGCGGGAGATGCGCGCGGAGGCGGAGTCCAGGCCCATGACGAGGGCGGCGACGGCCAGGGCCGTGAGCAGACCGCCCACGGCGGACATAATGCTCGGCCCGACGCGGCTCTTCTCCTCCAGGGCCGGTGGTGCTGACGGGGTGTGGGACATGGCTCTCCTGCGGGCGAGGGTACGAGGTGAGCCTACGGGAGGGACGGCTCCGCGCGCCTCCTTCCGGCAGCGGGCTGGCTCCAGGGAGCGCCGGGCCCGCCGCCACCTGGCGCCGCTCCCGTCTGGGCGCCGCTCCCGTCTGGGGGCGGATCGGCGCGCGAAGCCGCTAGTCTTGCCCCATGAGCCACATCCTGTCCGCGGTCGCCTGGCCCTACGCCAACGGCCCGCGCCACATCGGTCACGTCGCCGGATTCGGCGTCCCCTCCGACGTCTTCTCCCGGTACATGCGAATGTCCGGCCACGATGTGCTCATGGTCTCCGGCACCGACGAGCACGGCACCCCCATCCTGGTGGCCGCCGACGCCGAGGGCGTGAGCGCCCGCGAGCTCGCCGACCGCAACAACCGGCTCATTGTCGAGGACCTGGTGGCCCTGGGCCTGTCCTACGACCTGTTCACCCGCACCACCGCCGGCAACCACTACGCCGTCGTGCAGGAGATGTTCCGTACCGTGCGGGACAACGGCTACATGATCGAGCAGGTCACCCGCTCGGCCATCTCCCCGTCCACCGGTCGCACCCTGCCGGACCGCTACATTGAGGGCACCTGTCCCATCTGCGGCACCCCCGGGGCGCGCGGGGACCAGTGCGACACCTGCGGCAACCAGCTCGACCCCACCGACCTGATCAACCCCCGCAGCCGCATTAACGGGGAGAAGCCGGAGTTCGTGGACTCCACCCACTACTTCCTGGACCTGCCCGCCCTGGCCGGCGCCCTGGGGGCCTGGCTGGAGGAGCGCCAGGCCTCGGGCACCTGGCGCCCCAACGTCATCCGCTTCTCCGTCAACCTCCTGGCCGACATCCGCCCGCGCGCCATGACGCGGGACATTGACTGGGGCATCCCCGTGCCCGGCTGGGAGGACCAGCCCACCAAGCGCCTCTACGTGTGGTTCGACGCCGTCATCGGCTACCTGTCGGCCTCCATCGAGTGGGCCCGGCGCTCCGGCGACCCGCAGGCCTGGCGGGCCTGGTGGAACGACCCGCAGGCCCTGTCCTACTACTTCATGGGCAAGGACAATATCGTCTTCCACTCCCAGATCTGGCCCGCCGAGCTCCTGGGCTACGACGGCCGGGGCGAGCGGGGCGGCGCCCCCGGGGAGCTCGGCAGCCTGAACCTGCCCACCGAGGTGGTCTCCAGCGAGTTCCTGACCATGGAGGGCAGGAAGTTCTCCTCCTCCCACGGCATCGTCATCTACGTGCGCGACTTCCTCAAGCGCTACCAGGCCGACGCCCTGCGCTACTTCATTAGCGCCGCCGGCCCCGAGACCGCCGACGCCGACTTCACCTGGGCCGAGTTCGTGCGGCGCACCAACGGCGAGCTGGTGGCCGGGTGGGGCAACCTGGTCAACCGCACCGCCTCCATGATCCACAAGCGCTTTGGCGCCGTCCCCGCCCCCGGGGAGCTGGAGGACATCGACCGCGCCCTGCTGGACGCTATCGAGACCGGGTTCGACACCGTCGGCGGCCTCATCGCCCAGCACCGCCAGAAGGCCGCCCTGGCCGAGGCCATGCGCCTGGTGGGGGAGGCCAACAAGTACGTGGCCGACACCCAGCCCTTCAAGCTCAAGGGGCAGGACCCGGCCACCCAGGAGCGCCTGGCCACGGTGCTGCACACCCTGGCCCAGGCCGTGGCCGACCTCAACCTCATGCTCTCCCCCTTCCTGCCCCACGCCGCCAACGACGTGGACCGCGTCATGGGCGGCGCCGGCGAGGTGGCCCCCATGCCCCGCGTCGAGGAGGTGGCCGAGCTCGACCCCCAGGTCCTGCCCGAGGCCTTTGAGGGGCGCAGCGGCTACCCGGTCATTACCGGCGACTACGCCGGCGCGCCGTCCTGGGGCCGCCACCAGGTGGTCGTGGGCACGCCGGTGGGACGCCCGACCCCCGTCTTCACCAAGCTGGACGAGTCCGTGGTCGACACGGAGCTGGCCCGCTACGCGGACTTCCTGCCCGACGACGTCACCGGCGCCTGAGCGGGCCGGGGGCCGGGGCGGGCCGGGGCCGGGCATGCGCCGGCGGGCGGGCCGGTTACCGGGGCCGGTCGCCTGGTGCCGGGGCCAGCCGGTGGCCGGTCGCCTGAGCGGGGCGCCGCGCGGGGACGGTCCGGAGCGGTACCCTCCTGGACGACACCAAGGACCAGGTGACACAGTGGCTCCGGGCCCGCCGCGGCGGACCAGGGCGGCGCCACCGGGCCCGCTGGCACGGACACGAGGAGGAGTGATGAGCGCAAGGCGTGAACGCAGCTGGGTGGAGCTCGACGCCGTCGCGCCCCTGGCGGGGCGCGTCACCGACAACCACACCCACCTGCCGGTGGCGGGGCTGGGGGACACCGGGCCCGGCAGCGACGCCCCTCTGGACGCCGCCGCCCTGGTGACCCGGGCGGCGGCCGTGGGCGTGGCCCGGCTCATTACCTCCGCCTGCGAGCTCCCCACCTGGTCCGGGACCCTGGACATGGCCCGCAGCCTGCGGCCGGTGCGGGCGGCCCTGGGGGTCCACCCCAATGAGGCGGTCCTCCACGCCGGGATCCTCGAGACCGGCCCGGACGGGCTGGAGCACGTCCCGGGACCGCACCACGAGATCCCCCTGGACGAGGCCATGGGCCTGCTGGAGACCGCGATCCGCTCCCACCGGGAGCTCGTCGTGGCGGTGGGGGAGACCGGCATGGACCTGTTCCGTACCGGTTCGCGGGGGGCGGTCGCCCAGCGGGAGGCCTTCCGGGCCCACATCGCCCTGGCCAAGGAGCTCGACCTGCCCCTGCAGATCCACGACCGGGACGCCCACACCCAGTGCGTGGAGATCCTGCTGGCCGACGGCGCCCCGGCGCGTACCGTCTTCCACTGCTTCTCCGGCGGGTCGGCCCTGGCCGCCGCCTGCGCCGAGCACGGCTGGTACGCCTCGGTGGCCGGGCCGCTGACCTACCCCTCCAACCGGGGGCTGCGCGAGGCCCTGGCCCTCCTGCCCGACGAGCTGCTCCTGGTGGAGACCGACGCCCCCTACCTGCCACCCGTCCCGTGGCGGGGCCGGCCCAACGCCTCCTACCTCATCCCCGCCACGGTCAGGTTCCTGGCCGCCCAGCGCGGCCTGGACGAGGAGCAGGCCTGCCAGCGTCTGGAGGCCACCACCACCCAGGTCTACGGCACCTGGTGAGGCCGGCCCCGGTGCCCGTGGCCTGCCGGGCAGCGGTACCCCGGCAGCGTCACCCCTGTGACGGGGTCTCGGCATCGTCCCTGGTCCGGGGCGTTTCGCACGTGTTGTACCTCCTATGCGTTGTCGGACTCGCGTCTAACAGGTACCCTGGACCGGACGCTGTCTCCTGTGGAAGGTTTTGACTAGTGGGCAGGCACGCACAGACAAGTTCCCTAAGCACCACCCTGATCGAGCTCGGTTCCCTCGCCTCCCGAAGCGTTGCGGCTGCTGAGAACGCAACCCACGGGCGTCGTCGCGCCGAGGGACGGGCGAAGACCTCTCTGTCCCCCATGATCTACCGCGCCGGGGGGACCGCCGCGGTCCTCTCCCTGGCCGTGTCCGGCGCCGCCTACGCCGCCGTGCAGGCCGGGAGCGACGTGATCCAGCCCCTGGGGGCCAACCGCGCCGCGCTCGCGGCCATCGGCACCAGCGGCACCGACTCCGACTCCGGCTCCTCGGCCAAGGCGACCCAGGACCCCATGACCGTCAGCGGCCAGTCCACCTCGGTGACGACCCTGACCCAGGACGAGGTCCAGCCCCACCAGGTCGTCACCCGGGAGACCAAGGAGCTCCCGGCCGGGGAGACCAAGGTCCAGACCGCCGGGGTCGACGGGGTCGCCCGGGTGACCTACCAGGTCACCTGGGCCGACGACACCGAGATCTCCCGCGAGGCGGTCTCCCGGGTCGTCCTCACCCCGGCCGTGGACCAGGTGGTCCTGGTGGGCACCGGCACCGCCACCGAGGTGGCCCTGGCCCAGGCCGGTGACGGCAAGACCCCGGAGTCCGCCCAGGCCGTGGCCAAGGTCCTCATGGGCTCCTACGGCTGGGGCGAGGCGGAGTACTCCTGCCTGCACAGCCTGTGGACCCGGGAGTCGAGCTGGAACTACCAGGCCAAGAACCCCTCCTCGGACGCCTACGGCATCCCCCAGTCCCTGCCCGGGGACAAGATGGCGTCGGTGTCCTCTGACTGGGCCACCAACCCCGTTACCCAGATCACCTGGGGGCTGGGCTACATTGCGGGCCGCTACGGCAGCCCCTGCGGCGCCTGGGCCCACTCGGAGGCCACCGGCTGGTACTGATACCAGGCTGGTGCCGCCAGACCGCCCGATCACCCAACTGCCAGGCCGGCGTCGACGCCGGACCGGGCTGGTTCCGCCGGGCCCTGGCAGACCCCGGCGGCATTCTCCCGGCCGCCCGGCGCGGCTGGCCGACGGCGCGGACCGAGCCCTGCTCGCGTCCCGGAGCGGGCCCGCGGAATCTGCCGGACGTGCCCGGCCCCAGGTGGGCGAGGATGTGCCTGCTGGACGCGGCCGAGACGACCGACAGGGCCCAGACCCCGGTGCTCCAGGCCCCCGGTGGGTAGGGAGGCGTGGACGCAGTGACGCCGGGCACGGAGGCTGTCGCCACCTCGCGCACGTCGCCACGCCGTACGCCGTACGTGATACCCGGCACGCCTATGGGCCCCTGGTCGCGCTCCCAGGATGCGGGACCGGCCCGGTATGACGCCGTCGAGCCCGGGTGGACCCGCCGACGCGGACCCTGGGAATTCGCTGAGGGGTGAGCGATCTCCTGGCGCGTGGCGGTGGATCTCCGCTACCGTGGCGAGCAGTCACCGACGGAAGGATGTCCCCAAGTGGACCACCACCAGCACGGAACAGCCACCCAACCGACCGCTGCCGAGGAGGGTCTTGAGCCCGGTGCGCGTGAGCGCCACGCACACCTCGCCCCCTCCGGGCTCCTGGCCACCCTGACCCCCTCCACGCTCCTGCGCGCCGGTGCGGTCGCCGCGGTCCTGTCCATCGGCGTCAGTGGCGGGGCCTACGCGGCCATCCAGCAGAACGGGCCGGGCGAGGGCGCCAACGGCGCCGCACCGCTGCCCGTGGGCGCCTCCCTGCCCCCTGTGGGCGCCACCGGCACCCCCAGCCCCGCTGCTGACAGCGACGACACGGCCACCCCCTCCGCCGCCCCCACCGAGGACACGGGCCTCACCGTGGACGGCCAGGCCACGACCGTGACCACCCAGACCCTGGACGAGACCCAGGCCCACAGCCGGGTGGAGAAGGAGACCGACACCCTCCCCAAGGGGGAGACCAAGGTCGAGACCCAGGGCGTTGACGGGGTCACCCGCACCACCTACCGGGTCACCTGGGCGGACAACACCGAGATCTCCCGTGAGGCCGTCTCCACCGTCGTCGTCACCAAGCCCGTGGACGAGGTCGTCCTGGTGGGCACGGCCGACCCCACCCCGGCGCCCGCCGCGGCACCCTCCTCCTCGTCGAGCTCCTCCTCGGACTCCTCGGGCACCGCCGCCCCGACCCCCCAGTACGCCTCCGGCGGCACCACCGCCGGGGACGCCCAGGCGGTCGCCCGGTCCATGATGGGCTCCTACGGCTGGGGCGAGGGGGAGTTCTCCTGCCTGGTCAGCCTGTGGAACCGCGAGTCGGGCTGGAACTACCAGGCCGAGAACCCCTCCTCGGGCGCCTACGGCA